>CDYT01035328.1_pt1 | contig 138231 bp, 134 predicted proteins | sample 557541 | NCBI WGS metagenome assembly CDYT01 (sample SAMEA3182060, study PRJEB8094) | gut metagenome | biome: human; feature: gut; material: Stool; isolation source: human stools | place: Canada | collected 2013-01-15
GTATAGGAAGTGATATACCCTGTGTCTGAGCCTTTGCTGTTTCGCGCATAGACTGTCAGCGTTACGCGGTAGCTGACACCGGGTGTTCCTTGAAAGTAGGTTGTTCCAACATAATCCCATGTATTGTAATCATAGAATTCGGGGTGTTCGGCGCCATACTGAGAATCATAGTAACGCCAATTACCGTTCACTTTCTGCTCGATTTCAACCTCAATGACACCTATTTTCTCCATTTTGCCCTTGCCATCAACAGTCATGGTAACTGCAATAGTGCCATTTCCGCGCGCCTCAATGCCGACGCTATAACTATCCAGATACGAACTAGAACGCATAGCATGCGCGATAGGCGCTCCAATTCTATCAACAGCAAAAGCTGTTATATTCATGCTGAAAAGCATGGCGACCATCATCATAATGGACATAATCTTTCTTTTCATGACCATTCACCTTACCTTTTCATTGAATTGAGTCGATCATCTCTTTAATCTCGTCCTCGGATATCTGCCCGCTAATTGAGAAGAAAATACCTTCATTTTCCCAATCCGCTTTCATCCATTGCCTATCTGAAACAATAAAGAATTCTTCTTGATTGTGCTGATATGAAATTGCATCAGTATCTCGTTCTTCCGCAACTGTAATATCGGGAGATATAATCTTCAGGGCACGAATCACTATGTTTCCACGATTTGATTCATAAACCGCAACGCACTTTATTACCCCGTCCGAGGATTTTGCCGTTACAGATAGAATTGCATAATCTCTCGGCACCCATGTGGGCAGACCTTCTGTACTGATCCCGTTTGCCGCCAGAGCCTCATACAGGGAATGATACTCGCTGGGATCGTCGTCAGGCAATTCCATGATGCCGGAAGGATTGGTATAGATCTGAATGATTCCTTCGGCCCATCGCAGGACAGCCTGAACAGGTTGGAATCCCATAGCGCTGGCGGTTATTATAAAGCAAAATGCCGCAGCTGCGGCAATAGCTGCCGCACGGAAAACGCAGGAAAAGGATCGACGAGTTCGGTTCCCATGTCGATTCTTTGCTTCTGCCGCAAGATCAGACTTGCAGGAACTCGTTTCTTCTTCAAAAATCAATGGATGGGATTCTTCGAGTTTTGCCCATTTTTCTTCCGGGTCATAATGCTCTGCGACTGGTGCCCTTTTTTGCAATAGTGACAGATATTCCTCAATCCTGTCCGTATCCATCTCCTCCGCAGGTACACTTAGCATTGCTTCTACTTCATTCAGAAGCTGCAAGTTAGATTTTTCCGTGATGGACGCGGAAGCAGAATCTGTTCGCTTTCTCCCGACAGCAGATTTATCGGGATGCTGGCTACCCAACATTTCATTACCCCCTTTACTATTTCATCTCCTGAAGTATCGGTTTTGTGACAATAATTTGATAATTATTTTGGCGTGCTGCCAAGAGGATCCTCCATTAGTGTTCTGCACTTGCGGAGCGCTCTGGATAATCGCTGGCGGCATGCCATTTCGCTGATTCCAAAATGCTCTGCGAGTTCCAGAAATGAATGGCCTTTATCGATGCGAAGAAGGATGATCTCCTGCTCCAATGCGCTTAACCCCATCGGAATATGACAGGTCATTGGAAGTTCTGTGATCTCATGGCTCTCAGCGATATCTTCAATCGAAACCTCTGTATGATAAAAGCGGCGGCTTTCGCGCAAGGTCAAATTGTTCAATGTCTCAAAGAGCCACGCCACCGGTTTCTTGTGAGCGCATACCCGTTCCGACTTGCAGCACGCTGTCAGAAAGGTCTCCTGTACCAAGTCCTCCGCAAGATGCCAGTCCCCTACGCGACGATATGTAAGCCGGACCATAGCATCAGAGTATTGAAGCATCAAATGATGGATGTACTCTCGCTGCTGCTTATCCATACAATCCCTTCCTTCGCAAAATCTCACCAAAAAATCAGCTGCCATGCAATCAACAGCCGGCAGCTGATTTATTTGAACTGGTGGCTCTCGCCATGCTCCATAATCGTTTTGCACACAGACAGGCACAATTTGACCTGCTCCGGCGCGGCATCTTTCAACATGCTTGCAAATTCAACAGAAATACTGACGTCCGGATGAACCGGAATGTTGCTTCCAAGCAGAGTGTAAAGATCAACGCGCAGTGCTGTCGATATATCCACCAGTAATGTCAGGCTCGGCTTCGTTTGACACCTCTCAACGTGGCTGATGTGCTGGGATGTAACACCGACCATTTCGGCAAGTTCAGCCTGCTTGAGATTGCAGCGGATTCGACATATTTTAATGTTGTTTCCGATTTCCTGATAATCAATCATACTTCAGCGTCTCCTGTAATACGCGCCACGGTACTATTCTGCCTATACGCATATTATACAGGGAGTCATTCGTACAATAAATCGACTATCAAGGCGTTTATCGCTCTTATAGATATAATGCGCATGATATTTTTACATTTTCCCCATGCGAAAACAATAGGAGTGCATCTGTACCGATGATCATTACGGTGCAGAGAAATGAATGGCATGCGTCACAAAAAATCGCAGAAAAAATCGAACTACTTGTCACAAATCGACACTGTCAAGAGATGAATATAGTAAGGGTGCATTTTTGGAGGAGGTGGTCATTGGGGCAACATCCGCCGCAGACCCACTGTCATGTATCGTAGAGAGGAGAATATCAAATGAAGCTAAAACGATTCCGAAACAAATTCATTTCGATGCTGCTTACGCTGGCAATGCTTTTGACACTGTTCCCTACCGCAGTCTTTGCCGAGGATACGGCGGCTGACCGACCGGCCAGCGCCGAATTTAAGATCATGGGACTGTACGCTCTCCGGGATAACGGGCGGCGTGTGTCCTTCTTCTCTTATGAGTCAAGAGACAACGCATTCCTGACAAAAGCCAATATGACCTATCCCGACTCCTGGTTCAAGCTGATCTATGTGATCGAGAGATCACAGCCGGTCACGCTGGAACTGTATGAGATGAAGGATGAACCCGCGTATATGGATGAAGATATTGTTTCCATGCCGTATGCGCCGGAGGATGATGCGGATGGACACGGAAAACTCCAGAGCGAGGAGTTCCTTGGCCGCCGACTAGGCGTACTGGTGGGCGTTCCGGTGCAGGAAAATATCGCCCCGCTTCAGGAGGGGGATGACATTTATACGGCGGAGCAGGTGAGCTATTCGCCTATCGATGAAGATGAGTGGCTGAATATCGTCTATCAGACGATCCGCGGGAAGCGTCAGCCGGAAGTGATTGAGGATTTCTACGCTTTTGGCTTTGAGGGCAATCGCCTCGCCGGACTGGACGATGCGGCTGCAACGGTGAGCCTTGATGAGCTCCCTGCCCCGGAAGATATGGCAGAGACAGACGCTCTGCTCCCCTCGGAAAATCTAGATGCTCCAAATCCGGAAGCAAATTTGTCCGCTGACATCAACGATGAAGCAATGGATACGGAAAAATCTCCTGCCAATGAGACATCGGAGGATGGGGCTTCCGAGGAAAGCCTGACAACGGATACGGAGTCTGCAACGGCGATAGAGGAGTCCTTTGCTCCCTCTGCAAATGCAGAACTATTGGAAGATGATACAGACACGGCACCCGCCGATGTGGATACGATGGATTCGGGGGCGGAGGAAACGAATATGGCAGATGTGCCGGAGACATCGATTGAGGACGAGCCTCCTGCCGAAAAACCTGTCGAAGCTGTTTCGGACGTGGAACCGGAGGAGCAGCCGGAGATCAATGCGGAGATCGACTATCTGCCGGAAAGTTCTGTCCTGCCCAGCGCACACGCTTTCTTCGGCTTGACGGATGCTGCCGAAGAAAGTGAAAACACCATCCAGAATATAGTTCTGTGGGACGGCAGTTACAGGGATGACAGCGGCAGCCTCACCCGTATTTCCAGCGGCGGCCGCTACGTCATCGTCATGCAGCCCTGCACGCCCCGGACAGCGATCTATAACAGCTTCCTCGGTTTTGATGTGCCGGAGGAAAGTGAGGCCATTGACACCTTTGAGACGATCAATTCCTGGGATGATCTGATCGCAATTCGGGATGAACTGGCCTGCAGCGGCGACCCTGTGGATCTGCTCAGCGGCAGTTTTACATGGAATTACCGTGACCTTGCGCTGTACGGCAAGGATGATCTGGAATTTACACGTTACTACGAATCTGTCCACGCGGATGAAAATTACGGGCTCGGCGGCGGCTGGACGTCCAACTTCTCCTATGCGCTGGAGTTTGACGGCCGTTCCGTGATCGCCCATTTGCCGAGAGCCGTTACGCTTTATTTCCCAATCGGCTTTGACGGCAGCTTTGACACCTGCGGTGATTACTCGCTGGTGCAGACAGGCAGCGGTTACGCCATGACGGATAAGGCGGGGACGATCTACCGCTTCGACAATAGCGGCCGTATTCTGAGCATCGTCTATCTTAGTGGGAATACGCTGTCCTTCCAATATGACGGTGACAAGCCCCGGAGCGTGTCCAACGGCGCCGGCAGCTTTACATTCTCCTACAGCGGCGACAATATCGCTGCGGTGACGGACAGCGTGGGTCGCAGCATCCATCTGTCCTATGACGGCGGCTTCCTGACTGAAGTGGAAAACCCAGATGGAGACAGTCTGCGCTATGCGTATGACGGTAACGGGTATCTCAGTTCTGTTCAGAATCTCAAGGGTGATATCTATGTAGAGAATGAATATGACGCGCAGGGCCGTGTAGTCCATCAGTATGCCGTAAACTTCGGCACCTTTGATTTTACCTACGATTTCGATGGGCGGCACAACACCTGCACCGGCGAGGACGGCTATTTCCATGAGATCTGGTTTGATGAGCAGGGCCGGATCACCAAGTCTACAGATGCCAGCGGCAGCCAGACGGTGACCTATAACGATCTCAATCAGGTTACCAGCCGGACGGATCGTGAAGGCAACCGCACATCCTATGCCTATGATGCCGCGGGCAACAAAACCAAAATCACTTACGCAGACGGCACTTATGAGCGGTTCGAGTACGACAGCAATCGGATGCCGACCATGATCCGTGACCGCAACGGGAATACGAGCTACTATACCTACGACCATCAGGGCAATATGACTTCCGCTACCGATGGCCGCGGAATGACCCGCTCCTATGTCTATGATGCCGACGGCAATCTCACTTCCGCAGCGGATGCGCTTGGCGCGCAGACGACCTACACCTATGACGCTCAGGGTAACTGCACGTCCATGACAGACCCGCTGGGCAATGTGACCGCCTATATTTATGACGGGCAGGGCCGCCTGATCACAGTCACCGACGCCATGGGGTCAGTCACTTCCTATGAGTATACCGAGGCCGGCAAACTGGTGAAGGTCATCGGCGCCGATGGCAGCGAGCAGACCTACACGGTGGATGGCAACGGCTTCAACATCAGCGAAAGCGACCGCATGGGCCATGTCACCACCTTTACCCGTGACGCGCAGAACAATGTGACCTCTATCACCGATCCGCTGGGCAATGTGACCCGCTATACCTACGATGACAGCGGAAATCTGACCACAGCAACAGACGCCAACGGAGCGGTCACCCGCTATACCTACGATGCTGATGGCCGCATTGTTTCCATGACCGATGCCCGCGGCAATACCTGGCGCTATGCTTATGATCGGAACGGTCAACTGGTTTCCACCACCGATCCTGTCGGCGGCGTCAGTTCTACCGAGTACAACAGCGTTGGACGTGCTGCCTCCGTCAAGGATGCCAACGGCAATACCACCCAATATACCTATGACGGCGTCGGCAACCTTACAAAGATCACCGATGCACTCGGCAAGAGCACCGTCAGCGAATACGATGCCAACGGCAACCTGACTGCCGCTACGGATCGCAACGGCCACACCACCCGCTATGCTTACGACGCGGAGAACCGTTTGATCCGCATGGAAGATGCTGAGGGCAGCACGACCTCCTACACCTATGACGCTAACGGTCAGATGACCAAGACCACCTCTGCCATGGGCGCGGAGACTTCCAGCACTTATGACGCGCTGGGGCGTCAGATATCCTCGGCGGATGCACTGGGCCATGTGACCGGCTACGAATATGATGTGCTGGGCCGCGCCACAAAGATCACCTACGCGGATGGAGGCTTTGTTGCCTACACCTATGATGCCAACGGTCAGGTTTTGACTGCCACCGATGAACTGGGCGGCGTGATCTCCTATGTCTACGATGCCAACGGCAGACTGATTGAGATGACGGATGCCATGGGCGGCAAAACGGCATACGCCTATGACGCTGTCGGCAATGTGACTTCTGTTACCGATGCTCTGGGCGGGAGCACAACCTATCGCTATGACGAAACGGGAAATATGACCTCGGTTACAGACGCCAACGGCAATACGACCGGCTACACCTATGATGCGCTCGGCCGCGCTGTTGCCGTTACGGACGCCAATGGCGGCGTAACCCGCGCGGAATACGATCATAACGGGAACATTGTCAAGGCTGTCGATGCCGAAAGCAATGCCACTACTTATGTTTATGATGCGCTGGACCGTCTTACCAGTTATACCAACGCGGAGGGCTATACCTTCTCCTTCCGGTATGACAACGAGGGAAATACGGTTGCCTCTACTGACGGCAACGGCAATACCACCCGCTATACCTACGATGGATTGAACCGCGCAGTCTCCAGCACCAACGCCGAAGGCAATACCGCGTACAATACCTATGATGCAGATGGCCGTATGGTAAAGTCCGTGAATGAAGAGGGTGCGGAAACCGCCTATGCCTATGATGCGGATGGCCGCCTGATCTCCATGACGGATGCCCTGGGTAATGTTACCGGCTTTGAGTACGACAGCAGGGATCGGGTCATCAAGGTTACCGATGCCAAGGGCAATGCGACCACATTCACCTATGACCTGGCAGGCAATGTCAAGAGCGAGACCAATGCCAAGGGCGTTGTGACCAGCTATGCCTACGATGCCAATGGCAACCTCACCTCCATGACGGATGCTGCCGGCACCGTGACCTATACCTATGACGCCCTGAATCGGGTTACCAGTGTGAAAGACCGCCGTGGCAATACGCAGTTCTTCACCTATGATGCCACAGACCGCATCGTGCAGGTCAAGGACCGCAACGGCAATGCCACACGGTATGTCTATGATGGCAATGGAAACATTGTAAAGACCATCGATGCACTGGGCACGGAGTCCGTATTCACCTACAATAAGAATGACCAGCTCATTTCCACCGACCTCCACCGTGTGGATGCCCTCAACGGCGTGGACTCCCACGAGATCACGCTGTATGAGTATGATGGCCGCAATCTCGTCACACGCGAGATCAATGCGCTTGGCGACAGCACCATCTATATCTACGACGGCAATGGGAACATAATCTCCAAGACCGACGCGGACGGTTATGTGACGCAGTATTCCTACACCGCCCTTGATTTGGTGAAGAAAATCAATTACAATGGGGCAAAGGAGGTCTCCTACCAGTATAACAAGGTCGGCGAACTGGTGCAGATGGATGACTGGACTGGCACCAACACCTTCGAGTTGGACCTGCTGGGCCGCCTCCAGAAGATGACCGACCACAAGGGCAACACGGTTTCCTACACCTATGACGCCGTGGGCAATCAGACCGGCATTACCTATCCGGACGGCAGCAAGACCCGCAGCTTCTACGATGCGGTGTATAACCTCACCAGCGTCATTGACGCGGATGACGGCACCTATGCCTATGTCTACGATGATGCCAACCGCCCCGTCAAGCTGACCTATCCCAATGGCTGGATCGAGCAGTATACCTATGACGCGGAGGGCAACCTCCTCAAGACGGTGGACACCGATCCCTTCCAGCTCTACAACAAGACGCCCAAGGTCAAGTATGAGTACACCTACGACGCCGAGGGCAATGTGCTGACGGAGTTCCGGCGGGACAGCGATGCTACGGAAAATCTCAAGAGCCGCACAGCCTTTACCTATGATGCGCTGAACCGGCTCACCGGCAGCACCCGCAGGCTGGAGGTCTATCCCTACGATACCCTCGCCTATACCTACACCTACGATACGCTGGGCAACCTGCTGAAGCAGAGCGGTCCCACCAAGGGTGAAGAGGATACCTACCAGTATAACGACCTCAACCAGATGGTGAGCAAGCATGTGTGCGGCTACGAGCAGAAGCTCACCCGCATCTATGACTACGGCTATACCTACGATAAGCGCGGCAATCTGGTGAAGGAAGAAGAGATTTGTTCGCCTACCACCACCGGACCCAAGAATATCACCGTTGCGACCTATCTCTATGACGAGACGAACCGCATGGTGCAGGGCACCAACAAGGCCGGCGAGGTCAGCGCGTATACCTTCAACGGCCTCGGCGTCCGCGTCGGCACGGAGCTGATCCTGAAGGATAATACCCACGGCTATACGGACTTCCACTGCCAGACGCCCAGCGTGGAGACCGGCATTGAAAAGCCGGAAGTGGTCAAAACGGATTATGTCATTGACTATACCAGACTGGACATCGACCAGCGGGTGCTGATGAAGTCCGAGCAGGACGGCTACGATTTCTTCTACACCTACGGTTTGGACAAGCTGCAGGTCATGACGATTGGCGAAGGCAGCAACTGGTGGGGTCAGAGCATCAAGAAATGCGTCAATATGGCCTACGTCCACACCGACCGCCTTGGCAGCGTGGTGAATCTCTCCGACCAGTACGGTCGTGTGACCGCAAGAGTGGATTACACCGATTGGGGCGAGGTGCGCCGGTACACGGACATCACGGTGGATGGCGGCTTCCGGAGACTGCTGCCGGAGATCACCTACGCCACCCACGAGTATGACGATGTGCTGAACCAGTTCTACGCAAAGGCCAGAATGTACGATGCGGTGAACAAGCGGTTTGATGCGGTGGATCCCATCCTGGATGCGAGTAAGGGTAACATCAAGGAATTGCTGAAAAAACCTGCACTTCTGACTCAGTATACCTATGCATTGGATGCGCCCTTTACTCACATTGACCCGACTGGTAAGGTAGTGACTCCGGCAAATGTTGTTGGTGCATTGGTAGGTGCGGTCGGTGGGTATGCTATTGCAAATGTTATTTGCAACTATTTTGACTTGCCCAGTTGTACACGAAACTTTGCTGTAGGTAGCATCACTGCTTTGATGACTGTTGTTGGATGGTTTGCTGGGCCTGCAATTTATGCAGCGTTGAAACCGTTGGTCATTCAGGCGATAGCAACGGGACAACTAATCATTGATAAAACTACCCAGTGGATTACCGAGACACTTGGAATCAATACTTGGGGAAATTTGAGTAAAGCAGCAGAGTATGGATTGAAAGGCTACAATCAGCTGAGAAACCAGCTTAGAGGAACAGGACTCCAAGCGCACCATATCATTGAACAACGGTTCGGTTTAGGTATCAATACCGCCGTTGCCGTAACACCGGCAGAACATCAGGTATTCACAAATGCTTGGAGAAAACTGATTCCGTATGGAACCAATTATGCAGCGCTGACGGCAACTCAAGTTTATGAGGCGGCACAAAAGGTATATAAGGATTATCCGGCTATTTTGGCAGCTGTCAAATCAGCATTAGGCTTCTAATGGAAATGTTCATGTGAGACAGCAGAAGTGAAACAACGACAAGCGGGAGGCATATGAAAAGCCATATGCCTCCCGCTATGGAGGAGTATATGCGGATTAAACACAGATTCGGTTTTTCGAGAGATAAAGATATTTACAACTGCTTGGACAAGATTGGAATGCCATATGAAAAAGGAGACTTAGTTTCGATTCTTACTATATTCGAAGATGACAGACGATTTGAGCAAGTCAAGGCTTTATTTGAAGCGAAGCAAATTTATCCATTGACCGAGACAGTCTATTCTTCTTCTGAATTGGAAAGTGCTTCTTGGTTAAGTGTACGAAGCACGTGGCGGAGTGGATACCCATTTCCGAAAGAAAATAAAGAGTATATTTTTTCAACATACAATACAGAAACATATTGCTGTAAGTGTGGAGCGGGCCTAATCCAAAAAGCCAACTTTTCCGTGGAAAAAGAGCCAAGATGGGGAAGCAGAAATTTTTTAATGTTGAATTGGGTTCATGATGAATTGTTCGTTTCTGAAAAGGCTGCATCAGTTTTGAAAAATAGTGATTTTGGTGGATTTCAAATCAAAGGTGTTAATGGGAAAATGGACGTTTTACACGAAGGAATATATCAATTATACATTAACCGGACTCTCGAATATGGCTTAAAGGATGACTCTATAGGCAAGGTTATCTGTTGCAGTAATTGCAACCGTAAGCGCTATTTACTAAAACCAGGGTATATCACTTATGACCGAAGTGTATTTGATAATATTGATGATGATATTATTAAGTCTGGTGAACAATTTGGAGAAATCGTTTGTAGTCGAATAATTTTTATTTCTCAGAGGTTTTATAGATTCCTTAAAGAAAAGAAACTTAATAGAGGGTTACAGTACGAACCAATACAGCTCGCTTAGGCAATAATTTTCGTTAGAACTATACGATGATGCCAACCGCCCTGTCAAGCTGACTTATCCCAACGGCTGGATCGAGCAGTATACCTATGACGCGGAGGGCAACCTCCTCAAGACGGTGGACACCGATCCCTTCCAGCTCTATAACAAAACGCCCAAGGTCAAGTATGAGTACACCTACGACGCCGAGGGCAATGTACTGACGGAGTTCCAGCGGGACAGCGACGCTACGGAAAATCTCAAGAGCCGCACAGCCTTTACCTATGACGCGCTGAACCGGCTCACCGGCAGCACCCGCAGGCTGGAGGTCTATCCCTACGATACCCTCGCCTATACCTACACCTACGATACGCTGGGCAACCTGCTGAAGCAGAGCGGTCCCACCAAGGGTGAAGAGGATACCTACCAGTATAACGACCTCAACCAGATGGTGAGCAAGCATGTGTGCGGCTACGAGCAGAAGCTCACCCGCATCTATGACTACGGCTATACCTACGATAAGCGCGGCAATCTGGTGAAGGAAGAAGAGATTTGTTCGCCTACCACCACCGGACCCAAGAATATCACCGTTGCGACCTATCTCTATGACGAGACGAACCGCATGGTGCAGGGCACCAACAAGGCCGGCGAGGTCAGCGCGTATACCTTCAACGGCCTCGGCGTCCGCGTCGGCACGGAGCTGATCCTGAAGGATAATACCCACGGCTATACGGACTTCCACTGCCAGACGCCCAGCGTGGAGACGGGCATTGAAAAGCCGGAAGTGGTCAAGACGGATTATGTCATTGACTATACCAGACTGGACATCGACCAGCGGGTGCTGATGAAGTCCGAGCAGGACGGCTATGACTTCTTCTACACCTACGGTTTGGACAAGCTGCAGGTCATGACGATTGGCGAAGGCAGCAACTGGTGGGGGCAGAGCATCAAGAAATGCGTTAATATGGCCTACGTCCACACCGACCGCCTTGGCAGCGTGGTGAATCTCTCCGATCAGTATGGACGTGTGACCGCAAGAGTGGATTACACCGATTGGGGCGAGGTGCGCCGGTACACGGACATCACCGTGGATGGCGGCTTCCGCAGACTACTGCCGGAGATTACCTACGCCACCCACGAGTATGACGATGTGCTGAACCAGTTCTACGCAAAGGCAAGAATGTACGATGCGGAGAATAAGCGGTTTGATGCGGTGGACCCGCTTCTGGATGCAAGCTGGTATGAAATTAAACCTTATGCCGTTCATTCTGCGCAATTAACCCAGTATTTGTATGTTACAAATAATCCCGGTTTTTATGTCGATTTGCTTGGATTGTATTTTGTATATAAAGAAGTGGATGAACAGGGGCAAACCTTTTATCGCTTTGTGAAACAGAACGGATTTGATGCAGTTCTGCAGGGAGTAACGGGAGCGTCGATTCAGCAAATCGCGGGGCAAACTGTTGCAGGATCTTCTTTGCCTAGCGATAGAGATATGCTTACAATGGAACTCAAAACACTATACGCTAATGAAATAGAGCAGTTTAAAATGAGTTTGGCAAATGCAGGGCCATATGGTGCTGCAGCTGCGCTCGTGTGGGATATTGTCGAGAAAGGAATTACGATTTTTGTTGATATTCCAAATGCAGTAAGCGTGAGTTCCAGGGACGGAACGATTGAAACCATTTTGAATAACTCGAACATTTCAAAAACAAGTTGTTCAAGCAAGTTTATCCCCGCATTAGACACGCTGGATCAATTTGTACAGGAAAATTCGTGGATGTTCACAAAATACACAAGTCTTGGAAAACGCACTGTTTATGATGTGGGGAGGGCTATTATAAGCGGAGACGAGAAAACCATAAAAAAAGCAAAACAGGCATATGCCTCTTACTTTAGTCCGGCTATTGAGGCATCTGTTCTTGCGGAAGTAAGTGGACTAAGTGCAAATTACTGGATAGACTATTTCCATCGTAACGGATGCTTCCCTGTTATGGAGTATTCAAGAACATACAAAACCGTACCATCAATAAACAACAATAGGTTTTATCCAATTGCTCCACTCCCAGAAATTAAGACAACTCGAATGCGAACAAATGAATTGGTGGATGCAATGGTGAAGAAACAATTCGGACTAATAAAAACCGTATATGTGGAATTTGATAAAGCAGTTTTGGAGCTGTTCTCTTGATAACTGCATAGTCCTGTAGCAAAAAGCACAGGCAAGGCGGTGAATATGACCACCGCCTTGCCTGTGCACGAAGATTTGGTGAAGAAGATGTCAGACAAAAGAAAAGTCATGCTGATTGCGATCATAAATATAGGCGTATCCTTTTTGTGCAAAGTGTTTTTGCTTCATTATGGTGCGCAGGGAATACCACTTATAGTTCCTGCTGTTTTGTGGATTTTTATTATAAAGAAAAGGCAATGGGCAAATGTAGCATATCTCATTTTAACGATAATAAGATCTGTACTTGGCTGCATATGCGTTGTGCTTCTATTTGCATACATTTATCGCGGATTTGATGGTGTTCCATGCGTTTTAAATATTATTCTAGCAATAAACTATATCGCATCGCTGTATGCAGTGAGAAAAATATGGATAGAATGATGCAATGCTGATGTAGAAAGCGCCCACATCATGTCGATGGCAAGGTAATGAATTAGGCATTGCTAATTTGGTGAGTGAACGATGATGAGTTTTTTTCGATATATCAAAGAGCATAGTACACTTTTTTTACTGTTATCAATGTAACCGTCAAACCACCCTGCGCATGGACAGGCATGAGACAATAGTAGCGGAACGTTGCGAAACGTTCCGCTACTATTGTATTGTGGGGGTGTTAGGATGACAAGCGCAGAGTTGAAACACCGAGCGAAGCTGCAGGAGTGGTCGGCGCGGATACAGGATTGCCGCAGCAGCGGGCTACCAGTGCGGGCGTGGTGCAGACAAGAAAGAATCAACGCAACAACCTATTACCGTTGGGAACGGGAATTTCTGGCTTTGGCTGAAACAGAGCCGTGCTCCGCTGTGCCGGCCGTGACCTTTGCGGAGCTGCCGGAACCGAAGAAAATGTCTCGCAACGTTTCGGAACGTTGCGCCACACTGCATATTGGGAAGGCCAGTCTGGACATTTACCCCGGTTGTAACGCGGAACAGCTGAGACTGCTGGTGGAGCTCCTGCGCCTATGCTGAACGATTTCACCGGTGCAGATCAAGTCTATATTGCCTGCGGCTACACAGATCTGCGTAAAGGCATAGATGGCCTGGCGCGGCTCGTCCAGCAGCAGTTTGAACTGGATCCATTTACCAACACATTATTTTTGTTCTGCGGACGGCGGCGAGACCGTATCAAGGGCTTGTACTGGGAAAAAGATGGCTTCATCCTGCTGTACAAGCGACTGGAACAGGGCGCGTATCAATGGCCGCGCTCAGAATCCGAGGTGAAGACTTTAACGCCGCAGCAGTACCGCTGGCTCATGGAGGGGCTGCAAATCGAACAGCCGAAAGCCCACCGACCGGTGACGGGATTGACCACGGTCTGAGCAGGAAAAATGGCTGAAAACCATTGAAAATACTGGCTTTTTGCCGTGTTCTGTGGTATAATTTCCTCATGGAAAACAGAGAAATGCAGACAAGCAACACGGAGGAAATGGTGACCATTTCCCGTGCGGAATATGAGCGTTTGCAGCAGGAAAAAGCACGGAACGCAAAGCTGGAAGCAAAGTTTGCTGCCCGCGAACAGGAGCAGGCGCAGGTCATCACCAGCCTGACGCTGCAAAATGAGTGGCTGCTGGAGCAGCTGAAGCTGTCCAAAAAGAAGCTGTTTGGCCGTTCTTCAGAGCAGGCGGAGCAGCTGGTCATGGACCAGCTGAGCCTGACTATGAACGAGGCGGAGGCTTACATCTTTGGCATGAATTCCGCTGGGAAAGCTCCCGTCGCCGTGAAGGCGCACGAGCGCAAACGGCAGTCCGGCAATGTACTGGATGTCGTTCCGGAGGGTACTCCCACCGAGGTGGTGGAGCACCGCCTGCCGGAGAACGAACTGACTTGTTCTGCCTGCGGCAGCAAATTGGTGGAGATTGGCAAGGAAGTCCGCCGCAGCTTAATGACGAAGCCGGCAGAGTTCTGGGTGCGCGAGGACGTGTACTACACCTACGCCTGCAAGAACTGCGAGCAGGAGACCGGTGAAGCCAACATTGTGAAGGCGGCGAGGGAGCCTGCGCTGCTGCCAGGCAGCTTTGCCTCTGCGGAGGCAGTGGCGTATCTGGCAGCACAGAAATTCGTCATGTACTCGCCGCTGTACCGGCTGGAACAGGAATTCAATCGTCAGGGGCTGAAGCTGTCCCGGCAGACCATGGCCAACTGGCTGCTGAACACTTCGGAGAAGTGGCTGCGACCGGTCTACGATACGCTGCGCGAGCAGCTTTGTAAGGAGCCGGTGCTGCACGCCGACGAGACGACCTTGCAGGTGTTGAAAGAGCCGGGACGTTCCTCCACCAGCAAGTCCTACATGTGGCTGCACCGCACCAGCGGCTGCGCGAAACAGGCGGTTGTGCTGTATGAGTACCAGCCCACCCGAAAAGCAGAGCATGCAGAGGCCTTCCTGAAAGGCTTCTCGGGCTGGCTGCACGCGGACGGATACCAAGGTTACCACAAGCTGCCGGGCAACATCCGTGTGGTGGGCTGCTGGGCACATGCGAGGCGAAAATTTGACGAGGCGTTGCAAACGCTGCCCAAGGAGATGCAGAAGGACGCTCCGGCAGCGATTGGCGAATGCTATTGCTCCCGACTTTTCAAGCTGGAGCAGGCGTTTGCAGAGCTGACGCCGGAGGAGCGATATGAAAAGCGGCTGGAACAGGCAAAGCCTGTTTTAGACGCGTTGTTGTCATGGGCAAATGAGATGCAGGCGAGAACTGCGCCGAAATCCGCGTTGGGCAAGGCCATTCACTATCTGTTGGAGCAGTGGCCGTATCTGACAAGGTATCTGGAGGATGGCCGTCTGGAGCTGAGCAACAACCGTGCCGAGCGCAGCATGAAGCCATTTGTGATGGGCAGGAAGAACTGGCTCTTTGCCAATACGCCGGGTGGCGCGCAGGCCAGCGCCGTGATCTACAGCCTGATTGAAACGGCGAAGGAGAATGGCCTTGATCCGTACCGTTATCTGCTGTGGGTTCTGCAAAACGCGCCGATTCTGAGCGAAACTGATGAAACATGGGCTGAAAAGCTGCTTCCCGCGAGAGCCCCGAAAGAATGCTATATGCCTCATAAATAAAAGACCGCCATCTCGGTGAGCAGCAGCTCACTTTGAGATGGCGGTCACTATTTTTGATGTGTGCAAATTAGGGCCGATCACTGTGCAGTGCATCGTGTATCCGTTCGACCAACGCCCTTGCCGTAAAAGGCTTCGGGAGCACAAAGCTTGCGCCCAAACGGTATGCCTCCTCTATGACCCTGTGTGTCGGCAGAGCCGTCATAAAAATCGTCGAGATTTTGTACCCGTCCTCGCGCAGATGCTGCATAACGTGAAAGCCGCCCTTGTGCGGCAGCAGAAAATCCAGCAGAAGAACGTGAGGTCGGTGCCGGTGGAGCGCCTTGGTTGTCTCGTCCTCATCCTTTGCGTGAAATACATGGAAGTTTCCGCGCTCACGCAGGGAATCCGCCAGGAGCATGCTGAGGGCTTCATTACTGTCTGAGAGTAAAATCTTCTTACGGTGCGGCATTTTTATCCGCCTCCCCCTTAAAAATTTGATTTTACACACTCACCTTGTATAAAATAGTCCCGTCAGCTTATTTTTTCAATCCGCTGCGCAGCATTTTAACGGTTTTTTTACTTGGCAGGATTTGAGCTTCCGCAAAAGAAAGAGGGATGCCTGAGAAACTTGCCAGGAGTGTTGTTGTAACACCTTGCTGCCGGCATCATTCGCTTACGGAGAGACCGCTGCTGCGGCATTCCTGGATTTGTGCCGCCCACTCCTGTAGCTCCGCCCGATGTTTCAACTCTGCGCTTGTCATTCTGACATCCCACAATACAACAGTAGCGAAACCTTTCGCAACGTTCCGCTACTATTGTCTCATGTGTGTCTATGCGCGGTTAGGTTGACGGTTACTGTGAAACTCCTGATTCCACACTTGGGGAGCAGTCTGCCGCTATGCCGACAGCGGATTCTTACTCCTTTGCTGATGGCTTTGAAAGAGAAATCGGGCGGCAAAATTGCCGCCCGATTCGTATGTGGACTGGGGGGCAGTCCATTTTTATTCCCCCTTGAACCGTACAGGTGAACAGATACTTACGAATGAAGATAAAAGCGAGACAATTATATTTATTTCATTCTCTTTGTCTAATCCGAGATGGTCATAAAAGTGAATCAGAGTTCCAGAATAACCGCTCGAACTTTCTTTGTAATTGATCAAAGATGAATCGCTTTGTATTTTCTTATATCTAGGGTACTTTTACAGTTTTCGTAATTATTGTGCGACTGTCGTAGTCAGATCCGACTTCTGCAAAAACTGTTGCCTTTATGTAAAAAGATGAACCGGATGTTAGATCGATTTCATAGTCTCCTGTATGCAAATTGCTGTTGGAACGAATCAGCCCGTTTTCCTCGGAACCTCGTATGGTCTTTACATATGTGCCATTTGACTTATAAATTTTTATAGATGTAATTCCAATGAGGTCTGCCCTGTGTCCTGACTTTACACTAAAATTTACTCTCAGAGTTCCAGAGCTGTCCCCTTCATACAGTTCCGCACTATAACTGGAAAGTGTCGAACTGGCCCATGTTTCTGGAATATTCGAAGCTGAGGCAGAGCAGCAACAACTAAATAATAAGGTTAAGGCAAAAAATGTAGAAATGATGCGTTTCATAATCCATCTCCTATCGACGATATGATTGATTTCACTTCATCTACTGTGATATCCCCGGATATCTCTATAAGCAAATGCCCGTCAGACCAAGCAGCGGTAATTGTATTTGTATTTGAAAAAATATAAAATGCTCTCTCCTGGCTAACATACTGCTCAACAAATGATCCATCTTTTTCAAATCTCATAAGATCAACGCTGGAGTCTGAATTATAAACAGTAATCACTATGCTGAAAAACTGCCCCGCATTATTGCTAAATGTTGCATTTACAACGTCACTGTTTTCTGTGTTTACGACCTCCACATCCATCTCGCTAAATCTTTGCGGATACCATGTCGGTGACAAATCATCTGTAATACCGCACGCAGTAAGCGCCTCTTGTATTGAGATGTATTGTTCTGCTATATCGACAGTTGGCAACATTTCCATTTCTCCTGTTTGATCTTCATCAGACAGAAAATAAAATAGTTCATCTGTCCACTGAGCAATTCTTCCAAACACATCTACGCCAGCAGCCTGGGCAACAATCATAGTTCCAAACATACACACAAACAACAATGCTGCGACTAGTCCTACTCTCAGCAAGTTACATAGTTTAACCACGGACCGCTTCTCTTGTCTCTGCTCATCGCCGGACTCTGATCCGCAGATCAGTCGGACTTTTTGCTGGAATTCATCATAAGAAGCCTGAGCATCCATGTGATCTGGGACTGGTCTTTTCCTTTCCAGCGCCTCTAAATATGCATCAATCACTTCTGGTGCATAGTTTTCTTCGTTCATGGCAGCCAACGCACGTTCCATACTACTGACCAATTCAGAATAGGACATTTTCTCCAGTGTCTTCGGTGATACATCCAGCACCGTTGTTTTCTGTGGCTGAGTGGCACCTATGTTGTTACAAGGAGAATTCATATGCTCCCTCCTTTTTCTCCTCTCATAAGAAATATGTATTCTTATAAAGATTTTGTTGCACAAATTAGGAATCTTTTAATAGTTTTTTGCAATGGCCAATGGTTCTAGATATACGACTTATACAACTGCTTTCCGTTATCCCTAGCGCCGCAGCGATTTCGCTATACTCCATCTTATCCCTGTATCTCCAAAGCAAAATCGTGCGCTCACTTTCTGATAGCTGTTTAGGCAGCAACGATTCAACAGGGAGTATCTGGTCCTCTTGGCCTAGTTCTACGATACTCTCTATAGGGACCTCCGCCGTCACTCGTTTTCGCCTCAGTTCATTTAGCACCAAATTTCTTAGTGTCAGCATAAGCCACCCTTCTGGTTTTGGATGCGCTATGAGATCTTCTTGATGGAACAATGCCAACAAAAAAGTTTCCTGAACCATATCCTTTGCTGATTCTGTATTATTTAATATATGATAAGCAAATCGAAACATTTTTTCATATTCAGCATTATATAGTTCTTCAATGAAGTGTTTTGGGTAGTCTGAGGACAACATCTACTTTCTCGCCTCCATTCAGACTTCAATATACAAGGTTGTATATCATACTAACAAAAAAATAAAAATATTGCAACAAAGTTATCTAGTCAAAACATATACATTATAGAACAGAAACTCTTAGAACAATTTTTGCGCTAAAGAATTTAAGCCTCTGACTTACTTGGAAGGAAGGTGTATTCTCATGGGCAAGTAAAAAGGGTGCAGCGCCACCCGCCATAAAATAGAAATTGTACCCGATAAAACGTCAGAATATAGAAAGGAAGTCTGCATGAATATGAAAAAGAGAATCATGGCCCTTCTGATGGCTATTGGTATCATGGCCTCGATCACCGTGAGTGCCAGCGCTGCCTCTATGGAGCAGCAGGAAATTCCTTCGGATGCCGAGACTGTCGTTACCCAGGAGGATACGCCCATTCTCCGCGGCCCTAAACCCCCCACGGATTTCTTGAATCTGGATAGCAACACATATACCGCCAGAGTAAAGAGGCTTGCCGCAACCAAAGGTTCCTATTCCATCTACAATTTTTCTTCCTCCAACGGTGTAATCGCCTTTGACGGAACTGTTGAGGCCAGCGGTACTACTAATCCTGACTCCCGCTCTTTTACCATTGACCTGTATGAACAGGGAACAGGACGCTGGGTAGATTCGATTGAATTCAGCTTCTCGGATTCCGCGGACTTCTCTGATTCGTTTACTGGTTTGAGTGCCAATAAGACGTACTACTTCAAGATTACCAACGATAGCAATACCAGCACGTGGGGGAGCCGTGATCTCGACGCAGAACTCACGGTATCCAACGGAGAATAAGACATTGCCTTTCACGGATAGATAATACATATGCGCTTTCTTGATGAAGTAGTGTATTCTTAATTTTGCCCCCACCAACCGCGTATATGCTTCGCGGTTGGTGGGAGCATATTTTATAAAACATTTTAGAGGTGAATATGGAACTATTCTGGCAATTCTATTTAGAACCAGCGCTGGGATACATTGTTGATTCATTAGTTGGATTAGTTGCGGGGGCCATTGTATATGTTCTTTTGATCCCATATAGGAAACAGAGGCTCGCTCATTTAGGTATAATTCCAAGCCGTCACCATGAGATTCTGCTTTGTCTGTTCATGGCATATTCTGGGGCCCTGCTTGTATTGCTAATCTCTCCGGCGGATTTCTTAAATGGTTCAGGTATAAACTTTTCTATCCCTTCTTCGATAACCGTTGAATTTGTCCCAACGATTTTTCTTATTTTGACCGGCCGATATACTCTAGGCACATGGACAAATGCGATGTTTTTGGGGAATGTCCTTCTCTTTATTCCTCTTGGAATATCCCTTATGTTGCTGTATCAAAAACTTACCTGTAAATTAGCTGTTGGAATTGGCCTTATTTTGTCTCTGTCTATTGAGGTGATCCAGATCTTCACTGGCCGGATATTTGATATAAATGACATTATATATAATATATTGGGTACCCTTTTGGGAACATTGTTGGCCCACCTTATAAAAAAATATTTTCCGTCTTGTAGCGGGAAATTTTGCTATGAATAGCTCACAAGAAAATAAAAAGGGTGACATTTGGCTATCAAACCAAATGTCACCTTTTTAGATTCGCAATACAACTTATCATCCTGTTCTTTATATCATAAACTCTGACGAAATGCAGAAATACCATATCAGTGGTTTACAAAAAATCCTTGAAAAACATGAGGCGGTCGATCTTAATCAAACGACTTGGGGAATAGGATATCGGCTAAACTTGGAGGCAGGGGAAAGGACATAGGCCAGTTTTAATCAGCAGGTTGGTTGAGATTTTTAGAAGACGGTACTCTCCGTTTATTGGAAGGTACCGTCTTCTTTTCTATATGCGATAAGAACTCTGATTTTGGGAAAAAAGTACATAGCAAGGACGTGGCAGCAACTCAATTACTATAAAGTGATAATGTTGACTACCATGCGTGCGGCATCGCTGAACACAGCGGGGTAAGGAGATGCTGTGGATAATAACCGTATTGAAGTATGTTAGTCAGGTAGAAATAGGTATCGCAAAATATAGATAGATTGAATATCATCAAGATGGCAGCATAATAGCCACTTTTTGAATGAAAAGGAAATGATACCAGTCACCTGTGTGCCGTCCGCATAATAGCGAATAAGGAGTAACAATGCTATGGACAATACCAACCACAGCATTGGGGGGGTGACTTTTTGTCGCACATCAACGACACAATGTGCATATTCAGGAAACGGCTGATTTTGTATCTCAATACAAAGTCAGCCGTTTTCAATTAAGGCCACCCGAACAAAGAATCAGGGGGCCGCCACCTCCGATTTGTTTTCCACAAAAACAGATCGGAGGTACAAAAAGTTGCGGGATTATCGCAAAAGCGATTATGCGATAAACAAATACAGCCCAAACATTGTTTATCGCTTCGATGATGAAATTATTGAGGTTTCTCTGGAGGATTATCTGAAGGAAAACCCAGATAAAACAGAACAGGACTTTGCAGAGCTGAAAGCTCTGTCTGATGGGATTTACTATGAGCAGGATCGGGCTGAAAGTGCCCACACCCGCAAGGATGTGTCCATCCACAGCTTAGAGGAAATGGGGTGCTGTTCTACCCGCCCATTGGAATTGTAGAGGAAGATATTTTTGGCCCTACTTTTTCCATTGATATTGAGGCCGAGAAATTTAGGAACTACATCAAATAAGTCCAAAAAAATGTCCTCATCCCCAAAAAGCCAGGCTGTTTTGTCGGATAGCCGGAGTGTTTTGGCTGCATGGCCGAGTTGTTTTGTCATTTTATCGGCTGTTTGATGTGGCAAGCCACATTTCGTCATTTATAAAGGAACAAAACATTAGATTTTTCGTCTATTATCGTGTAAGATATAATAGAACTTGTGTCTATAACGAAAAACGAGGTGGTGTAGTATATGAAAGCACAGTCCAAAACGATAGGAATGGCTATTGGCGTTGTTTTAATAATTGCTATATTTACTGGGGTGGTGTTGAGCAGCCGGGGTCAAGCTATTTCAAGTGAAATTTCGGGAAATTCGGAGGGAGGTGCCGCATTGTCTCTCGCAAACACGGAGGATACAGAAATTATAATAAATGAACTCGCCTCGGAAATTCCCGAAACAGGCTTCTTTGCTTTGGGCCCCGACAACTACCATGAATACACAAAAGAAGAGCTTTTTGATTACTATGGGATTGAATTTGATATTTCGAGTGTTTTCCCCGACATGATTGAGGAGAACACCGGGTCTTATGGCATCTTCAAGTTCAGCGATGGAAGCGATATGCAGGGGCATAATTTCATATGGGCCAACCCTATCGGTAATGAGAAAGTAAGTATAGAAATAATCAAAGACGGAGCACCAAAGTCGGACAATACCCAAGTAACTAACGATAGTGCGCCATTGGCCTCTACAATTTCGGGAGAAAATGTAAATATATTCCGCTTTGACAGTGACGAGCAAAGTGGATATTATGCTGAGTTCGTCCACAAAAGTCTCGGGTTTACAGTCTATGGGTACAACTTCGATAAAGATGATTTTGTCAGGATTCTATCCTACTTAATTTCTTGTTAATGTGTTGCAAACTTTGCGGAATTTGTGATATAATTACTGAACAAATTATACAAGGAGGCTCGTAAAGATGAAAATCGGAAAGAAGTTCCTCTCGTTACTGATGGGAGTTGCGGTGCTTTTGGTTTCGAGTCTGCCCGCATTTGCAGCGGAGGTTGAGACAACAGACTGTGCTTCTGTCTCTTACGACTATGTTACCGAATTTGATGATGGTGGCAAAGACTATGTTTATATCATCGACGGCGTCAAGAACCATTATCTCGTTCCCCCTGATGATTTCGACCCCTTAACCGCAACGGACGAAGAATTGGACCGTTACTGTTTTCCTGACCGTCCAGAAGCAATGGCGTTATCTGATGCGGCCAACAGTGACTACTCAGATTGGTATTCTCTGATGGCCAACTATACTGGTACTCCAGAACCTGAAATCTCAGTTTCCGTTCAGCCCGTCAATCCTGAGCCGACTGCTCCTGTGACGAGAGCAACATCGGCCACTTCCTATAATTGGTCTGGTTATGTTTCCGACCTTGGCGATTCCAGCTCCAAATTTTATACACAGGCCCAAGTGGACTATACCCAGCCGACTATTAGTGCCATTGAGTCTGGGGCAGTTACCTTAAATTCTTATTGGATTGGCTTTGGTGGTTACAATGGTTCTGAGAAGCTGGTTCAGGCTGGTACAAGTACCTATGGGAAGAGTACACACAAAGCATGGTATGAATATCTGAGCGATACTGGCGAATCTGTTTATATGCAGTATATTGACTCATTAACAGTTAGTGCTGGAGACAGTATTCATGTTTACATCACATTCCAGAAAGCTAACAACAAATTTGAATATTATATTGCAAATAACACGACTGGCAAGAGTGCCAGCGGTTATGTAGAACTTGATGCAAGCAAGCAGTTTGATGGAACTACTGTTGAATGGGTTGTTGAGAGGTGTAAATCTGGTGGTTCGTTGACATCTCTTGGGGACTATGGGACGATGACCATGAAAAATTGCAAAGCTACCTTGAACAGTTCCAATACCTGGCTGAACTTGGGCAATCTTTCCAATCTGTACAAGGTGACTATGATTGGGAATGGAGGAAACACATTGAGTAGCCCTGGAAGTATTAGTTCCGGCACACAATTTACCTGCACCTTCAAGGATTATTCTTAAAGCGATTTTCCCATTAAATATGTGTGTAGGTATTCCCTATCTGCCACTTGGTGGGCTACTGGCCTGCCAAGTGGCTTTTTTAGCGGAATAGCGATTGAGAGCAGGAAGTAATAACTTGACCTCGGTGAATGCAGGAACAGCTCCTCAGGATACTGTAGGAATAGCAGCGGGTCAAACGAACGCGGCACAAACAAAATGGTATGCTAAGCCAGCCTCTACATACTGGGCATGGACTTCTTGCGGATATTTTAGGGATTATATAGACTACTCCATAAATGACACAGAAACAAGACTGCGCGCAGTGAAAAAACCGACTACGGCTTCTTCTGACTTTTCGGAAGTTGGAACAGCAAACCTCATTGGATCCATTATCCATGTAAATGGAAGTAAACCATTAGGGCATGCGGTTATTGTGAATAACGCTACTGGAACAGCACGCAATCAAATTTATTTCACAGCGCACTCGCCAAATGCAAAGAACCTTAATTTGGCGGATGAGTATTCAGGGCAAATGGTTTCAATTCGGCCAACATATTTTTATGATGTTACCACATGTACTGGGGCAAACACGTCACATACATTTTCTTCGACCAATTCCAAATGTGCTCGTTGTGGTTATGTTCGGACATATATAATCCTAACTTTACTTACACCTATGGCGAAGAATACGCAAATTACACTTACTGCACAAACTAACCACACCGTTTCGTCTATTTCAATGAGTGTAAAGAACCCGAATGGCGCAACGACAAATTTAGGAACAGTAACAAACACAAACTCTATTTCAAAGGTTTATACGCCGACGGTGGCAGCACATCCAAACGATTTATACACAGTAACAGTAACCGCCGTTTCTGCTGATGGGGTGACGACATCGAGCACATGGACGTTTAGGACGTATTGATACTTACAAGTAAGGTGCGGAGGCTTCCGCACCTTACTTGTCTATAAAGAGTTTTATATAACGGTTTACCCGTTTGCGCATGGCGCGAACGGTCCTTTGCTTTTAATCCTGCTCGAACATTTTCAGAGAGTTCAGGATCGATGCCACACCATCCTGCCCGCCAAACCATTGTTCCAATTCTGCTCCGTCTGCGGGCGGCATAGGTTCGGATGCAGCGGAGATAGCCGCATCCTGCTGTGCGGTGGAAGGCTTCGGCTCGGGCTGCTTTTTCAGGTAGCTCTGGTTCTTTGCCAGGATGGCAAGGATCATCTCCTCCAGTGCCGCCTGATTTGGAACCGGAACAGATACCTCTGGTGTCTCCTTGCAGTTGATATAGTGCAGGACAGCGCTGACAAGAAACTGCGCTTTGCTGCGGCCTTGCCGGTTGAGCAGGTCGATCACCGCTTTATGCTGTGGGTCACAGATGTTGAAGCGAATCGTGAATTTCCCGGGGTCCTTCTTGTCGGTCATAGCACTCACCGCCCGCTGTGCTGAAGCCGGTAAAGATACTCATACCCCTTGGCATTGGCATTGATGTCCTCCACAAAAATCGCCTGCCCGATTTTTCCGGACGCTTCGATCTGCCGGCGCAGCAGAGTAGCGCCCCCGCCCAGGAAGATCACTTTGCCGGACTTGAGTTCCAGCATCCGCTCCCGCAGGCCGCTGAGCAGGTCGTTGATAAACTCCTGTGCTTCCCGTTCTGCCAGAGCGATGACCTCCGGCGCCGCGTCCTGATCCTCGCCGCGCAGGATCCGGTCGATCTCGCTTTCCTCCAGCAGAATGTCCAGCTCGGCATTTGCTTTTGCACAGATGCGGTTATAGAGCAGGATCACACCGTTTTCCAGAGAATCACAGGCTGCCATGTCCGGCACACCGTTCCGCAAACGCACATAATCCGCAGTAAAGCCGCCGATATCGACCACCAGTGCTCTGGGGAATGAGGCGAGGTTTTTTACCGTGGCCGCAGCGGCAGAAAAGGACTGCGGGAAACAGGCTGTGTTTTCAATGAAAATGGCATAGGGCTTTCCCTTAAACTGAAAGGCCACCGCACCCCGCCCGTTGAAATAGTTGATAAACCGCTTTGCCTGCACGCCAAAATGCGCGGGAGGAAGGCCGACCGCCAGCTGCACGCGCATGAGGCTGCCGCTGTACTGTCCCATCGCTTCGATCTCATGCGCGATGGCAAAAAGCGTCAGAATGAAGAAGCGTTCATCCTCTGTCTTATCTCTGCGGTAGGGGATCCGCTGATCGGTCAATGTGTAATACTTCCCCCGATAGGCCAATGCGTCCGTTCCGAAGCCGGGCGCGTCGCTCTGGATAAGCCCGGAGGTAAACGGCGGCGTATGGACGGTTTTGATTTGTTTGTTCCCGTGATCGACAGCAATTAACATAGCTATGTACCTCCTATACTTCTCTTATACGGATGTAATACGCATAAGAGCAACAAAAATCGGATCGTTCCGGAAAAAATATGCCTGTACACAAAAGAAAAAGCCGGAGGCCGCGATGCGGCCCCGGCTTTCTGCGTCTGAACAACTGGGTTATTTTGCGAAAAAGTATGTGTAGAGGTTATAGTCCCGCTCCCGCGTGATCAAGCGGAGCCAGATATGAAAATGCTCCGTTTCCGCGTACAGATTAAATTCCGTGGGCTCATTTGTCGGTTGGGCATACAGCCGGCACATCCGCTTCATCGCCCGCAAGGTTTTGAATTCCGGCAGGGCGAGAAGCTGCGACTGGAAGGCATCGATCTCCTGCCCAAGCGCCGGAGCTGGGCGCATTTCTTCATCCGGGAACCATGTTGTCCACCATCGCCACCCGTCATAGTCAGAGCGGGAATAGGCAACCAGCGAAGCAGGATACCGGGCGCCGCTCAACGGCAGCGTCTTCCGCGCTCCGGAGAAGATCTCCATGAACGCACAGGCAGGCGTCAGCTTGACTGCCTGCGGGTCCTTATGCTCCGCAAAACGGTGCTGCTTCACGGCGTACCAGTCCCGCACCGGGCGTATCTTCCCGGCGGCATCCCGCAGAGCCTCATCCATGCCGCACGCAGGGCAGACATAGACATTCAGCGCACGGCTCAGAGCGTTTTCGGCAAGAGATTTCCGCATGGGGCCGCCGCAGCGCATACAGGGCATGGCGCCGGGCGTGTGCTTGTTCTTTGCCCATTCGTTTTCCAAATCAGCTTTTGGATAGAGCTCAATATGAAACTTGTCCATTTTTTGTTCCTTTCCTGAAAATCAGGCGATCTTCTGTTCGCCCCAGCGGATACGCAGGTGTCCCTCGTCATCCGTTTCACGGGTCATCAACGTGGAGAGCAGGTCATAATCCACACCGAATTTGGCATAGATCTCGTCCATATCCGCGTCCTGCCCCTTCATAAACATGGTGAGCTTTTCCTTTGCCAGCACCATCTGCATGAGGTTGGATTCCAGACTTCCTATGTAGATGGGGAAATACAGATCCTTTTTCTCCGTGGAGGTGTAGCGGACGAATCGCATATAAAACTGGCTCATGCCGGCGTTGTTGTAGTGCATCTCCGGAATGATGATCTTGTTGACAAACTCGAAGTTGACGCTGGAGGGAAGACTCTGCTGCGTGCAGAGCAGGATTCCGTTCCGACTGCCCCGCAATACCTCCCGCAGAGCGCGCCGCTTGGCGAAGGTGACGGTGGAGCCCGTCACCACAAAGAGAGGCCGCTCCGGAAGGTATTCACGGATAGCCGCGGCATAACGGTCCAACACCGTTGTATGCCGCACGCCGATGGCTACAACTTCTTCCGGCCATCTGGCAAGGGCTTCCACAACGGCCATCTCCTTGAGCGGCGTCTCGCCCTCGTATTCCTTCATGCAGTCCGGGGCGGCGCTGATGCGCAGAAGCAGTGTGATCTGCTGAATGAGCCGCATCAGCGCGTCCTTCCGGCTGTTTCCGGTCGAATTGTAATATTCGCGCTGGATGCGGTAAAACTCCTTCAGCACGATATTGTAGATCTCCCGCTCCTCCGGGAGAAACGGAATCGGCATCTGATGGATACGGCGGATGTCCTTTCCCGTGACCTCTTCAAAGGTGCGGGTAATGACCGTCTTTCCCAGCAGCCGATCCAATTCGTCGGCGTTGTAGATGTCCTGATTTCGCTGTCCCACGCCAAAGACGGTGATCTTTTCCGGCAGATGGGAATTTGCGAACAAGCGGTAGCCCTTTTTATAAGCGGGGATCGGCATTGCGTAATAGGGATTTTCCTTGTGCTCCATATCCGCAGACCGTTTATCGTAGCTGTAAAGCGTCCGGCACCACGAGATCATGTTGATGGAATTGTTGTAGAGCAGCTCCAACTGCGGTGCAAACTCGGAGATGTTGTTCCGCGTGCTGGTGCCGGTGGTCAGGAGCTTATACTTGCAGCGGCGAAAGCAGGACAGTACGGAAAGCGTCTGCTTGGAGCTGGGGTTGGAGATGTTGTCACTTTCATCAAAAATAAACTGGATTTTATAGCCAAGCTGCTTGATATAGCGCCCGATCTGCTTTTTGTACTGGCTGACCTTGTTCAGCGTTAGAATCACAAAATCGCCCGGTCGGATGCGCTGCAGATCAGCCAGACGCTCCACAAACACATAGGAAAAACCCGCGCCCTTCAAAATCACATCCCAGTTGTTACGGATGGAGATGGCGCTGGAAATGACCCATATACTGTGGACAGCTCCCATTTCCACGCGGTGCTTCCCCGTGAAAATGGCGGCGGGTGTTTTGCCGCTGCCCTGTTCCCATTGCAGGAAGGCATACCGCTTTTGGAGCGTCAGGTTGACATCGTGGCTCTGGAGCGGATTCAGGTGGATGTAAGCATGATTCTGGGCGTCCCAATATTGAAAGCGACCGATCCAGTCAGCAAGCTGCGCGTTTTCGGTCATCTCGGAAAAGGGCTGCTCCTGATTGTCATACTCCCGGCGTTTCCGGCGCAGCAGCCGCTCATAGCCCGGAAACCGTTTCGGCTCATCGTTCAGCACCGCCTGATAGATCGGCACCGGCGCACGCATCTCGTCCGTCAGGAGCTTTGCCATCTTCCGGCTGTATGCCTTGTAGACAAAGCTGTATTTCTGCTTGACCAGACGAATTTCGTCCCGCTCCGGCTTGGCGTTTTGGCGGCATAGCGCCTGCTTCAGATACGCCAGCACCTTTGCTTCGGTAAGCTGCACGCGCTGCCACTCCTCATAGGGCATATCCGCCGGCTGCCTCTGGGTATAAAAGCGGTGAACGTAGGCAAAGCAGGCGTCGTATTTTTCCCGCGTGACCGGATGGCTTCGAATCTGATACAGATACTTCTTCACCTGATAGAGAAAAGTGCTCTTGGTGGTTTTGAGCTGTGCCAGTTCCAGAAAGACTTTGTTCCGATTGCCTGCCAGATCCGCCTTTGCGACCATGACAAACTTCTCGTAAAGCGCGGTCGCTGCCATGACCGGATGCCCGGAGGGAATATAGATGTCCGAGCAGTCCGTTGAGTACCGTTTGGGTGCCCAGTCCGCCGTGGTGCTTTTCTTCTGCCAGAATTGCAGCTTGGTCGGAAAGTCGTCCACGCCACTGTCTGAAAAGGCGTGCTCCGGCAGCATCACCTGCCCTAAGAAGCTGAATCGGCTCTCCATCATGCGGATGGCGCCTTTATCGGAGAAGCTGTCAGCAAGAAAGGACGCCGGCACAATGACTACCAGAATACCGAGGGGCTTGAGCAGCTTTGCCGCCTTCAGACAGTAATACTGATGGGAAGTCATAACGGTGGCGTCCGGCATGACCCAGCGCAGGTGAAAGGGTGGATTGCCCAAGACAAAGTCAAAATGCGCTTGGGGCTCATAGTCCCGAATGTCACCCTGTACGATGTGTGCCTGCGGGTAGAGCTTTCGGGCAACGGCGCAGGCATTGGGATCGACCTCGCAGCCGTAGGCGTTGCGTTCATTTGGCAGGAAATTGAAGAAATTCCCCATGCCGCAGGTGAGATCCGCTACCAGATCTGTGTCGGAGAGGCACAGCGCCGAAACGATCATTTCGCAGAGGGGCGGCGGCGTGAAAAACTGGCCGTTTTCCAGCTCCTTTTTCGCCGCGCTGAATGCGTTGTAGTTTTCATAGTCGCTGCGCCGCAGCCCATGCAGGCCGCCATCTCCGGTATAGCGATTGAAAATATCCTCGTCGGTCACACCGGCCTGCTCACAGGCTTCGCTTTGCAGCAGGCGGAGAATCTGCTCATTCAGCTCTCTGCGCTCCTGCTCCGTCCGTCTTTTCGGGTAATATTCGTATTTCATATTCAAAATCACATCCTTTTTGTAAATGGGGGGAGGACGCCGAAAAACGGCATCCTCCCCTTGAAATGTATGGAAAGCAGGTCAATACAGCGTATGAAACGCCGCAATGATTCGCAGCCGCACCTCCGGGGTGCGGTCTGCGCTGGTAACATAGTGCCAGCCTTTCTCTGTGGTGTAAGCGTCGATTTCCTCGACGCGGCCGCTGTCCAGACGGAGCCGCATGAAAATATGGGGCCCATTCGTCTGTTCAGCCAGTTTGATCGCCATTGCTGAAATGTTCCTCCTCTGTCAGTAATGTAAGCTGTTCCTCCTTGGGTGGAGCCGGAGAGCGCGGCTTATTCAGCCGCCGCTCCTTCTGCTCCCTGCGCCGCTGCCGGGATTCCCGTTTTTTGGCGGCCTGCTCCTTCTTGAGATCGACCGCATGGACGACCTCCAAGCCGTCCGCTACATCCCGCAGATCCTGCAGAAGATCCCTTTGCTCACTTTTGGCAATGCGGATATTCTCCACATCATAGTGAAATTCAAAGTAATCATACTCCCCGTACCGGCGGTGCATTTTGCTGAAAAATGTCTGCCGCCGATCCTCTGGTGTCAGGTGCGGGGAGTCGATCACAGAGCTGCTCCAAAGCGGGTTGAAGTGCGCCTTTTTCATTTCCAGCCAAATCTCCGCGTCCGTTCGGGCCACAGGATGGGGAAACACACGCTCGCCCTTTGTCACCTGTACTTTCTTTTCCTCCAGAAAGCCAATGCGGGTGATCCATGTGCGGCGCACATCATAAAAGATATTGGCGCGGCTCAGGTCCCGCTTCTGCTTGCGAATGACGCAGACAGGATTCTGGCAGCGGCAGCGAATACACTGCTCCACATCGTATTGGACTTCGACATGGCCGCCATCATAGCCATTACCGCCAACCACGCAGGCGCAGTAGGCTCCGCCGGTAATCTCCATGTACTGCCGGTGCTGTCTCTCACTTCTCTCCGATTCCATCCTCTCGGCGCTTTGCTCGTAGGAATATCGCTTACCAGTGGTGTGGCAGGGGCAGAGAGGGACAGGAAAGCCGCTGATGCTGTGTGGACAGTCCTTGCGTTCATAGGGACAGCGCAGCAGTGGATTGTCATTTTCCGGGCAGTAATCGATACCTTGAAAAGAAGCATCGCAGCAGGCAAGGTCCCGGCCGAGATCACTTTTGCCATCGACCAAAAGGCCGCATGGAGTTTCCCATGTAAACTTCAATAGAGCCTCAAAGAGATAGCCGAAATTCTGCCAGTCACTCCAATACACGAAGGAGGGGTGATCCTCCCGCGTGTAGCCTGCGGCATAGAGATCCCGGGTCAGTTGATTCTGTTCCATGCTCATATCCCCGGACACGGAACCAGACCAAAGTGGTTTTCCATCACATAGCGCAGATTTTCCACCGTGACCTGATACTCCTCTGAGATACAGCCCTCGCATACGATCTGCCGATAGCCCAGCGCACGGCTGCATCGCTTATCCCATGAGTTGACATCACCGCCGCAGACAGGGCAGGCGATGTCCGGATACCATGCCAGTTTCCCGGCGTCTGAATAGGTGGGTTTCATATCATCCTCCTAAAACGAAAAAGGACGCACAGACTTTTTACAAGTCTGTACGTCCTTCGCAATATGCTGCCATGCGGCAGCGATTCTTTTCTTTACGGATCAGGTGACCCAAATGTTTGAAAGAATGTTTTCCTTCCAAGCGAAGCTGAGTTCTCAGAGCAAGGAGCCCCGCGCTACGGCGTGATCCATGTCGGATAGAACCTGTTCCGCCGTCAGATATTGCACACCGCGCTTCCGGTCATTCCGAGCCGCCAGCAATTTGGCGGAAAGGGTCAGTTCGGGAGGCAGAGAGCGTAGTTCCTGTGCGGGCAGGATCGCATTTTCTTCTTTCACCATGCTACCATATCCTCGATCCACTTTTTGAAGTGCGGACATTGCGCCATGATCGCACCGAGCCCCATCGCCTCAGAAAGCTGTGTCCCGTTCTTAACCTTCGCATAGCCGGGAATCAATGCCTCCAATCTCTTCGAAGGGGCAGTTTCCGGTGAATTATTGATATGCTCCGGCGTCTCAAAATCGTTTCGGATCCGCTGAATTTCACCAACAATCCCATCATTGGCAATCAAATGGAACGTATTCGGCTCAGAGAACAGGATGCCTTCAAATTCATGAAGCATGAAATGGAATCTGCAGTTGCGCTCACCGATATCTTCATTGATGATGGATTCAATTTTCCCAATTCTCTCAAAGATGTCTGGTGTGGCATCGGAGATACCGGGCGTGTCGCTGGGCATCGCGTAATAGTCAAACATGGTCGTTACATACTCATGCGGATGACTCTTACAGAGGATCATGAGCTCGTTTTTGACTTTTGCATAACGGCTTACACCGCCGCGATACTTTCTGTTGGCATCCCGTCTCGTCTCGCAAACGATGGGGCAGACATAAATGCCCATGCCGAGAAAATAAGGGTACAGCACCGCATTGATGAACGACTCCTCTGTGGGGCCTTCGCAATAAATGTAGATTGTTTTCATTTTGAGAGTCTACCTCCCAAAACATTTTTCTTCCAAAGGTCACCCAGCGTGTAGTCACCATCCAGCCACAGCTTGAGCTGCTCCGGATCTAACCGTCTGAACTCAGAACCGGTATCACTCCGGTCAACGACAATGACATCTTCCACATCGAACTCGTTCAGCAACTCTACAGATTGCGTGGATATAATGATCTGTTTTTCATTGGAAAGCTGCCGCACGATCTCAGAGAAAATCGTGATTGCATAGGGATGCAGGCCGAGCTCCGGCTCATCAACGATGATAGTAGCTGGCTGCAGTTCATGGGGCTGCAGCAAAAGTGTTGTCAGACAGATAAAGCGAAGAGTACCATCCGAAAGCTGAGAAGCATTGAAAATATCTTCGCAGCCGGCCTGGCGCCACCGCAGAACGATTTGCTCTTCATTACCCTCCTGGGGTTCCAAAACAAAGTCATCGAAATAAGGCGCAACCAGACGGATCGTTTCCACAATTTCATCGTAGTTCTGCTTGAAAAAGTTTTTTAACCGGTAAAGGAATGCGGCAAGGTTTGCCGCATCGTACAGCAGCATTTTATTATTGGAAATGTTATGCTCCTGCTTGACTCTGGCGCCCTTACCCGTATCATGGAAATGATACACCCTCCAATTCTGCTTGCGCAGGGTTGGGACAACGTAATCGTCAATTCCGTTATGGGCGCCGTTTTCCCACTGGGATTCACTATGCCCGCGTCCAATGTTGCTTTCATTGTCCCAACCACCATGATAACCGAAGTATTCCTTTTGAAAGATCAACCGGTTATCATCGGTAGGCACCAGAACGAAGCCATAAGAGTTCTGCCCAAAAAACACCTCAAAGTCAATCTCCTCGGTCACTTTCCGGCCATTATATAAAAGAGAACTCAAGCCGCTCTGTCCCACAGACACCTGAAGATTTTTAGACAGAATATTCTGGAGAAAGGAAAAGGCCGAAATAAAGTTGCTCTTTCCCGCTCCGTTAGAACCAATGAGCACATTGATTTTCCCGAAAGAAATATCACAGTTTTTGATGGATTTGAAGCCGCGAATCGTCATGCGGCTCAACTGGTCTCCCTGTAATGGCATACTAAACCTCCCAAAACAAGAAACAATTTGCTTAATTATATCAATTTCTCGTGTTCCTGTCTACCATGAAAGAGCCATATAAGGTATACGGTATTTTCTACCTCACAGGCCGTATTTATCCCGCAGCATACGCAGCCCTTCCATGGCATCGGACACCATTCCCGTTTGAATGTCGGTTTCCGCTTCTGCAAGCTTTGTATAGACATCCTCCATAGTAGGCTTTCCTGCATGGGCTTCTATCAGCTTGCTGAAGTCACGATCCGAGATAACATGTGGCATAGATATCGGCTCCTTTCACGAAGCTACTGTACCATAATTATCACGCATCCGCAAACCCTTTATTGGCGGTCAGGAGTAAAGAATTACGCCGAAGGCTCCAGCCGGCGGCGCATATCAAATTCCTGCCCATCCGCATAGCCCATGGCGGCATATTGGCGGTTCATGCTGCTTGTGGACGAGATCTTATAACTGCTCCGCTTCATTTTGGAAACGGCATCCTCGACCGCCTGCGGCACGACCATGACCAATCCCCATTCCTGATGTTCGGCCTCTTGCTTTTGGAAAGCGGCAGACAGCCCGCGGCAGAAGCCCCATCCGTAGGAATTGCACATCTCCCGAAGTGTCTTTGCGGGATATCCCTTTTGGGTACGGATCTGTCTGCATCGGCTTGCGATGCAATCATAGGCGTAGAGAAACGCCAGCTTGCAGAGCTTGAAGTCGTCCTCCATGCCGATAAACCCGATCTCCGAAACCTTGCTGCCGTGTACGGAGCTCCGATAGGGCCTGCAGCAGTAATGTGCGGCAATGAGCGTGGAGAGGTAAACCGTCCACGGCGAAGAGAGCTTCGTGCAGGTGATGCCCACACACTCCTGAATCACCTTCTTGTTCTCCTGCGGCTCAATATCCTCCGGCATGAGCTTATGCTCCGCCATCAGACGTCGGGCCTGCAGCAGCGCGGCTTTGGCTTCCTCCTCGTAGGGGCTTTCTGCCAACGCAAGGAGCTTGGCGATCTTTTCCGTAATCTTTGACATAGACAACCACCTCTTATCCGGCCATGCGCCGGGCTCTGCGCTCGGCGTGCTTCTGCTTGAGCCGCGTATAGTCCCCTTCGTAACGCTGGCAGCCGACTTTGTTCAGGCGGCGCAGCGCGGCGGAGTGGAACTGAAAAACGGCGGCAGTCCTGCGGTTTACTCCGGTAAAAACATCGGCATTGTAACGCTTGTAGTCCACGATGTAGCCCAGATCATTTTCCTCCATATAGTCCATGAAGGCGGTGCTGTCCACCTCCAGCATCCCGTCACAGAGAAATGCCTGATAACGGGGGAGCGGCTGACCAAGGTTCTGCGTCATGGTGATGCGCTCTCCGGCGTTGACCGGAAGAAGCTGCACCTTGATCGCCGGGGTATTCGGGTAGCATTCCACCTTAATGCGGTAGGTGTTGCCTTTATAGGTGCCGGATAAAATATCATTCATATCGGTTCACTTCCTTATCATCATTCTGACCGGGTGAAGAAGGCTTGTTGGCTTTTGCCTGCGCCTGCTCAAAGCCGCGCTTGACAGCAAGAACCATCGCCTCCTCTCCCACGTCTGCGTTGCGGAGCTTTTTTCTCCGCAGCTTTTGACACTTCCGCACGGCGTCATCGTAATCATAGCCGATGCCGCGTTGAAGCTTATCCGCGATCTGACGGAGCTTTTCTGCCTGATATTCATAGGTTGCCCGGTGAAATCCGCCGAGCTCCCACTCGTCGCACACCGTCTCTAACAGCTTTGCATAGTCCCGCAGAGCGTTGACGATTTTTACGACATCGCCGTAACAGGTTTTCACCTCATGGGTGCCGCTGAGATCAAATACATGCAGCAGAACCTCTCTGGAAAGGCACCGCTCCAGATCAATGGATGCGGACAACTGCGGCTCATAGGTCGCAGATGGCAGCTCCAACGGCTGCTTGGCGGGCTCATTCATCTTCTGCGCACCGCTTTTCGGCGCTGCCGGATAATCTGCCGGCGAAACGGACACTCCTGGGGAATGGTACGGGGGACGCTCTGCCAGTTGTCCAACACCAGTTCATGGGAGATCTCGCAGATGCTGTCGCCCTCTCCGATATAGAGGCATTCCGAGCAGGTGTCCGGATTACAGTATTTCATGTTGGGTAAACGCTCCTTTCAAATCATTATGCGGATTTTTGGCCGTACCGCATCAGCGGCACGCTTCTCCATTTTGCGCAGGCGGCCCGCACCGTTCCGGGAAGGCGCAGAATACGCCAGCGCGTCATATTCGGCTGCCCCCGGCGCACACGCTCAAGCGGAGCTTTCGTTTCACAGATTGCACAGCGCAGCCAGGTGTGATGTCGGTTGGCAGTCCGAAACTCTAACACATACATTTTTCGACCTCCTGTTCCTTGGATAAAGTGAAAAGGCACAGCACCACAACGGTACTGTGCCTTTCAACCAAAATGTTACGCCGCCTGCTCCACGACCGTCACCGGCACATCAGCCGCGACCGGCGAGGAGGGAGCCAGCAGGCAGTAATGGGAGTTCATCGTCTCAAAACGGATCTGCTGCGGTGTCACGCCATGAATGGCGATCACCGTAGAGGTGTGGAGATACCGCCCCTCTTCAAAGATGAGGGCGCGGCTGCCGACCTCCAGCGGATACATCAGGGTTCCGTGAACGATACGGATATTTTTCATGGGTCACAACTCCTTCTGTTTGGTTTCTTTTTGCGCAAAATAGGCGCGGTACAACGCTTTCAGCCGATGTCGCACCCGCTTGACGCTCATGCCTTCCCTCCGCGCGGTTTCTGCCAGACTGCAGCCGTGCAGACGGTGGCGGATCAAAAGAGCCTGCTCTTCATCCGCGAGGAGAAACAGATCATGCAGCAGCAATCTTGCCCGAAGTGCATCAAAGGCGTCGTCAGGCGGCGGATGTGCAGCCTGATAGGAAAACTCATGGCTTTGCCGCCGCTGCTCCTGACGCCGGAAGGTATTCAGGCTGCTGTTCATGGAGTGCCACGCAATCGTAGAGAAACGGTATCTGTGCAGACTCTTTTCGGTAAAATAGCGTTGGACAGCGTGAAGATAGCCGATTGCCGCAATATCATAATACTCCCGGATCTCCAGCTTCTTTTCCAGAAGAAATCCATAGATCAAGGCGTGGTACTGAGCGGCAAAGCGGCGCTGCGCTTCGGTCAGAGGGACGGGAACAGGGGCCTCCGGCGGAGGCCCTGTTTCCCGTTTTTCTTCCTCAATGCGGTGGATCGTATCAGGCGGGAAGTTCTTCCCGTTCTCCATCAATGACCGCCCCTAACGCAAAGTGCGCGCCGTTGTCAGGCAACTCCAGATGCGAGGCATCGCCGTCTCCGATGATGCTGGAGGCTGCGGCGCCCGCCTGCGCTCTCTGCGCGTTGATGTCCTTGATCTGCGCCACGAAGCCATCCGCGTAAGCGCGGATATGCGCCAGGTCCTCCCCGGCGAAATCGGCGATCTTGGTAAAGGTGGCGACGCAGTATTCGTGGCTGCCGCTGACGGCCTTCTTCAGCCCGATCCGCACCACGCCGGTACAAACCTTGCGGCGGCGGGAGAGGAACGCTTCATTGACGAAGCGGGTATAGGGCATCAGACTGGTAGGCGGCAGCGCGATCTGGATGGGCATATACTCACCGCTGCGCAGCAGGTAGAGCATTCTCATGTTCTTGCATGCCTTCCCCTTGTTGTTCCCGTCGCTGCCAAACTGGTTGAGAACGCAGTCCGCACAGGTGCCGCCGGGCTCACCGTAGCCGACCTTTCCATCGAAGGACTGGCACAGGGGCGGCTGGTCATCATCGTACTCGCTGCCCTCCGGCCAGTAGGCGTTGGAGTTGTGGCTGTAGAGAATGACACCCTCCAGATAAGGCGCATAGTCCGGCACATCCGGGTTTCCGGACGGGATCTCAAACTGCAGATGACCGCCGCCGGGGATCTTGATGCGGGTGAAGCTCAGGCGCAGGCCCTCCATATCGTCCGCAAGGTCTTCACTGGTGAAGTTGTCTCCGTCAAGAAGCTGCGGGATCTGGAAAGAGGTCTTGGTCTCCATCATGGTGTTGGTCTGTTCGTACATAATCATATCCTCCTTAAAAATGTTCCGACCGCTCAGGCGGCCAGCAGTTCCGTTCGGTTCATCTGCCGGAAGAGGGCGGGCGACATCGTCATAACGCTGTACCCAATCTCTTCCAGCTTCGTTGCCCGGTCATAGCTCTCAACATCCTGACTGAAGCGGGTCACGGCATTGGCGAGCCCATAGAGGGAGAAATCGCCGCCGGTGATCAGATGCTCCAGAACGCCGTTGCTCTCGTCCTCCGTAATGCCGAAGCTGGAAGAAGCCAGCTTGACAATGGCAGGGAGCTGCTTGGTATCCAGCATGGCCTCCGTACTCTCCCGCATTCGGCTCACCGCCTGGGCGAATCTTGCCTCAGAGATGGCAGCGCGGACGGTGTCTTTGATCTTCAGCACAAAGGCGTGGTCGTCTGCCAGAAGCGTCTCATTGGAGTAAATAGAAAAGTCCTCATCACTGGTCGCGGCACGGCCTACATGGTTACGGCGTGTCTTGGCGTCATTGATCACCATGCCGTTGGAGCATACCAGACGGTAGATCAACGGCTGGATGGTAACGGAGCCCAGTCCTGTCTCACTGTTGGAGATGATGACGCCGGCCTGTACCACATCGCCCGGGACAACATCCGCCTGCAAGCGGGGATTGACCACCTTGATATACATGAAATCGTCGGTGATCTGCGTGCTGACGAACCGTGCCTCCGGCAGCTCCCCAATGACGGGCAGCGTTACACTGGCAATGTCCAGATTGTCAATGCGGCGGTAGCGGTTGCTGAGAAACGCGCGGGCGCAGCCATCCATCGTGCGGAGCGTCCGAAGCTCGTTCTTCTGGGAGAACCAGTAGTTGGCGTTATAGGCCAAAAGCTCCGGCGCATCCGTGCGCATCAGCTCATAATACTTCTGCGGAATGCCGAGATAGGTTCCAAGCTGGCGGTGCGCCGTCTGGCGAATATCCAGGGGCGCGATCTTATCCAGCCCATTCTCCGTGACACGGAGCTGCGGCGCGTCTGAGGTGACCGAGAGGGACAGGCTTCCGGTATTCACCAGATAGTCCTGCTTGGCCTTGCTCTGACGCAGAAGCTCCTGCGCCATCTGCTGAATGGTAAGTCCGGTTTTCATTGTTGTTCCACATCCTTTCTCTGCCGCTCACCAGGAAACGAGGATATCCGCGTCTCTTGCGTCGGCAGCATAGCCTTCCTCCTCCAAAACCTTGACCAGCTGCGGCCAGTAGACCTTTTCAGGAAAGTCCAGAAAGGTTTCCTTTGCCGGTTCCGCTTCGTTTTCCTTGGCCTGCACAAAAACCTCACCGTTTTCCTGCACGGTCAGGCTGCTGTGGCCTCTGGAGTTCAGATCGGTAACCAGCGCCTCCAATACGGCGCGGCCCCGTGTCTCAAACCAGACGCGGGGGTTTACCGGCTGCCGGTTTGGCGGCTGTGTGTCCGATGCCCCAGTCACCAGCGGAGAGAGCTTGACAAGCGAGCAGTCCAGATTTGCCTTCTGATCCAGCTTCACATCGGCGTAATCAAAATCCGGAATACCATAGACGCGGATACGTGCCGTGCCGCCCTCCACCGCAAAGCGGGAGGGCTTGTCCGCCAGCCACTCCCAACGGGCGTTGGGATATGCGGCGTGGAGCATGGCGGTGATCCGGTAGTTTACATGGCACAGCAGCGCGTCTGCCAGTTGACCGCCGTCTTTTGCCGCCGCGGTCTGCTCGCGGAGCCGAGCCTCTTTTGCGCGGTAGGCACGGTTATTGCACCAGAGCGGAAGAGCCTGCGTCAAAAGCCACCACAGCAGCCAAAGGGCAAACACCGCCAGCAGCAGGGGGAGAAGCATCCGTCCGCGAACAAGCGCGAGAATGGCGATCACGATACCGATGAGAAGCGAGATGCTGCTCCGAAGGGGAGATTCTTTTTTCATTTCAGTTGCCACCTTTCAAAAATAATCTGGAAAACAAAAAAAGAGGAACCGCGTATGTGTCCAGAATCTCTTAAAACACATGATGCGGTTCCTCTTTTTCACTTTGCCGGAATACGCTTATTCCGGCAGGCGTTCCCGATCTCCGTCCACGACCTCCACAGGAGGCAGCGGCGGCTGGGCAGCGCCGGGGCTTTGCTTTCGTGCGGGGCTCTGCGCTGTACGGGGAGGCTTTGTCTGCCATCCCGTCAGGCTGAGCTTCAGCCGCTTGTCCTTTTCGCTTCCACCGTTTCTGGTGCAGTCCACCAGCTCCAAAAAGCCTTGGACCCAGATGCGGGAATCCTTGTGGATCTCCGCATCCGCTAGCGACAATGCAGCCGTTCCCCATGCCCAGACCTCAAAATACTGTCTGTGGCCGGTATCCCTGCGCCCGATCCATTCGACCAGACCGAAGGACACATAGGGGACTTGCCTGTGACTCATTTTCAGCTGAAGGTCATTGGTCACCCGACCGAAAACATGGACTTCTGCCATACAACTCCTTTCTGCCGCGAGGGCAATACTTATATATAAAAAGTGCCAGTAAAGCGGCAGATACCCAATAAGGGTACAGTCGTCCTACTGACACTTGCGTACAAACCTGACAGCGTGCGCAGGTGGATCGCTCCACACACGGATCTAAGTCCATGCCCCAATAAGGGAAATTGCGCAAAACTCATTTACAGGGGCATTGTACCACAGGATATAGCTCGTGTCAAGCAAGAAACACAATATATAGTATTTATTCGCGGCGTATTTTATAGATATTGTGTCCCGGCCTATTCCTTTACGAACAGACCGATGGGACAGATGTGGGTAAAACCGGGGGTGGAGATGTACCAGCAGCCGGGCCCCTCCGGTTCCCAGCTCATTTCTATGGTGATTTCCCGCCATCCATCCGGAAAGAGCGCATGGAAGGTCTCGCCGGCGTGAATGCCGCGTCCATTGAGCAGCAGACGGGGGTGAGGATCGAAGTCCTCCGGGGCGGGCAGCCTGATTTGCCCAAGTCTTTCTCTGTTCATGATAGAACCTCCTCGTATAATAAATACAAAAAAGAAAGCTGTTTTTTTGCAGCCAACAGAAAAATACAGGTTCCGTAAAAAGGAGAGAAGAAAGCTACCGAAAAACGGGACTGCTATCAGAAAGGTATCAATTGTGCAGTAGCAAATCAAAAGGGCGGTGTCGGCAAAACAACCACGTCCCAGGCGTTGGCTGCAGGCCTTGCAGCCAGGGGATACCGAGTCCTCGGTATTGATTTAGATCCGCAAGGGAATTTCTCGACGGCTTGCGGAGCAGAAAACTACAATGTCCAGACGATTTATGAGGTCATGAAAAGAGCTGCCAGCATTCAGGAGGCAGTTCAGCATACTAAAGGCGGATACGATGTTGTGCCGGCAAATATTATGTTGGCCGGAGCGGAGCAGGAGCTGTCGCAGACAGGAAAAGAACATCGGCTGAAGGAGGCTGTGGCGCCGGTTGCGGCTGACTATGATTTCGTAGTGATTGACACGCCGCCTTCCCTGGGTGTGCTGACGGTGAACGCCTTTACTTGTGCTACGGATATTTTGATTCCAACGACAGCAGGAATTTTTGCGACCGCAGGAATATCGCAACTCAACGAGACAGTTACCAGTGTTCAGAAGTATTGCAACCCGAACGTGAAAATTAGGGGTATCTTATTTACGAAATTTAATCCGCGGGCTAATATCAGCCGGCAGATGAAGGAGCTCGCAGAACAGCTTAGCGAGTATATTGCTGCACCGATTTACGAGACGTATATCAGATCTGCCGTAGTAGTAGAAGAAGCGCAAGCAAACCGGCAGGATATTTTTGACTACGCAAATAGATCTACGGTGTCAGAGGACTATAAAGCGTTTATTGAGGAGTTTTTGAAAGGGGTTAAGGAATAATGGCAGGAAAAGCAAAGTTTGATCAGGAGGCTGCATTCAAGTCCATCATTGGCGCAGATCGTCGACCGGTAGAGAAGCAGCAGGAGGAAACCGAAAAACCGAAGAAGAACAAGGATCGTGTGCAGCGAGCTTACTTTTTAGATCGGGACATTGATAAGGCATTGCGTAGGATGGCGCTGGAGGAAGGAAAGAATCTGACGGAATCGGTCAATGACGCTTTACGAGTTGGGGTAAAAAAATATCTGTAAAACAGACGAAAGCAGACCGACCATTATTGGTCGGTCTGCTTTTTTCAAAAAAGAGTTATCTTCGATTGTATGAAAGGTGTGTAATACCCAGCTCTTTTGTTAAGTTAGGGATCGACAATGTCAAAAGGATAGTAAAAAAAGTCATTGCTATGAGCATAGCCGAAAATAATTCGGTATTTCCCGATAGATAGCTGGTCATAATCTGTCAGAAAAAAATCTACATTCAATGTCTCGCCGGATGGGATGGAAAGAAGATTATCTGTATCTCTTATATGAGGTAATTTTTTTACAATAATCCAAGTTCCATTAATATTTTGTTCGAGATATGGTAGGTAGAGTTCCGGGCTATTATCGCTATGATTTGTTATACAAAGAGATATTTGTTTAGTATCAATGGTGTATTGTGCTTGCACAGTCTGAATGGAGAACCCGCTTACCGGAGTCAAATTTTGATAAGGGGATTTTGGAGATTGAGAGGTTTTAATTAGATAGAACAAAAGAATAGTTAATAATACTCCAATCAGAAAAAGGCAGCTTTTTTTCTGCAAGGCCATAGGTATACCTCATGATGTCAAAGCAGTGAAACCGGCATTACGCAGATACACATATGGAGAGAATACAATATGGCTGAAGCCATAGCCATCTTCATCTCCAGCTCCTGTGTGTGTGCCCAAAAATAGACCGTCCGCAGTATATATGGGTCCACCACTATCACCTGGTTCCCGCCGCCCCATACTTAATCGCACGTCTACGAGTCCATGGATACCATCAGGATGTGCACTTGGATACCAAGTGGTATTGCTTGAAGAAACATTTCCATATGCATATCCACCGTTTTTTCCGTATTTTATTATAGCCAAACCAGTAGCAGGGCGATTAATGGTTCCGGTAATTTCGGTCTGGCTTCCTGGGTTAGATGGGTCTCCAACCATATTGGTTCTTGTAAACGAAGAGTTTGTGATAGATACAATGCCATAATCGCCGGATCTATCATTTTCGTAACGATATCTACTGACAGTTCCAATTACCGAACTATCTTCGGCATATTTTATGCTTTTTCCAGAAGTTAATCCGTGGCCACACATAGCAAAGGCCGGTTGTCCATCATATGTTCCACAGATACCGAGTGTATACCCGGAAAGAGCGGTTCCACCCATCAAAGCAGCATTAGGTACTAAAGCAGAGCCATCCTCAAATAAAACAGGAACGGTAGTTGATAATTCATCAACAGAGTAAAGTTGGCGAGAGATGGTATTAGAAACAGAAGAAGTAGATATCTGATAAGGATTTGCCAATTCAACGTCAGGAACGGACGTAATTTCGATTCCATTTGTTTTTAGAGCATCAATATCCGTACTTATAATTACTGCGTTGTTAGGCTCACTAATAGAGCTTGTGAAAACAGGAATGCCGTCGGCCAAAAGATTTGCTGCGATTTCTTTGGAAGAAGTAATTAAAGTTTGTAAGGACAAATCAACATTCTCAAATACAACTATATCCAGATAGTTTTCCAGGATGGTTTTATAATAAGAGATATCTTGATTTGGAAGATCAACGATGCATACATGAAGGATAGGGCCATCAATGTATGAGCCGCCGTAGTTTACAGGATAAGTTTCGACATCTCCAACAAGAAACGTTTTATATAGCTCCTCGTGTGCGTCGACAGCACCTCGTTGCATCTCAGCGATTTCAAGGAGCTTGGCTCGTGAAATTGGAGATGGCGCCTGCGTGGAAATGTCTGGAACATCAGAAGCCGAGACGGGAACGCAAAGAGAGACGAGCAGTACCAAGGAAAGAAGTAGCGCGGATATACGTTTCATACTTTTCATGACGTGATGTCTCCTTTCTGTTTCAGTAGTTCAGTTTCCTGCTTAGAAATTGTATAGACCTCCTCCCTATTTAGATTTGTTAAAATTATATCATACGGAGAGGATAATAAGCAATAAAAAAATGGTTAAAAATAGCCACAAAAGGAATATAACGGTTTACCCGTTTATATAAGAACGGGTAAACCGTTATACGGTTAATTCTGTTGTTATGTTGACAACCTCCGCAACGTATGGTAAGATGTTCTTGGATAGGAAAGGCTGCGGTAGACGCTGGATCGAAGCCTTGAAAGAAAGGGGGTATGGATGGCGGCTGCGAGTGGTGTGTGATTGGCAGCAGAAGTAAAGAATGAAGCTCGTCTGGGCGAGGGTAAATAGTAATTAGGCCCAGAGCGTCTTGGCTGGCAGATCTGCCGGTCGGGGGTTTAGCAATTTGCTAATTTAGAAGCCATTTTTAGGATTAATGTTCCTATATGATGTGCGGGTTTGCCATAGTCTCAGCCCTCTGCCAATGAAAAGGCAGAGGGCTGAGATTTAATCTACGGGTTTATATTTCGTCACAGTTTTCAAATGGGTTTCGGGGTTTCCGTTCAAAACAAGGTCTGCATATCCCTTGGGTCCAAGATTTTATTCGCATCCCCACGGGGCCGTGAACTCCCGACACTGACATCTGCAATAATATTCAATTTTGGCGTGTTGTGCTCACTCATCGTATTTCTTCATTTCTATGATATTTGGGTCTTCCGGCGCGGCAGGCTGACCGTCTATCTCCGATTCAGCCCGGCACTCCTCAATCTCCTCCAGCCCCAGCAGTGCGCCATGGGGTATCCTCGCTTCCGGCAGCGCGGCTCCGGGAGGGCTTTGAAGGTAAATGCGGTAGCTGCTGCCAATCAGAAATCTTTGATGCCGATCCAGCAAGAGGTCATGCGCAGTGCCGGAATCATCCATCAGCCGAATACGCTGGTGTCCTCCCAAGGGTGCTCGCCTGATGGTGACACACACGCCCTCCACCGTTTCATAGTCCCCATGACGAATCGCTTGAAACAGAAGAATACATCGAACGACCATACAGGATGCCAATAAGGAGCTGAGCGTCAGAAGCGTTGGGTCGTGCAGGGCAATACGGCCTGCCAGCCCTATCAGGAAAATAACCGGCCCTGCGGCGGCGGATAAGAGCCACCGCCGCAGGATCGGAGCAGGCCAGTTTTCAAACTCGCTCATGCACAGGCCCTCTCAAAGATGACCTGCTTGCGAAGATAGAGATTGGCAACCGCCGCTGTCACAGACTGACAAGCTGCGGCAGTCCGCATTTCCGATACGATGTTGTCGCTGGTCGTCTCCTGATCTCCATACAGCAGCGCAAGCGTCTGCTGACTGCCGACAGTAGCCGAAATATCGCATTCCGCACATCGAACCAGTTCCGCCGTAGATAGCGGCGCGCAGCGGCTGAGAGCCATAACGCACCGTTCCGGCTCTGTGCGCCGATCCCGCCGAAAGAGCGCCGCAGCCGGCCCAGGAGCCGTTCCGCTGCACAGCAGTTTCAAAAAGGTCACCACCTTCAGGGGAAAACTGCTTGAAACGGGAACAACATAAAGCCCGCCGAGAAGGTCATAAAGCGCGTCAAAATCCGTCGTGCCGCTGCCCTTGGCAACAAGCCCCCGTGTTACGAGCCGGTCAAGGCAGTCTGAAAAGCTGCGTCGAGGGAAAAGCTCCATTCCGTTGGAGAGCTGTTCATAGAAGTCCTCTGCACGCTGCTGGTCTGTCAGCCGCCAGCACAGCGCGGTCCAAAGCGTCATCTCCTGCGGATCCATTCCGAACTCACGGTGATCCATGAGGATGACCGGATAACGCCGGCCTCCGCCATCGTTTCGGCAGCGGAAATGTCCCAATGCCGTATAAAGTGTTTTTTCTGCCATACGAACTCCTCCTTATGCGCTCTTGATATCCTGTTCCGTGCAGGCGGTATAGAACTCCCGCACGATCCGCTCCCGGCGCAGCTTTTCCGCCGCCCGTGAGATACAGGCTCCGATGTAGTTTGGTTTCTTTTGATATAGCTTGGCGATATCCGCACAGCTGTAGCCTCTGACCTGCAGCTCCATCGCTTCGATCCCAAGCCGGGCGGTGCCGTGGTAGCGGTTTTTGAAATGGGAGAGCAGGGTAGAGGAGGAAACATCAGAAATCAGATCCTCCGTATGAAAAGGGCTGACCGGCTCCGGCGTTCCCATCTCGGCAAAAGCATCCAGCGACAACAACGGCAGATTTTTTCGCGCAGATTGGATCTCACGGCAGCGATCCAGCAAATAATTTCGGATAACGGTTCTGGCGTAAGCAGGAAATGCTCCCATTTCCTCCCGGTAAGAAACCGCCGCGCGGCAAAGCGCGATACAGCCTTCCTGGTACAGATCATCATGTCCCATGCCGTCCACCGTCTCATTGGTCTTGATGCTGCGGCGAAGCACCTGTTCTACCAACGCAAGGTGCTCTTCCACTCTCCGGCGCTGGAGATCGTTCAAGGTAAATTCCATACTCATGATTTCCCTTCTTTCTGTGTTTGATTTTGCTATGCCGCTCTTGCTGCGGCGGCGCGAAACCTGCGGCTGAGCGCAATGACCTCGTCACAGCGCGCAGCGGAGAATTTAGCGATATGCGCATCCTCAGCGGGAAGCCCCATAGACAGCTGCAGCAGGCGGTAGGCTTCTTTTCGGCTCATGATGCCATTCTTCCAGAGACTGTCCAGGGCCACATGCGCATCGTGCCGCTTTTTCCGCAGGGCCTTATCCGCCAGCGTCCCCATGGGCAGCATCGTTTTCCGGTGCGCGGCCACATAGCAGTCACAGGCGGGGTACCGTCCGCAGACATAGTATTTGGCATCGGGGTCTGGGGCCTTATCGCCATAAACCACGCTGGCCGGGCGAAGATACGCCCTGGAACCACAGGCAGGGCAAGTGATGTTGATTCGTTTCATACAAGATCTCCTTTCTGTTTCTGATATTTTGGAACGAGGGTGCAAGGTGATGAATCTGTGAGGTATTCCATCGGACACTGCTCAGAACTGGTCATTTCCCAAATCAAGTATCTGGAAAAGAGGGATGAGAAGGCGTCCTTGCTGAGCGTTCCGACGCATTCTCCCGGATCGATCCGCTCCCCGGTTTCTTCTTCAAACCCCCGAACGCCGACGAGCAACGGCGCGCCATCCTGTCGGATCGCCGCGAGACAGCCGGAGAGGTCAACCTTGCAGGGATGTGGGCACGGCCCACACGGGACATAAATGGCGTTACGCCAGTTTCCTTTGCAGCTGAACAGCAATTCATACAGGTTTCGTTTGATTTGATCCATGGGAGCCTCCTTAAAAATCCCTCGTAGTATTACGCGCCGCTCAAGGGGGGTATCGTCCCCTTAAAATTTGAACTTTTTGTAAAGAATAGAAAAAGCGGCCCGCATATAGCAGACCGCTTGACAGTTTCAGAAAACTGCATATAATATAAATAAGATTATCATAATATGATTTATCATAAATAAATCACAGATGCTGGAGGTGGCACAGGTGAACTTTATCGGACGAAAAGAAGAATTGAATACGCTGGAAAAGGAATTCCGCCGGGATGGCAGCTTTGTTGTGATCTATGGCCGGCGACGTATCGGAAAGACAACGCTGATCAAAGAATTCATCAAAGATAAGCAGGCATTTTACTTCCTTGCGACAGAGGAAGTGGAGTCCCAAAGCATGAAGCGTCTTGCCGGCGTGGTAGCCCGGGTCACTGGAAATTCCATGCTGCAGAGGGTCACTTTCACGGACTGGCTGGATCTGTTCCGGGAGATCGCCAACTACCGGCCGGAGGAAAAGAAGGTGCTGGTCATTGACGAGTTTCCGTATTTGGTCAAGACGAACGCGGCCTTTCCGTCCATTCTGCAAAATGCCTGGGACGAGATCCTGAAGGACAGCAATGTTATGCTGATCCTCTGCGGGTCGCTGATCAGCATGATGCAGAAGCACGCCCTTTCTCACGATAGTCCGCTCTATGGCCGGCGCAGCGCGCAGATCCGCTTGAAGCCGCTGCCGTTTACAGACCTCTATGCCGTGCAGGGGCAGCCGTTCTCCCATGCGGTGGAGCAGTATTCCGTGACGGGCGGTGTTCCGAAGTATCTGGAGTTTTTTGAACCGGGGGAAGACCTCTACCGTCAGATTCAGGAAGTTGTACTGTCCAAGAATGGGTTTCTCTATGAGGAGCCAAACTTCCTGCTAAAAGACGAGGTACAGTCCGCCAACAGCTATTTTTCCATCATTCGCGCTATTGCGGACGGCAACCACAAGCTGGGCAAGATCGCGGGTGCCCTGGGCATGGAGACATCTTCGCTGACGCCCTACCTCTCCACGCTGATCGATCTGGACTTTCTGAAAAAGGCAACGCCGGTCACGGAGAAGAATCCGGAGAAGTCCAGAAAGGGCCTCTACTTCATTTCAGATAATTTCATCCGCTTCTGGTTCCGCTATGTCTATCCCTACAAAGGGGAGCTGGAACTGGACAATCAGCAGATCGTTCTGGACGAGTTGGAGAAGGACTTTATCCAGAAATTCGTTGCCTTCTCCTATGAGGACATCTGCAAGGATATCTTTGCCTCCCTGTGCCGGAGCAAGGCGGTGGATTTCGCGCCCTCCCGCATCGGCTCTTACTGGCTCAACGATATCAACGGCGATACGGAGATCGATGTGATGGCGGTGGATCACCAGAAGAAGCAGGTATTTGCCGGAGAGTGCAAGTACCACAATAAGCCGGTGGATGCGACAGTCTATTATGAGCTGGAGGAGAAGGTAAAAAAATCTGCGGAGCTGCGCACGGCTTTCCCTGGGTATAAGGTGCTGTACGGGCTGTTTTCCAAGAGCGGGTTCACGCAGCGGATGCTTGACCAGGCCGAGGGGCGGGATGATATTCTGCTGATCCAAGAGGACTGCGTTCTATAAATAGCAAAGCGGCTGCACATGACTTTCCCTGCATAGTCTGCTTCTTTTGTGCGCAATAAAGCGCATTAGGAAATGCACAAGGACTAACCCTTGACTTTTTGCGTATAATAGAATATGATTGTATTGTAAACAAACACAATCATATTTGAAAGGAGTACTTTTATGGCTACAAGTGTTATGCAGGTGCGTGTTGACGATGATCTCCGTGCTAAGGCTGCCGCCGTCTATGAGGAACTCGGCATCGACCTTCCCACCGCTATCCGAATGTTTTTGAAACGCTCTGTCGTGGTAAATGGCGTTCCCTTTTCCATGACGCTGCCCAAGCAGGAATACAGAGCTGAGCGGGCGATCCGCGCCGTGCAAAGCCTGAGTGAAGCCGCACAGCAGAACGGCACGGCCGATATGTCGCTGGATGAGATCAATGCTGAAATTGCAGCGTCCCGGGCTGACCGTGCGTCAAGAAATGCTCGGAACGGAGCGTAACCATGAAATACTATGTTGTACTTGATACGAATGTAGTGGTTTCCGCTCTGTTTAACATTTCCTCCGTTCCCGGTATTATTCTGCAAGAAGCTCTTGCGGGGCGTGTAATTCCTCTGCTGCATGAGGATATTCTGGACGAATACAACGATGTTCTGCACCGCCCTAAATTTAAGTTTGACCGCCGGGACATCGAAATTGCGCTGACAGGCTTGATTAAGCGAGGTATCTTTTTGGATGCTGCCACGATTGAGGACTATGTCCCCGACCCCGATGATGCAATTTTCTATGAGGTGGTTATGGAAGCAAGAGAAACTACCGACGCTTATCTTGTAACCGGCAACATCAAGCATTTCCCGGTCAAGCCCTATGCGGTGACGCCAAAAGAGATGCTGGAAATCCTGAACGAAAATGAACGCTGATTAGATTATTTCATCGTGGCATTGTTAGAGAGGCACCTCAGAGATGAGGTGTCTCTTTCTATATTTGTCAGCAGTTTCAGCCGATGATCCAAAACGGCCCGCCGGCGCCCGCTCGTCTGCTGGCCTCGTTCAGAATGATGGACAAGTCCCATGCTTTTTGACTGCGCCGGTAACTGGCGGGATCGGCCACAAGAATTTTCTCGTCCTGTACGCCACGCAGCACGATAAAATGTCCGGACTTCGTAAAATGCCCTTTGGTCATCAGGGCCACGACCAGCTTTCCGTCTGCCAGGGCATCCAGAATGCGCTGCGGTTCCGAAGCGGTACACCCTTCAACGGAAAGCTCCCACGCCTGTGCTGCGCCGGGGATCAGGGTATGGTAGGAACCGCTTTTGCTGCACCAATAGCCATGCTCATAGGCCCACCGTGCCATTTGGACCGGGTCAACCGTCTCACTGGTCAGTGAGGAAACCACAATAGCCATGGAAGTTGGCCCGCAGCCATACCCCCCAATATGGTCAGTGCCATAAGGCTGATTGGCATAGCGTTCATCCAGCTGGTTGAAGTAGATGACCTCCGTTTCCCCATCGGTAAAGCGCACATCGCCAAGAGCTGTAATGGTGTTGGTGGAGGGAGCGTATTGGAACAGGCCGTCGCCAAGAAACAGGCTGAGGTTTTCGGCATAGTTTTCCGCCAGACCTTTCTGTTCGTCAGTCAGCGCAAAGATGGTGTCCGCAAAGTAGGCTTCACCATTATAGCGGATCGTGTAGATGTACCATGTCTCCGCCGTATCTTCCTCGCCGTCCTCCTCCGCAGGGACAGTACGCACCTCCATCGTTCGGCTGAAGCTGTAAAGGTGCGTGAGGCCCGCACGCAGGATCTGCTCCATGTCGGTGAGGGAGATGGCGGCAAAGTCCAGATTTTTCGCCGCGCAATATTGAGAGATAAACAGGTTGGCATTGCTGATGAGATCCCCCTCATAGGGATTGACTACTTCATAGTGATCTCCGTCTGTTCCGGCAAAATCATTGGCGATGCGCTCCTGCACATTCTCAATGCCCTCTCCGAGAATCTGATTGATCGCAAAGGCAGCCTGATTCACATTTTCCGTAATGGCTGCGTTGTCATTGAGGATCGGCTGCCCGGCTGCTCTGGACGCTCCGCTATCCGTCAGGCTTCCAAAGATAATCCCAGGCAGGAGCAAAATAAAAAGCAGCGGCAGCGCCAGTAACACCAGCGCGACCGCCGCTATTTTCCCGATATGCTTTCGTGCGGACAATGCTGCTCCTATGGCAGCTCCATAGGGCCCGCCTGCCGCAGCGCCCTTTGCCGCGGCGGAAATGGTCTTGCCGGTCCGTACTGCCTGCATGGTATTGGATGCAACAGAAGCTGCCTCATCCAGTCCGGTATGGTTATGTTCGCTCATGGTCGTATCCTTTCCTGTCTAAAGGTGGCGCCTGCATCGCTTGCGGCAGGCTTTTTGTGTGGCAGATCGGAACCTTCAAAAATCCACACTTCTCAATCCGAACAGTCTGTGGTAGAATACCCCTCGTGTGCGATAGGAGGGGAAGAATATTGTTTTATACGCAGGAAGAATCCGCTGTTTTAGGCGGCTTTCTCAGCAGTTACTTGAATCGTGACTCTGCATCAGACCATGTCCGAGATGCGTTCGCACGATTTCAAGTCGGATTGGAACGAGGCTGTTTGCAAAAATCGGAACTGCAATGGGCCGAACAAATGCTGCTTGCCCTAAAGCCGCTCTGGTGGGAAGAGTGGGAAGATCACCGTGCCTTGATGAGTGCGCTGCTCAAGACACAGGCACTTCTGCGCTCCGATGAATGAGGTTTCCCGCAGATATGAAAAAAAGCCCCTGCTGCACGCAGGAGCCAGCATATAAGAATGGCCCTTGACTGCTTTCGTGTTCCGCAGTCAAGGGTCATTCTATGGAAGTCTTGGGCTCTACCATCATTGGTTACCTCCGATTTCTACAGATTTGAGGGTTACTGGTACATCGGACTCACCTTTCTTTCTGTGTTTATAAAATAGCAGTTTTTCTATTGGTTTGCAATCCGCAAATTGTACGAAATAACCATAATACAAACTGTGCATCCATCTGATTTTAGACGGATTGCCGTTAATTTGATTGACGATGCAGGACACGGTACAGTATAATAACAGTGTTATGGGGTTTCAAACAGCCCTAGCCAGGCAGGAAGGCCTATGCAGCCGGCTGCCAATTTTGACTTTCCAATGCCAAAAGATATGCGTATGTTTTTGGTGCGGCGCTGCAAAGCGCCGCCATTTTTTTGCTGTTATCACGGTAAGTGAGCCAGTACACGAAGCAGTCCGCAAAATACTCCTGCTCGTTGGTAAGCGCATATGGACGGAGCAGGGCTGCTGCGGTTCCGGATTCCTCCTGATAAAAGCCTTCCGTCTGAGACGGGAAGCCCGTCAGCTCATCGAGAAAGTGGCCAAACTCGTGGATGGTGGCCCCTGCCGAGGATACAGTGATTTGGCGGCTTCCGTAATTGGTTGCCCCAATACAACTCATATTCCGCTCTTCACTCAGCCTTGCAAGGTACGCATAGTCAATGGTGTACTGCCACCCTCTTTCCGCAAATGCCTGCCGGATCGGCTCCGGGATCTTTTGAAGTTCCAGCAGATAGCTGTTCAGATGGACGCCCTCTTTATTGTTCAGAGGGATCGTCTCCAGAATGGGCGGCGGCGCAACGGTAAATTCCCCGGTCAAAAGAGCATAGAGAAGATCCGCAGCCTCGCCCCGTGTGATGATGTCCGTCCCTGCACAGGTGTCTTCGCATAAGCCAAAGCTCACAGCAGCGTGGAAAGCATTGTCCTGCGAAGACAGGGTTTCCCCCTCCGGGTAGAGCTGAGAACTGTAAAGGGCAATGTCAAAGGCAGCAAAGCCGCTTTCATAGATGGCATAGCGGCACAGGCGGGAGTCCGGCGCCGCCATAGCCGGCAGATTCAGCCATCCATCCGCATAGCCCTGGTTGATACAGGCATCACCGCCATAGCCGGCAGGATCCGAAAGGGCGTCTTCTTTATCAAAGGCCCGGCAGATCATTGTTGCCCATTGGCGCACCGTAATCGGTGTGTCCGGTGCATACCAGCCGTTTCCCGTACCGTAAGTAATGCCCTGCCCGGCAAGGTAAGCGACGCTTTCGTAAAACGGAGATGTCTCCGGCACATCAGAAAAGCCGTCAGAGGCGGCAAAGGCGGAAACGGACAGCAGCGCGCTGATGATCAGCGTCAAAAGGACGGCAGCAAATCCTTTTTTGTGTTTCATAGGTCGGCTCCTCACATTAGAATTGGGAAAGCGCCCCGGATAGGGCGCTTTCCCTGAAAAGGATTGGATTTAGTAGCCAGTCTTGGGGAGTGTAGGTGTATTCCAGAGACGGCGGATGATTGTCACCCAGCTTGCCGTTGCGGTCTGCCATGTGCCCTGATATTTGCCGCCCACATCAGCGCGGTTGACCATCTGATAGCCATTGACCGCGTTTCCGTTGACCATCACGCTCAGCGTGGGATTAACAATGCTTTGGAAGCCGACAGGAACCTTCCCAAAATCAAAATAGATGTCGGTCACCACTTCGCCGGCCTGCATGGGAATGGCGTTGAGGCTGAAGCTGTAGTTGTTGTTGGTGAGCAGGTTGGAGGCCAGCACCTGATAGCTCACGTTGTAGTTGGTCTTATAGAGAATGCGGTAGTTGAGCCGCGCGCTGTAAGTGCCGGTGGTCAGCGTCGTGGGACGAGCCACATCGTAAGGAATTTTATCGTGCCAGAAGAAGGACTCCAACGGCACGTTGGAGGTGTTGGCCACCGTCAGATCGTAGCGCATGGACTGGCCTGCCATGACCTGCGCGTTGCCGCGCTTGGTGATGATGACGCCGAGACTGGCAGGCTTATCATAGGCAGAGAGCTTGATGATCTGACCGGGATATTCCAGCGTCACATCATGCACGGTAGGGTCGAGCTGCCAATAGGCGGGCGCTGTGACCTCTCGGATCTGATAGCGGGTCAGCAACAGCGGCTTGCTGGCTGCAACGCCCCGGGCGTCCGTCGTGATGTAGTCCACCACCTTGCCGCTGCGGGCATTGACGATCTCATAAACAGCGCCCTTGAGCGGGGTGCCTGCGGCGGTGCCGGTGACCTCGTTATACTCAGCGGCGTACTTATAAATCTGGATCTGGCCCGTGACAGCGGTATTTTCCCACTCAATCTCCACGGTTTTGCCCGGAGAGACATAGACGGTCTTATACTGCTTATCCAGCGTGTAGCCGGGGGCGGCTTCCAGCTCTCTCAGATAAAAGCGACCGCTCAGCCCGCCAGGGATCTCGTCAATGTAAATGTAGCCTTCATCGTCCGAGGTGTACTCGCCGATGGGCTTCTTGTTCGCATCATAGAGGACAAATTTTACACCATAGATCCCCTCGCCCGTGGCGCTGTCGATTTTGTGGATAACGATGCCGCTGAGCTTTTTGTTGGTCACCTGCAGCGTCACATGCTTGCCGTCTTTGATCTCAAAATAGTGGGGCGTATCATCCAGCCGGAACGATTTGTTCGATGTGACCTCTTTTGCATAGTAACTACCATCCTCCAGAGCCACGAACACACGGCCATTTTTGTCCGTCGTAACGGTATCGACCAGAGCATCGTCCACCTTGCGGATCTCAAAGGTCGTATTGGGGATGCGCTCACTGTGGTTATCCTCGTTGACCTTGATGATCTCCACGCCGCCCACAGGATCATTGTAAAAGTGGAGCGTCTGGGTGTCATTAGGATTGATCACCACGGTCTGGGTGCGGGTGTTTTCATCGATCGTGTAGCCAGGGATCGTCTGCACCTCCGTCACCACCACGGTACCGGAAATACCGGAAATGGTGATTTTGCCCTCCTTATCCGTCCAGTACAGGCCGGTGGAGGACAGCGTGCCGCCTTCAGCGTCCACATAGGAGCCGTCTGCGTAGACGATCTTGAACTGAACGCCCTCCAACGGCTCCTTTGTGATGGAATCCTGCTTGACGATGATGAGGTTGCCCTTGGGTTGGTTGCGGAACTCCACCGTGACAACTTCATTGGACTTGACCTTAACCGTCTGCGGGGTATCATCGAGAATGTACCCCACCTTCGCACGGGTTTCCTTGATGACAAGCGTCGTACCGGGGGCAACATCTGTAATCGTGAAAGTTCCGGTGCTGTCTGTTACGAACTTGCCGTTGGCGTTGCCGATGAGATTGCCGTCGGAATCCGTGACAAGGAACTCCACGTCAGAGATGGTGGCGTTCGTCACAGCGTCCACCTTTTTCACGAGCACGCCGCCCTTGGGCTGGTTGCGGAACTCCAGCGTCATCACGGCATTGCGTTTGATCTTGATGCTCTGCGGGGTGTCATCCAGAATGTAGCCGTCTTTTGCCCGCACCTCACGGGCGATGACTGTCATGCCGGGTGTCAGGCCGTCAATGCGGATGGTGCCCGCGCTATCGGTCACATACTTTCCGTTGGCATTGCCGATCACGCTGCCATCCGAATCGGTGATGAAGAACTCCACATCGGGAATAGGAGCGCTGGTCACGGCGTCCTTTTTGACGATGAGCAGAGAACCCATTTTATCGTTGCCGAAGGTCACGGTAATCACGTCCTGATCCTTACCGGAGAGATAGACTGTTTCCGCGGCGTCGGTGATCACATACCCGTCCGGCGCGGAGATCTCCTCGCAGACATAAGTGCCTGCCTTGAGACCGGTCACGACGATGGTGCCATTGCTGGATGTTTTGTACTCGCCAACCACAGTACCGCCTGTACCGGAGGTGCCGCCGAGGTAGCGGATGCGGAACCATGCACCCTCCAACGGCTGACCGCTCTCACTGTCCACCTTGCGGATGATGATGGCGGAAAGGGGCGTGTTCTCAAAGGTCAGGACTTTGCTCTCACCACCGGAGATGAAGCATTCCTGCGTGGCAGGCTCCTTGATGGCGTACCCGGACGCCGGTTCCAATTCCGTTACTTTGTACCAGCCATCCTTGATCTCAGGGAGAATGATCTTTCCGCTTGCGTCAGAAAAGTAAGTGCCGAGGTCGTTGAGTTCTCCGGTGTCGGTATGGTTGCTGCCATACCAGATCTGGAACTTAGCACCCTTGACGGGATCACCGGTGACGCTATCCAACTTGAGGATCTCCAAGCTGGGCTTGAGGGCATTGAAGAAGGTGACGGTAGAGGTTTCACCGGGTTTCAGCGCCACTTCCTGCGGGATGGGGCAGAGAATGACATGGTTGGGGACATTGATCTCCGTTACTTTGAATGTGCCAACAGGAACAGAGTCGAGGAAAATCCGCCCATGGTTATCGGTCGTGGCGCTGGTAGAAAAGCTGCCGTCGATCTGCTCGATACGGTAGGTCACGCCCTCAATGGGTTCCCCGTTGGCGATGTTCTTCTTGACAATTTCAAGACCGGGCTTTTCATAGTCAACGAAAGTGGCCTCGGAGGTTTTGCCGGGGCGCAGCGCCACGGTCTGCTCGGTATTGGTTACGATGTACGGCTCGGGAACGGATTCCTCACGCACGACATAGACACCGGCAGGAATGGCCGAGAGCGTTGCGGAGCCGTCTGTCCCGGTCGTGACGGAGGTGGAATAGCTGCCGGTAACGGACTTAATGGAAAACACCGTGCTGGAAATCGGTTTGCCGCTCATGGCGTCCCGCTTGGTGATCTTCATATCGGGCAGTGCGTAATTTTCGGCAGTGACCGTGTACTGCTTGTCGCCATCGGTGGTATCGACATAGACGCTGATGGGCGTAGAGTCGGCGCAGTAGCCCTCCGGGGCCTCGGTTTCCACGAAGGACCACAGGCCCTTGGTGACATCCTTGACCTCAATGATTCCGCCATTTTGGGTCACATCGCTGCCGACGATCTGACCGTCGCGGTAAATATTAAATTTTGCGCCATCCAAACCATGGGTCGTTCCTGCGGCAACCTTCCGCAGCGTAATATCAGCGTCCCCAGCCGGCGGCTTTCCCGGCTCAGATGTATTGGTGACGAGTTTTCTCGGCGCATAATAGTTAAAGAAAGCCTGACGCCCCTTAACGCTGGATTTCGCGTAGACCGCCCATTTTGCAGCTTCATCTTCTACCACAGTGGCGATGATGCCCTGTTCTGCGTATTCTTCAATTTGGCGCTGAAATTCTGCGTCTTCCTTGGCCTTTTCTTTCAACATCCAATCGATATAGCCCAGGTACATTTCATAGGTATCGGCGTTGGCGTAACCACCGCCATCGATGTCACCGTCACCCTCACCCTTGAAGGTCTGGTGATCCCACACATACGTCTGCGCAGCCATAAAAAGGCTGCCGGGGATGTCACCCTTATAGTCCACGATGAATGACATCATCCATTTGAAGTTTTCAAGCTGCTGGGCATCCAGTTCACCCATGCCGCTCTGCGCCAGCGCCGTTTTCAGGACAGCGTCCGCGTCCGCGCCGGTGGCGGAGGTATAGGTGTAAGAGTTGAGGAACGACGGAGTACCCCAGCGGTAGCCATAGCCGCGATCCAGGCAGTAGAGCATTTTGCCTGCCGCCATCGGGGGCTTATAGCTGTAAGGCGTACCGTCATGGAGAAGCCGCGTTGTCCAGTAGTTTGTGTTGCTGGTAGGCTTGATCCCTGTTCCGGTGCTGGAAGCGGCCAGCGCGGAAGTCGGGAGCAGCGTCAACAGCGTCATGATAACGAGAAACGCCGAGACGAGCCTGGTTCTTAATTTTTTCAATGAGCTACCTCCTTGCAAAATTGCACAAGAAAAAGCAGACCGAGGCTTCCCGGTCTGCTTTGTGATATAGGATAACAGGATTTACTTTGTTGCCGGCTTGTCCACCGCCGAAATGCTGTATCCGCTGCGAAGAAATAGTTGGACACAGTACCAGCACTCCATGCCGTTGGCGTCAGTCCCTCGTGCAAGGCCGACGCCGATAGCCGCATAGCTTTCATCGGTCATGTTTTCCATGTGTCCTGCGGATTTTGACCATGAATATACGAGCGTTTCCGCAAGCGCGGTTTTTTGCTGCGCAAGATAGAGCAGCGGGATCTGGTGGATATTTTCCCCAACCTGCCTGCAGTCCGTAACGGTGTAATACTTCCTGCCGTCCGGTCTGGTATGAGAATAGGTACCTGTGGCAGCCATTTCATCGGCGCGCACCTGCGCCGCCCGCATGAGCTTATCGTTGACGCGCAGCGCGGCAACGCCTTTTTCACGCCGCAGCGCATTGGTGCGGTCCACGATGTCCTGCTTCATGGCGTCCACATCATCGGCAGGCGTCGTGACCTCCGGCTGTGAAGCAGGTTCGCTGGTCTTCACTTTCACCGGTGCTTCGCCAGTGTAGGGCTTGTCCGATTCGATCTGGACGCATTTTTCATCGCCGTCCCAGTAAACCTCGAATCTTACCGCTTTGCCAATGTCCCGGAGCTTCACATAGTTGTTGCCGTTGATCGTATAGGCTTCCATCTGCACCTCCTGTCCATTGACATAGATACGGTTGGTACTGCGCTCAGCCAGAATGCCGGCAGTATAGGCGGAAGCTCCGCCTGTAATGACAGCGCCGATGAAAAGACCTGTTAACAAGGTGAAAATTTTCTTTTTCATGGAAAAAGCCTCCTTTTTTGATCTACTATCCCTTTACGGTCATAGAGGGGCTTTTTCAACAGAAGAATTTAAGATGCCTGAACAGCCTGCACACACCAGCGCTGGCTGGAATCTCCGGCAACGCAGGTAAGAAGGGTGATTCGGTTATCCGTGGTAGAGGACAAATAGCTCCAATCGCTGCTGCTGATTTTGGTCACAGTCTCCACCAGATAGGTGCGGGTACCCATGGATGTGGTATAGGTGATTTTATCGCCCACATCCAGATCCTTGATGCTGCCGATCACATATTTGGCGCCGTGATTATGCCCGCAGACAGCCACATTGCCGTTCCAGACGCTGGTACTGGTGAAATGCCCCAGCCCCTTTTTCATGCTGGCAGTCGTTTCACCTTTCCAGAGATAGTAATTCTTAACTCCGATGGCAGGAATGGAGATCTTTCCGACGGCGCCGTTGGAGAGCAGAAAATCCTGTGTCAGCTCCGTGAAAGCGGGCGTTGCAGGAGAGGTTGTGGAGCCGCCCTGCAGAAAACCAGGGATCTCGACAGTTCCGCCGCCGGGAGAAATTCCGTAAATGCCGCCGCCGGATGCGGAGATGCTCTGAAGACCGGGCAGCATGATTTTCTCCATCACCCCGGTCTGGGTGGTGCTGAACTGCCCGTATTCCAATTCAGGGATCTGGTAGTCCACCACGTTTTTCCCACCGTAATTGTAGCGGGAGCCGTAGACATCCTCATAGGAAGATGAGGGATAGTATTCCGGGGTGCCATCGGTTTCAAAGGAATAATCGGTAGCCTGTGCGCTGACCGCCATCGCAGAAAGCATGGCAGCCAGAGTCAAAGTCAATGAGAAAAACTTCTTCATACGGGAGCCTCCTGTTCTTCTTCAGCGGGAACGGTAAATTCATGCCAGTCATTGTGCTTGCTGGCTTGGATCGTGTAAGTATGGTCACTCTGCGGGAAAGAAACGGTGAACTCGCGCCCAGCCAGATGCCTGGCAAGGGATTTTTTCACCTCAACCGCGACGGTATCTCCCGGATTCAGTGTGAGAGCGCCTGCATCGATAGCGGGAACCTCGCTGTCAGGCTCCACACGGAACTTTGCAATCAGCCGGTACTCTCGGGGCTTGCTGTCCGGAACATACACATAGACATTTTTGCGGCGGCGCAGCAGAAGCAGCCCGGCAGCGGCAATGCCCGCGCAGATCAGCACGGCAGCGATGATCAGCAGCGGAGCAGCAATACTGCCATTATCCCAGATATGTGTTTTCTCGGGGACGATCTCACTTCCGGTATAAACCACGGTATAAGTGATGCTGTCCACGCCTTCCGAAGTAACGGTTCCGTGATATTCCGCCGTGGTGACATAGCCTGTGGCAGCCTGATAGCTGCTGGAGGCGGAATAGGTAGCGACCGCCTGATACTGGGCGGGAACCAGCGCCTCGCCGACGAGCGCCGTGCCGGTGACCTGCCATTCCACATTGGCAAGGGTGAGCGTTTTCCCGTTTTTGACGGTCGTGGCCGGCACATAGGACATGTCGTTGCGGTCCAGATTGCCGATCACCTTCGTCTCGGTGGTTTTGCTGTATTTGGTGGTGTAGCCGGACGCCTCTGTGGAAAGCGTGGTATGATCCAGCGCCAACTCGCCGGAGAAGCCGTCTTTTTCATAGGGCATACTGGGCGAAAGCTCTGCGAGGATCTGCGCAAGGTCATTTTTGGCGGTGTTGACCGTGACGGTTTCTGTTACGGTTTTGCTTTCCAGATACGGGTGTTCCACCTTGGTGGTATAGGCCCAAGTATAAAGATAGCCGTTGTAGGAAAAGTCCTCTTCCTTCAGCTCATTCGGGTCAACCTCCGGGGAAAGTGTGTAGGTTTTTACAAGCCGCTGCTGGCCGTTCAGATTTTCCGCTACCAACGAGTCGGGAACCTGAGCGGCAAAGGCGCTGACCGTCAGCGACATGGCAAGCAGCAGGCAAAGGGCCAGCTTTGATAAGCTCTTCATGGTGGCCTCTCCTTTTTTACAAATTCTGTTTGATGATTCTGGTGATGATGCCGACAGCGATGCCGCGCTCCTCATCCAGACGGGTAACGGCAAAACTGACGTCGTCTTTTTTCCCGGGCATTCGCCGGTCATAACAGGTGTGGGCGACAGCATTGACACCGTTGTTGAGCCGGATGAACACAACGCCATGCCGCACATCGGTCACTCTGCCGGCATATTTGCCTTGCAGGACGCATTTATCCAGATTGCTCTGGTTGGCGGCGGACGAAACGCTGCGGATATCTGCTGTGATGGAAATATGGTTGATGTCGCTGCGGTCAATGGTAAGCACACGGACAAGAACACGGTCGCCGACGCTGTAATACTCGCGGGCGTCGCCGAACCATGCGGCAGACAGATCCCGGGCGAAGATCGTACACTCCACGCCGAACACTTCTACCCGCAGAACTTTTTCCGCAACGCCAATGACGCGCGCCTGTACGACGCGCCCTTCATAGATCATGGGGACACCATCTTCATTGGTGTCCAGATAGAAGGTCTGACGCTTACGGAGCATAGCGGCCTTGCGGCTTGCCACAACGCTGCGGGCGGTGTTATCCAGTCCACGGACGATGAAATCGATTTCCGCGGTGAGCATGGTCGCAAGGATGCTGTTCATCCGCTCCATAAACGGCTTGTATTTTGCCCCATACGGAACGGGCCCGGAATAGAGCATCATTTCTTTCAGCGGGATCGCAACGCGATAACCCTTGTAGTCAACAACAACGATAGTACGGCCGGAAGGGGTCTGCTCCACGCCGTCCAGCGTTCCGGTCAAAATACGACCGGCGATATGCGAGGTCTTGATCTCATGCCAGATGACCTCACGGCGTTCTTCTTCCGTTTCGATACGGTCTTTTGCATCAACGGTCAGAATGTAGGAGTCACGTCGTCCAGCAGGTGCGGGAGGCACAGTAGGCTGCGGAGCAGTTTCACCATCTGCGGATTCCATTTCATCTTCAGTGGCTGGAGCATCTTCCGCATTTTCTTCCAGTAAAAGCGCATCCAGAGCATTTTCACCGCTGCTGTCGAGATGCGCCGGAGTGCTGCTGTTCAGCTCCTGTAAAATGCTGTCGTACTCCGGGTCCTCAGCCGCTTCATCGGAAACAGGGACAGAATCTGCGGCATCAGCGGTATTTTCGGCATCCGGCTCATTTTCTCCAATGTCTGCTGTGCTGCTCATATTGCCGGGGCAGAGATCATCTTCCGTGGGCTCTGTCAGCGGCATTTCCATGTTGTCGCTGCTGGCCGCCTCCGCCTGCTGCTCAGAAAGTTCTTCAGCGGATTCGGTTTCCATGAACTCTGAGGAGAAATCATCAGGGGGCGGGATCGTTTTTTTCTTGGGCATTAAGTATCCTCCTTTTTCTTCATAATGGATTCTTTGGTTACGGCAACGACTTTTTCAGCCGGTGCAGGCTTTTTCTTTTGCGCCGGATTCTTATCCGCTGCCTGAGATGGCGGCGCCGATGGAGTTTGCTTTTCCTGCGGCTGATTTGCCCGCCATGCAGGGACATGGGAGGCGGCCTTGCTCGGCCGCAGCTTCTTCGCCTCGGGATGTTTGGAATAGTCGTACTTATCCACCTCCAGTACATTCTTGCCCCGAATGATGATCAAAGCTTTGTCGATGTCCATACGCAGGACCTCGTCCATGGTCATCAGCTTGCGCCGGCCGACGCCGCTGGTTTCCCGGTATTCAGGCGTGTAGTTGGATACACGCCACGTTCCGAGCTGTTTGGCTTTACTGGTGACAGAGATACTGGCCTCGCCGGTTCGGTCAGAAATAAATTCCGCTGTCAGGGCATCTGTGCAGCCAAGAAAAAGCTGCACATCGCAGTTGCCCAGAATCTCCTGCCACTGGTTGTAGGGATAGCGGTTCTGAAGACCAGCTAAGTTCTGGAACACGCATGACATGGACAGGTTTCTGGAACGAATGACCGAAATTTTTCTCGATAGATCTGGGATCACTCCGCAGGCACACAGCTCTTCACCAAGTACATGAACAGGAACCGGAAGCGCCCCGCCGGGGCAATGCTCGTCCGCATAACGAACCAGGCGGATAAACACAAAGGAAAGAAACAGCGAGGAGAGGAAATCAAAGGTACTGTCCTGATCGCTGGTAATGCAGTAATACGCGCATGGCTGTTTGCCCGGGAGTTCCAGATCAATCTCGTTGTAGGATGTGATGTTGCGAATATCCCGGTTTTGGAAAACCTGCAGTCTGGAGCCGAGTCCGATGATAACGCCGCCGCGCACACTCTCCGACGCCTGCTTGAAAATGCTGTAGGGCGCTTTGGCAGGATGCGTGACCGGAAGAACATCAAAAAGCGCGTTCAGCTCCTGTTCGGAACTGGCGGCGATCAGCTGATACACCTCGCCGATGTTCTGCTTTTTCTTGGGATAACTGGTGGAAACATAGAGCACCAGCGCCTTGAGCAGATTCATTTCAGCGCTGTCCCAGAAGTGGTCACCTCGTTCGCTGCCGGTATTTTTGATGATGACATCACAAAAAAGCTGGGCCATCAATTCCTGACCGCCGACCTCCGCAAGACAATTCCATGAATCGGAGGCTGACGGTGTGACCAGATTGAACACACGGACGGTGTAGCCCTGATCCCGCAGATATTCACTGGTCTTTTCAAATAATTCGGACTTTGGATCACAGATCACGAGGCTTGACTTCCGTGCCGCGCATTGGAGAATCATATTGACGCAAAAGGCTCTTGTCTTCTTGGAGCCGCTGGCGCCGTAAACCGCAAGATTCCCATTAAATCGAGTCTTCGGAGGAATACAAATGACCTGATGATCCAGCTCACCGAGAATCGTGCCGGAATGCTTGCGAATGTCTGGCACAAGGTCAAGTACCTCGGTCAGCTCCTTGCGGGACATAAAGCCTGCGGTGCCGTAGGTTCCCTTGTTGGAATAGATCAGGTTGCGCCGCCGGTCATATTCGCCGCCTTCGCTGTAGCCCATCCGCATGACCATGAGGATCAGCAGCGCCAGCGCACCGATGCAGAGGCCGAGGCCATACAGCCCATACGGAAAGTGGAAGGCTGCCGCAAGGCAGGGAAAGAATCCGGCGTCCGGAAATGCAGGAGAAGTCCCGAACACGGCACCGGCCTCCTGCCATGCACGATAATTGGAAAAAAGTTGCGAGAGGTAGCCGCTCCCATAGAGCAGCGCCAGCGCAGCGATTGGAATGATGAAAAGCTGAATCAGCTTCTTTTTAGGAATAGAGCACGCTCCTTTCAAACTGTTGAAAATCAATGCTTTGCAGTATCACACGCTGCCCGCAGATCTCCCGCAAAGACTCTTCCTGGTAATCGAAGCAGATCAATGTCCCTGTCATTCCGTGCAGTTCCAGCGCGGTATCGAAACGCCGGATACGGGGAAAATCACAGGTGTAGGCGAATAGGACGGGATTCCCTGCGCTGTCAATGGCGTCATTTTCCACACGCCAATTTGGTATTTGTGCGTGGAGCCCGTCTGCAAGGATCGTATCGAGCGTCCTGCGCTGCTGTGCATCGCATAAAAGGCGAAGAATCACTTCGCCGTAACGGTCATTGGTTAGATAGTAGAAATGTGGAAAGCTGCCATCCAGCAGGAAATAGCTGTGCGCGTCCGGCTGCATCAGGGCAGAAAGCTGTTCCATAGTAGAGCCAAACACAATCCCGGAAATCTCCGCATCGGGCATGACCTCTTCGGTTTGCAGCAGAGCTTTGAACCGCAATTCAGCCTTGTACTCCCATTTCATCTGCGCTTTGGCGGTGTTATAGGTCAAAAAAATACCGCCATCCGTCAGCAGGATGCCGGTTGCGCGTGAACTTTTGATTTTCGCCCCTTGCGGGCCAATCTCTTTGACCTCTCTGGAGGTGTAATAGGAGGGGATCGCCGAGCTTTGACCGACAGCGGGAAAAGGAGCCTTTTCCCACGGGAAGGCCGAAATGTCAGCGTTGTGCATGATGGTCAGGATCTCAGCCATTCGGTGAAGCCGGAGCCGTCTGGGAATTTCGCTTTTGAGCTTGTTTGGCTCAGAACTGCCGGTCAGATAGGCTGAAAACCATTCGGGGGCATCAGCCAACAGCAGCCGTTTGGCTGAGGAGGTAAGCCGAAGCCCACGCAGGCCGTCCTTGGAGAAGGTACGCAGCAGCCCATCTCGCCGGAGGGCGGTAACGACACTTTCGAGGTATGCGGAACCACCTGGCAGGCGGCTGATTTGACGGATGGGGTATTCACCGCAGAGGGCGGTCAATGTCAAAAGAAGATAGGGCAGCGTGTTTTGGGCTGGCAGCTGCCGGGGCTTTCGAGGCATGAACCGTGCTGCCTCCTTGTACGATATTTTACCGTAGGGCTTTATAGCTTGGGTAATTTCGCGGCCGGGACGCCTTGGAAAAACGCAGTATTTTCAGCGCTTTCAGGGCGCTTTTGCACCTCGGAAAATAAGAGCTCATAAAAGGTCAAAAATCCGATATGCTTTTTACACCGTTCTGACGCTCTGCGAGCCAGGCTGGAAACCGCGTGCTGTCCATGAGAAAAAGCCGTGTGCAATCCTCTTCGCCCAGCTCCGTGGTGTTGTAGGCGTCGCACAGCAGCCCATTATCATCCGTCAGGATGAAGGAGGCTGCAACATCCAGAAACTGCTTCAGTTCCAGATTGTCATAATCGCGGATACGGCGCTCTGGCAGCTCCTGCGCATAGATATGGGAAAAGCAGACCACGCAATGCTGAAATTGCGGCATGGTGTGGTGGGCAGCATAATCGGAGAGCGCGGAGGTAAACGGATCCAACAGGAACTCAGTGCTTTGACGCTGCCTGCGTTTGGGCAGAAGGCACGGGAGCTTGATCTCCAGAATGCCGCCATTTTCGCTGATCTCAATACCCTGCATGGTTTCAGCAGACCGCAGATATTCCTCTTTTTTGATGCTGGTAGTGGCATAGATCAGGTGGCGCAGCCGGCAGGTGATCCGCTCGGCCCGCAGCGCCGCATCCGTGGACAACACCTCGTAGTTGTCGGGATAACGCTGAATGTCCGTCGTGTTCATGGCATAGAGCGCATTGTTCAGCCGTTCAATCTCGGCCAGAATAGATGTAATTCTTTGTGATATAATGGCTCTGTTCAAGAAAAAACTCCTTATTCTATTTGATAATACCGCACTTCGCCGCTCGAAGAGACGGTACAGTAGCCGCTGGTGTTTGGCGTGTGGATCTCGGCGATTTGCTCCGGCTGCTCGACCAGAATGATGTATTTGGGCGGAACCTCTTTTACCGTGGAGAGCATTTGGTTGATAAGCTGCTCTTTGCCAGGCTCCACATAGATGATCTCGTAAACTTCATCATCCGCAAAAAAGATGATTTTTGCAGGGTACTCGCTGACAGAGTGATATTCCACCTGCTCCATAAAGTCGGTAAGAACCCAAACGGCCTTTGAAAGCCCGTGATCGATGCTCTCCTCCGCATCAGCGGGAATGCGGTAATACTCGCCGCACTGCACAATGCGGCTCTGCTTTTGCAGGTAGGACAGCAGATTCCGGATTTTGCTTTCCTTGTGCGGATAGAGCTTCAAAAGCTGCATCTCCGTCAGAGCGCGGTACATGGAAACATCCCGCAGGATGCCGGCGGCTTCCTGCCCATAGATCTGTTCCCTCGTTTTCATTGAAACATCTCCTCGTTATGCGTATTGAAGCCGTATAATCGCCGTATTGCTGTTGGTTGTGGAGCGTTATACGTCTTAAATGCGTATTGTGTACGGATTAGCATGGATGCTGCTTTGGCGCAGCGCGCTGAGCAAGCTCGGCCAGCTCCCGGCGATCCGTGGTGATCAATTCCTTTTCCATTTGGCTGCACTTGATCTCCACGGCAATATTATTGTTATTTGTGCTGATGAGAGCGTTGCCGCGTTCAAAGTGCGTAATTTCCATTAGCTCGGCTTCAGACAGATGCAGAACGCCCTGAACACGCTGGGCTTCTTCCTCTTCCAGGTTCAGCAGGATCTTCGTTTTGCTGTTGTTGATGATGCCCTTGCCGTATTTGCCATCATCCAGCGCAAAGAAGTCATTGAGATCCTGTGTGGCACAGACAAGACTGCCGCCATAGCCGCGGATCGTCTTGGCAAGCTCCAGAACGGATTCGGCGGCCTGTCGGTTGCTGCTGGCGCCGATGAGCTGCCAGCATTCGTCCACGAAGATGGCTTTTTCCGCCGTGCGGTTCTCTTTGGCCTTGTCCCATACAAAGTCAAGAGCAACAAACATCCCCACCGTCAGCAGATCACCGGTCAGCTCAGAAATATCAAGGACGATGTACTTGTTGTCCAGCGCCACATTGGTTTGCTGATTGAAGGAGCGGGCAGAGCCGTTGACCAGCCGGTTCAGGATGTTTGCAAGGCGCTTTGTTTCCGGAGAGGCGGCGAGAATTTCATACAGGTCTCCCAGGATCGGCATTTCTTTATAGCACCCTGGATTTTTCGGCTGTTCCAGAGAAGCATTGTCATGTGTGATGCCCTTTGTCCCGTAGGTGCAGATCATAGCATCATCCAAAAGCTGCCGCTCCTCGTGAGACATATCCGGAATTAAGAGACTGAAAAATGTGTGCAGCCGCTGAATTTTGGCCGCCAGCAGAGATTTTTCCGCGCCGGGTCCATCCAGCAGATCGTCCACAGACTTATCTGCCTTGCGGATCTCCATGATATTGATGCAGTTCTGGGATGCCGGGGATATGGAAATGAACTGACCGCCGATATTGGAACAGGCCCGGTGAAACTCATGCCCTTTGAGCGGCGCGATGATAAAGACCTGAATTCCCTTGCGGCGCATACGCAGAGCCATCAGCTGAAGCGTAAAGGTTTTTCCGGCTCCGCTGGTTCCGAGAATGGCGATATTTGCGTTCTTGTAGACGCGGGAATCAAAGATGTCCACGATGATGAGAGAATTGTTGTGTTTATTGACGCCGAGAAGAATACCGTTGTCATCGCACATCTCATAGCTGGTGAAGGGATAACAGCTGGCGGCTCCCGTTGTCAGGACATTCCGCTTAGACCGCTCATAGAGCTGGCGCTCCAGAGAAACCAGAGGAAGAGAGGATAAAAAAGCCTGCTCCTGACAAAAGGAACAGGTCTGTACATCCATGTCCTGCGAAAGCAGGAGTTTTTTCATTTCCGCGACCTTCCATTCAAGGTCGTCCACGCTGCTGGCTGTGACGGTGATAAGCAGGTTCAGATAATAAAAATCCTCATTGTTGGAAAGGCCGTCTTTTAGAAAATAGCCGCTGCGGATCGCACCGTCGAGGTCGTCAAAATCCGTGTTGGTGTCGCTGGTTTCCTTGATTTTGCTGCGGTTGATACGGAGCTGCTGCCCCAGCTTTCTGACCATGCGGTCCTTTGGCTGCCGCACGAGAAAGACGTCCAGATCGATCCCGTCGCCGGCGTTGACCAAAAGGCTGAGCCAACCGGCGGGAACGCGCGCTTTATAACCATCTGATGGGACAAGAAGATAGGCATAATACAGCCCATCTACACAGAGGTAGTTTCCATGGGTAAGGTCGATGCTGTCAGGGGCATAGAATTCATTGACGGGAATTGCGTTGATGTCCCGTCCGGAGGCCATGTAGTCCGCCAGAACGGACTTCACCCGCTGGTAGAACGGCTCACTGCTGGCCCTGCGGCAAAGAATGTTATAAAGAATCTCCGCCGTGGAGTCGTCCTCGTTCTCAGGGGAAATGACCTCGTTGCCGCACTGCCGCAGATAATTTGCCGCCGTGCGTGCGGCTGTTTGCAGAGAAGCGATTGCATCCTCTTCCTCATGGCCGCGTTTGGTGCCGGGCAGCGGCTCATACTCGAAAATGAGGAAAAAGCGCCTTGTGATTGCCTCACGGGAGCCAAGCTGCCGAATGAGCTTCAGGTAGTCTTCCTGCAGGACACGGCAGCGCGGATCCTGCTCATGCTCCAGCTCCCTGCGGACGGTATCCAGATGCCGGTTAATGTCCGCACGCTTTGTCAATGCCTTGAATTGCACCTTGACCGGGGCAATTTTCAGATAGGAAATGAAGGAGTAAATGATGCTGCGCTGCTCTCTCGCGCTGCGCAGCAGGAAGTTGACGGGAACCACCTCTACAACCTTGACATAGCGGTGATTTCTTGTATAAATGACGCCGTGCTCAATCTTCTCGATAGGGATATAGTCCGCCAGGGCGTTGAGCGGCTGAACGGCTTCTTCCTCCTGCAAGAAGGTCTTGAACTGCGTCACGCTGCGCTGCTTCAGATCAACAGAAAATCGGCTGCGGCTTTTGGGGAGCGGAGGATCTTCTGCTTCGCAGTTGCTTTTCCGCTGCTGCGCCCAGCTGGGCAGCAGCGTTTTTCCATTTTTGCCGCCCTGTGTCCCATCGCGTGAAAGGATTCTGCGGTTGTGCAGAAAGCAAAAGAACAGGCGGATAAAAGCGGACAGACTCATGCCGGATACGCCAATCAAAGCGAGAAGCACCAGCGGGAGAGCCGTCAGGCATAAAATCACAACGCGGACGGTGAGGGAAAACGGAAGGTGCAAAACCGGCACACCGACCGCGAGGCCAAGGATGACCGCCTCAATCGTATTGCGGGTTTTCAAAAGCCCGCCGAAGAGTGTGCCGCCCTCCATAAAGTTGGGAGGGATCACATAAACCTCAAATTCTTCCGGTTTCATAGACAGCCTCCCTTACATCCGGTCTTTCCGCTTCGGCGGATCGGGCATCTTCTTGACGATCTCCTTATGATAGTCGATTTCGCCGTCCGGTGCGGTAAAGGGCTTCTTGATTACGGTATCAACGGCATACTGCTTGTACCATTGGACGCCATCGGCAGAGAAGACCTTCTGGTGTTCACCGTCCGGCGCGGCATATTGCCCGGTATGGTACATTCCAAAGGAAATGCCATCCGGATGCTCCGGAGAATACTCTGTGCCGGTGATGCGCCCGCCGCCGATCTCAATGTTGGAATAGGATATTTGCGGCGCGGCGTCTCCCTGAGCGGTAATGCCCATGTAGGAGGATAACGCCTGTGACGCAAACTCTCCGGTGATGGAGCCGGTGGAGTGCAGGTCTCCGGCTACGACCATACCTATCACATCGTTGGCAAAACGCCCGCCCTCCAGCATGGAGTTGGTAAAAATACGTCCGCCGAGGCCAACGGAATGCTGTGACTCCCTGCGGAGTGAGGAAACCGAGGTGGTTCGGGTACTGGAAGCGACTTGCTGATGGGTCACGCCCATCTGCGACTTTTGAGAAGCGCTTTCGCTGCGCGTCTGCTTTGCCTGATGAACAACGCTTGCTGCCTGCCGCTCGGCATTTACAGTACGCTCCGTGGCCTGATGCGCGGCGGGCATGGTGGAGGAAGATGCTTTCTGTGTCGTTTGCGTCGCAGTTCTTACGGCGTCATTGGTGATTTTCCGACTGACAACGCCTGCCAGACCACCTTGCAGAAAGCCGGAAGATCCGGATGCAGCGGCGCCTGCGCGGCTGGAGGCTCTGTCGGCAAAGTTCCCGACAACTTTTCCAGCCATGCCGGCAGCGAGGGAGACACCCTTGAATGCGACCATCGCTTCACCCAACATGGAGCCGCCGGTATGCCCCACATTGACACCGATGCTTGCCATGAAGCTGTCGATTTTCTGCGAGACTTTGAGAAAGCCAACCGCACAGAGAAACCAGACCAGGACGTTCCCCGTCACGGCCTCGCGGCTGGAACTGCTGACTGCGGCTTCAACATCGCTTTCCTCCAGAGCAAGCGCAGGTACCGCCAGGGCAAGCGCAAGCAAAAGAACGGTGCCCAGCAGCGGAATGATTCTATGATATTTCTTCGTGGTAATGACCTCCTACATGGAAAGCGGATTTGAGATGAATGTGCCGACCATCGTGATAAACAGCCGAAGACACCATGCGTTCATCAGCAGCAGGAATATTTGCCCGCCGAACATCCGGCACCAGCTCTTAAAAATATTTGCGGTGGATTGCGACGCGCCCATGGCAAAGGCTACCGGTGCGGTATAGACCAGGACGCCCAGCAGCACATATCGTTCTGCCGCTTCAAACAGCAGCTTAATGTAGTTCCACGCAAGAATCAGTGTCAGAATCAGAACGATCAGCGCAACGCCGCCGTTGGCACAGACGCCGATGATGGTCAGCAGAACAGAATTGAAGCTGGCAAAGTCCAAAGAAGGAAGCTCTGAGGACAGTATCCACGCATAAGGCGTTCCGCCTATCGTCAGCGCAATGTTTACGATTTCATCTGCATAGTACGCAAGCACAATGAACAGAATCGCCTTGGCGGTCAGCTTGACCGGATCCTCTGCGTCCACGCCCAAGCCCAGTCCATAGTTCTTGAACAGATTCCAGACCCAGCCCAACAGGATCAGCCCGATGGCAAGTGCCACCAGAAGGCTATACATGGTTTCCGCTGCGGGAAAATATCGCAGAAATGTGTTCATGTCACAGCCCAATGCCCCCAAAACAGAGGTGTTGATCATATCCAGACCGTACATGATCTGCTCCGCGATCCACTCTACAATGCCATCTAAAATGCCCATGATTTACGAGGCTGTCCACTGCCCGCCACTGAAGAAGGGCGTAACATAGCTCATAATGAAGCCAAGACCATTCAGCACGGCCCAAGTGATAATGATTCGCTTGAGCCATGCCCGGCTTTCATCGACGGTTCGGCCGCTGCGGGAGAAATTCATCATCAGCAGTGCGACTGCGGCCGTAACGATGGCTGCAATCGTGGAGATGCCGAGGATCTGCGTATAGACATCCCGCATGATCTCATTGGCCTTCTCCCACACGGTTGCGGCAGAAGCCGGCTGACAGAGAGACGCGGATAGCGTGGCGGTCAGAAACGCCGCATACAGCCAACGGCCGATATTGCCACGTGGCTTTTTCCCAATACGGGGAGACGGACACTTGTGCTTCAAAAGCATTACCTCCTTGTGTTGCCCAAAAGCAGGAAACAGCACCCAGCGAAAGCCGGATGCTGTTTCATTGACCGCAGAAAGGCAGAAAAAAAGACGCGCATCAAAAATGGCGTCCTCCTGCGGCTGCTTTTGGTTTGTTTATAGTTTTGAGCATACTTAGTTTAACATATGGGAATTTTGCGTTCAATAGCAAAACACTTCCAATTTTCTCCCAACCTACTTTTTGTATTGAATAGCAGACTGATTGGCCAAAAGCTGATTGATTTTATGACGAGAATTTGGTAAAATAATAATGTAAATGTTGCGGAAGGGATTCGATATGGTGAGATTATAACAATTCTAAAAAGGTAACAAAGAAGTTGCTACAGTGTTTCCTTCCCAAGAGATATCAATGTCCCACAAGCGGCGAGAATGGAGGAACTAAGTTTATGAAAAGAACGGTCCTTATATTGGGCTCAAGTGAAGGAATTGCCTATGCGGAAAAGATACAAAACTTGTTAATGAGCCGTTTTCGCAATATGAACATGGATTACGACTGTGTTTTGTGGTCAGACCCAATAGTTTGGGAAAATGGCGAGGTTACTTTGACTTCGCTAATTTATAGAGCACAGAAATTAAAGAAAGAGGAGGGTTTTGCAATCACCTTATTTACCCCTGATGATATAGTGAAGTTACGAAATGAGACACAATACTGTTCTCGTGATAATGTCTGGCTCGAATACGGGTTGTTTGTTGGAATAATGGATAAATCCAGAGTATTTGCTGTGTGTCCTAGTGAGCCTGTTGAGAAAAACGGCGTAAAAAAAGTGTGGAGGAAGCCATCTGATTTTCAGCAATTTGAGATGAAATATGAGTATAAAGATACCGCAAAAGAAGCAGAGCGTGATCTTAGTGATCTTGCAGTTCAAATTGCAGACAGGATAAATCTCAAGTTCCCTCGAAAATCCATTCCGATTGAGCAAACGGGCAATGGCGCCCCAGAGTTTAGGCGTAATTATTGAGGAGGTACAGTAATATGTCAATGTATATTCCAAGTGTAGGCGAAGCGGCCAGAAAAATTGTCAAATATTATGAGGAAGGGGCAATTGATGATCTTAACGCCGTCGGTGAATATTTGGAAAATAACGATGTTGCAAAATCCATTGCAGGTGATGGAAATGAATTCCATAATGCAACAGTGCAATTAACCAATGCAGGTTTTTACGATTATGCATATGCTTTAGCTAAAGTAGGACATAATCGCTATCCGCGTAATACAGATTTGTTAGGTGATTTATTATGTTATGGACTACATTGTAGGCAACTTGATGAGTTGCAGCAATGGCATTCTGAGCTGGAAATGATCAATAAGCGGTTCTGGACTTGGCGTGCATATCAATTTTCATTTGATTATTGGATGGAGCGGTTACCCTATGCCGAAAGCGACGAGGAATTGCATATGTGGGAGGGCATAATTGAAGGGCTATTTACCTCATTCAAGCAGAATTTTCAATATCTGACTGATAAGTCAGATTGTGAAAAAGCATATATGATGGAGTTTCAATACTATAGTTCCAAAGGCGATGACGAGAAAGCGCTGGACGCCTTGCAAGAGGCAACAAGAAATGCGCAGACGGTCAACAAATGTGCCCAGTGCGCATTAAAATTAGCGGATCGTTACTTTGAAATCGGAGATTATGAAAAATCTTATACTTATGCAGACAAAGCTGTGAGCATTAAGGAAGATCAAGCTTCAATCAATCTCGGCTATGCGTACTACATTTTGGCAATGTCATTAGAATGGCGAGAAAGAAGAAATCGCTCTATCTCTGCGAATCTCAAACAAGTTTATGTCGCGTATTTCTCTGCCTATATACATCTTGGCCCAGACAGGAAAAATTTGTTGGATTCTGTTGAGAAACAAGTTAAACAGTTGGAGTTTGAATATGCTCAGCCGAGCAATATTGTATATGGAATGTAGAATCGGCAGGGATATCACGGGAGGTCATAAGCCTGTTAGCTGCTTTAAAAGATGGTTGAAGTTTATTAATTTTAGACACGACTGGATTCTCTGCGTATTGATGTGCTTATTTAATCAGTTGGGGGTATATGAGCGAACTAACAGGGAACATAGTTGAAGCGGCAACAGCCCTTATGTTTTATAGAGAGTGCTGCGCACTGTCATAGAGGATAGCATTTTCTCATCATCTTAGATTTTTAGCAATATCAATAAAGGCTGGAACCCATCTAGGTTCCAGCCTTTATTGATAAGTGTAGGTGCGCAGCACCTACACTTGACCGATCAAAATCGGCCTTGCTCGCCACTCCTGTCGAGTTTATTTAACCTCAGTAGAGGTTAGATAAAACTCAGAGAGCGATCTGGCGCGCTCGGCACACCGATTCGCCAACTTTTTGTAGTTCCTGATATTTTAGCGCAAGTGACCTGGAATGTCAAGACAAAAATGAGGGTTTTGAGAAAAATGATTGGCTTTACAGATTATTTGAAGAATGAACTCATTTTTGAAGTTAAGGAACTACACCATTAGTATATGGAAAAGCTGCGCGGTTGTATGTCGAATGGGCGTTATTTAATTGCGAAGATTTTTTCGCCGTCCACATAGAGTTCTACATAGCCATCCGTAGAAATCTTAATAGCGAGGCCATATTTTGAAAGTGTTTTACTTGCTGCACCTCTCGCCCCACCAGAGGATACTGCGTCGTTGCGGATAATTGCACCGAAAGAGATCAGGTCGCCTTTAGTGTTCATAATACAGGCTCCATCCATCGCAGCTAATTCGCTGCGCAGTTTGCGGTCGAGAGATTGGAACGATTTGTTGTCCACAAGAGCCGTAATAACCTGCCGCTTAATCTGTTTCATTTCTTCATCGCGGGTGGGCTTGGTTGTTACTTCGGGCGGTTCGATCATAAGATCATCATAAGGCTTCAAAATAGGAAATGCCGAGTTGCGGAGGGAATCTGGGTCCTTAACAACAGCAATAATTCCTCCTGTATGAGCAAAAGAAACATCGAGCGTGGTTGCATAGACTTCTGATAAAAGCGCTCGGGATAGTTTCAGATTTTTTTGGGAGATTGCACTGCAAAAAGCCTCATAACTAAAGTTCAGCCAATGGAGGTTGCGCTTTACAAACATGATTTTTTGGTTCTTTGATATAACAATATCACCGTTGTTAAGCAAAAAAATACCGACAGCATTGCCCTTGATGTATTTAGAAATACTATGGGAGAAGCGAAGGGGTAAATACGGAGTCAACTTATGACTTGAAATAGATTTACCTTCAGTTAGAGAACAGAAACGGATAAAGTCGCAATTTTCATTGAGTTGGATGAGAGAATGAATGTTATCAGTTAATACTGCTGAATAATCATCATTCAGAAATTTAAACCATTTCTGAGCCGGAATCCTTACAGGAAAATCCTCACCCGGGTCAATAACAAAGCCAAAAGTTACTTTTTTCCCTTCATAAGTTCGGACGGACCACTCTTCTAACAATGAAAGAAGTTTTTCGATAGACTCATTTTCTTTACCTAACGCCCATACGCAGATTCCGCGTTGTACGGCTAATTGATAAACCTTATCTCGATGAATATCGGAGCAGAACATTACAGAGCGAACGCTGGAAGATTTTGAACTCAAGAACTGGAACTCAGAGATCTTAAAAAAAGACTTGCATAGATTACGAGCGAGCCTATAGGAATCGTCGGAAATGGATATGTCCGCGTCTAAATAGAACAATACTTTTTCAGGATCAGCAAAATGTATTCGATGGGAAACTTCGTCATAAAAGACCTCTGAGGTGCTAGGAACTTGAAATTCTTTTTTTACGGTCTTAATACCGATGCTTATATTTGGCAATCCCATTAATGGTAATACATACATCTGAACAAAATACTTATACTCAGATATAAAATCCGTGAATTCTCGCATATTTTGCACCACCGCGCCTACAATGAAATTATTATCATAGAGTATACTGCTTTTTCTGCCAAAAGACAACTCGTTTTCCTTGAATGATGCAAAAATCACATTTTATCCGGCTTTGTAATTGGTGCTGTTTGGGTATAAAATATATCGTACATCTTAAAGGCTGAGACTGCACTGGCTCTATAAAAACGATGTAGTAAACCTAGGGCCTAAGTGGCATAGGGGAAGAATGTATTTAAGGTGCCCAAAGTGTCTTGTGATGAAAACCCCCAGAGCACAGAACTCAGCGCTGTTACAGCTTCTTTCCGCAGGCGATAATAAGTGCTGGAACTGATGTCTCGAATATGAGGCCGAAGCACTTCGATGATCTCATCGACATTTTTTAGCTTTTGCGGAGACAAGAATGAGTAATACAGGATCCAGTAGTAGACCTCTCCGTTTTTGTGACGGGTACGAAGAAGATTGACGGCGTTTTCAAGCAGCGTCAGCATTTTGTAGCTACGCTCAATACACTTGGCGTGATCTTCGATGATGGTTCCGCCCAGATCTGCCCCAGCCATATAAATAGAGTCTAAAAAATCTTCAATGCTGCAATCGTAGTCGATGCGAAACTGATTTTTTACTTGTCGAACAGAAACTTCCAGACTCCATGTTACATCCCGGTACTTCTTGAGTAGCTTCCAAGTGTCGTGATAACGATTATCCTCCTCCGGACGCTTTTCAGGCATCTTTCTTGCCATTGCTGCACGCTCCTTCCTCTTCAGCATTTGGGGTGATAGTCATTTCGAATCGATATAACGGACTGCCGGTACTGCAGCAGATCGTCAGGCCCGCTGAGATAGTGCCTTTCTCTATTCCTACCGTGCAGTCGTCGGATAATGGATATAACATATATTTGGATTTTGGGCACGAAAGGCAGGAAATGCCTTGCGCTTCAAGGGTTTGCAGCACTTTCCGAACGAAGTACAGCGTGTGAGGTTTTGAAACGCTGGGAAGCTCTGCTGAAACGCAAATCTGCTCATCAGAAATTGGACTGGACTCTGGCGGAATGGTATCCGGCACAGATACGTGAAGGTTCAGACACATAGCAACCTCCTCCTTGTCTATCATAACGTCTGAAATTTGGAACATGGTTGAGAGATAATTCTTTAGGTAAATTACCGTTCCGCTGCGGCCTGGGAAAGTCAGCAGCGAAAGATAATCAAGATCAGCCAGCTTTTTAAGCAGCCGCCCGACGCTCGAGCGGGAGATACCCCAGCGCTTAGATAGTTCGCTGTAATTGACGAGAGGACTCCCAGCTCCGTTCCTGAAATACGCAACTGGCCCGATCTCAGAGCCGCGTACCTGCTGATCCTTATAAATTGCAGAGATCCAAAGATCCAGAATGACATCCATCTCGGATGCGCGTCCCGCAGAAATCAACTCCGTTGCTGTTGAAACAGGTATGAAGAAAAAACCGGAGTCTTTTTGGCATGGGCAGTTATAATCGAGCGCGGTGTTATTACGCCGCCAGTCTGTAATGGAAAACTTTACGATATGTCCGCGGCCGAGGCGGGTAAATGTAATGAGCTGCCGGTCCTGCAAGGATTTTAGGATTGCAAATGCCTGATAGTGAAAGCGCACACGGAACCATTCTGTGACGTCGGCGATGGAGCAAATCCATTCGCCTGGATAGACCGTGTATGAGATCCCGTCTATGCGCCGATGAGAGGTTCTGAAGTTGGCATAGGAGCAAAGAACTACAAAATAAAAAAGACCGGAGCATCCGCCTGTGCGAATGCTCCGGTCTGCGAGTAGGTCCTGTACGAATTCTCGATAGATTCGGCAGCGAGGAAAATCTACAATCTGCCTGAGTTCAAGCTGGTAGTTTTTCATATAAAATCTCCTGTTATTTTTGACAGATGGAAAGAATCTCATCCTGTGCTAAAGGAATGTTTAGAAGTATTTTGATGCTAAAAACCCTGCTAAACGAATTAGGAAACACAACAGAACAGTTGATGAAGCTCTGTGCGCTTGGTGCAATAAAGAGCACTGAAAAAAGTGCGCTTCGGGGCACGGAAGCTGTTAAAATGCATCTATAACGGCTTATGTGATATTAGATTGGTGCTTTGGTAAGGATGAGGTCGGCAGTTCGAATCTGCCCAGCAGCTCCAAAAAGTCCTGAAATCTCAATGGTTTCGGGACTTTTGCTTTAGATGAAAACCTTGAGGTGGCAAAAAAACCTTGAGAAAACCTTGAGCTAAAAAGAGACGGTAGACACATTCAATGCCTACCGTCTCTTTCTGTTTGCTTCTATTTAGGTATCACTGTCTGCTTTGGAGTCCAACATTTCGGCAGCAGCACGCTCATTGTCTTCTGATAATCTACGCTTGCGTCTGATTGCTGCATTGGTGCTGCCATCTTTTAATTGGAGATGCCTTTCGTTCAAATCACGCAGATAGTACATTTCATTTACACATTTCGCTTTGAATATATCATTGAAATATTTCTCAGGGATGGCAGATTCACTAGCGTCTTTCTTTAGCTCTGCGATATCAATTCGATTTTCTAAAAAGGCGTTTATAGCGGCGGATTCAAAGGTCAGCATTGGTTTTCCTGTACTGAAATTGCGCGTTAAGTTGATTCCTTCAAAGTCAGCCAGTCTTGCGATGAGTTCTGCCACATCTTTTTCAGTCTGAATGGATTCAATAGACTTATCAATACGCCCAACAAGGTAGTCAATAGATGTGTAAAGATAGTCGGCAATAGCATATAGCTTATCGACAGATGGGACAGCAAGACCAGATTCGTAGTAGGTCATTGAGCTTGCAGTGATATTAAGGTCACGAGCCATAGTTGCCTTATTTATTCCACGGGCCTCTCGGCATAGCTTAAGTCGGCTGGCTAAAATGGAGCTGTCTACTTTTACAGGTTTGTTGTACATATTACATTCCTCCATTTTTGATTATAGCGGAAGAAAAGCACACTGTCAACTAAAATTAGCGCTGACTTAAGTTTTTGCTATAAAACACTTGACAGATGAGCGAGATTGGTGTATATTAGCCATAGTTCAGTAAGAACATAGCTTTTTAATAACTGTTAGTGCTAATGAAGTTAAGGATTCAAAAGCACTTGTATTCAAATCCGTTCAAGAATCTTGGATGGTTTATTTTTGCAAAAGAAATTAGCGCTAATTTAAGAAAAGGATAAAAAACAATGAAGCAATTTATGAGCATCAAAGATACCGCAACGTACAGTGGCCTCAGCCAGTTCTACATCCGCAATCGGTGTAAAAATGGCACAATACCGCATCGAATGATGGGGAAAAAGTATATGGTGGACTATGAGGCATTTATCGAGAGAGAACACAAATTGGCAGTACAGAGTACTGCGACATTGTCTGCACCTTAAGGGGGGAAATTTAATGGCTTCGGTAAAGAAAAAGCAGCGAAAGAATGGCAGTTTTTTCTATGAGATATCCGTTAGCAGAGGCTACAGCAAATCTCCCTATACGATGAGATGGGATATACCAGAGGGATTAGCTACAAAGACTGTCAAAGCGAGGCTTCGAGATGTGGCAGCAAAGTTTGAGCAGGATTGCAAGAACGGAAAGGTCAAGACACGAAAAGAGAGAAAGGAAGAGCTACAGCAAGCGGAACTGAAAAGAATTCTTGATGAGAAGAACAGAATGACGTTCAAGCGATACTGTGAAGAAACCTTTCTGCCAGACATTCGACAGCGATGCAGCGAAAACACAATTTACAATTATCGTCTTCAACTTGAGAAGCATGTCTATCCTGATATTGGGCAGTTGGAGATGCAGGGAATCAAGGCGGGAGATATCAACCAGCTTTTGAGAAAGCATCAAGCAGCGAGTGATTCGCTATCTACGCCTATTAAGGTCTATACCATCGTTCGAGCGGTTATGAAGATGGCCTACAAGGATGAGCTGATAGAGCACAATCCTATGGATAGAGTTGATAGACCGAGCAAACGCAAGGATTTGAGCAAGGCGCAGTCTTCGATGTCGTGCACGGTCGATGAAATTCAGAAACTTTGTGAAGCACTAAAGACGGAACCGATTCTTTGGCAAGCTCTTGTTCGGCTGCTGATTGACAGTGGAATGAGGATTGGAGAATGCGTTGGCTTGCTTTGGAGCAATGTTGACTTCGATAAGGCGAGAATCACCGTAGATGGTACGTTAGTTTATTCACCCGATAAAGGCGTGTTCCGAGACAGAACCAAGAATGGAAAGAGCCGAGAGTTTGGGATTGACCCTGATATCATAAGACTGCTCAAGGTCTTAAAAGAAAAGCAAAAGCTCACAGAAGAATCGGAATACGTGTTTACAAACGAGCAAACAGGAAAGCCGCTGCATCCAGATTCGCCCCGACGTTATTTGAAGAAACTTGGAGAGAAGTGCGGTATCAAGGGGATTCATCCTCACATGCTGCGACATAGCTTTGCAAGTATTGCCATTACGAGCGGTGCAGATATTGCGAGTGTATCGGAAAAGCTGGGACATAGCGATAAGGCAGTGACGCTCAGAATGTATACACACGCTGATGCGGTAAGTATTGATAAGGCCAGTGAGACATATAGGGATGCAATCAAGCCAAAGAAAAATGATGCTGATAATAAGGAAGAGAGGACAAAAAATGACGTTAATGAAAATTTACAACGAGATATTGCTTAAGGAGTAGAACGAGAAGAAAACGCTCCATAAGGGAGAAAGTAGCTGGAAACCAGAATGCTGTGAGGATTATTCTGTGCCAGAGTTCCATATCCCTGAGAGCAGAGCAAAAGCAGCACAGAGAAGAAAGCTATCTAAGGTGCTGGCATTTGTCAAGCGAGCACAGAGTATTAGGCTGAACACTGGATGTACCATTATGCCTATTCCAACGACAAACAAGAATATGATAGCGATTGCGGGTTCTGTGGCAAATGCGTCTAATCTGATAAAGTTCATGTGCGAGATTGGACTTATCAGTATTGAAAGTGACAAGTACCGATTTAACAGTAGACGTGCAGGAGGAAATTTTTCAAAAAAGTACCGATATTACTACGAAAATGAAGTGAGGCTCATAGAGTACTGTAAACAAGAGGGCATAAAAGAACATCTTACCAAGAACTGTCAGAAGAAAAATGAAGAAGCTTTACCAGCATACCTTATGATTAGTCCTGAAAACATTGCATTTTCGTCGAGAGTAAGATTGGTGAAGCCGAAGAATGTTTCAGTAGCAGGATTTGAGGAGAATCTTACAAGGTGCTTGTATAGGAAGTATCCTGATTTAGAGAGGTATCAAAAGTTAGCTGACGAGATAAACGAAACCTTTTATACTGAGTATCCCGAGCTTGCAATTCGATTTGTTCCTCATTTAACATGGGATAAAACAAAGATGTATATTAAAAAGATAGGAATCAGAGCAACAAATCAATGTGTGTCAGCAAGCGATACTAATACTCATGATGATAACCTTCATAGAATGGACAAACAAGAATTACTCAACAAATACAACCTCAATCTTTCTAAAGATGTCAAATCCTCTGTACCAAGAATCACTTTATCTTTGAATCAATACACATGGGAGAAAGAAAGCACTGATATCTATGAGAGGATATATCAGGCATACATCCAGTCAAGAGGATGTCCCACCAGTGGCACAGTAGTTCAAAAGTTCGAGGAACTACGTCCGGCAATTAAGGCACTGCACATGAGACGGTATTTCGATACAGAAAAGGAGATTCGGAATCATACTTGCTTTGCGATGGAGAATGTAGAGAATCGCCAAGAGGTCTATGACGAGATGGAGGCATATCAGAAAGCCGTAGTCAGTGCTGAGGGAGGAAAGCTTTACGGAAGTGAAATTTTCTTCCACGAGAGCTGCATTTATCTCGACGTTCTGAAATCGCTGCTTGATAATGGGTTCTTCTGCTGGGAATGTTATGACGCTTTTTACGCGAGAAAAGAAGGAGTAACACAAGAAGAGTTTGAAAAATATGTCGAAGTGTTGGTAGAGGAAAAAGCAAATGCGTATATCAAGAGGTATCACAAGATGAGTGCTAAGAGAGCGCGTTAAGACGATTAAAAAGAAGAACTGACATGTCGAAAGAAGACATCAATAGTTATAGACCAGTTCAGAACAGGCATAGAGAAAGCCTCGCAGTGATGGAGAATTTTTAAAATTCATTACTGCGGGGCTGCTATATTTTTGTGGAGTTAAGTTCAAAAATGATGCAAATTCAGGATTGGACTTGTATTTGTCAAAGGAGCATGATACACTGACATTGCGACACAAGTTTATAGGTAATCCACACGAGTGTGCGTTTTTATCATTTGGTAAAAACGTAGGCTCTATTTTGGCATATTCGTGTGGATTGCTAAACTTGTGTCGCAGCAAGGAGCCAGCGTTTTTCGGTGCGTGGCTTCGTGCTGCGCACTTTTTTTGTTTTACCGAAAGAAAAAATTGGGGGGAAAGAATATGGCATTAGTACAATGTCCCGAATGCGGGAAAGAAATTTCAGACCAAGCAATATCCTGCCCTAACTGTGGCTATACGATGAGAAAAGAGGAGAATGTTGCCAATGCAGTAGCCGTACCAGTAAAGAGAGCACCTAATAAACGGTTGATTGTCGTTGCTTGTGTGGTGGTTTTGCTTGCTGTTGTATTGGTCGCGTTTAGAAGTAGCCTAAATCAGTATGAGAAGCTTGCACTGGAGGATTGCAGAATACTGAAAAATATGCTCAAGGACCCGTCATCAATGGACATCTATAATATCTATGTCCATCCGTCAAAAGAGGGTGATGATTACGATACATTGGTGTTTATTGATTATGCTGCTGCAAACAGTTACGGTGGTAAAATCAGAAGTGTTGCAACATTTGAAAAGAACACATACTTAGGCGATTCAGGCGACGATGAGGATGATTTTAGCAGCCAATACGAATATGACTATTTTTTGGTTGCAAACCTTTACTACACATTACGTGATGGGGAAAATTTTGCAAGGGTCAATACTGAAAAGGTTGTAAAAGCGTTAGCAAAATAAGTGTAGGAGGGCAAAGATATATGAAGAAATCTGTATACATCGTATTTGCAATTATCGCCTGTCTTGCCTTGACTGGATGTAAAAGTCAAGCTGTCAGGCACGCAGAAAAGCAGATTAACAGCATTAGCGAGGTAACAATTGAAAGTGGTCCAGCAATCAGTGAAGCGGAGGAATCCTATGCAGCGCTCAGTTCAGATGAGCAGGGAACAGTTTCTAATTACCAGACTTTGACTGATGCGAGGGATACCTATCAGAGCATTGCTTTGGATAGCTTTCAGAGTGCAATTGAAGCTGGCAATTATGATGAAGGCAACCAAATTGTCAGCAAGTTAGATGATACCACCCTTAAAAACATTGGGTACGCCTTGATTGCGTATGGAGCAGACCAAGCGTTCGGTCATTGGTGGTATTACGAAAATAACGATGAGTATATAAGCGATGACGCGATTTCAAAAATATCGGGTATCATTGACTGTGCAAGAAATATAGAAAATCGGATGACGATTTCAGAATCGGATGAATTCTATCCTGTCGTGGATTTTCTACAGGAATTTCACGACTATATGAATGATGAGATTCAGTATTTTGACCTTTCTATCCTGCACAATAAAACGTCGGACCTTGTTTATGCAATGTCAGATTTTGTGGACGCATTGAGTTCCGGTTCAGAAACCAAGCTATACAGCAGTTACAATAAGATTGGAGCTTTTGCAAACAAACTGGACTATACAGGGAGTAACGAATTCGCAACGCAGTATGTCAATTCCGTATACAAGCTTTATAGTGGTGCAACGGCGATTGTGTCTGGCATAGAAAGTGGGAGTTCAGACCTTTGGAATAGTGGACTTGAAGAACTGCAAGAAGGAATCGCGCAGGAAACAGAGTTGACAAAGTTGGCACTTGCAAATCTTGAGAAAACCGCAACTCTATTGACCAAAGGCGACGCGATTGATGACATTTTGAAGGAATGGAATCCCGCGTCGCAATCTGAATGAAGAGTATTGGATTTGACAGATGCAAAGTCATTACCTGATGCAAATGAGGACATTATCAACACGGTAAAACTTAGGAACCAAATCTATTGAGACAGGAATACGACACATATGGCACCTGCGCCCAAAATCTCCCCCCACACCCCCTGCAAAAGGGCGCACAATTTTCATATTAAGGACAGAGCATGTTATACAATTTGAATTGTATTTTTCAAGTCCTGTGAAATGCCGGAAAGAGATTTTTCGTAGAGAGAACCAGTTTGATATAGAGATAGAGAAAGCCTCGCAGTGATGGAAAGTTTCTAGAATCCATTACTGCGGGGCTTGTTTATTGCAGAGCCAAGAGTTGATTGAGAAGTTCATCTACTAAGGGCAGGTACTTATCGTCAAGCCGATGCAGCTTATCAAGCATAGCTTTATCAGCGTCGCGTTCTTCGCCGAATATGAGATAGTCAGCAGACAATCCCAGCAGGTTACAAATGGCTTTCAACGTTTTTAGGGAAACGCCTGTTCTGCCTCGTTCGACTTCTGCCATATACGAAACACTGACATCCAGAAGCTCGGCAAACCTTTCTCGGGTATAGCCAGCGTCTTCCCTTGCCTTTCTGATTCGTGTGTGCAAAACTATCACCTCAACAGATAGTATCAGTGATAGCTTGCACAATTAACATCAAGTAATTTAGGATATTTTATAAATAGTATTAGTTGATGCCGTGTGATAAAGTAGAGATGCCAAAGAAACGAGCTTTGGTAGAAAGAGAGGGAAAATCAGTGTTTGAAAGTGTGGAAAATAAGCTGAAAACGTATGCAAAAGTAAATTTTGGACTTGTGATTGGTACTGCCATTTTGGCATTTATTGTCATGGTAAGTACGCTAAACAGCTTGAATGGATTAGGAGCACTGTTAGTTGTCATTTTGTATGTAATACTGGTATATGACTTGTTGGCTCTTTGCTGGTTCATGTATGCCTTTGCGGAGATTACAGAAAGCACCAAGAAGACAAATGAGGCGCTACGGCTCACCTTTGCAAAGCAGATTACAACTGAGCAGGAAAAACAGCAGGAAGAGAAGAAAGCTATCGAGGAAAAGAAGCGAGAGGAAGAAGCAAGGAAAAAAGCAGAGGAAGAGGCTCGAATGATGGAGAGTAAACGTCGGTATGACGCTTATTGGGAAACTCATGCTGAAGAAAGAAATTCCCTTCTTGCAAAGCGGGAAGAGGCAGTAAAAGCACTCAAATCTATAAGTGGGCTTGCTACAGAGGAGCGTGCAAAGCTGTCCAATTTGATTGCGGCTATTGACGAAGAACTAAAAAAGGAGAGATGAGGCGGTTGCTATGGATGAGAGGGTAAAAGAAATATTAGGCACTGACATTGATGAAGTCGTGGCACAAGGTGAAAAATCAGGCAGTAAGCGCAAAATAGCGGTCGTCATTATAGTATTTGTAGCCTTAGTTGTAGGCGTGTTAGGATATTTTATAAACCGTGATGCGAAATATAAAGACGCATTGCATATGGCTGACATAGGACTGTATGATGATGCGTTGAAAGAATTTTCCAAGTTGAGTACTTATAAAGATAGTCAGGATAACATTCAGAAAATAACTGTGGCAAAGGAGTTTGCGGAATCTTCATGCTACCAGCGACAGTGCGAGGGGATAAACAATGTATTTTGCCATAATGACGTCAATGATGTCTTGGTTTACTTGGAATGGGAAACGATGACAGTTGTTATCCAACTTACATTACCGGATAGTATGGATTTTACGATGGAGGATTTGCAAAGCGATGAGTTAAAGCCAGCGTTTCTAAATATCTCCCATTCTGCGGATAGTTTGTGTGAGATTCTGAAAGAAAACAGTAAGGCTGAAGGATATTCAGTAAATTACAAACAGGAAATTATGAGATATGATGGACAACTACTATATTCCACATTTAACGGAGCGCAGACTTTTTCATGTATTGATGGGGATGGAGCTTGAGATGAAGAGCGATTGAGAGATACGACGAAATAAGAGTAAAGTTGGTCAGAAATAGTATAAAATACTGGAGGGAAAAATGAAGCGTTTTGTTCGATTGATAGGAGTTTTACTGACTCTTGCTATGGTGTGCGGAACATTATCTGGCTGCAAGTCCTCGGATTACGAAAAGGCACAGAAATTAGATAGTGAGGGAAAGTTTGAAGAAGCGAGAGACATCTATCTTAGCCTTGGTGATTACAAAAACAGTGCTTGGTTGGCTAAATTTTGCGCATTAAAGGCATATCTGAGCGGGGACGGATATACCTATGACTACAGCTATGAAGAACGTCAGGTGCATATTTCCGCTTGTAATACCGAAGATAATACATCCATGCTGATAACGTTTTCTTTGACTACAACATGGAGTGATTGGTATTCAACAGGGGAGACTAACTGTAATATTTCTGCAACTATTCCGTATGGGATGGGAGCAGAGAACGGTGCCTATATAGAGGGTAACTCGACTTTTACAAGTAAGAGCGAATACATAACTAACGACGTTAGCGATAATGGTAGCGGAACTTGGGATATTGCAAGTTATGTTGATGGAGCGACTGTTCCATGGGACGAGTATGAACATTCTGGAATAGGCACATTCTTGCCTACCGGGCGCATTACTGCTTTAGATGAAAATGGAAAATTAGGAGAAGACAAGTCACAGGTATATTTTTCTCTATTTGCCAAAGGAATCTATGGCTTATTAGGGGAGAGTGATTCAGGAGTGACAATGTTTGATTTGGGCTTTTTGGTATGGCAACTGCAATAGTATAATTTTCATTACACAGCCCCCATGCAGAGAATCCCGTCTATAAATCCTCTGCATGGGGGCTTCTCTATATCTTTACACCTCCAACATCAAATGACCCTCGATGGCCTTTTCAAGCTCCTGCTGCTGGATGCCGATGTACCTTTGTGTGACTGCGGCGGAACTGTGCTGTAAGAGCTGTTGGACGAGGACGATGTTGTAACCGTTGTCGTTGTAAATCTCTGTTGCGTAGAACTTTCGGAAGCTGTGCGTGCTGATATCCTCACTGTAACCCAAATAGGAACAAACGCTTTGCAGCCTCTTCTGCACAGCTCGTTCGGTGATGGGAAATATCCTTGCCTCAGGAGCGATATTGTGGTCGAGGCAATAGCAGCGGATGAACTGGTAAAGGGCAAGGGGGACGGTAAAGGTTCGGGCCTTTTTCGTCTTCTGCTCTACGATGGACAGGCGATATCTGTCTCCATCGTGTACGATATCAGCAAGGCGCAGTTTGACGATATCGGAAATGCGCAGTCCAAGGTTGGCTTCGAGTATCAAGGCGGTTGCGATGCGCTCATTTGGCCTGCATCCGGAAAAGCCCTGCTTCATGGTGGCAATGATGGTCTTGTACTGCTCAGCGGTTAGTGCGATGGTTTTCTTGTTCATGGGATGCCTCCTGATAGGTGAAAATGGTGCTTGAATACGAACTTTGGTGCTGCGGAATACGAACAGATAGGATGAAACTCAGAAAATGCCTGTGAGCACTGGATTTTACAGTTCGTTTTCTTTGTATTTTACGAACAGTAGCAAAAGTAGGGTGTGATGCCGTATCTGCTCGCCGTATAAATAAATAACTATCAATTTCCCTCTCAGAATCGTTCACAGCGGCTTCGGGGTATAAGGATAGCCCCCCCTGTCTTGCGTTGCTCAGAGAAAGGAAATCTATAATAATTTGAAAGAAATCATATATGTCTTTTTGACTATCTTTTTATATCTTCTTAAATGTCCGCAAAGCCTTATTTTATAGGCTCTACGGGCATTTTGCTTTTGTGGTAAACCTCACATATCTAGGTCTATCTTCTTATATTTTCGCTATCAAGCGTGGTTAAAATCGTGGTAAATACTTCTTATGCGATTAGACGCTGAACCTCTGATTTTGCGGTATCTATGGACGCATGAGCATACCAGTTCATTGTGATACTGATGTTTGAATGTCCCATGATATACTGTAAATCTTTCGGGTTCATGTTCTTGCTTGCCAGTCTTGTGCAGAACGTATGGCGTAGCGTATGTGGTGTGATATGTGGCAAGGGGTTATCCTTGTGGTGTTTGTTATATTTCTTTACCATACGGACAAATAAGGCGTTGTAATCAATCGCAACTTTAGGATTGCCTTTCGGATTGACGAACAGAAAATCTTTGTATCCGTCTATCTCTATCAGTTTCCCTTTTGTGCGTTTCCTTATGACCCGTTGAAATGCCTGTATCGTTTCTCTGCTTAATGGCACTTGCCTTGTTCCACTCTTTGTCTTAGGCGTTTCAATATAATAGCCCTGTTCCTTGCTCTTTAATAACTGGTGGTCGATAACCACAACCTCATTCTTGAAATCAATATCGGCTACTGTCAGTCCGCACAGTTCCGAGATACGAAGTCCTGTCTTTAACAGTATCAGCACATCATCATAATACTTGTGATACACGTTATCCGTCTTGATGAATGACAGTAAGGCTTGTTCCTGTTCCTCTGTCAATGCTACTTTCTCTTTGGTATCATTTTCTATGATTTCACTTAACTTGAAATTAAAAGGGTTTTTCCTTACACAATCGTCTTGTATGGCGATATAGAATGACGCTTTTAACGAGCGTTTATGGTTGTTAATAGTGTTATAGGAAAAGCCTTTGTCTTTCATGCGTAATGCCCATTCCTTAGCGTCAGAGGGTTTTATCGTATCAATGCTCCTAGCACCTAACTTGTCCTCTTTCAATAACCGCATGAGCTGTTCCCGTTGTTTCTGTGTGCTTTTCTTCACATTTGCCCTCTGTGCGTTCTGTTTGGCGTAGAGTTGGCAAAGCGTCATTTTCTTGCCTGTGCTGTCGATACCGTCCTCAATATCCCGTCTTATCTGCTGTTCCAGTTCACGAAGTGAGGGTTTTTCCCGTTTTCCCTTTGGTGTCGGGTCTGTGGGTGTCAATCTCCAAGCATACACATATTTTGTGTTTCCAAATGCGTCTACATATTTATATAAGTATTTTCCGTCTGTTCGTTGGCTCTCTCCAGTATGCAGGATACGTTCTTTACTATCCCGTCTTTTTTCTTTCATGGTGTCTGCTCCTTTCCTTGTTGGAAAGAGCCTTGATATGACTTGTGTTCATCATAACACATACAAGGCTCATTTGCATTAGATTGCGTCCAATTTATCAATGATCTTTTCAAACTGTCGGCGTTTAATCTGTATGCGGTTGCCATTCATAATGAGCCAGCCAGCGTCCTTGTTTTCCTCTGCCAAGCGTCTTAACTTGTTTTCTCCGATACGGAAATACTTTGACGCTTCTTCAATGGTAAGGGTGTATTTTTCCCATACAGGAATATCGTTGTTATTCATCAGATACCCCCTTTCCCGTGTTTCGTGTCATACTGGATATAGGGGATAAGGTCGGTGCGGTCTATCCTCTGTAAGTGGGCGGTTAGTTTGCTGGAAAGGGAATTACTGTATCTTGCCTTATCAAGCATAGTTCCCACTTTTTCCAGTCCACCTAATGCGTCATGTTCTTCCAAGAAGTAAAAACTTTTCACAGCGGAAATCACGCCACCCTCTGTGAGCCATTGCTGTGTTTCTTCAAGAGAATTATGTAGTTTCGGTATTTGCAGTTTTAAGACTTCCACAGCCCCTAAAAAGCGTTCCCAAAACCGACACGTTTTCCATCTGCTCTTATTACTTTCATTTCTGTTTGGCACGATAAAGCGTAGATTGTTTGCCAATAGCCCGAAAGTCAGTTCCCCAAGTTCCAGCGGTCTGTCTTTGAATGTCATGGCAAAAGCATGAGCCTTATCATCACGCAGTTGCATTTCTGTCCGTTTCCAACTGCCGACTTCATCAAGTGTCTTATTATGTTTTGAACAGACTTCCTTATCCTTATCATAAAAGCGGTAGGATAATCCCGATTTACCAGCACCGATATAAACAGTCTTTGCGGTGTCGAAATCATCAAACTTGCTTTCGTCAAAGTGGTAGCCCTCACTATTAGAAATAAATTCCTCTTTTTCGCATTTCTTCTTTATCTGCTCTATGGTAAAGAATGGCTTTTCGTTCTTATCATCAATGGCAATATCAAGTCTTGTGAAATGAAAGTTATCCAGTCCGTATCTTCGCTCACAGCGTCGAAACATATCCCCAAAGGTATAATTCCTACTGTCGAGAATACGGAAAATATCATCACAACCTCTGCCAGTCATAACAAGATAACAGCCTAGCCCCTGTGGGTTATCCTCTGTCTTTCTTGCGTCCCCCGATACATAAATATCTCCAATCTGCCAGCGTGCTTGATAAGTCTTGAATTTTATCATTGCTGGATAAACATTGAAAATGTCAGTCGGTAAATCTAAAATGTGCATGATTATATCTTCAGCGGTTGCCGTTTCAAATACAATGCTGATGTAATCAATCTTAACGGATAAATTTTTGTGTGTAGTTATAGTGCATTGCTCCTTTCGTATGCCCCGTTTTTTGCGGGTAAAAATCGTGTTTTTTCCTTTATTTATCACAGTTTCTAGGTACTATGACATGTATACGCAGGGCGGTGTTACATATACGCCCTTTATGAACGCCTAAAGGCGTTCCCTTTCTTCCTGTGTCTGATCCGTTCTTAACGCTCACGAGCCTTGTAAGACTCGTGGCTAAACGGAACAGCCCCAGTCAGAAACCTTATTTTAGGTCTGATAGTCCATGCTTATTCATGCTATCAAAATGAAAATACATCTTTTCTATGCTTACTCAAGCGTGTGATTGACCCTAGCGTGCTTAATCACCCTATCTAATACGATAATAACGCCATTAGAATTACTTGTCAAGAAGTTTTGATTGACTTTTTGATAAATATTAAGTATGATATGCTTATAAACACCGAGAAAAGCAACGAAAGGAGCGGTTATACTAAGTTATGGAACATTATGAAAAGAAAATCAGTTTCTTAGGAGAGAATATACAGACCATAAGAAAACACAGAGGAATGAAACAACAGGAACTTGCGGATAAAATCGGTATCAATATGCAGAGCCTTTCCAAGATTGAACGGGGTGTGAATTATCCTACCTTTGACACATTAGAAAAGATAATGGACGTGCTGGGAGTAACGCCCAATGAATTATTATCAGGAGAATGGAAGTATATTGACCACACCGAACCATATATCATGGATATTATCAAACGGGAACAGGACTTCAATGTTTCCTTAGATTATCTGTCTGAAAATGAATTTTTCAATGATGAAAAAGAATGCAGATTTTACATGGAAACCAAACTCATACAGTATATCCATAACTACATTACCAATGAGGTTACGGAGTTAGAAGAACTTATGGAAATCAAGCAGTTGATACAACGTCAAAAAATAGAACGCATGATGAAAGTACATAAGGAAATGCGAGGGTTAGACCGATACAGAGAACAGCCCAAAGAGTATAAATACCATGACCCTTATGATGACTGGATATTCCGTCAACTTGCGGACATAGACAGCAGAAATAACATTCCCGACACTTCGCCACAGTTAGATTTTGATGAAACGGACTATGAAGATTATCTGAAAGAGAAATGGAACAGAGGTCTTTAATTTTCCTCTTGAATGAAAGATACAGCAAACAAAAAGCCCAGTAAAGAGTGCAAAGCACCACCAATGGTGGCAAGGCTCTTGACAGGGCTTTTTCTTTTCTGTGGTTGGTAATCAAGAGGAAGAAAGAAAAAGTGTGTATTTTTCAAGACAGAAAAATGTCAAGGGGGGTGTGCTGATTTTTGTTGTGGCGGATATATGGAACTGTTATAATATGGATATGTTTAAATTACGTTATAAGCAAGAATATTCTGCTGATTTGTCAAAAAACATCATTGCAACTGCCAGTTGACATATTTCCATATCTAAATGGTGGCTATGCAACTGATAATATTGCTAAAATTACACCATGAAAGAAAGGAGTGTTAGCTAATGAATATGGCAGACAGAATACAATATTTAAGGAAATCAAAAGGAATATCACAAGAGGAACTTGCGGATAAAGTTGGAGTTTCAAGGCAGGCTGTTTCCAAATGGGAAAGTGAACAAAGTACGCCTGACTTAGAAAAAATAATTATAATGAGTGATTTTTTTGGAGTAACAACTGACTATATCCTAAAGGGAATTGAACCAGTAGCAGACAAAGAACAAAAAAATAAAGAGCTTACGAGTAAGGTACTTTATATATCATCAACAGCTTTTGTTGCTATTGGGCTGTTTTGTGCATTTGGTAATTGGTATGCAGAACAAACAATGGAAGCAGTTTGGGGTTCAATGATTATTCAAGCTATAGGGATTGTTGGATATTTTATAGCGAGAATACTATCGGAAGAAAAATCCCCCTTTTATGTAAATTGGCTTAATATAATCGGAGTTGCTTTTATGCCTATTTCTATGATTACAGGATATATTTCAGGATTGGTTTTCAAACTAGAAGGGTGGATTGCACCTTATCCGATAGGAATATTTCATACTTTAGTTTTCGTGTTAGTATTCTTTGTAGTTGTGATTGCAAGCTATATTATTCTAAAGAAACAAACAAAATAGTGATTACCTTTATTTTGCAAAAGCAGTTAGTCTTAGGATTGACTGCTTATTAATAAAAGACACCACTTCAATGTGTCAATGGTGTCTTTTTAGTGCTATTTTATCGTCATATCAAGGCTCGTTTAATCGTGGTATATTCGTGGTAAAATGAGTGTTTTTCTATACTTCGAAAAGCTTGAAAGTGTAATATTTATAGGGATAATCAAAAATCAGATATAAAGTTTCTTTCAATTCCGTAATGGCTTTTTCTTTTGATCCGCAATTAGTTTTTCCTGCCGGACCTTTGGGGGCTATTTCGGCCGGACACCAATAGCGCTTAGTAACGGCACAGCTGGAACAAAGTAAGCGTAAAACAAAGCCGCGTAAAAAGACCGTAAGCGCTCAATAACCGCACGGAACTGAAAGCAAACATCAATGCACCGAGGGATCTCTAACGAGATTCCTCGGCTGTCTTTTATCCCATGCGGTTATTGAGCGCTTACCTTGGTAGCCACAACACATACCACAAATCCTTGAAGGATAATGTACAATAACGGAGCCGTTGACAAAGTCTTGATTTGAAAAAACAATGTTCTAAAAAATTTGAATTTTGAAGAAAGGTCAATGGTTATTCGCATAGTTTCCCGCAAATAATCAGACGATTTTTAGAAGATTGGACTTTGTCAACGTGCCCAAATCTTGACGGGACCTTGAAGAAAGCTATGATTTTTTCGGATATCTTCTTTGGTTACAGCGGTGCGTTTTTGGAAATGTCCTATTGTTTTCGGCAGCGCACAATATGCACCAAATTGCGTTGTCCCTTGGCGTTTGCCGGGTTAATAAAACCTCATTGTAAATTATCCTAAAATGTGTTATCTTCTTCACGGAAATACACACGCGAAATTCTGTATTTTTCACGCAAAGGGGCTTTTTATGAGCAAGATCCAATGCTGGTGCCGTGCTAACGCTATGCTGGTCATTTCATTACTGGCCGCAGTTGTAACGGCATTTTTTGTTCCGCCTGATAGGGACTACTTAGGTTATTATGACCTCAAGACGCTTGCTTGCCTGTTTTGTGTGCTGGCAGTGGTGGGTGCTTTGCGGGATCTGCATATCTTTTCCGCTCTTTCCCAGCGGATGGTACACACCTTTTCCACTGTCCGGGGCGTGTGTACGGCGCTGGTGGTTATCACCATGTTCGGCTCTATGCTCCTGACCAATGATACCGCCTTGTTGACTTTTCTGCCACTGGGCTGGTTTGTTCTTTCCTCCACTGGACAGGAAAAGCACACGGCGCTCCTGTTCATTCTGCAAAACTGTGCCGCCAACCTCTGCGGAATGATCACGCCCTTCGGCAATCCACAGAATCTCTATCTTTTCAGCTATTACGGTCTTTCCACGAAAATGTTCTTTTCGACAATGCTGCCGCCATTCATCCTGTCTACTGTTCTCATTCTCCTGTGTTGCTTAGTGTTTCCAAAAGAACAGCTTTCCGTGCCGGAAGCACAGGTCACGGTAGACTCATGCCGAGCCGTTATCTATGGTGGACTATTCTGTTTAGCCGTTGCCATGGTGCTGCGGCTGGTACCCTATGTCCTTGGTTTGACGGTCATTGTTCTGGCGCTCTGGCTGTTGGACCGGCATGCGCTGAAAACTGTAGATTGGGGATTGTTGGCCACTTTCGCCGCTTTTTTCACCTTTTCCGGCAATCTTGCCCGGATGGAACCTGTACGGGTGCTGTTTGCCCGCCTTTTGTCCCACGGAACTATGCTGGTCTCCGCGCTTACCTGCCAGATCATCAGCAACGTTCCTGCTGCCATTCTGCTCAGCCGCTTCACGCAGGATGCCCGTGCTCTTCTGGTTGGCGTCAATGTGGGCGGTGCGGGGACGCTGGTAGCTTCTCTGGCAAGCCTTATTACGTTTCGGGAATATACGCGCCGCGTTCCTAATGGTGGAAAACAGTTCCTTTTTCTTTTTTCTGGGATCAGCTTTGCCTTCTTGACGATTCTTTTGGCTGCCATGTCCGTTGTGATGGGATAAGCCGTTTCCAACAGAATGCGCTTTTGAAAAAGCCTTATTAACTTCAGCAGTACAAAGCATACACATGATTTGTGTTACCTTTTGCATTTGCAGGATCAACGGAACTGCATCGTATATCCCTGTTGCTGTTCCAACTCGTGATCATCCGGCTTGTGGCCGAGGGCGACGCGTTTTTGCCGCAGCTGCGCCAGCCGCTTGCGGTCGATTTGGATGCCGGCGGCAGCGGGAGCCGGGGCGTTGTCCCGGAAAATATTGCCCATGTGGTAGAGCAGCCGGGTGGCTGACAACAGGACGGAGGGTGGCTCCTGTTCGCCGCGCTCCATGCGTTTCATGAAAAATTCCGCGTAGGCATGGCCGTTATCCCGCGCCGCCTCGAACCATTCGTAGGCGGCGTCTGGGTCCTTGGGACCGCCCTCGCCCATGAGGGTCAGCTTTCCCAAGAGGTACTGTGCGTAGGCGTTTCCATTGTTCGCGGCCTGCCGCAGGTATTCCGCCGCAGTCGAAGTGTCTTTTGATACATTTTTGCCGCTGAGATATTCCTTTCCCAACCGGTAGGCGGCGTAATCGTTGCCGTTGTCAGCAGAGCGTTTCAGCCAATAGATTCCCTTGGCGGGATCGTGAATGTCTGCATCATCGGAGAGATACAGCTTGCCAAGGGCATACTGCGCCGCGTCCAAGTCCTGCTCGGCTGCGCGTTCCAACAGCTTTTGCGCTTTGACCGTGTAGGGTATCAGCAGTCCGCCGTCACGGTACGCCGTGCCGATGACGTATTGGGCGTAGGCGTCACCGCCCTCCGCAAGCTGCTCCAACTGCTCCGCCGCTTCGTCCCGTTCCTCCAGAGGGAAACGATCATCATTCGCCACGCTTTGCAGATCCTGACATTCATAGCTCATGGCGTAGGTGCTGATCTGTTCGCCGCCATCCTGCATGTCTGTATCTTCGAAGGAGATTTTGTTCATGCGGATATGCTTCGCTTCTTTTATGACCGCATTCTTAATCTGGCGAAATTCCTTCTGCTGAGACAGCGGCGGGTGTATCCTCTTTTCCGCTTCGGAGTAGTAATCCTCCACCTGACATTGCAGCTCCCACCAAGTCTGATAGCACTGATCTACCGTAGGCAGCCGCGCCATTTGGTCGACGATCTCGTCCACCAGCTTTTTCATTGGCTTTGGCAGATAGCCGTAGGTTTTCTTGCCGCCGACCTGACCGAGCTGCCGCGACAGATCCCAGATCATCTGCTCTGCCTCCGGGTGGATGCAGGTCATCTCCCGCATGGCCTTTGCCAATTCCAGCATGGTCTTCCGCGCCTCTGCCACCAACTCATCACGGGATTTGCTTTTCTGCTCGTAGACGTGCAGCAGCTCCTGACGAAAGATTTGATTGGTCAGCGTGGACTTGATTTGGCGAATACCGTCTTTGGAAAGATATGCCTGTCCCGGTTTCACCGACCACGCCATCATGTGGACGTGAGGATGGTTGCCCTCGTCATGGAAGGCGGCGTACCAGCGGAAATCCTCCGGCGGGATCTTCATCGCCGCGGCGATGTCATTGCGGTGGGTACGCAGTAATGTGCGCCATGCGTCCGCGTGATCATACCCCAACCGCGCCGCATCCTCCCGGTGGAGGGAGATGATGTGCGTCCACACGTTGCCGGTGTAGTGATCCAATTCGTCCGCGACAGCGGCGAGGTCAACGGCATCATCGTCACCGAAGAGACCGTGTTCCCCCAACCGTTCCGCCCTCGGACGCAGGGCGATGTACTTGGCGTAGCCTTCCATGCTCTGCACCTTGTCCCAGTTTTCCTCCAGCGTCAGCGTGATGAGTGCGGACGCTGTTGCTTTTGTTGGGTGTGAGAGGTAGTCCTCATACTCCATCAGCTCTTTGGCGTCAGGAAAATCCTTCACCAGCTTTGCGATGAGCTGCGTCTGCTTTTGGGTGGGCGGACGGTCATCCGGAATGATCTCCACCCGCTCCCGCGTCGCGATGTACTTGAGATACCCACCGGCACTTTTCCCACTGCCGCACTTGATGTACGGGCTTTTGACGATCAGTCTTGCCATGCTTCGCTCTCCAGCTCACGGAGCTTCTGTTCCAACCGCAGCTGACCGTTGGTGCGCTTGACGGCGGCGATGCTCTTTGCCCGCTCCTGCCGAAGCACTTCCTCGCTCACGTTGAGGCTTTGCAGGAGGATGGACATTGCCATGTCCATCTCCACCGTCTGCTTGTAGAGCAGCGACGCGATGCGATCCTCGAAGAGCTTCAGCCGACTGTCGATGGCGGATTGCACCGCACGGGGCAGCGTGGCGCTTTCGCCTGCGGCGAGCATATCCGCGTAGCAGTTCACCGCCTTTTCGATGAACTCGTTTTTGCTGCGGCAGTTATCTTCCTGATACCACCGCTCTATTTTTTGCTTGGTCTCCGGCTCTGGCCGGTAGGTCAAGCGATCCTTGTTATCACTCATAAAATGCCTTCTTTCTCGCTAAGACGCCGTCGAAAAGCCTGTATTCATCGGCCTTTCACGGACGTTAGACGCCAATCGTACAAAAAATCTTCCGAATAGACGCCACAACCGCCTGCGTTGAAACCCCCGTCAACTGCCCGCACTGCGGGCAGAAGTGATCGGGCGGAGTGTCGGTTCCGACGCCAGCCCTTTATCCTGCTATAAATAAAATCCTCCGATAACCGCCCAATCTGCCGAAGTTACGTCCCATACGGCGTGGGAAAGTCCTCTCCGGAGCGGTTTCAAATCACACTCGCACAAACGGCTCACGTTCGTTTTCACAGGTGAAAGCGGGTACACACTCACCTTCGCCAACAGGATCGCACACAGCGGATCACAGGGCGAAACAGGGGCGTTTCAGCGAAGAGTGCAGAAAGCCTGCGGGACAGCGACGCGCTCATGCGCGTCGCTGTCCCGAGGCGTCGCGGCCCCGCTGGGCTGCGTGATCCCATTGCTGTTTCTCTTGCCGCACCGATGGGCTTCGCGGTTTTGCTCAGCCGCATCGTTGGCGCACAGAAAATTGAGCGCCTGTTCTTTAGTTACAGCGGTGCGGTTTTTGAACCGCTGTTCGCGTCGATCCATGCGAGAAACTTATCCCTTGGAACGACGATCCGACTGCCGATTTTGAGCGCGGGGAATCCGTTGCCATGCACCAGCTCATAGGCACCGGCACGGGAGATCCCAAGCACCGCAGCGACCTCTGCGACGGAGAGCATCAGCGGCAGCTCGTCATAGCTTGTGTAGGTGGAATGTTTCATCGTTCCCTTCCTTTCGTTATGCGCCGGGCAGCATATCCATTGCGGACAGCTTGCGCTGAATTTGCTGCCGTTCTGCTGCGCGTTCGACCGCAGATAGTTGACGTGCGTGAAAAATTTCTATGGCTTCACGGATCGGCCGGATGGTGTAGCGCAGGTTGCCGTTCTTCTTGATGCCGGAACGCATCAGCACAGAGGTCGGTTCAGTACAGATGAGACCCTTCTCCGCGAGCGCATCAACGTATCGCATGACCGTATTCTTTGCGCGGCCAACGGCATTGCCGATCGTGGTGTAGCTCGGCCAGCACTGGTAGGAGCTGCGGTTTTCAAGGCAGCGGAGGTAAGCGTAGACCGCAATCTCGCTTGCGTCCAGCCCAAGAGAAAAGATTTCGTTCGGCATTGTAAAATAGTTTTGCTGAGAAATTGATTCATGGTGTGTCCTCCTGTTCGTCGGGATGGAAGAATTGAATGAACTCCTTTGCGGAATAGACGATGCCCAATTCCTTGAGCTGCTGGTAGCGGATCAGGTCACAGACGGTGCGCAGACTGATCTCCGCGTATTCCAACAGCTTATCGGTCGCCAGCATCTGTTGGTAGGCGTCCAGTTCAGTCGGCTCATCCGGGAATTGAAAGAAGGTGAGCAGTTCATCTGCGGTCGGGACACTCTCTGGTGCGTCATGCTGTATTTCCTGCCGGATGTAGTCAATGATCTCTCGCTCGACTTGGGATGTCAGGAAATGTAGCAGATGTTCATTTTGTTCGAATGGATTCATGGTCATACACGCTCCTTGTGATCAGGTGAGACGATCGTGACTGCGGCCAACCCAGTCGGAAAATTTGTCTCTCACTGATAAGGACACTCAGAGCGTGTTTGTAAACCAGGGAACAGAAATTTTTTCAAAAAAAGCTGGGAAGCCCTGTCATGAGACAGAGCTTCCCAGCTTTTCGTGCAGCTTTTTCAGTCGCTTTGATACCGCCATTTTGGCGATGCCGTAGATCTGACCGATCTCCTCCATTGTCAGCTCACCGCTGTAACGGAGGGAGAGCAGGTTTTGACCTTGCACGTCCAGTTCCGCAATGGCTCCCCGCAGATTTTCAAGCCGGAGGTTCCTGAGCGCCGCATCCTCCACGGGACGCCTGACGCAATCCGAACCGGACGGCACCGTTTCAAACTCACTTTTACTCAGGTGCCTTGCGTCCTGCTTCTCCTGCGCCTGTTCCCGTTTTCGATCCTGCTCAAGGAAGTCCGCGACCTCCTTTGGCACCGATACTTGCTCACCGTTATAGATAATAACGACATAGTCGTTCATTTGTGTCCTTTCCGCTTTCGACGGAAGGGTACACACCCGCGCTGCCGGTACAGCGCCAAAAACTGTCGACCTTCATGGAACTTCCTGCGTACAGGGTGGTCATAATTGCCCTACGGGGCCCATGAATGTCTGAGGCCACACCGGGGTGTGGACCTCACCGGAAAGCCGCGAGATTTGGCTTTCGCCTGTTATCAGTATAAAGCGGGCGCGGAAGATTGTCAAGGTAAGGCCGACAGCGCAAAGGCAGGGGACGCCGTGCGCGGCGCCCCTGCTGAGTTGTAATAGAGTGAATATAGACTCACTACTGTGCGATTGGTCGGATCGACTTTTTCAAACACGGTCTGCAATTCGATTGAGGTCCTTGAATCTCCGAAGGTCCTGACCCTGCTAACAAGAGCGTCCAGCGTTTTCACATCAGGAACTGCAAAACACAACAGGACATTAAAGTTGCCGACCATGTGATAGAATGCCATGATCTCGGGCATCTGCACACAGAAGTCACAAAGCATAGGATACCCGGCAGCTTGTGGTATCGAGTAAAGAGACTATTAGAATCTCCAACGGCGGCTATAATGACTTTTTGGATGCAATCAACGTTTTCACTCCAAGGTGTTTCCCTTAAAGCGCCTTCGCCTCTTATCGTTAATACTCCGCTTTTTAGTTCCCACTCAATGCCATCAATGGTTCAGCTATCTTCACTTTCCGCTTCTGCGCCGTTATGAGTTGAGCTATCTGTTGGCCGTTCATGGCGCTCTCACAGCCAATGCAGAAAAAATCCCTATTACAAGCAGAGACCCCAAAAAGAATGCCTTTTTCATATGATTACCTCTACTTTCAAGAGACGCAACCATGAGTAAAACTCCAAAAGAGTAGTAATTGCAATGGTTCCCAGACATGGCTTCAACCGAAAATCATTCCATTGATATAGAAAGCGGAGCCCCTTTTTGGTAAAATTGACTTGAGAGAAAACCAACCAGAAAGGGGCTGACCGCTATCTACCGACAGGAAATCATTCAGGATGTGACGCTGTTTACATCCCAAAGCGCCGCCATGTTTTACGACAAGCTTTTCAGCAGCTTGGACTTCACGCTGCCCAGGGCGGCAACCGGTATGTTCAATATACTTTTGCAGGCTAATCCATTTCTCGATACCGCGCCGCGATTTCTTCTGTAATCGGCAGTAGCTGACAATCTTCGATTGAATACACCTGATCGCATAACTGCTCAATATCCTTATAATGGTGTGAAGTCAGAAAAATGGTCTTACCTTCTGCTTTCAGCATACGGATGATTGTCTTTACATCCTCATAGGTTTTGTAGTCCAGCGCGTTAAAAGGCTCATCCAAAATCAGAATATCCTGCCCTTCCATAATCGCCTGTGCAAGCCCTAATTTCTGCTTCATGCCAAGAGAATAATTGTCTACTTTCGCTTTGTTATCGGGGTCAAGCCCCACTTTGGTCATGGTCTGCCGAATTTCTTTCTCTCCAATTTTCCCTTGAATGTCCGCAAGGAATTTCAGGTTTTGAAAGCCACTGTAAATACCAATAAAGCCAGGGGAATTGATAAATACACCCATGTCTGCGGGGAAGTCACGACCATTTTTGCCAATCTGCCTGCCACGCACATATACGCTGCCCTGATCTGGCTTCTCAAAGCCGCATATAATCTTGAACAGCACCGACTTTCCGCTGCCGTTAGCGCCAACCAAACCAACAGTTGTTCCCTGTTCTACAGACAGGGAAATATTTTGAAGAATTGCCCTGCCGCTAAAACTTTTTGATACATTTCTTACTTCAATATATGAACTCATATTCTGTCCTCCTAATTCAATATTTTCTTGTAGCCCCACATAAGGATTCCTGCAATCATCAGCGTTAAAATAGCAGCCTCTATACCAAAGGCGGACACAGCGGAAATTCCAATTCCCGGTTCCACAACAGAAATTCTTGTCAGGCTGGAAAGGCCAAAGGGCGAATAAGCTACCCAATTCCCCGGAATGATACAGAGCAGATTTCCCGCCACTAACACAAGGAAACCGATTGTAACCTGTCTTGTGGCAATGTAGATGCCGAGCATAATCAGATATTGCACCAATATATCAAGGCACTTCATTAAAACCGCATAGAGCATAAGCCTGAAAGAAACGATTGTTAATCCAGTGCTGAATAGGGATGCCCCTATAAGGCCAGCCATAAGCCAAAAGATTATATATACCATGAGAAATATTATGCTGACCGATAAAATGCCCTTCACCAAATGCCTGCGGCCTTTCGAGCGCACAGAAACAAATATAGATTGCCCATTCACTGTTTGCTCCACAAAAGCGGCAAGCAGGTAAAGCGGCACACCGCTAATAATCAGCAGTTCAAGAAAAGGTAGAACTTGAAAATATCCGGTGCCATGTCCTGCGAACAGGGTATAAATCCATTCTACGCCTGATATGGCGGCACCATTACCCATCGCCTTGTAAATCGAAACTCCCAACACAACACCTAAAAGAATCAGCAGATTGCGAGGGATCATGAGCGCGTGAAAATAGTAGCCAGCTATATCACGGCGGGACAACGGTATATGCGGCAACTGCCCCCGCCACGCAAACCGAATAGATATGGCAATTATCAAAACAAGGAGCAGCAAGGTACAGGCGGTTATCTCAAAACGATGGGGCACGACCAAATTGTGGTGTAAAATCAGCAAATGATTAAAACTCGTCAGCGGAATATTTTGAATTGCCGGAAGCTTGATCCACACAGCCGAGAGGACATAAAGAACGATTACAATTCGGATCGTCCACTTTCTCCCAGCGAAATGTCCAATCCACATACAGATTCCAAATATCAGCCAACTTCCAATAAGCTGATAGAGGGTAAAACAGACAAACGCCTGCAAGGGACTGGCAAAAAGCTGTTCCAGAGTGGAAAATAACTCGGCTTCCGTTGCACCCGCAGCAAGGTTCCATTCGTTGCCTAAAGGTAATCCTATACCAGACAGAAGAATTGCCCCAGTTTGAACAGCCGTCAGAATGACTGCAATCAAACCGACCCCAATCCATTTTTTCAGAAAATAAGAATGGTAACTTTGAAACCGTAAGATTACTGGCTCTCCGTCGTCATCAATAAAGGAAAAGCAGCTTAACAGTACAATCGGCAGCACAAAATAGGTCAGATAGTAATGGTCTGATACCGCCGACAAGATGTGCCGCTCGTATGCAATACCTCCGTTTAACCTCCCGCTGATGGAAAAAAGTATACATCCGGCAAATAGGGCAAGCGACTTTCCATATCCCCACAAACGGAGATTTTTTCTGATAAGCGCAATCATAACGGACTCCTAAATGGTTACGATAGCATTTTTCTTAGAAAGGAGAAACGCTGTCAGGCCAATCACAATGCTTAAAACGATTGGGCCAAAGAAGAAAGAGAAGATTGACACGACCTCTGGATTGATTGTTGTGGGATCAAAAGCTACGACCAGCCGCAGTCTCTCCAAGCGGAGAATAGCCAGGACAAAATTTTCTAAAATGGAATACATAAACGGTCCGGTAAGGATTACAAAAATGTTCTTGCAGTATAAAGCGAGGACAAATCCGAAGGTCATTACAAAAAGGCTGACTATGCCCCTCCAAAGGGATAGGGCAACTGCATATAACAGCGGGGCCTTTATAAATGCGTTTTCAAATATATGGCTAAACGGATTTTCAACGAAAGGAACCACCGGCGGTTTCACATAGATGGCAAACACCGCCGATAGTATATAGGGAATCACAATAATACAAAGAGTTCCCAGCGCATATGCAATCCATTTGGCAGTCAGGTACTTCTTAATTTTCACTCGCGGCATGACATAGAGCAGGAAGTTATTTTTGCGCTCATAATACAAATTCCAGCATAGCGGCACCACAACAAATAGCGGATAAAGCAGAGAAAACAGTTCTGTTCCAACTTCCCATGCCTCTAAATCGTAGTGCAGTACATAGTTTTGGTAAATTGTGCAGGACAACACACTCATGGCGATTGCCAGAAGAACCGTTGTCAATAGCACCGGCAGAAAAACTTTTTTCCACTCATTTCTCACAAGGCCTATCATATTTCATTCATCCCTTTCTTTGTTTTTCCCAGTATATCGAACTCTTTCGGGCGCTTCAATAGGCCGGAAACAAGAGAGGGTTTTAAGGGAACAAGATAAATTTCGTTCCCTTAAAACCCTCGTTCATACCCTTTTCTCATGGCATGAGTATGCCAAAGACAACATAATTTTCATTCAAAATGGATTCATTGCGGGTCAGGATTTTCCCATGATACCGTTCCGTCATGCGTAGGATGTTATACAGGCCAAATCCGTGGCCGTCCCGACTTGCCTTTGTTGTTACCCCTTTTCCAAACAAGGCCATAAATTCAGTATTTGACAGCGGCGGAGCTGGATTGGAAACTGTCAATTCCAGAAAGTCGCCCTGTTTCTTACTGGATAAAAAAATTGTACTTCCTTTCGGTGAAGCTTCGATTGCATTATCCAATAAAATTCCAATGGCCTCGATCCATTCTGTTTCCGGGGTGACGGTTTTCTTGAAAAGACCGTGTAAGGATAATTCTATGTGAAGATTTGCCACTTCTGCCTGCTTTATTTTTCCAAACAGCATCCCGGCAATCATTTTGCTGTCGCATGAGAGCAGTTCCCGATCATTAAGACTGATTCCAATACTTCCTGTAAGACCTGCTACTTCTTTCCGGGCTTCTTCTAAAGTATCAGCAGAGGCAACGGCGGCTTCAATCGCCATCATCCGGTTATTAAATTCATGCTGCCTTGCCCTAACCTGTGAGATCAATTCTTCTACAATAGGCACATACTGCTCAATCATGTGGATTCGCTTTTGCTCCTGCGTCCGACGCTGATGTAGGAACAGCAATATACTGTCCAGCAGCAACACCGCAAGGATCAGAATTATAATCACCCACAGATGGGAAAGAATTCTATCCACATCAAAAGAGAGGATAGAAAGCACTGCCATGAGAAGGACAGCGATATTGGCAGATACGATCAGAACTGTGAAATCGCTTCTTTGGACGAGCTGATGGATCAAGCCGAAAAGTGGCGTGAACTCCAGTACGACTATAAGGCACAACGCCGCTATACGGCTGCCCAACAGGAGTAAAATATCCGTAGCTCCGCAGACAGCAAAAAGAACCGCGCACAGGCATTTGACGAACAGGAAAATGGAGAAGGCCGCCATTGTGCCGCAGAAAACCGTTCCGCTGGATTTGGAGCCGAAGAAAATACTGCTCAACAACAATACTGCAAAAATCAAAAACAGCAATCCAACAATATTGTCTGCTGGTAGTATTTCAAAGCCTTCACTGCGGAAAGATGCCGTCATATTTGCTCCGACAGAAAAATCCACTCTCGGTACAACACAAAGAACAAGAAGAATGGGAAAAATGAAAAAATCTTTTGCCTTTATTTCTGATTTTTGCCGGAAAACGACTTCACAGCAGAGAGCCAGTATTCCCGCATCCAATCCCAACTGTATCAGATTCATTAGAAAGTCCATGCTTACCCCCACAATTCGGCCTGATATTTATTTCCGACGGGGATTGTATCTGTAAATCCTTTCAGACAAATCTTCCGCCCAGATTTGTCAATTTTCTCGATATGGGATTTGTTCACGGCATAACTCTTATGGCACTGAACAAATGCTGGATCATCAAGCAACGCCAATAAACCAGACAAAGTGTACCCGGAAATCGTATCTTCTTTGATGCCGGACAGACGGCTACTGGTATGGATCACAAGTTTTTTTCCAAAGGCTTCGATATAGGCAATATCCTGTGTAACATATTCTAAGATAAATTGCTTTTGCTCAATCTGAATGGTTTTTGCTTGTTGGCTCATCTGTTTAGACAATCCCAACGCGTCACGAAATGCCGTTACAAATTCTTCTTCGCCAAATGGCTTTACAAGAAAACTGTAACACTTCACATCTCGATAAGCTGAAAGTTCTTCTCCTGCCAATGCCGTTTCAAAAATGATCGGCGTATATTTATATTCCGGCAATTCGCGGAGCTGCTTTGCTAAATTTGTTCCTTTATAGTCCTCTAACTGAATATCGAGGATAAACAAGGAAATATCGTTCGCTTTTGCGTATTGCAGGGCATCGCCTGCTTCGGGAAAAGAAACCACGTCCAATTCAGCGAATATTTTATTGATATATCGGATTATCCTTTTTACTGCATCCGGATTATCCTCTACTAATAATATTTTACTCATTATGATGGTTCTCCACTATTATCTTTGAATTTTACAAATCAATTATAGTATAATCTTTTTCGCCCAAAGGTACAAGCAGCAAGGGTTGAAATTAGATAGTCAGGCAAACGAAATGATACCTTGTCCAAATAATGGCACCTGAAATGTAAAATCCATTTAAGATGATTTTTACAGTCTACTGATTTGTTGTATGGAGAGGATAGGGCGGTAGTCGTACTCTTTGATTACAGCGGTGCATTTTTAGAACAAAAAACGTGACTGCGATAGCTTTAATTTCCCACTTCATTTTTCACAAAAACCGTGGTATACTGTTTATGAGGTGAGGGCTGTGCAGTTTCGACCGTTTGTTTACGATGCAATGAATCGACAAGTGCCGGTGGCTATTGAGCCGATGACGCCGCAGGATGCCGCATTGACAGACCGAGAACCGTTGTGGCAGACCTCCTGGGCCAGCGAATACTTAGCTAATGAAGGCTATGAAAAATACGCGGCCAGAGTTGGAGATGAGCTGATTGCTCTGGCAGCATATGAGGTCCTTCCGACTGCGCTGGTCGTACACATTGTGTATATGGAGGCACAGCCCGAGTCAAATCCAACGCTCGACGGAGGAATCCCGAAGTACAGAGGGATAGGGAGGCTGCTGATCGCCTATGGCATCAAGCTGTCCATTGACAGCGGTTTGACCGGCGATGTGGTGCTTGAAGCGAAGACGACGAGCTTGGCGAAGCATTATGAGGAAGACTTTGGGGCCGTTTTACTTCCAACCTTTCAATCTTCCGCGCCAAGGTATTTGATCGCGGACGAAGCTGCCAAACGAATTTTCTTCACCTATCTGGATTGATTTTCTGTGAGGAGGTGCTTTGCATGGATATGAATAAAATCAGACCGGCGTCTGATGCGGCGTGGTATTGCCGCAAAGATGCAGAGGAAGAACGTTTTTATGAGATATTCTTTCAACTGTGTCGCAAATACAGCGTGCGTTGGGCAAGCGCCACACCGAAGGAGAAAAGCTTTATTGAAGAGGTGACTCGCGTCACCTATGAGCGGGACAGGGCACAGCGGCTCGGCTTACCGCTGTCGGAGGTGCGCCCCTCGTTCGCGTCTTGAAAGCGCTTTGACCCACACCGTGACCCACACGGGGAAATGAGCGGACGGAAACAATGGAACAAGCAGGCTGTGACCTCATCCTTTTTGGACAAAAAACCGCCGGAAAGCCTTATACTGCAAGGGCTGGAAGGCTCTACGACGCTTGGTAAGGATGAGGTCGGCAGTTCGAATCTGCCCAGCAGCTCCAAGTAAAAACCCTGTAGTTTCAATGGCTACAGGGTTTTTCTTTTGCCTTTAAGGAATGGTTTTCCCTTTAGTTTTCCCTTATGAGAGTGAAAAGAACTCATTTTTCACCACCAGACACGCTTTTAATGAAGTTATCCATGCGTTCTGAACTTGCTTGCTTCATTTGCTCTGTGACATGACCGTAAACGTCGAGAGTAAAGGCAGCAGTTGCATAACCGAGATTTGATTGCACAGTCTTGATATCATCACCAGACTGGATAGCAGCGACTGCGTAAGAGTGACGCAGGTCGTGAAAGCGAGCGTCAGGGCGTCCAATTGCTGTTGTAGCCTTTTTGAAAGCGCGGTAAATGGTCGAGTTATCAAAGTGGTGTCCGCACTCATTTGTGAAGATAAAATCGGCATTTTCCCAAGCTGTACCGGCTTTAAGCCGCATTTCTGCCTGTATTGCTTTTTGGCGCTTGAGCAGATCCATTACGGCTGTGGCAGGTTTGATAGTCCGACCTTTGCTGTTTTTGGTGGGCACAATGCGGTAAACGCCCTTATCCTCGCAAAAGCGCTGTAACTGGCAGTTGATAAGAACCGTACCGTGTTCAAAGTCAATATTGTGCTAACTGAGGGCCAGTACCTCACCTTCACGCAATCCCATAAAAAGAGTCACCGACAGTAGAATTTCAGACGGATTACCTCGAATTTCAGTGAGAAATTTCTGTATGTCCTCGGTATCGAGAGGCGTTAACTCTTTACGGACTGCCTTGGGGATATTGCAGGCATCAGCGGGATTAAATCTCAAGTAGCCAATAGCAGCAGCTTGATTAAGAGCCTTGTGAAGAATGCCATGCAAGTCTTTTATTGTTTTAGGAGAGAGAGCATGATCGCGTGTCTTACAAGGTGAGCTGAGTCCATTATAAAATGCTTGGATCGTCGGTGTGTCGAGTGCTTCTAAGCGAATGGTACCCAAGGCGGGCTTTAAATGATTGCGGATCGAGGCTTCATAAATCTCTCGTGTGCGAGGCTTGACGTTGTTTAGATAATCTTTTGCCCAAATATCGAGCCACTCGCCCACGGTCATCTTCAGCGGCTCCTTGTAAGTCCCATTGTTAAGCTCGATGGCTATGGCCTGCATCTTTTCTCGTACCTCTTTTTGAGTTTTGCACGAAAATGAGCGCTGGATCTGCTTGCCAGTGCCAGAATCATAGCCCGTTGTGATGCGGGCTTCCCAGTAGGTGTATGCAGTACCCTTGCGTGTGACGGTCTTCTTTCTAATCGTGCCCGCGCCCTGTGCGGCGCGAGAATTTGATTTGCGGGGCATAGCGTTTCCTCCTATTGCCTAATTGATGTCACATTGTAAAATAGAAAAGGGGGAGAGAAACTTGTCCCTCCCCCTAAAAAATTTTTATGAATTCAAGAATTCGAAAATCGCCTCACGCGGGATGCGGATAACTTTGCCGCAGCGGATACATCTCAACCGCCCACATCGGATGAGCTTATACGCAGACGTGCGCCCGATTCGGAGCACCGATGCCGCCTCAACAACCGTGAGCGTAAGCGGTAAATCTTCCTCGACGGCAACGGCGCGGTAACGGCGCACGGTGCGCGCTGCAGCGATGTCATTGTCCTTCTGCCGAATCAGGCGAGCTGGCGCTACATGTACGCGGACGAGCTCAAGACCGTGTTCCACCGCGACGGCTTTACACTGACGGGCTTTGTGGGCCCTAATCCGGACAGCAAGGAAGATAAGCTTTATACGCTCAGCGATCTGCATAAGCTTTCCACCGTGTTTGACGATGGACAGCTGCACGCAGGCAAGACGACGATCTGCACCGCCCAGTGGGAGCGTATCGGCAATAAGACGGAGGACAGCTCCGCCTACTATACTAAGGCGGACGATGGTACCGTGAAGATCGAGTCGGTCGATCAGGACGAGCTTAAAAAGCAGCTCGAAACTGACAGCACGGCGCAGATCGATGTGTCCGGGCTGGAAGCGGAAAAAGTGACGCTGCCCGTCAGCGCCGTGAACGACGTCCTTGATTTGGAAGCGAAAGCGCTGTCGATCAAGATGGCGGACGCGGCGATCACGCTGGACAAGACGGCGATGCAGTCGGTCGTCGAAACAGCGGACGGCAACGATATTCAGCTGTATGTCAGCACCGGCGATGCACTGAGCAGCGATCAGACCGAGATCATCGGCGATATCGAACAGGGCATGGTGCTTGATGTGAGCCTGACGGCAAACGGAACGGAAATTCACAGCTTTGACGGTGAGGTGACCGTCTCCGTTTCGTTTACGTGGACGCAACAGGGTGTGCTGCAGGCTTGGTATCTTGCCGATGACGGCAAAACAAAGGAGCCGGTCGAGGTGGCCTACCGCGACGGAAACGCCGTGCTGACGCTCAAGCACTTCTCGACCTATGCCATCGTGGTGAAGGCGAACGACCCTGACAGCGGCATCGTGAGCATGGGCGAGAACGAGGTCACAGTCCAAAAGCAGGCGGACGCGGTTTACTACGCTGCGGCGCTCTACGCCGAGGACGGCAGATTCTTGGCCTATGCCGCGAGCGAAGCTGCGGAGGATGAAGAAACCGTGACGCTCAAGTGGGCGAACGCCGACTGGTCGAAGGCGGCGAAGGTCAAGGTGTTCTTCCTTGACGCGGACCGCAAGCCCGTCGCCGAAGCGGTGACGGCGCTGATCAAGGGCAAAAGCCAGAAAAACTGAGCGGCTACAGCACAAGAATGAAAAAGGGAGCGCATCGGGCCTTGCCCGATGCGCTCCCTTTTAGCGAGTTTCTTACTTTTTCAGAAAATACATGTTGATCTCGGCGCGGGCAATCAGCGCGCCGGTGTCGTCGGTGATATTGACCTCGAAAAAGCCGATGTGACCGCCGACCCTGACCGGTCGGCCGACGGCGGTGAGCGCTTTGGACTGCACCGTCGAGCGCAGATAGTTGATCGAGCCGTTCAGCGTGACGTTGTGCTGGCCGTAGTTGATGCGCGCGAACGCGCCCGCGGCGGTGTCGGCCATCGCGTAGAGAAAGCCACCGTGCACGCCGCCCCAGATGTTGGAATTTTCCGGCGTGACGTCGGCGGTCAGCACGCTTTTTTCCTCGTCGACCGAAACGACGCGGATGCCGTTGTGACGGATAAAGCCACTGTGCTCGCTCGAAAGCATTTCCTGATAATTTTCGACCATGATGCGTTAGCCTCCTTCAGGCACGGAATATCAGACTAAGGCAAGCATAGCAGAATCGCGCCGGAGGCGCAACAGAAAAATGCGCCGCGCCGCGAAACGGCAAGATTTGAGGTCGCTTTCCGCTTCGGAACGATTTACAAGCGGTGAAAATTCTGCTACATTAAAAGCGATTCGAACCAAGGGAGACTGTTTTTTATGAACGACTATCAGGCTAAATTTGTTACGCCGGAGCAGGCTGTCAAGGCTGTGCAGTCCGGCGACTGGGTGGACTACGGCTTCGGTGCGGGTTTTCCCGAGCTTTTGGACAAGGCCCTCGCCGCGCGCAAGGGTGAAGTGAAGGACGTCAAGGTCCGCGGCGGTCTTGTGATCCGCCCGCGCATCGAGGTCGTCGAAGCAGACCCCGAGCAGGAGAGTTTCAGCTATTACAGCTGGCACGTCGGCGATTATGAGCGCAAGCTCCAGAAGAATGGCCTTGTGAAATTCATGCCTGTCATGCTGCGCTCGTTGCCGTACCTCTATCGCGACAAGCACATCCGCTGCGATGTGGCATTCGTTCCCGTCTCCAAGCCCGACGAGAACGGCTACTGCGGCCTCGGCATTTCGAACTATGCCTGGCGCACGATCTTTGAGAGCGCCCGCACCGTGATCTTCGAGATCAACGAGCACTATCCCAAGCTCCAGGGCGTGGACGGCTCGCACCGTGTGCACCTGTCCGAAGCGGACTACATCGTCGAGGGCGAGCATGAGCCGCTGCCCGTGCGCTCCTACCGCGCGCCCAGCGAGACCGATATCGCCATCGCCAAGATCGTGGTGAATGAGATCCCCGACGGCGCGGTGCTGTCGCTCGGCGTGGGCGGCGTGCCCTACACGGTCGCCAAGATGCTCGCCGAGTCCGACAAGAAGGATCTCGGCTGCCACACCGGCACCATTTCCGATGCGTTCCTTGAGCTCTACAAGGCAGGTAAGCTGACGAACGCGCGCAAGGAACTCGACACCGGCCTTTCCGCGTGGAACCTCGCGATGGGCTCTCAGGAGCTCTATGACTGGCTCGACGCCGAGCCCCAGCTCTTCCACCCGGGCGATCTCGATTACATCCACTCCGTCGAGCGCATCTCGAAGCTCAGCAACGTCATCAGCATCAACGGCGGCGTGCAGCTCGACCTGATGGGTCAGGAGAACGCCGAGAGCACCGGCACGCGCCAGCTCTCCGGCGTCGGCGGCCAGATGGACTTCCTCGAGGGAGCGTACCGCTCCAAGGGCGGCAAGGGCTTCATCTGCATCAACTCTTCCCGTGTGACAAAGGACGGCGAGCGCAAGAGCAACATCCTTGCCACCATCCCCGGCGGCAGCACGATTTCCGCCCCACGCACGATGATCCAGTATGTCGCGACCGAGTACGGCATCGCAAGCCTTTCCGGCAAGACGCTGCGCGAGCGCGCCGAGGCGATGGCCTCCATCGCGCACCCCGACTTCCGCGAGGAGCTGATGAAGTACGCGCGGGAGAATTTCAAGTAATTTAGATCAAGATAAAGGACGATGTAGGATAACATGGCACAGACGGTTTTGCAGCAGGTTTTGATTCTCGCAGCGATGATGATGCTCGGCTTTTTGCTGGGCAAGTTGGGCAAAGTGGAGCGCAAGGGGGCAGACCTCCTTTCCATGCTGCTGCTGGACGTGTTTTTTCCCTGTAATATTCTGGCGGCGGCCAGCGGGGATTTCGGCGATATGCCGTTTTCTCAGGTCATTAAGATCGCACTGGCTTATATGTCCTGCTTCATTCTGTTTACACTTCTGGCCAAGCCGATCGCAAAACTGCTCCGGCTGAATGAGGACGATTCGCTTGTTTTCACCCGCAGCGTGGCCTATCCAAACAACGGCTTTGTTGGCATCCCGCTCTGCACGGCGGTTTTCGGCACGGAAGGAACGGTACTGGGCTCGCTTTCCGTGCCCTGCGCCACACTCTACATGTTCCTTTTCATTATGCAGAGCTTCCGGCGCGAAAAAGATCATAATCTCAAGCAGCAGCTCAAGAGCATGCTTACGCCGATGAACATTTCAGCTGTTCTCATGATCATCATGCTGGCCACGGGGTGGAAGTTCAGCGGCGCGCCGCTCCAGTTTTTGAGCAGCATGGCGAACTGCGTCGTGCCGACGTCGATGCTCATCATAGGCTGTCTCCTTTCGGGAAGCCCGCTCATCGACGTGCTCAAAAAGCCCATTTTGTACCTCATCACGCTTCTGCGCTGCCTTGTCATGCCGCTCATCGCGGCGGTGATCCTGCGCTTTACCGGCTGGAACCGCACGGTGTGCCTCTGCATCGTAATGGTGCTCGGATGCAGCGTGGCGACGGTCATCAGCATCTTCGGCGTGCGCTATGACCGCTCGCCCGAGATGGCGAGCAAGAGCGTGCTGCAATCGAATCTGCTGCTGCCGGTCACGATGCCGCTGATGATGTTCATCGCCGAACGGATCTTATAAGGAGAGACGATTATGGCCTTCTGGTTACCCCTGCAAAGCTCGGCACGTGCGAGCTTAAAAACCGCATCGTCCGCTTGGCGACGAACGGGCATCTGTCTGACGAAAAGGGTCAGGTGACGCCGCTCTGGGTGGATACGCTCATCGAGCTTGCGAAAACGAAGTGAGCCTTGTCATCACCGGCCATTTCTGCGTCGACAAGATGCAGCGTGCCGACGCGGGCCAGCCCGTGCTGGACGAGACGACGGACGAGTCCCTTCTCCGCCGCGCCTGCGACGGCGTGCACCGGTACGGCGGTAAACTTTTCTTCCGGCTCAGCCACAGCGGCATCGAGGGCGTCGAGAGCGTGAACGGCGCGCCGCCGAAGCACCCCGAGGATTTCACTCGGGAAGAGCTCGACCGTCTGGTTGAGCAGTTTGCCTTCGCGGCGTGGACGGAGCGGAGGTCAGCGGCATCGACTTCAACCGCCGCGCGGGGCAGAAGACGCCGTTCTATCTGGACGCGCTCATCTGCGAGCCGGACTTTGCCGCAAAGCTCAAAAGCGGCGCGCAGGATGGGAGCAAATGCCTTACCTGCAACGGTTGCTACACGATCTACCGCAAGCGCTTTGTGCGCTGCGTGCAGCATCAAGACGAGATCGAGCAGTTCAAAACCATCCCGTGGTAAAGAAAAACGGCAGAGCCGGCGCATTTTGCGCCGGTTCTGTTTTCACTGTTCGATGACGCTTTATCATGTTAACGAAATGAAAGGGCCGCGGGCCTGCAATTCTATCGACATTACCGATTGCATTCTGTCGGAATCTGCCATATACTGCAATAAAATTCAGCATTTCTACGCGCCGCTTGAAAAATCGGGATGCCGCGGCGATCTGCAAGGAGGAGTCACCCATGAAGCGAAACTTTATTGCCAAGCGCTTCCAGAGCGCGGGCACCGGCCTGACGCTCGACACCGCGGCGCTGGCCAAATACAAGGACATTGTCGACCTGAGCATCGGCGACACGGACTTTACGACCGACGAGGCCATCATCAACGCGGCCTTCCGCGACGCCAAGGCCGGCCACACTCACTACGGCGACCCCAAGGGCGACCCTGAGCTCATTTCCGCGGTCTGCAAGGCGTGGGAGGAGGACTTTGACCAGAGCCTTCCGCGCGACCACGTGCTCGTGAGCGCGTCGAGCTGCCTCGGCATGTCGCTGGCAATGTTTGCCATCCTCGATCCCGGCGACGAGGTCATCGTCTTTTCCCCGTATTTCGCGCTGTATCGCGCGCAGATCGAGCTGGCGGGCGGCGTGTGCGTCGATGTGCCGACCTACGCCGAGGAGGACTATGCCATCAGCGAAGAGCGCCTGCGCGCTGCCATCACGCCGCGCACGAAGGCCATCATTTTCAATAACCCCACGAACCCCACCGGCATGGGCTACGATTTGTCCACAATGGAGATGCTTGCCCGCGTGGCAAAGGAATATGATCTTCTTATCGCGGCGGACGAAATTTACACGACCTACATCTACGAGGGCGACTTCCGCCCCATCCGTACACTGCCCGGCATGGCTGAGCGCACCATCACGCTCAACAGCTTTTCGAAGAACTTTCTGATGACCGGCTGGCGCGTGGGCGTTATCATTGCTGAGCCGGAATTCCTCGACGTGATGAACCGTATCAACGGCTCGCTCGTCTATTCCGCGCCGTCCATCTCCCAGCGCGCGGGCATCCAGGCGCTCGCAATGCGCAAGGAGATCCGCGAGAAGTACGTGACCGCGTACCGCGACCGCATCTTCTACTCTGCCGACCGCATCGAGAAGATCCCGTATCTGAGCCTCGTGCGCCCGAAGGGCACGTTCTACCTCTTCCCCGGCGTGGAGAAGACGGGGCTTGACGACAAGCAGTTCTGCAAGGAGTTACTTGAGCGCGCGCACGTGCTCGTCAGCGCGGGCACCCCGTTTGGCAAGACCGGCGCAAACCACTTCCGCATCGCCTGCACCGTCGGCATTGACCAGCTCAAGCAGGCGTTCGACCGCATGGAGAAGCTGGAATTCTGAGAATTCCGCTTGTGTCCGTAAGACGGGCATGGTAAAATCAAAAGATAACGAAAAAGCTGCCGTTTTTCGGCAGCTTTTTTCAAAAGGAGGGGCGCTTATGCAGGAAAAGTCGAAACCTGTAGATAACCTGCGCGCGGACGCGGAGAAAATCATCACGCGCGCCATCGCGGCGGTGCTGCCGGACGCGGCGGTCGAGCGCGCGCTGAAAGGCAAGACCTTTTTAGGAAGGGTGTACCTCGTCGCGGCGGGAAAGGCCGCGTGGCAGATGGCGCACGCCGCCCGCGCGTGTTTGCAGGATAATTTCTGCGGCGGTGTGGTCGTGACGAAGTACGGTCACGTGAAAGGTGAGATCGCGAATGTCGCGTGCTTTGAGGGCGGGCATCCCGTGCCGGACGAAAACTCCCTGCGCGGCACGGACGCCGCGCTCGCGCTGACGGAAGATTTGACCGAAAGCGACACGGTCGTCTTTCTGCTCTCGGGCGGCGGCAGCGCGCTTTTTGAAAAGCCGCTGCTTCCGCTTGCGGAATTGCAGGACGTCACGAATCAGTTCCTTGCCGCGGGCGCGGACATCGTGGAGATCAACACGATCCGCAAGCGGCTTTCCGCCGTCAAGGGCGGACGCTTCGCCCGGCACTGCGCGCCGGCGCAGGTCTTCGCTGTCGTGCTGAGCGATATTCTGGGTGACCCGCTCGACATGATCGCCTCGGGCCCCGCGTATCCCGACAGCTCAAGCTGTGCGCAGGCGCTCGATATTGCGAAAAGGTACGGCCTGCGCCTGTCGGAGCGGGCGTGGGCGCTTCTGGCACAGGAGACGCCGAAGACGCTCGAAAATGTCGAAACGCAGATCACCGGCAGCGTGCGCGAGCTCTGCGCGGCGGCCGCCGCGGCGTGCGAAGCGCTCGGCTACGAGCCGATGATACTCACCGATTGCCTCTGCTGTGAGGCGCGCGAGGCGGGGAGCATGCTTGCTTCCATTGCGCGCACGTATGCGCGTGACGGGAAAAACCTTGCGTTCCTCATGGGCGGCGAAACGGTCGTCCACCTGAGGGGAAAGGGCCTCGGCGGGCGCAATCAGGAGATCGCGCTCTCCGCAGCGCTCGGCATTGAGGGACTTTCGAACGCGCTCGTCTTCTCCGTCGGCTCCGACGGGACGGACGGACCGACCGATGCCGCAGGCGGCATCGCCGACGGCGAGACCGCGCAGCTGATGCGCCAAAAGGGTGTTGACGCTGTGCAGTCGCTCAATGATAACGACGCCTACCATGCGCTCGGCGCAGTCGGCGGACTTCTCAAAACCGGTGCGACGGGCACGAACGTCAATGACGTCACCGTCCTGCTGCTGCGCACGGCGGAATGAGGGAAAAACGCGGAGCGCTTGACAACGGGGCGTTCCGGCGTTACGATAGCTGCGGCAAGCCTTTCCAGGCTGCCGGAATTTTTAAAATGAAGGAGCCGTTTTTTGAAGTCTAAAACGATGTTACTGGAGCGTGTGCGCTGACCGGGAGGGCCGGCAAATTTACTGACACACGCCGTTCCTCCCGAGAGCCATGCTTTTCAGGAGGACAACATGAACCGCGAGAACAAACGCAAAACCTTTGAAAAAGGCTATTACAAGACCCACGCCTGCCGCGACACCTTCACCTGCAAGGTCTGTGGGCGGCTCTGCACGCCGGAAAACGCCGGCAGCGACCATCGCAACCACTGCCCGAACTGCTTATCGAGCCTGCACGTGGACATTGAGCCGGGCGATCGCGAAAGCGACTGCGGCGGCATCATGGAGCCCATGGCCGTCTGGGTGCGAAGAGGCGGCGAGTGGGCGATCATCCACCGCTGCAAGCGCTGCGGAGCGCTCAGTTCGAATCGTGTGGCGGCGGACGACAACCCGATGAAGCTCATGAGCATCGCCATGCGGCCGCTCAGCGCGCCGCCGTTCCCCCTCGAGCGCATCGAGGAGATGACCGCCCTCATGGGCGGCGAGGGAAGCGTGCGATAAGCCCAAAAGGAAACAGAGGAGGCGGCCTGCATCGGCAGGCCGCCTCCTCTGCCGCTTGACAAGGACGGAGCGGGGAGCAGGACAGCGGTGAGAGCAGGTGTTTCGTTTGTGTTTCGGTTTTGCACAGGTGATTGCAAAACCGGCAAACCTATGGTACAATAAAACTACAGACCGATCAAAAGCCGCCTTGGCGTCGAAGATACAGCCGTTTTTGCGGCTGCTTTTCTTATATTTGGCCGCTTTTTGCCGCAGACGGCGTTTTCAGATCACACCAAATGCTGGAAGGAGATTTTTTCTATGGAGGTGAGTCACTTCTTCAGGACATGACCGCACGCGTTTTGCAGCGCCGGAAACGGACGGTGACGCTTATGGCGCGCCCCGTCTATGATGCGGCGGCAGCCCTCCGCGGAGGGAGCTTTGGAATCGGTCAGATCAACGCATAATAAAATATTATAATTTAAGGATGTGTTATTTTGTTACTCTCGGGGAAAAGTCTGAAACATGACTTCATCCGTTTTGCCTCCGCCACGATGGCCTCACAGGTCGTGTTCTCGCTCTACTCCATGGTCGACGGGCTTATGGTCTCGATCGGTGTGAACGAATATGCCATGAGCGCCGTCAATCTCGCGATTCCCTTCACCAACGCGCTTTTTTCCATCGCCGTGCTCTTCGCCGTCGGCTCGTCGACGCTCATCGCCATTTTCATCGCGCAGGAGAAGCGGCGCGAGGCCAACGCCCTCTTTTCTCAGAATTTTGCCACGCTGCTGACCCTTGGCGCGGTCATCACTGCGCTCGTGCTGCTCTTTTTGGAGCCGTTTGCGTACCTTCTCGGCGCAGACGAGATCACACTTGACTATGTCAAGCAGTATATTCTCGGCATCGCGCCGTTCAGCGTGTGCTATCTGGTGTCCTACAATCTCGAAGTGCTCGTCAAGACAGACGGCTATCCGCGCTACGCGCTCTTCACGGTTATCGGCGGATGCCTGACGAACTGCGTGCTTGACTATATCGCCATTTTTCACCTCGACATGGGCGTGTTCGGCGCGGCGGTCGCCACGGGCATCTCGCAGCTCGTGACCTGTATCTCGTACTTTGTCCACTTTTTCAGCAAGAAGTGCACGTTCCGGCTGTGCAAATTTCGCTTCGACCCTCACCTTTACGCGCGCATCCTGCCCATCGGCCTGTCCGACGGCGTGACAGAGTTGTGCACGGGGCTGATGATCTTCCTCTTCAACCGCACGGTGCTCAAGTGCATCGGCACGGACGGCGTCGTGACCTACACGGTCATCGCTTACGTGACGACCATTGTCATTAACCTCATGGTCGGCATCTCGCAGGGCTCGCAGCCGCTTGTGAGCTATCACTACGGCAAAGAGGATCACACGGGCTGTCAAAAACTTCTGCGCTACGCGCTCACGACCGTCTGCATCTTCGCGCCGGCGCTGTTTCTGCTCGTCTTTTTCTTCGCGCCGCAGATCGTGCGCACGTACCTTTCGCACGCGGGCGATGAGCTCATCGCCTACTCCATCGGTGCATTCCGGCGCTACAGCGTTTCGTATCTGCTGCTGGGCTTCAACATCGTCATCGGTGGGTTTATGACAGCCATCGAGCGCCCCGTGCCCGCTATTTGTATCTCGGTCGGCCGCGGGCTGGCGCTGCAAAGTGCCGTGCTTCTTCTCCTCGCGGCGATCTTCGGCGGCGACGCAGTGTGGTATACGCCGATCTTCTCCGAAGCGTTGTGCCTTGTCATGTCGCTCCTGTTCCTGCGCAGCTACCGCAGACAGACCGATATGCAGGCGTGAGCCCCGCCCAGTGCGATAAAATAAGAGAAAATAAAAAGGCCCTGGAAGCAGCGCTTCCAGGGCCTTTTGGCATCCCCGACCAGACGCTAACTGGCGGACTGACGCTTAGAAGCCAGCTATCTCATTTCATGCCGTGCAGTACACCGTCATTTACTGCCGGCCAGTTAGTTCCGCACAGATCACTTGAAAACAAAGATTTCTTCGATCGGCGCTTCGACAACCCTTGCAATATCGATCGCCAGTTTAAGTGAGGGATTGTATTGTGCCTTTTCCAGCCGCATGATGGTTTCCTGCCGCACGCCTACCTGCGCCGCCAACTGCTCTTGGGTCAAATCTTTTAATAGCCTGTACTTTTTTAATCGGCATTCAAAATCAGGCACGTTTATTCCTCACTTTCATCAAACGGTTCATCATGGTCATAATGATATAGCAGATACTCACTGAGGAATAGTTCAAGCGCTATGGAAAGAGCAATCACAATAACAAGAGCAATTAGGGTGTATTCAAGGCACCCCATGAGCCTTCCCTGTCCCAGAATCAGTATTGCAAAAAAATAATGGACAGAGCAGTTTTGTTCGCTGTGCTTTGCGCTCTCATTTTGTTTTCTTTGTACCGTTCGTCTATCAGGGTATTTGACATTTTCCCCTCATAGAAAAATCCGAAAAAGCCGAAAAACAGAAAAAACACGAAGGGGAAAATGGTCTGGTCGACGCGGTAAGTCCAAAATCCTAAAAATCCGGCAAAACCGAATAAGCCTAAAAATCCCAGTTTGGGATTTACGGTTCTGGTGGACCGAGAGGTCGATCCTCTGCGCTTGTTTGCGGAGGTAGATTGGAAAAACAACACAGCAAGGTACACGATGTACAAGGCAAGGAGTGTGCCGGAAATGGGAAAATAGAGAAAACGGTTCGAGATCAGCTGGTGGTGCCATGCAGGCGTTTGACACGATAACAGCTGTGAAATTTGCTTGATAAGCAAAAAGAAAAAACGCCGCAATCCCTTGGCTTAACAGTGATAAGGAACGAAATCACTTATCAACTGTTAGCTGACGGTTTTCGGGTGCATACGAAACTCCCGTCTGATTCCTAACAGGAATTAGGCGGGAGTTTTTCTTGTTAACAGAGCCTATATTGGAGGATAGCATTATGAAAACATTACTTTCCTGTGAATTTAACATGGACACAGGCTGCGTTGAACTAAGATATTCTGACGACAGCATGATTTCCATTAATTGCACCGCTGTAGAGGACGAAGTTGCGAATAGCCGTTTCCAGCAGTCTGAACTGGACTACCTGATTTACAATGATCCCGTTGCCTATGCCGACCTGATTCTCAACGGAGATCCGAAAGCATATCTGAAAAATGTGACCGAGTACAAGCCGCTGGATTAAACAATGAAATCGCCGATGTGAGTGAGCAACGCTTACATCGGCGATTTCATTTTATAGTGTTAGATAAAATTAGTATAATACTTTTATTCTCTTATTCTCTGTATTTTGAAGGGGTAAATCCATAATACCTTTTGAATATTTCAATCAATCTACTGGGGTTGGAGTATCCAACAATTCTTGAAATTTCCGCAATGGTGAGGTCGGTCTGAATAAGCATGTGCTCGGCTACAGAGATCCTTTTCCTCTGAATGTATTCGGTAATGGACATATTATAAACTGACTTAAATAGCTTTTTCATCTTGCTTTCACTCATACATGCAATGGTGGAAAGCGTCTGTAATGTAATATTAAAACTGTAATGTTCATCCATGTAATGCGTTAGTTCATCTAATGCCTGTAAATCTGTTTCGTTGATGGATCGGGCATTCTCTTCATTTAGTCTGTTTTCTTTCAAATAAGAAGCAAGAATCGAGATGATTTCATATATTTTTGCTTCTACTGTAATTCTGGACGCTTTCATGGAAAGCAGATACTCATATAGGCTTTGCATAGCACGATTGACATTTGGTAAATAGAATTTCCCTTTTTCTTTGAAGAAATCAGAAAAGTTCACTTCAAGATCACCGGAAATTTCCTGGAGATACTGATCAATAAATTCCTGGTCAAACTGCACAGTAATACATCTTAATGGAATCTGAGGATGATAAATAGCTTTGTACTTTTCAGATGGTTCATAACAGCGCAATGTATTCGGAGAAACATTTTGATACGGATAAAATTCATCTCCTGCGCCACTAATATAGAGAGCAAGTACATATCCAGGCCCAATATGTTCTCCAACCATGGTTTCCTGATTAAATCGTATGTCTGTCACTGTAATGACGAAATCGTGGTGAACCTCACTCGTCCATTGAAATCCGATTCCATATTTCTGATTGATCTTATAGTATGTTCCGTACTCTAGTGGATTTTTTATCGATTCAACAAAGAAATCCTCTCGTTCAACTTCTATCATTGGCCCCTCCAAAGATACCTCGGTTAGATTTATTAGTACCTTGTTCAGACTTTATATCTGTTTTGTCCTTTACAGTTACCCGCAACTAATTATAATGAAAGAGTTGATGTGTGTCAAACCGTTTTTAGCAAAAAGGAGGCTCGGATTTGAAGTCAATTCGTAGTTTATATAAAAAACTGTTGCAATATGTCCCGGATAAAAGAATTTGGGCATATTCTTCTATGGCACTATCTGCCGCTGCCGTCTGCTCATATATGGGAGCTTATTGGTTTCTCTGGCAATCCATTGTGTCCATTCTGGTTATCCCTGCATATGAGAAGGCCATGTATGATGCAATTATCGTAGTCGCACTTATGATTTTACGAGGCATCCTCAACATTGCATCGGCAACGTGTTCCCACTATTTAGGCTTCCGGCTTGAAACAAACTTAAGAAAAAATGGGCTTCATAAATTATTGGATGCCTCTTCTTCCTTTTTTGACCACAACAGTTCTGGAGAGATTCGAAAAGTTATTGATGATAACGCAGCAGAAACACACAAAACAGTGGCCCATTTGATTCCAGACAACATCACTGCTGTTATGACGCCGGTGTTAATGTTTGTGCTGATGTTTGCAATTGATTACCGCCTTGGTATTCTCTTGATCCTTACAACTGTAATTGGTGTTCTTCAGTATCGTAAAATGTCCGGTGGTACTGAATTTCTGTCTGGCTATTCAGCGGCACTTCAAAAGATGAGTGCGGCAACAGTAGAATATGTCAGAGGAATGCAGATCATAAAAATCTTCGGTGTAACTGTACAGTATTACAAAACTCTGATTGACTCGATCAAGGAGTACAAACAGTACGTCTATCAGTATAGCCTCAGTTGTAAGAATCCCTATGTTGGATTCCAGGTTCTGTTCAACGTGTTTTATGCTTTTGCCGTACCAGCCGCAGTTGTACTCATCAGCTATGGAGAACCTGCCATGCTGATCTTGGCAAAGATTGTTTTCTTTGCTGTATTCTCCGGAGCTGTATTTACTTCTTTCACATCGATTATGTTTACGGGGCAGGATAACTTTGGCGCACAAAATACGCTGAATCAGCTTGATGAGCTGACTGCTTCAATGGATCAGGCAAAGCTTCCGCATGGAAGCGAAGAGAACTTCCAAAATTTCGATATTGAATTTCGTCATGTTGACTTTAAATATGATGACACCTTCGTGCTGAAGAATTTTAACCTGACACTGCATCAGAATAAAACTTATGCGCTTATCGGGTCTTCCGGCGGAGGCAAATCTACCATTGCAAAGCTGATTTCAGGATTTTATCCTGTTGATGGCGGCGAGATCCTGATTGGTGGAAAGAACATTCAGAGTTATTCTGAAAAAGCTCTCATTCAGAACATAGCATTTGTCTTCCAGCACAGTCAATTACTGAAGACCTCAATTTACGAAAATGTCCGAATCGGAAATTCTCAGGCAACACGGCAGCAGATTATGGATGCACTTGACGCAGCGAACTGCACATCTATTCTTGACAAATTCTCCCAGCGAGAGATGACCGTCATCGGGGCAAAGGGCGTATACCTTTCCGGTGGCGAGGTGCAGAGGATCGCCATTGCAAGGGCTATTCTAAAGAATGCGAATATCATCATTATGGATGAGGCATCTGCAGCTGCAGATCCGGAAAACGAATACGAGTTGCAGCAGGCTTTCCAAAAACTGATGAGAGGCAAAACAGTTATCATGATTGCACACAGGCTGTCCTCTATTCAGAATGTAGACCAGATCCTGTTTGTCCAGAATGGAAAAGTTGTGGAACAAGGAACCCACAATGAGCTGATGTCCTACAATGGACGTTATAAAGATTTTCAGGATGTATACTGCAAGGCAAATCAGTGGAGGTTGGCATGATGAAGACATATCTAAAAAAAGCCTTCCAGCTTAGTGATTCGGGTGCGAAAGGCCTTGTAAAATCAATCTGGTCATTCTTCCTCTATTATGTCTCTTTTGTACCGCCGATGATTTGTGTTTTTCTGTTTGCAGACAGGCTGCTGCATGGAAACACCGGGAAACCGGTGGTATATCTCCTGTTTATGCTGGTAGCGACCCTGGTGATGTACTTAGTTATTAACTATAACTATAAAACGACCTATGATGAAACCTACCAGGAATCTGCAAATTTAAGAATTGATTTGGCGGAACAGCTTTCCAAGCTGCCCCTATCCTATTTTTCAAAGCACAATTTGTCTGACCTTGCTCAAACAATCATGGCAGATGTGGCTTCGATTGAGCATGCTTTTGCGAACGCAGTGGCTAATACCATAGGATTTGCAATTTACTTTTTGGTTATCAGCGCAGCCCTTCTGATCATGAATTGGAAATTAGGGCTCTGTGTATTGCTTCCCGTTCTTGCTTCTGCTTCGGTTCTTTTCCTGACAAAGAAACTGCAGGTCAGAGATGTAAATAAACATTATGATAAGTTGAGAGATATTTCTGAAAGCTTTCAGAATGCAATCGAACTGAATCAGGAAATTAAAAGCTATGGGTTGAAAGAAAAAGTAGAAGCTCAAATGGACCAGCAGTTGGATGAGTCAGAAAATCTTCAGTGGAAAGCCCAGATCACCCAGACGATTCCTGTTACAATCGGCCAGACTTTATCGATTCTTCCTATTGGAATCACGGCAACTGTTGGCCTTTCGATGCTTGCCTCCGGTCAGGTAAGTATCCTGATTCTTCTGGGCTATATTATTATGGCGGCGAAACTCAGCGGGGCCATGGGTGGTGTTTTGCTCTATCTGACGGAAATCTTTTATTTGGATGCAAGGATCGCCAGGATTGGTGAAATCAAGAATCATGAACTTCAGGGTGGAGAAAAGGCAGTCCTCTCAGATTTCAATGTAGAAATAAAGGACGTTTGTTTTTCCTACCAGAAAGACACCCAGGTGATTCGCCATGCATCCTTTACGGCGGAGCAAGGACAGGTAACCGCATTGGTCGGTCCCAGCGGCTGCGGAAAAACAACAATGCTTAAGCTCATCAGCAGACTATATGATGCAGATTCCGGCACCGTTCAAATCGGAGGAACCGACATACGAGAAATTCACACTGATAGCTTGTTCAAGTATGTCTCCATTGTTTTTCAGGAAGTCATTCTATTCAATACTTCTATTATGGAAAATATTCGCCTTGGGCGGCTGGATGCTTCTGACGAAGAAGTAATACGAGCTGCAAAACTGGCTGGTTGCAATGAGTTTGTCAGCCGTCTGCCAGACACCTACCAGACAATAATCGGGGAAAATGGTACCAAACTCTCCGGTGGAGAACGTCAGCGTCTGTCTATTGCCAGAGCAATCCTGAAGGATGCTCCAATTATCATTCTGGATGAGATTGCCGCATCGTTAGATGTGGAAACAGAAGTCCAAATACAGACTGGATTAAATCATTTGATTCAAGGCAAGACCGTGATTGTTATTTCACACAGACTAAAGTCTATTGAAAATGCAGATAAGATCGTCGTTATGAAAGCAGGTACCGTAGAAGCCTGCGGAAAGCATGCTCATCTGCTGAAACAGTCGTCCACATATAGAAAGATGATAGAAAAGTCCAATCTGGCAGAGAAATTTAACTACTAAGCAGGTTACCTTTCAGATGCAGGCCGCACTGAAGGGTAACTTAAAGGCATTTAGTTAACTATGTCTAACTGATTGCCAGCGTGAGGAGGTGCATTATTTGAAGAAATATATTGGAAAAAGGATCATTAGCTTCCTCATTGTGCTGATAGGAGTCAGCGTCCTGAGTTTTTTGTTGATTGCTTGGTCCGGAAAAGATCCTGCAGAAATTATTGCACACCGAGGCGTATCCAATCCTACGCCGGAACAGATTGAGATGATTCGGGTGGAAATGGGATTGGATCAACCTCTCCCTGTGCGATATATTCAGTGGCTTTCCGGAATGTTTACAGGAGAACTTGGGACTTCTTTGACCACTCATCAACCGATTGTAAAGGATCTGCACAAGTATCTGGCTACGACCACATCTCTTGTAGGGATGGCTATTCTATGGATTATCGTACTCACCGTTCCAATCAGTTTGCTCTGCGCCAGAAAGCGGAACCGCCTTTTCGATCAGATTACCAGAGGCATTACTATCTGCGGTATTTGTGTGCCAACTTTCTGGCTGGGATTCCTTCTTCTACTGTTCTTTGCGATTCATCTGAAATGGTTCAGTGTCTTACCAAGTCCAGGTTGGAGGGGCTTTTTACTTCCTTCATTTGCCCTGGCGGTTCCCAGTTCGTGTTCACTCATCCGAATTATGCGTTCCTCTCTTCTGGCTGAATTATCTTCTGATTATGTTCGGTTTGCAAAAGCCCGTGGACTATCTGCCAACAGAATTCTGGTATGTCACATTCTGCGAAATGCCTTACCGCCTGTTGTTACAATTTTCTTTCAGCAATTCGGCTTTCTAATTGCCGGAGGGGCTGTAATCGAAAGTGTTTTTTCAATCAAGGGAATCGGAACTTATCTGGTGGACAGTGTGGTTGCAGCAGATACGATTGCAGTTTCTACCTGTATAGTCGTCATTGCAGCAATTTTTGTTGTCGCAAATTTCATGGCAGACATAATCAACCGTCTGCTTTGTCCATGGATGGTGAGGGAAGAAAATGATGCATAAGCTACTCAAAAGGCCGCAGGCAATCATCGGTCTGTGCCTGATTGCTATTGTGATTGTGATTGCGATTGCAGCACCTGCTTTTTCGCCTCACGACCCTGAATTGGTGAATTTATCGCAAAAGTATGCACAGCCTGACGCAGAATACCCTCTTGGAACAGATCAATTGGGCAGGTGTACCTTATCAAGGCTGCTGTATGGAGCCAGATATTCCATCGGAATCAGTTTACCTGTGCTGCTGATTTTGTCTGTGATTGGTCTGATTGTCGGCACTTTTAGCGCCTGTGCTGGAGAAAAAGCAGACCATTTCATTACTATACTCTGTGATGTGTTTATTGCTTTTCCTTCTCTTATCATTGCTATTGCTGTCATAGGCGTTCTGGGGAACGGACTCCAAAACATTGCCGTTTCTGTTGTGATAGCGACCTGGGCTTGGTTTGTTCGTGTTGTCAGATCTTATTCCGTTCAAGAAATGGGTAAAGATTATATCCTGGCAGCCCGGATTTCTGGGTGCAATACAGGAAAGCTGGTCTTCAGACATCTGATTCCTAACATTCTGCCACAGTTTCTTGTGTATGTTTCCACTGGTGTCGCTTCTTCCATCATTATGGTTTCCAGCTTTGCTTTCCTCGGACTTGGCCTTCCCTCCGGCACACCGGAATGGGGTGCCATGTTAAATGATGCCAGGACAGCGCTTTACTCTCATCCGGAATTGCTGATCTATCCAGGCTTGTGCATCTTCGTAACGGCAGCAGGCTTCAATTTGTTTGGAGAAGCACTCCGTGATATTCTGACGCCGGAGGAGGACAGCCTATGATGTCGTCACTTATAATCGATCGTTTAAGCATTAAACTGCGGTCAGGCTCGGATAACTTGGTTTCTGAAATATCCTTTGCAATCAAAGAAGGAGAGTCTTTAATCTTGTTAGGTCAATCAGGCAGCGGCAAAACAATGACCTGTAGTGCGGTGCTAAACTTATTGGACCCTAAAAAATTTGAGGTGTCGGGTTCCGTTCTCTTCGGCGAAACTGATCTTTTGAATTCATCAGAAAAGCAGAGACGAGGAATATACGGAAACCAGATTGTCTACATCCCGCAAAATCCAATGACTGCATTGGACCCTTCTATGCGTATTGGCAGACAGATGGATGAAACACTACGGCTTCATTCCGACAAATCCCGCCAGCAGCGTTACAACTATATTCTGCAGCTTCTGCATGATGTAGGGTTAGATGATCCTGACAGGGTATACAGAGCATACCCACATATGCTTTCCGGAGGAATGCTTCAGCGTGTCATTATCGCAATGGCTATGATGCTTGATGCAAAATTTGTGCTTGCCGATGAGCCGACAACTGCTTTGGATGTGATTCACAGAAATGGAATCATAGATTTATTTTCGCAGATGAAAGCAAATGGAGTTGGGGTTCTTATGGTAACTCATGATTTCGCAACAGCTCTTCAATTAGGCGGAAACATGTTGGTGATGAAAGAAGGAAGAATTATAGAATCCGGTGAAGTTCAATTTGTCTTCGATCATACCACAGAACCTTATACAAAGTCACTGATTGAAGCTTACTCCCTTTCCTGTGTTTTCACGAAAGGGGCGGAATCATGATTAAAGTCAACAACCTATCAAAAGAATTTCACGGACAAGGCACAAACAACGAGCTTCTGGCCGTTGATCATGTAGATTTTATTATTCAGGATGGTTCATTTTGCGCTTTGGTAGGAGAAAGCGGATCTGGTAAAAGCACTTTGGCTCAGCTCATGTGCGGTCTGTTGGTCCCATCTTCTGGTGAGGTACTGTTTGAAGGAAAAAATATTTCCCTCTGCCGGGGCAAGCAAAAGCAGGTACTGCGATCTAAAATACAGCTGATTCTTCAGGATGGCAAGGGAGCAATGGACCCTCGCTTTACGGTATATCAAATCATTGCAGAGCCAATTCGCAATTTCAGAAAACTCACCAAAAAGGAAGAAGAACGGGAAATCAATGATCTTCTTGCTATGATGGAGCTTCCCGAAGAAATCAAGCTGCGAAAAGCTCATGAGCTATCCGGTGGACAACAAAAACGTGTATGTATTGCAAGAGCGTTGGCTGCTCAACCGGATGTATTGATTTTTGATGAAGCAGTCAGTGGGCTGGATGTCCTGGTTCGTAAACATATTCTTGATTTGCTGAAGCGACTCCATCAGGAGCGAAAAATGACTTGCTTTTTCATTACCCATGACCTGGATGTTGCGCTATATCTTGCAGACCGTGTGATGGTGATGCGTTGCGGTAAGATTATCGAAGACCGTACATTTCACGGTTCAACAGACTGCTTTACACATCCGTATACAAAGCTTCTGCTGCATTCTATTGCTCCATATCTGGGCTAAACCATTCAATAAATATGTATACCCTGCTGAAAAGCATGTTATAAAAACAAATAAAGGAGATTTTGTACATGAAACTGAAAAAACTTTTAGCTTTCGGACTCGCACTTGTGATGTGCCTTGCTATGGCAGCTTGCGGCACAAACCCTGACGAGAATCCGGAGGAATCCACCTCTCAGACCGATGCAGAGCCGGTATCAATCACTGTCACCGAGAATTGGGACTTTTCTGTAGGCTTCTATCCTGTTATCACGCCTATGGTATCCAGCACTTACGGTGCCGGATTCTGGAGTCGTAATTTTTACAACACGCTGGTAAGCTATGATGATAACGGGAAGATCCAGGGCGAGTTGGCTGAAACCTGGGAAATCAGTGATGACGGCAAGACTTACACCTTCCATCTGCGTGATGGTGTCAAATTTTCTGACGGTACTCCTCTGACTTCCGAGGCAGTAAAGATGACCCTTGAAGCAGTAGTAACCAATCTGGGTCCCCAGAATGGTGCCTTCGGTAAGCTTACTACTTTGTTTGACAAGCTGGAAACCCCGGATGAAAAAACCTTTGTAATGACTTTGAAGACCCCTTATTACGCTGCTCTTGACAATCTGACCATGGCGCTGCCTCTTGGTATTGTGAATCCCGCAGCCTTTGAAGGCGGCGTAGAAAAGGCTTACGAGAATTGCGTGAGTGCAACTATGGGTACTGGTCCCTATATGTTTGACCGGGTCGAGGGGGACACTTATACCTTTATCCGCAATCCCTACTACTGGGACGAAGCTCCTGAAGTGGATGAGTTCAAGGTCAAAGTGATTCCTGATAATGCTGCAAAAATTCTTGCTCTGCGCAACGGTGAAATCGATGCAATTCTCGGCTCCAGCAGACTTAGCGCAGAAGGCTACACGGAGATTTCCCAGGATACCGCTTTCGGTCATGCCATGGATGACAGCACCAACCAAACCCGTTATCTGGGTATGAACCTGAATAAGGCTCCCTTTAATGATCCTCTTGTAAGGGAAGCAGTATCCTACGCTGTTAATCAGCAGGAGTTGGAAACCTCTGTTTTCGATGGCCTGGAGACCGCTGCCGAAACCCTCTTTACGAATGAAAAGCCCAACTGCGGTGTGGAGGTTAAGACCTATCCTACTGACATGGAAAAGGCAAAGCAGCTCATGAAGGAAGCCGGCTATGAGGATACCAATGATGATGGTATCCTGGAGAAGGACGGAACTTCTCTCGCCATTCATTTCAACTATTCTCAGAGCCTTGCAAGTATTGACAATGCAGTTCTTTCTATTGCAGCTTCTCTTAAAGAACTCGGCTTCGATGTTACTATTGATGCAGTAGACATGAACACCTGGTATGGAGCCTTGATGGCTGGCGAATATGATCTGACCTTCTACAATACTGCTGGCGGTTCCTTTGACCCTGCAACGGATATGAGCAATATGGCTCCTGGCGCTATGGGTGATCCGATCCTCTGCCAGTTCTCTGCTTTCTTTGAGAATCCTGAAATTTTCGCAGAATTGGACTCCACTTCTGATTCTCAGCGTGTGCAGGAAATCTATGGAATGATTCTGAATGGTATTGCAGATCAGAATCTTCTGGTGCCTGTAACCGGCACTCACGATCTGGCTCTGTGGAATACTGATAAGATAACTGGCTATGACTTCTACACAGATGCCAGCTACGTAGACATTGCATCTGTTCATGTGAAATAATGTCCAGCAGTGTGGCTGAGGCGGCTGCAAAAGAAAGACTTCATTCTTCCGGAGAAGACTATCTAAAAGCCATATTTATTCTTGAAGCGCAACATAGTTCAGTTCGTTCAGTAGAGGTTGCTGAGTACATGAATGTATCTAAAGCGAGCGTTAGTCATGCAGTTGCTCTATTAAAAAAGAACGGATTTCTCAAAATGAATCAGGACTATGACCTTGTTCTCACAGATTCTGGAAGAGCAATCGCAAGCTGCATCTATGAAAAACATTGCTATTTTAAGGATAGACTGATAAGCGCCGGTGTTTCTCCGGAAACAGCCGAAATTGAAGCTTGCCGCCTGGAACACTGTGTCAGTGAAGAATCTTTCCATAAACTTCGTAAAACATATGGGTATTAGAGCCCAATAAAGAATACGGTCAAGGAAAAAGTTCCTTGACCGTATTTTTTACAGATTTGGTAGCGCTGTAAATATAGCCTCTATATAAAGAGAAAACTTTTACAGCATGAGCTTCTTCCACTTTCTGATTTTTGTGCGGAAGGTGCCAAAGGGAGCCACGGTGTTGACATGGATAAACTTATAAACTTCCCATACCGCAGATTTTGTCGCCCCGTCTGCCCACTTGCGTCTGTGGGGAGCAAAGAGATCCTCGCCGGTCATGGCGTCGATCATCCCATAGATCCTCTGGATATTCGTGTCCAGCTTCGTTCTGAGTTCATGGAGCGATAGACCGGCATAGGTATCCGTGAACCACTGATACAGTTCCCCCAGCTGGTTCCACTTGAACTGATCGGACGGGGTTTTTACTTCCAGACCGTTTCTCTCATCCTGTTCCCACTTCAGCACAAGAGTTGTCCAGCCAACCTTATAAGCCAGATTTTCCGCCGGAGTACGGTCAACATCTTCCGCCCGAAGGTCTTTCATCTCTTCCGGGATATTGTCAAACTCGGCAATGAATTTGGTATAGGTTTTCTTGATCTCGTCTTTCAGTTCTTCTTTGCTGGTATATGCTCTCATAAATTACCTCATTTCTGTATCTGTTGTATCTGTTAGGATTACTTTGATTATTCTAACACTTGTTCCCAAAGACAGCTCCAAATTGGTGCTACCTTCTTACCCCCATACTATACTTCAAATTTCCTCAAAAGCAAACATAGCTTCCTTTGGAAGTTTGTCATTGTCACAGCCCAGCAGATATTGGATCACCTTTCTGGCATAGAAATTTGAAATAGTGGTGTCCCAATCGGCCAGCCGAAGGATCTCTGCTGTGCTGGTTTCAAAATCCAACGAAATTTCACCCCACTCGCCGTCGCAGTCTGCCTGATATTCGTAGACTGCTGCGGCGATTTTCTTTTTTCTCTTGGTTTTGGCTTTCTGCTTGATGCGAACCGCCCGGACAGCTCCCTCGGCAGCTGCAAGCAGGGTCAGCTTTTCCGTAGCTTTGCGGTAGGCTCGCTCTGCACCGCTGGCGGTGCTGCCCTCAAACAAGACCGCCAGCTCCTCAAAGGTGGGGCGGTTCTTCCATGAGCTGACCCGTCCACAGGTCATACAGAGGGCCAGCCGTTTTTCCAGCAGCGTCTGCTCCCGGAAATTCAGCTTTTCAAAGGCCCTCTGGATCTTCTCAGCCTGAGCGCCATTCCAGAGAATATCGGTATAATTCCAGCTGTCATCTACGGCCACTTCCTCGCCGGTTTCTTCGCTGTCCGCCTCCTGAATGGTCTGATAAAACGGAACCCGGCTTCGATTTTGTTTGGCCAATGCCAAAAACTTTGCTGCGGTTTCCTCGGTACAACCGTTTTTCTGGGCATATTTCTGGATTGCCGCCTGTTCAGACTGACCGGATTGATTGTAGAGCCAAGCAATCCCACGCACAGCTTTGTACTCATCCACATTTTCAAAGGAACCGGCCTCCTCCTGCATCCGGCAGGTCAAAAGGGCATTCCCGATAAAATGATGGGCATAGGTCAGAAAATCTGCCCCTTGTGCGGGATCGTATCCCCGGAGACAGTCCAACATGGCAAGCACACATCCCATTTTGTAGTCCAAAAAGCGTTCTGGGTCATAGCGATCCAGCCCCTCCCGCAGCAGGAAACGGCGAACACGACCATTAAGCCGATTTTCATAGCAGTGCAGGAAAAAGGAGAACCAGCGCAATTCACGGCTCCGCACAGCCTCAATGATGTAGTCGTTCATATTTTCCAGAACAGGCGGTTCCGGGTCAAGCTGAAAGATGCGTTCCACTTCCCGCATGGTTAAGCCCTTGGATTCCGTCAGAAAACTGTATTTGGCACAGTGGTCGGACAGCTCCCATGTCCACGCTGTATCCATTTTCCCTCACCACCTTTCGGATGTTTCGCTGCTTATTTCTTTGCTTATTTCTTTTTTACTGCTTCTAAAAGTGCATCCTGGGTCATTTCCTGCTCGTAGACAGTGCTGGCATAGCGCTGATCTGAAAGCGCACGGAACATCTTATCTTTTGCCAGCTTCTTCATAGCTGCTGCCGTTTCTTTATCCAGCTTTCCACGGCGGGTGCTTTGCAAAATGGTGTTCATACGGCGGGTATAAATAGCCTTTATCGGATGATCATCTGCAAGCTCCCGCTGCTCCCGGCCTCTCAGATTGCCGATTTGTCGGCACGTCCGTCCCTGCTGGTCGCCGGGGGTCAGACCGCCGCAGTATTTGGTATGCCGTGCGTCAATGGTGAGAAACCATCTGCCGCAGATGGGGCATTTCTTGGGTGCATGGCCCACACAAAGCCCCTCAAACAAATCAGAACGGAACATTCCCACAAAGGAGACATAGTGCATCCGCTTGACCAGCTGCGGCTCCGTCTTTCCGGGCCGAAAAGCGGATACATACTGCACCGAAGCATTGGTCAGGGTCATCCAGGCCGGGTTATCCAGCGACAGAGTTGGCTCACCTTTGAAGAACTGCCCGAACATTGCTGCATAACCATCCGGGGTACGGTCATAGCCTGGTTCATTCAACCGCTCTGCAAATTTTGTCAAGGCTTCCTTGTACTGCCCCAGAGAATAACTCAAATGCCCCAGCACCTGCACTATTCGGACGAGCATGGTTGCCTTGCTGTGCTGACCAGTCAAGGCACAGATCAACTGCTCCTGATGAGAGAGCTGCAAATAGGCTTTGGCGTCCTCCATATATTCTTCGGAAAATATGGCTGCAAGTTTTTGCTCAAAATAGCTTCGATTCAGACGGGAAAAGGGCGGTGTAACCTGCAAAAAGGAGATGATCTCGCCAGCGGCTTGCTGCACCTGCGGCAGCAGCTCCATATCCACGGAACCGGTGTTCATCCCCTGAAGCAGTTGGTTCAGCACATTGCAGGGAGCATCCAGCTTTTCAATGGTACTGTCCGGGATGTTCAGCACCTCGCAGCCAATGGTTCCTGTGGGCATCGTACACCCCTCATAGGTTACGGTGTCCTGCCAGAAATCCAGAGATAAAACGGCATGGTTGATAATCTGATCCATCTTCTCCCTCCTGTCATGTTTTTCTATTTTCATAATAGCACACAACAAAGGCCTTGTCATGTTTTTTGAAAACAGCTTGTCATGCCATTAGCCTGTTTTTTTCGGTTTTCCCCATAACCTATACAGAGGGGTGAGAAAACCACCCCATCAAAAAGGAAATGGAGGGAATCGGTATGAATCTGTTTGAAGTGGTGAAAGCCAATATCAACACACAAGAAGTAGCGCAGACGTATGGAATCGACGTCAACCACCATGGCATGGCACTGTGTCCGTTCCACAATGACCGTCATCCGAGCTTATATGTGTCGGATGACCACTACCACTGTTTCGCCTGTGGGGAACACGGAGATGTGATCGACCTGACCGCCAAGCTGTTTGACCTTCGGCTGTATGATGCGGCCCGAAAACTGGCATCGGACTTTCACCTTGCGCCGGACAAGCCCTTGCCGGAAGCCATTCGACGGGAAAAGGAACACAAAACCAGAGCACAGCGGCTTCGTGAAAACGAGCGGCTGTGCTTTTCTGTTTTGAACGAGTATCGGCGATTGCTCCTGGATTGGAAAAAACGGTATGCACCACAAACGCCGGAAGATGTGCTGGACGAGCGGTTTGTGGAAGCCTGCCACCGTCTGCCATGGGCAGAGTATCAGCTGGACATCCTGCTGCAAGGCGATTCCTATGAACGAGGCGAAACCGTGAGTAATCTAACGGCAAACGGATACATCCGCAAATTACAGGCCCGTCTGAGAGAGGAGCGATACCATGAACAACCCTATTTGGATCGATGATAAGGGGAAAATTGTTGAACCGGAATACTGCCGGGATTTCCTGTCCCGGCATCCGATGCGCTGCATCAATGACCACTTTTATACTGTGGATGGCCCGTTGCCGGATGAAAGCAAATTGAAGAGAACGATTTATGAGGAAATCTCGCCCTGGCTGCATGACAAGGTCGCACAGACGGTGGAGCAGGTGCTCAAGACATTGAAGCTGGCGGCATACGCAGACCCGTTGCCCCTGCAATGTGACCGCATCCATGTGGCGAATGGCACTTATTTTCTGGATGGCACGTTTACAGAGGAAAAAGAGTATTGCAGCAACCGTCTGTCGGTATCCTATCGGGCTGATGCTCCGGCACCGGAACACTGGCTGCGCTTCCTTTCGGAACTGCTGGAGCCGGAGGATATTCCCGCCTTGCAGGAGTATCTGGGCTACTGCCTGATTCCATCCACCAAAGGACAGAAAATGCTCATGCTGATCGGCAAGGGCGGTGAGGGCAAAAGCCGCATCGGTGTGGTGATGAACACCATTTTCGGGCTCAACATGAATACCACTTCCATCCAAAAAGTAGAAACTAATCGGTTTGCCAGAGCCGACCTGGAGGGCAAGCTGCTGATGGTGGACGATGATCTGGACATGAACGCCTTGACCAAAACCAACTATGTAAAATCCATTGTAACAGCAGAATTGCGGATGGATTTGGAGCGGAAGAAAGAACAAAGCTATCAGGGACTGCTTTATGTACGCTTCCTCTGTTTCGGTAACGGGGTATTGACTGCACTTCACGACCGCAGCGACGGTTTCTTTCGCCGTCAGATCATTCTGACCACCAAAGATAAGCCTGTGGATCGGTTTGATGACCCGTTTCTTGCTGAGAAATTGATTGCCGAAAAAGAGGGAATCTTCCTCTGGATGCTGGAGGGATTGCGGCGGCTGATCGCCAATCACTATCACTTTACCATCAGCCAGAGAGCCAAGGACAATATCACTTCCGCAGTTCGGGATGCCAACAACATTCTGGACTTTCTCGATTCTGAGGGTTATGTGGCATTCAAGGCCGATTATGAAGCCAGCACCAAAAATCTGTATGCAGCCTATAAGCGGTGGTGTGAGGACAACGCCGAAAACCCACTGTCACCAAAGAGCTTCGCAAACCAGCTCAGCCAGAATGCTGAACGCTACCATTTGGAGCCGGTCAACAATCTACACATCGGCGGTGGAAAACGGTGCCGGGGATATATGGGCATTTATGTTCTGCTCTCGCCTATGGAGTTGTAACGGAACATCAAAACTTTCTGTTCGTGCGTTCATGTGTTCCTAATCGGGTGCAGCCTTTGGAACGAAGGAACGCACGAACGCAAAAAATCGAAGTTCATTTTTATATTTGATAGCTCGGCTGGGCATTAAAATTGGCTATGCCCAATCAATGGTTGTGCAAACGGTGAAAAACACTACCATAATTAGAACACAAATCATTATTCGGTGATTTACAGAACGATGATGGTGGTATGCGGGAAGGTGGCTATTTTCACGGTTTCGCTTGCAAGCCCACCTAATGGCAAAGTCGGTGGGGTACTGTTGCGGACAGTTCTTCATAGACACCATTCTGAGCGATTTTTTGAATGTTATCCATGTTTGCCGAGTCGTGCAGCGTGTATGCTCCACGACAAACAAATTTTACTAAAGAATGAGGTACTTTCTATGAAATCCAATTTGAGAAATGAAATCAAGTCGTACATCGTGCGTTCCGGCTACACGATGCAGGAAGTCGTTGACCGGCTTTCTGAGGATTACAGCTGGAGCGACAGCGTTTCCAATCTGTCCAACAAGCTCCAGCGAGAGTCTCTGCGGTATGTGGAGGCAGTACAGCTTGCCGATGCCCTTGGCTATGATCTCGTATGGCAGAAACGGAGGGACACATGATGCCCGCCGTTCTTACCCGTCGTATCTCCCGCCACCATCGAAAAATCCGCAGATTTGGAGATGGATGGCAGAGTGGATTTGCAAAATCTGCTCTGCCTGTGAGCGGCAGAATTGAAGCAATCAAGAGTGCGGAGAGACTGTCGGTCACACCGCCTTTTGAGGATTTGGGTGCCACACACAAGCCTCTAAAGGCGGCAAGGCATCCGCAGATGCCGCATTCCCCCTCGGAGAGCCCACGGCACTTTGCAGCCCTCTGGGATGAAAGTGTCATAGTGGGTTATTACACTTCCCGCAGGAAGTGCATCCCCGTCCCTGAGCCGTCTACCGCACAACAGAAAGGAGCTAATTTTTATGGCCAGAAACGACGGAATCGACCGTACCTTTGCCCGCAACCAGGACTTGCCTACACTTGATGATGTGGCGAAAGTTCAGGAGCATAACGAACGAGAAAAGGACAGCTACTCCAACCAGGATATTGATACCACCCAGACCTACCGGAATATTCACTTCAAAGCTCCCACCGACAGCTATGCCGCTATGTTCGATCAGTTGATTGCTGATGGGATTATCTCCACCCGTGGCCTGAAAGCCGATGCGGTGAAATACGGGGAACTAATTTTTGATGTGAACTCCGCTTACTTCCACAATCACGGCGGCTACGAATATGCCAAGCAATTCTACACCGACGCATACAAAGCAGCCGTGGAGATTGTGGGCGGTGAGCAGTACATCCTCTCTGCTGTCATGCACGCTGATGAGCGCAACCGGGCTATGTCGGAAGCTCTGGGGCAGGATGTATACCACTACCACCTTCATGTGGTGTATGTCCCGGTGGTGGAGAAACAGATTCTCTGGTCGAAGCGGTGCAAGGATAAGTCCCTTGTGGGTACAGTCAAGGAAACGATCATGCAGGTCAGCCGGAGCAAAAAGTGGGAATCCAAGGTAGTTCTGGATGAGCAGGGCAATCCGCTTCTGACCGCCAAGGGCAAGAAAGTCCTGCGAACATCGTACAGTGTCCTGCAAGACGATTTCTTCAACTATATGAAAGCTGCCGGATATACCGATGTGGAGCGTGGAGAGCGTGGCAGTACCGAGGAACATCTGACTGTGACCCAGTTCAAGATGGCACAGGAGCAGCAGCGTCTGGAGGCTATGACCGCTCAAATCGCTCAGACAGAACAGGCGCTGGGCACCGCACAGGCTGCCGTTGAGAAAAAGCAGAAGGAGCTGCAATCCCTGCAAAAGCAGACCAAAGAACAGCGTACTGCCGCCCTGACGGTACAGGAAATCCGCTCCATGGGGAAAAAGACGATCACCGGCAATATCACTCTGACCCCATCCGAGTGCAGCACACTCAAGGATTATGCGGTCAACGGGATTCTTGCCAAAGCGGAAAACAGCCGTTTGGAAGAAAAACTGCAAAGCGCACAAAAAAGTGCCGCTGTCTGGAAACAGCGATATGAAAAGATTTATGACAAGTACCAAGAACTGAAAAAGGAAGTCCAGCCATATCTGGACGCTGTCAAGCTCGCACCCGAAAAGGTGCGGGCTTTTCTTGATGCCATTTTGACCCGTACCCGGCAAACAAGGCAGCACGATCAACCTTCCCGCCGCAAGTCGCAAGATATAGAACTTTAACAGAAAGGAATTTTTGCTTATGACCAATCTGACAACAAAACTCAATAAGTTGGTGCTCGATGATTCTCCTTCGGAAAAGCTGATTAACGCTTGTGCCGAAATCGATATTGAATCCTGCTTTGACCTGATTTTTGAACCGCCGATTGATTTTCTGGAAGAATGCCGGAAACGCTGGGAAAACCGAATGAACCCTTTTACAGGTACGGTAGAACGAAAAATCGGAAATACCTGGTATCTGCTGGAGACTGTATGTGACGGGAATGAGCCGCTTACCCACAAGGTAAAACGGCTCATTTTCTCGGATAAGGAGGCGCTTTGTTCATGACACAGACTCAAATTCATGCTACAATATCACCATGCACACCGATTCTGTCAGCTGACCCAACCGTAAAGGAGGACGCTATGTTGGATCAGCAGAAAATCACCATCCTGTACTGCCGCCTCAGCAATGAGGATGCACTGGATGGAGAATCAAATTCGATACAGAATCAAAAAGAGTTTTTAACCCGGTACGCAGCCGAGCATGGCTACACCAACCTGAAAATTCTGGTGGATGACGGATATACGGGAACCAATTTTGACCGCCCCGGCGTGCAGGAAGGCTTTGCACTGGTTAAGCAGGGGCTTGTCGGTTGCTGGCTGGTCAAGGATCTTAGTAGGTTTGGCCGAGATTACCTGACCGTTGGACAGTACACGGACATCATTTTCCCCAGCTACGATGTGCGCTTTGTCGCTGTCAATGATGGTGTGGACAGTGAACGAGGCGACAGCGACGGCTTTGCTGCTATTCGTAATTTGTTCAACGAATGGTATCCACGGGACACCAGCAAAAAAGTCCGGGTCGTATTCCGGCAGAAAGGCACCAGCGGAAAGCATCTGGGAAAACCGCCCTATGGTTATCGCACTGACCCTACCGATAAAGACCATTGGATCATTGACGAGGATGCCGCCCCAGTAGTCAAGCGCATCTTTGACCTGGCTATTGACGGCAAGGGGCCGGAACAGATTGCCCGTATACTGGAGAAGGATAAGGTGTTGACTACCAAGGCGCTGTATGCCAAACAGTCGGAAAATCATCCTGACCCGAAAAAGCGTAAGAAAATGCCGGAGCGCCCTTACCATTGGATTGGTCAATCGGTTGCGGGTATTCTGGAACGGATGGAGTACACCGGCTGTACCTGCAATTTCAAGACCTATTCCAAGTCCTATAAGCTGAAGAAGCGGATTCCCAATGCCATCGAAGATATGTGTATCTTCCCTGATACGCAGGAAGCAATCGTTTCTCAGGCTCAGTGGGACAGGGTGCAGGAGCTGCGAAAAAACAAACGCCGTCCCACAAAGGCGGAACGGCAGGGATTATTCTCCGGGCTTCTGTTCTGTCCCGATTGTGGGAATAAGCTGCACTTTGCTACCTGCAAAAGCTTTGACGGCAAGCAAGACCACTATGTATGCTCCAGCTACAAAAGCGGTCGAGGCACCTGTTCTGCCCACTATATCCGGGAAGATGTACTGCGGGAACTGGTGATGGAGCGCATCCGTGCGGTCAATGCCTATATTCGGCAGGACGTGGAGGGTTTTCAAGAGGAATGGCTGCAATGCCGCCGCTCCGATCAGGAACGCAACATCCGAGAAGATCGGAAGCGAGTGGAGCAGGCCAAGAAACGGCTGGCTGACCTGGATGTTCTTCTGTCCCGACTTTATGAGGATTTTGTCCTGGGTGATCTGAGCAAGGAGCGGTACAAGAAAATGACCGCCGATTACGAGGCAGAACAGGAACGGTTAAAACTCGAAATTGAAGTGACGGAAGAATGGCTGGAAACGCAGGAAACTATGAGTGCTGATGTAGACGCCTTTGTCGCCCTGACCCAGAAGTATGTGGATGTGCCGGAATTGACACCTACGATAGTCAATGAATATATCAAGAAGATTGAGGTGTTTGCGCCGGACAAATCCAGCGGCAAGCGGGTACAGAAGGTGAAAATCTATTTCAACTTCGTGGATGACGTAGAGATTCCTGTGGTTTCCGAGCTTGTTGTTGCGAAATCTACCCCTGGACGCAGAAAAACGGCGTGACCATTGCGGTCACACCGTTCTCTGCCCCTCGCAATGCTAAATAGTACCTTATCACTATTAAGCCTTGA
>CDYT01013791.1_pt1 | contig 124228 bp, 94 predicted proteins | sample 557541 | NCBI WGS metagenome assembly CDYT01 (sample SAMEA3182060, study PRJEB8094) | gut metagenome | biome: human; feature: gut; material: Stool; isolation source: human stools | place: Canada | collected 2013-01-15
CGAAATAATTCACCCTAGTTCATGTTTTACGGTCGTTAGGCGGTAATAATGCCCAACGCTACCGCATGTGAGGGCCGATACCTATATATGTGTAGGCTTACGCCACTATATGTGTAGCTTGACGCGACTATATGTGTGGGTTAACACTGCTATATGTGTGAGTTGATACAGCCATATGTGTAGGTTGATACGTATATATTCGTTAAAAAGCGACGCTTATCGTGTTAAAAAGCGGTTGTGGTAGCTTGTTCGCGCTCCCCGCTTACGCTCGTTGGCTTTTATAGCCAGAGAACCGTGTCGTGAAAAAGAAGGTATTTCAATCAAAAAGATACCATTCATCGCATTAAGCTGACATCCGCAATTCTTGTCTTATCCCTTTGAATTAAGTCTGTCCCCAATAAATATCGGGTGAGCGTTTACTTGATTAATATTGGCAATATATGAACAATGAATCTGCAGAAAAATATCTTGAGGCAACGATTCGTCAGCAACCACGTCACTGGCTCATAGACAAAAAACGAAACGGCAGACATCTCCGCCGTCCCGCCCAAAAGAGATAGCCTTATCTCTGTTTGTACACATGTCAAGGTTGGTTGTTTACTGATATCAGGGCCTATATAAACCCTGTTTTTCATATCGTGCGTAAACATAAGACTTTTTTTCGACAAAAGAGCAGATTCCTTCTTCTTTTTGGGAATACATGTTCTAAACATGCCACACTACCTCTTGGCTACTAGCGTGAGCTTCTATTATAGAGGAACTATGAAAAAGCATTTTACATCAAAACATAAAGCTAAATCCTTTCTTCTGCGAAGCATTGAACCGTTCAATCTCCAAAGAAAGGGATTTCTTTAACTGATTAGCCATAAATATTAAGAAAGACCTGCGTATGATGCAAATTGCCTTCAGTCGTTTTAAGGATTTTCTGAAAGAACAGTAGCCATTATATGAATGTAACATCAAACCCGAATTTATCACTAAGGATATGATGGTTCTGTTTGTGGACTATTTGCAATCCCGTAGCGTTGGCGAGGGAGCAAAAAGTATCTATCAGCGTTTCAAGAAAGTGATACGCTATGCCATCGAACACGATGTGATACTGAAAGACCTTACATATAAGAATGTAGACTACTCAAACAAGCTATTGAAGTTTGAACAGAATAAGACCAAAGGGCATTCTTCTGCTAGTGGAGTAGTCATTCCTTTGAATGACGGTTTGGTCTCTATTATTGGTGAACCTCTTGCGGATGGCAACAAAGATGTGCTTATATTTAATCTACCATCCTATGAAAGCTGCTGTAAATCAGTAAAACGTTGGGTGAAAAGATCCGGAATAGACAAGCACATAAGCTGGCATTGTGCCCGTCACTCATTTGCAGTGAATATCCTTAACAATGGTGCTAATATTAAAACAGTAGCCAGTTTGCTCGGACATAGCGGGCTGAAACATACGGAGAAGTGCCATTCAAGACACGCTGTAAGCACAAGCAGCACACTCTGTAAACCTTGCACTAACTTCCCGTAACTGGCTTATGGGCTGTTATATCGTGGAATTTGAACAAAACGGAGAAGACCGTGCAGCCTATGGTGAGCAGCATTTGAAGAAGTTGGAAAAACAACTAAATACCAAAGGACTTAACGAACGTAGATTCCGGGAGTTCAGACGTTTGTATCTTGTTTATCCACAGTTGAAAGAAGAGGTTTTAGGCTATGTTATGTCGGGTTCGGGAATTCGGCGGTTGCCGACCGCCGAATTTGAAACAGAGATTTGGCGGTCAGTAACCGCCAAATTGCAAGTGGTTTCAGAAATAGCAAATAATGACTGGAAATTGGCTACTGAAAAGCTATTTAACAGATTATCTTCTACGCATTTGAATGCAATATCTGCTATTGACAATCCTATTAAACGTGCCTTTTATGAAATGGAAACGATTAGGGGATGCTGGACTGTAAAAGAACTGGAACGGCAGATTGATTCATTGTACTACGAGCGTAGTGGATTATCTAAAAACAAAGAAGCTCTTTCTGCATTAGTACAGCAACAGGCAGTTCAACTACAGCCTGCGAATGTAATAAATACTCCCTTGACCTTAGAGTTCTTAGGGTTAAATGAACGGGCATTAGTTACAGAGAATGATTTAGAGCAAGCCATCCTTGATAATTTACAAAAGTTCCTTCTGGAAATGGGACACGGCTTCTGCTTTGTACTGAAAAAGGAGATACTTTAGTTCGTTATGCCACAGCAGGATTAGACCCAAATATTTTTGTACAAAAGTATAAAATCCAGTTGCCCAGTGAGGAAGAAATCAAGAAATTTCTTTCAAAGGAGATAGGCTAACAACTTTCAATAAAAACAAAGGTTTAGTTCATTTTAGATATACAAGAGGAATGGACTAAACTTAATCTGTAACCTTTTCATTATAAAACCTCAAAAATTCCATTTCACCCACCTGCTTTAAAAATTTCTGATTTTCAATAAAGTCTTGTCCATACTTTAACCAACGTTTTGTAAAACCTTTGAACTTAGTACAAGGAAATAGATGACATTGGTAGCAGTGTGTTATTCCTTTCTCAACGCAACACAGGTAAAATGTTCTACATTTTTCACAGCGGGTTTTGTTTTCCTCTGCTCCCTGACAAATTTTTTCATCTCGTGTGTAGCTTGGACAACCGCCACAGAACACACCACAAGCAGGAATACGACCATGATATGGTTTTATTACAGATAAGTTTTTTGCCATCCAAAAATTAGTCAAATTCAATTTATTTGCCTGTCGTTTTTGTTTCTTCTTCACCACGTATTTTTGCTTCTCAAAGAATGGACGAGCAGTTAGACTCACTTCTGATGTGATTTGTATAATACCTTTTGTAATAGCATATCGTTCTATTTCTTCCAAAAGCATAGTTGCAATGCCTTTGCCTTGAAAGTCTGCGTGAATGAACATAGAGTGCAGATAGCCTTGCGGCGTAATGGATGAAAAACCTACAATCTGAGACAATTGATTAACAGCCACAATAAAATAGTGAGTCTTTATCATTTCCTCTATATTGGAAAGATCATCTCCGCATGATGCCCAATCTTCAACTTCATCCTGTGAATAATCACGCCTGTTTACTACAAGCACGGTATTCTTATATAAATCTCTCAGTTCAGCACTATCAGATTGTTGCGCTATTCTGATTTTAAAGTCCATTTTCATCTTTGGTTTTGTATCTTTTCGTATAATACCTTATTATCATTAAGGGTTAAAACATATATCTGTTTTTCCGAATTTTCGTTGTATCCATCTTTGGCAATGGGGATCGTAAGTCTGCCTGTACCACAGCACAGTTCAAGTATTTCAGCCTCCTTATTTTTCGGTAGCCACTTTTTGTAGAATTGCAAATCAGATAGAAAGGTATTTAATCCATCATATATATTTGCATCATAAATCAACTCACCAACCTTGTAACCTATATTCATTTATATTCTCCAATATTCATTGTTTCATGTTTATATACCAAACTTATTTCTATTCTCTTTCGTGTCCGGATGGGATAGTGCGTTTATGTCAGCCCTACTGATACATTCATTAAATTGCAAGGCAATAATTCGGGGGTCTATCATTATCTCTTCTTTGCTATATTTATCATTATTACCCCATTCGGTTTTAAGCTGCGCATAAATTATATCATCTACCCAATCCCCACGCAAATAATAGCTCTCCTTAAAGTGAGCTTCCTTTCTGAACCCCAATCGCTCTATTAACTGGATAGAAGCTGTATTTCTCGGATCGACTGAGGCTATAATCCGATGTTTATCGAGCGTTCCAAAAAGATAATCAACTATTGCTTTCAATGCTTCTGTAGCATAACCTTTTTTCTGATAATCTTTATGTAGTGTACATCCAAGTTCAGCCTGCATATTGTTGTGATTGGTAAAGCTAATTCCCATATCATCAATTAACCTGTTTTCATCTGCAAGAATAATGGTAAACTGAAAACATATATTGGCAATATCCATTGTCGCCGGCATATTGCTAATATAATCACGGACTTCTTCAACTGAATCAGGAAACCATCCCTGATACTTATTTTCCGCAAAGTCAGAACGATAAGAAAAAATGCTTTCTGCATCTTCCGGTTCAGCAAGCCGTATGATTAATCTTTCTGTTTTAATGGGATATTTCAACTTGTTGTTTATAAATTCATGAGTTGAGCAAAGATACAAAAATTGTCTAGCCGTGGATAGTCCTGCCGAATAATTACATACAAAAAAAGCTTGACTGATTACTCAATCAAGCTTTTCAACTTCAGTACCCAGAGCCGGGATCGAACCGGCATGGAAGTGAATCCACTGGTGTTTGAGACCAGCGCGTCTACCAATTCCGCCATCTGGGCATTTTTGATTAACCTTTTAGCTTTAGCAGTAGGTTTGTTTCTCAAATGCGTTGCAAAGGTACAGCTTTTTTTTAAACCCGCAAGCGTTTGGGTAAAAATTTTCAAATATTTTTTTCACAGTGGGAATATGTATGGGATTGTTTCGCATAGAAAGATTATTTCGTTACATTTGTAAACGTATAATCATAATAACAGCCAATATCATGAAAGATAATTATTGCGTCATCATGGGAGGCGGAATCGGTAGCCGTTTCTGGCCTTTCAGTAGAGAAAGTTACCCAAAGCAATTCCTTGATTTTTTTGGGAGCGGACGGTCTTTACTGCAAATGACATTTGATCGCTTCGCAAAAATCATCCCTACTGAAAATATATACATCGTTACCAACGAATCTTATGCGGACTTAATCAAGGAGCAGTTGCCGGAATTAGCGGAAGAACAAATACTTTTGGAACCGGCTCGTCGCAATACAGCCCCTTGTATCGCTTATGCGGCTTATCATATTAAGGCATGCAATCCGGAAGCCAATATTGTCGTAGCCCCTTCCGACCATCTGATCTTAAAAGAGGATGTTTTCTTGAGGGACGTTCAAAAAGCGTTGGATTTCGTGAAGAGAAACCGTGCGTTGGTCACCTTGGGCATCAAGCCTAGCCGCCCGGAAACAGGATACGGATATATCCAAAGCAGTGATACGGTAGTAGATGATTTCACCAAGGTGAAGACCTTTACTGAAAAACCGGATCTCGAGTTGGCAAAGGTATTTATGGAAAGTGGAGAATTCTTCTGGAATTCTGGCTTGTTCGTCTGGAACGTGAATACGATCTTGGAAGCGTTCTCTAAATATCTCCCGGATATCAGCAGCCGTTTCGATCTAGGTAAGGATAAATTTAATACCCCGGAAGAAAAAGCGTTCATCCAAGAGAATTTCCCTTATTGCCTAAATATATCCATCGACTACGGTATCATGGAGAAAGCGCACAACGTATATATGCTATGTGTAGATTTCGGCTGGGCCGACCTCGGTAGCTGGGGATCTTTGTTCGACCTAGCGAATAAAGACGAAAATGAGAACGCAGTATTGAAAAATAACGAGGCAATGCTATACGAATGCTCCGGCAATGTGATCGCATTAAATAACCCGAAACGTCTAGCCGTTATCCAAGGGCTAAAAGATTGCATCGTGGCTGAGTCTGGAAACGTATTATTGATTTGTAAGAAGGATGACGAACAACGTATCAAACAATTCGTAGCCGACGCTAAAATCAAATACGGAAAAGAATACAACTAATTAAGAATTGAGAATTGAGAATTGAGAATTATCGGCAAGCGGTATTCATTCTCAATTCTCAATTTTCAACTTCTTAGCAAGATATCGTACAGGATACCACGCAGCCAAAAAGCCTATCGTTAATACCGTTACAAAGACTGTTATTATATCGACCGGGACTACACGTACCGGATAAGCCTCTATAATAAACGCTCCGGCAGCTTCCCCTAGTTTTATAAAGCCAAACTCTTGTTGTAGCAAGCAAAGTACAACCCCGATCAAGACTCCGATCAAAGCTCCAAAACCGGAGATCATCCAGCCTTCAAACAAGAAAATCCGACGGATCAGACTGTCATCAGCCCCCATATTACGCAGTGTACTCACATCCTCCTGTTTCTCGATCATCAACATGGATAAAGAACCCACCACGTTGAATAAGGCGATCGCCAATATAAAAGTAAGGATCAAGAAGGTCATCCATTTCTCGACTTGCATCATCTTGAAAGAAGCCTCTTGTTGCTCAAAACGGTCTTGCACGATATATTGATCACCTAGGATACGTTGAATCTCTTTCTTTACCGGAGCGATATCTCCGCTATCTTTCACCTTCAATTCCACCGCTGTCACTTCTTTATCATAATTAAATAAAGAACGGGCCAATGACAAAGGCACGATCATATATGAATCATCGTAAACCTGTTGGTCCGTACGAAAGACACCACCGATATAAGCATATTCCAAATTGAAAGAAGAAGCCGGATTCGCCATGTTCACCTTCTCCTCCCGCTTCGGAGCGTAGATCTCTAGCGGAGAGACGAAGCCAGCGTTTATTCCTAGCGAGAAAGCCAATCCGATCCCCATATTCGCGTAATTCGCCACCTCGTCATTCAGAAGGAACTTTCCATCGATCAAGATACTATCGATCTGCGCCAGTTTCTCATATTGCTCGTCTACACCTTTCAAGGTAGCTACACCCTGACGATCTCGATAACGGACCAAGGCATTGTCCTGCAATACCTCACTAAAACAAACAATGCCGGGCAATTCCCTCACCTTACGTATCTCTTCCGAGGTCGGGTCGAAAACCTTCCCTTTCCGGGGCATGATCTTCAACTCCGGATCAAAATTGCTGAAGAGAGAAGATACCAAATCGTTGAAACCATTATAGACCGACAAGGCGCATACTAAGGCGATCGTGGCGACAACAACCCCGCATACCGATACCATCGATATGATATTTATGGCATTGTGCGACTTCTTCGAAAAGAGATATCGCCGGGCTATATAGAACGGAAGATTCAAGGCTCCTCTGATTACTTATGCAAAAGATTGTCGATATTCTCGATATAATCCAATGAATCGTCTATAAAGAAGCTCAATTCAGGAATCTTACGAACCTGCAAACGAATACGTTGCCCCAAATCAAAACGGATCGCTTTCGTATTGCTCCGTATAGCCTCCAATAGCTCTTGCGATTTATCCGACGGGAAAATGCTTAAATAAGCTCTCGCCACACTTAAATCCGGACTTACACGAACTACGCTGACAGAGACCAATACACCATGCATTCCTTGCGTCTGCTTCTGAAATATATCACTCAACTCCTTCTGAAGAAGGCGTTCGATCTTTTGTAATCTAGTACTTTCCATACGCTTTATTATTTACTTTTTCCAGATCATCGTCAAGCCGTCACGTAAAGGGAGGATCACCTTCTCTACCCGATCGTCTTGCTTAACCTTTTCATTAAAAACCAGTATTCCCTTCGTTTGTTTATCGGAAGGATGCACTTCTTCTACCACTTTACCGTCCCAAAGCGTATTATCCGCGAGAATCAAGCCGCCCGGACGGACCATCGGGAATACCAAATCATAATACTCGGAATACAGGCGTTTGTCGGCATCGATAAAAACCATATCGAACGTCTCATCCAAACGGGGGATAATCTCCATAGCATCCCCAAAATGGACTTTTATCTTGTCCTTATGTAGCGAGCGGGAAAGATATTTCATGATAAAATCCTCCATCTCGTCATTGATCTCGATCGTATGGATCAACGCCCCCTCTTCCATGCCTTCCGCCATACACAAAGTGGCATAAGACGTATAAGTCCCGATCTCCAAGACTCTTCTCGGACGAATCATCCGGCAAAACATCTTCAATATCCTACCCTGCAAATGCCCGGATAGCATACGCGGACGGAGAAGGTTCACATTGGCGTCGCGATTCAACGCCGACAGCAAATCCCCTTCTTCATCTATATGAGAAAGAATATACGCATCAATCTCGCCCGTAAACATTCCTCTTACTCTTTAAAAGTAGGCAACTGATATTGCGTGCCGGCATCCAGCACCTTTCCTACGTTGTTAATCTCCAAAAAGCTGGTACCGCCACCTTCGCCGAAGCTACCGCTCAAATACGCTACCATATCGTTGCGAGTGATACGTCCGCTATGAATCAACTGGTTCAGCGCATCATAGAAATATCCCCTACGGCTGTCGTTGTACGGCTGATGAACCGCCCATACGCCATAAGAAAGACCCAACATACGCATCACACGAGGATTATAGCAGATAGCGAACACGGTAGAGGTTCCGCGGAAAGCAGCCAAATAACGTGCCGTACGACCGGTGTAACTATCCGTGATGATCGCCTTCACATGTAATTTAGAAGAAGACTTAACGGCTTGTTTCGCCAAGAAAGAAGTCACGTCTAAATCATTCCCCTCGATCGGTACACGGATATCATTCGCAGAAAGCTTAGTCTTCTCAGCCTCACGAGCCACTTTCGTCATGGTCTGTACCGCCTCGACCGGATATTTTCCATAAGCCGTCTCACCGCTTAGCATCAAAGCATCCGTACGATAATAAATAGCGTTGGCGATATCCGTAACCTCGGCACGAGTAGGGCGAGGATTGTTAATCATGGAATGAAGCATTTGCGTAGCCACGATAACCGGCTTCTTCACCTCCACGCACTTACGGATCAACATACGCTGGATACCCGGGATCTTCTCGGCCGGAACCTCGATACCCAAGTCACCACGAGCGATCATGACGCCATAAGCCACTTCCAAGATCTCCTCGATATTGTCTACACCCTCTTGATTCTCTATCTTAGCGATAATCTTGATAGGGCTGTTACGCTCGTCCAAGATACGTTGGATATCCAATACGTCCTGTTTGTTGCGAACAAATGAGTGAGCGATAAAATCGAGATCATGATCGATCGCCCAAAGGATATTATTACGGTCCTTCTCAGTCAACGAAGGCAAATTGATACGTACGCCCGGCACATTCACGCTCTTGCGGCTACCTAGCGTAGCGTCATTCTGGATCTCGCAAAGCAAACAATCGCCGGATTTCCCGGTAACCTTCATTTCCAGATCACCATCATCGATAAGGATGTCGCTGCCAATCGCCAAGTCGTTCACGAAATTCTTATAGGACACACAAATACAATCATGCGAAGTTTCCTGATCGGGATTACCGATTACCTTCACGATCTCTCCAGTCTTGAAAGGGATCGGTTCCTTGTTTACCGTCGTAGTGGTACGTACTTCCGGCCCCTTTGTATCCATCAAGATACCGATACGGTCGGATACGGTACGGACGTTATTTACCACACGGGTCAACCCCTCTTCCATCATGTGAGCCGTATTCAGGCGCACCACATTCATTCCCGCTTTATATAACGCCTCAACGAACGCAACGTCGCAGCGCTGGTCGGAAACTGTAGCAACAATCTTCGTATGCTTTAACATATACCTTAAATTATTATAACCTAATTATTAATTCTATTTGATAACCTTCTAAACCTTCTATCACATAAACGATTCGATCGCCAACCGATACGAATCCAGCCCAAACCCAAGAATCACTCCCCTGCATGCCGCCGATATCATCGACACATGACGAAACGATTCACGGGCATGCACATTCGAGATATGCACCTCCACGACTGGCGTAGTAACCGCCTTGATAGCATCGTGCAACGCAATGGAAGTATGCGTATAAGCGCCGGCGTTCAATACGATACCATCATATTCAAAACCCACCTCATGTATCTTGTTAATTATCTCTCCTTCCACATTACTTTGATAATAAGATATCTCACACTGAGGAAAGCGGGCACGTAACTCGCTCAAATAGTCCTCGAACGAGGCATTTCCGTATACTGTCGGTTCTCGCTTGCCCAACAGATTCAAATTAGGGCCATTGATGATCTGAATCTTCTTCATTCTTATTGTAAGTTTATTACCTTTGTACCGCCCGTTGAGGCCGGAATTATCCGGCAAAGGTAAGGATTTTATTTGACACATTCATAACGACATACCGACAATGCGACAAGGAAAAGATATAATAAACCGATATAACACCTATTTACGGTTAGAAAAATCGCTCTCAGCCAACTCCATCGACGCCTATTTGACAGATCTTGACAAATTGCTACGTTTCGCAGAGGATGAGAAAAAGGACGTTAAGGAGATCAGCTACGACGACTTGCAACAGTTCATCGCCCAATTACGTGACATCGGTATCCATCCCCGATCGCAAGCACGCATCATCTCGGGTATCAAATCGTTCTATCGTTTCTTATTGCTTGACAATTATATAACAAATGATCCGACCGAATTGTTAGAGTCTCCCAAGATCGGATTGAAGCTGCCGGAAGTATTAACCGTCAACGAGATAAATAGCATTCTCGACACGATAGACCTCACGCTTCCCGAGGGACAACGGAACCGTGCGATGCTGGAGGTTTTATATAGTTGCGGACTGCGCGTATCGGAGCTTACTGGCCTGCGTTATTCGGATATATATCCCAAGGAAGGTTTCATCCGGGTAGAGGGTAAAGGAAGCAAACAACGGCTTGTTCCTATCTCCGAAGTTGCTTTGCGGGAAATTAAAAACTATCTGTATGACCGGAATTCGGTCGTGGTTAAAAAAGGCTTCGAGGATATTTTATTTCTAAGCCGGCGAGGAACGGCCCTCTCCCGTATCATGGTATTTCATATCATCAAGCAACAGACGGAGGCCGCCGGTATCCATAAAAACGTAAGTCCCCATACCTTCCGTCATTCTTTCGCCACCCACTTGCTGGAAGGCGGCGCCAACTTACGCGCTATCCAAGAGATGCTGGGGCATGAGAAAATCACCACCACCGAGATATATACACATATCGACCGGGAATTCCTTCGCAAAGAGATACTGGAACATCATCCGAGGAGCAGGCCAAGAACTTAAAAGAACCGATCCTGCTCCGCTAGCAAAGCCTCAAGGATGTCATAAATTATTTATTTCCTCCTCTGACAAACCAGTATAACGCACGACCATTTCCATCGAAAGCCCATCAGACCGCATACGCCGAGCTGTTTCTAGACGTTCTTCCACACGGCCTTCTTCTCGACCTTCTATTAGTCCTTCTTCTCTGCCTTCTTCTCTGCCTTCTGCTAATCCTTCTGCTAATCCTTCTTCCCGTCCTTCAAACTTAGCAGTGCTCAACACGTCATTCTGGATCATAATCGCATTCAGATGTTCGTCATAAGCATAACGTTCCTCGGGAGACATTGAGTAATAGCGTAATTTCTCTCGTGCCTCTTCCAAGCCAGGGGCTGTCGTTCCGGAAGTTATGATCCCATCTTTCAAGTATCGCACCCATTCCTCCAAGGGGGTCACGGCCACCTTATCAAACTCATTCACCCGGACCAATATATACTCCGGAAAGATCTCCGAGGGAAGACGCTTGACGATCGCACCCCTCTCCTTGGTATTTACCTGTAAATGATCATGGGTATGCACGCCGACAAATTGGTTCTGCCCGTGATACAGATAATCGGTTCCTACGCCTATATCAAAATAAAGGATACTGATAGAATAGACCTTTTTCACCCCGGAATAGTCCTGTCCCAAATGAAGATGCTCGGTGACGGCTTTCGCCACGCCATAAAGCACACGTTCCAAATAATAAAGCTCGCGGGTATTCTGGATCTCGATAAGGATGATATCTCCCTTTGTGTTCTTAGCCTTGATATCCACCCGATTGAATTTATCATCGGCCATTTGCTGGTTTCCCTCACTCTCCAATATCTCCTCAATCTTGATCTGCTCGCCCAAGAACACGGTAAGAAAGCCTTCTAGCACTCCGAAATTCGCTTTTTGCCGGAGTAGGCGTTTGATGGCCCAGTCGAAACGGATATATCGATCTTGTAATTCCTTCATATACTTCTCCTCTTTTTCTGTTTTCTTTTCCATAGTCATATCATGTTTTAGTTACCCCACTATTGGGTGGCTTCAAATGTACATAAAAAGATCTGGAATACAAGCCTATCCCATCTAAAAAGAAATGTCCTTCTTTTTGGATCCGTAAGTGAATAGCCAACGAACGGGATCGTAAGCGGTCGCAAATGGGTATTCGTGTACCGTTATTACTCTATTTTAATCTCATATTTTATCGATTTAAACTATTTACTTAAAGACAAAAAACATGGATGTGGACAAATGATCACACATCCATATCTAATTATCAACAAATTAAAAGCTATCAGGTTCTCCTAAAATGAACAAATGTAAATACAGCTCAATTCTTAGAAATGAGGGTTCTGTACCAAATGGCCATCCGACTTATCAATCTCCGACTGAGGGATCGGTAAGTATTTCTTTGTATCATCCCAACCTTTGATAAAATCTTTTGCTTGGTTCGTACGTACTAAATCCCAATAACGAATACCTTCCATCGCAAACTCATAACGGCGTTCCTTATAGATATTATCCAATGAAACCACCGGAACCTTATAATCATCCCCCATTGCACGTTTAACGACTCTCGCATAATAATCCTGTGCCTCGCCTACGCTACCTCCACTTCTCAACAAAGCTTCCGATGCCATCAATAATACGTCGGAGAAACGAATTACACGGTAATTGTTCTTATAATTCAGCGCTTCCGTGCCAACCGTAGAAGAATACCCCGCACGAGGATGATATTTGCGTACGCTATATCCTGTATATTGATTCACATCCGAGCTAACCGTCCCGCCTTCCGCTCTAAACTCCTCATGATCTATGATTGTTGTCCACTTTCTAGGATCATTTGGTAAAAACGCATCATTCAATGCTTTTGTTACAGGCGCAAAACCCCAACCTTCCACATATACATTATTAGGATCTTTCAAACCTCTGGCTCCTAGCATTATTATATCGGAGTTACCTTGATTAGCCTTGCCTGCCCAATCATTCGAGTTCCCGATTTCCGTATAATTGACTTCAAAAACAGATTCTTTGCACCATTCATACTCATCATCAAAAAGAACTTTATAATCCGGGATCAAATCATATTGATAGGCAGGATCGGTAATTAGTTCTTTCAATTGGCTGGCGATCTCCTTCATTTTAGTATCATCATTCTGATATAGAACGATACGTGCTTTCATCGCGATAGCGGCACCATTCGTAGCTCGTCCTTTCTCATTAGCCGGGACTATCTTAGGTAACTTCCCAATAACATTATTATCTAAATCCTCGATTAATTTCGCATAGACCTCATCCGGCTGTAACTGAGGGACAGTTGTTATATCATCCAATCCCAAATTCGTCTCGTAATACGGTATGTATCCAAAGAAACGCCACAACTGGAAATAATAAAATACACGCAAGAAATGAGCCTCAGCCACATAACGATCACGAAGCTTCTCCGACATCGTCCCCTCCGGAAGAAGAGGGCATTTCTCTATCACGATATTCGCACGGTTCACACCTTCATACGAACGCCCCCATAAACCCTCGGGTAAGTTTGTCGGTGTCACCCAATTGGTAAAATCATTCACTCGCTGCAACTGCGGTTGATCCGATACCGTCGATCCACCGGTCTCCGCATCATCCGACATGATATTACTTACCAGTTCATAAGAGCTATACGCATTATAAGCGTTCCATTTCAACGGGTCATAGGCAGCGACCAATGCCTCGGTCAAATCCTCCTGTGTCTTGTAATAATCCGTTTCGATAACCTTATTCGTCGGAGACAACTCCAAAAAATCATTGCAGCCACTTAGTCCGAATACAACGGATTCACGATCTCTTGATTCTCGATCACGTTATAGATGCGGCCTTCATCATCCTTGACATAGCCGGGATAATTTTTTTCGTAATAAGCGAGATCTTCCGCCGAAGGATTCTCCAGATAGACCGATTCGTTCGGTGGAGTCATCACCGCACTTGCCAGCGGGCCGGAGAAGTTGTCATTCTCCGAAATACCTTTGGATATGATCCGTGTATATCCTAGGTTCGTACCGACCTTGAAACTACGGAAGAATTTATTCGTCTTATTCTCAAACACATTATAGGTATTGTTGAAACGTAAGCTATATCGTTTATAATCCGACTTATCTTTTCCTCCAACAATTCCTTCTTGATCTAAATAATTAAAAGAAAGGAAATAGCTTCCCTTATCACCACCACCACTGATACTCGCTTGATGATTCATGATCGGGGCATTCTCGTTATAAATCTCATTCTGCCAGTTCGTCCCTACACCAGCTTTCGAAGGATCATCGTAAATAGGGTCCATCCCGGCATTCACGTAAGCCTCATTCATTATTGTCTCATATTCGGTGGCATTCAAGACCGACATTTTTCGCCAAGGATTTTGCCAACCGATGGAGAAATCATAGTTGACAACCGCTTTTCCTTTTTTCCCGCTCTTTGTCGTAACCAGAATAACACCATTAGCCGCACGTGAACCGTAGATAGCGGCTGAAGCGGCATCTTTTAAGACCTCGATAGACTGTATATCCTGCGGATTCAGATAATCGACACCTCCTTCAAGTGGCATTCCGTCCACAATATACAAAGGGTTACTATCATTGATAGTTCCTGTACCACGGATACGGACTCTCGACTCGGCTCCCGGTTGTCCGGAATTCTGCATAATGCTTACTCCCGAGACTTTTCCTCGTAACACATCCTCTACCCGGGTCGGCGTCAGCTTCTCCAAGTCATCGGAGGTGACACGACTGATGGCCGCTGTCATCACGCTCTTCTTCTGAACGCCATAACCAACCACTACCACCTCATCCAAGGCTTGCGTGTCCTCTTTCAAGACAATCTGTAAATCAGTCTGCGTACCGACCTTAACCGTATGGGAGAGATAGCCTATAAACGAGATTTCCAATATATCGCCATTTTTCACATCTAGCGTAAATACGCCATTCATGTCAGAGATCGTACCGGTAGTAGTTCCTTTTACGGAAATACTCGCACCGATAACCGGAGTTCCATTTGTATCCAAGATCGTTCCTCTCAATTTTCTTGTCGCTTGAGAAACTTCCATCGGATTTACATCAGGATGGGAAAGGCCGCTTGCCTCCAGATTGCCATTTAAGGAAGCGAGCAATAATGACCCGACACATATCCAACGCCATCGCTGATCCTTACTTTTCTTTTTCATAAACTATTTGAATTTAAAGGTTTAAACAATATTCCTAACATTACTTTTTGGTTATTCGGACTCTGAGTATTTTCAAAAAGGGGTAGCATTCCCCTCGACAGCACTCACGAGGAGTGCCGCCGTAGGAAATCAGATATAAAAGCTAACCTAACTAATTTAGTGTATACTCGAAGTAATCCTTGAAAGAGGTTACCGCATCGCCTACTTTTAGGTAACGGCGACTAAGCACTGGTTTCGAAGCCCCCTCCTCATGATACTCGGCTATCAAAAGATAACCTCCTGCTTTTGAGGGCAATTTCAGAAGGCAAGGCTGAAGCCGCTTGCCAAAAGGTTCAATCACAATAGACTCTTCTTGTGTCGAAATAATAGTTCCTTTCTCGTCTAGTAGTTTCAAGAGAACTTTTCCAGACGACTCCTTATTCAAGTCGTTCACCCCTACCAAGTTGAATACTAAATCACTACCCGGTTTCAAAGGTTCGAGATGTTTGGTATAACGACGATCCGCTAAATCGATAAAGACTGCCGAAGGGGCGAAACAATGCTTGAACCAGCGGAAAGCCGGTGAAGGCTCCAAATCCTTGATATCATTGATGAACCAATCTCCTGTGAAACCATAATTATTTGTCAAATGACAAAAAGCCAAGATTCCGCCTACCGAACGTTCCGAACGCAGCCATTCCGTCTCAAGTTCCAACCAATATGCCTGCAATTCACGACATTGTTCCGGAGTGGCATTCTCGCCAAGATAGTAATTGTAATTGTTAAGTGTCAACTTCGAGGGACGTCCGTCACGCCATAACCAAATCCATCCGTACTCATTGACTAACTGAGGAACGCCCGCATCTAGTATAGAAGAGAAACCTACCCAATTCTCATGCAATGCACCTAAGTTATAGGGATTGTTTTTGAAGTAGTCGTTCAGTTCGCTGGAATGCATCAACGTAAGCGCACAATAAGGGTGTGGCTCATCCATCTCATCGTTCGTCCCCATCTGATCTGATGTCATGTAACCGGCATCCCAGATCCGGGTTGGGTCTAATTCCTTTAGTTCGGGAATCAGCGTATTTCCTATATAACTGTCCCAGTTCTCATTGATCGCATCCCAGATCACGATACTGGGATGATTCCCATCGCTCCATACCCAATTCGTATACTCCTTACGTACCTGTTCATCCCATCCATGATTTTGCCAATATAGCCACTCATTCTGTAATACGATACCATACTCGTCGCAAAGGTCATACCAGAAGTCAGGTACAATTCCTACACATATTCGCATAGCGTTCCAATCGATTGACTTTGGCAGGTCTACCATCAGCTTCTTCACCCATTCCCGATCCCAAGCCAACGCTTGACAATCCGGGTCCTCAAAGAAACGTTGAAGCGTAATATTGGAACCTCGTAAGTAGAATTTATCCCCATTAAGCGTAAAGAATTTGCCTTTTCTCGAAAAATCACGCATACCGAAGTTCACGGAATAACGATCTACAAGCTCATCTTGGTCATACACCGAGACCTCACCTTCGTACAAGAAAGGGGAATCAGGAGTCCAAGCCTTCGGATTATCCAAAGAGATACTCGTTTCGAAATAAGTCCTATTATCCCGTTTAACCTCACCTTCAATCACTTTCTTTCCAACCACCTGCCCTGTGGTCTTCTCCTTGACACAGAACTCAATCTTACAAGAGTCCTTCATTTTATCCCCATACAACATTTGGGGTGGATACAAACTTCTCACCAAAGTCTTAACTGTCACCAATCCTTTAGCCAGAGAAGGTAGGAACAAAATCTTGTCGACCCGCATCTTACCGGTAGCCGTGATGAACACGTCGTCCCAGATTCCGGGTAGGTAATGGACTTTCTCCTTATCCGTACCACCGGCAGCCTCGCTAGGCAACCACGCCCGGTCGCCCACCTGAATTAAGATCTCATTGTCCGAGCCATATTTTACGGCACTCGTAATATTAAAATCCATTGGAGTATAGCATTCCATGGAAGACCCTACTTGATGTCCATTCACGAAGACTCGTGTAACGTATTGGCTTTTCTTTATCGTAAGGAATAATTGCTCATCCTTGAATTTCTCGTCGATAAATACTTTTCGCTTATACCAATTATACATTGGCGTATAATCTCTCTCCAAGAAATTAAACTGTTCCACCAACTCCACGCCGTCAGGCTTCTTGAAGAATTTCTCGTATTGAGAAATTTTCGGCCTAGCTAGATGCACCAATCCCGGAACCGGTATCTTACGGGTATATTTCCGTGGGGGAAAAGCATGTTCCGTCTGATCAAAATCCCATTCCCCATTTAATGAGATCGTTGTCCTCCCGTCATCGGCCCAAGCGAATACGGATAGGAAGCAACACATAATTAAAATTATTCTTTTCATGACATCCGATTTATTTAACTCTTTCACGAAGGCAAGTTACAATTATTAGAAACATAAACTTTTTAGAAATTTACCTCCTGCTTTTAGAATCTTATCAAAATATAAGAATCATCGTAATACATACCATCCCAAGATTAAAGTCGTTTCAATAATTTGGCTGCTACTTCATTATTCTTCGTGAGAGACTCATCCAGCGGGGAAGAACGGATGATAGAAGTCAAGTGTTTATGCCATTCCACATCCCGCCACATTCCAGCAAACTGAGGCCCGCAAAAATTACTGGTCGCTACGCCGACCCACATACCCGTACGAGCTGCCGTAATAGTTCCCAACTCGCAGAGATCTTTTACCCAGTCCCATTTCAATAAAGGCCAATCCTTATAATCCACCAATCCCCAACACTCTGTCGTAACAAGAGGACGGCGATTCTTCCGGGCCACAGAAGCCATAAGCTCTATCTTATCAGTCAACAACTTCTGCCAATATCCAGGTCTTTCCCGATAAACCCGTTCTGCGTTTTTCACCACATTCTTATAATCATCCGGTAAAAAACGATTGTAGCCATATCCCACCAGCTTATAAAATTCTCCACCATTCTGTTGGGCCATCCAAATATGATGCTCATACAAATCAAGAAAAGAGCAATCCACCTCTTCATATTTCTTGACATCCCCATGATCAAAAGAATATAAGAATGGCATATCCGGATATACTTGTCGCATCTTCTCCAACGAGGTTTTCATCCATCGTAAGGATTCCTCCTTATACCAATTCCCCCAACCGACATTCGGATATGTCTTAGCGAAAAAAGGAGCCCACGAATCACCGGGCCACTCATTGCAAAGATCTACATAAAGGATCGTATCCAATAACCCATCCTCCTCGATCGAACGAAGGGTTGTCAGCCAGCAATCCGCCAATTTCTCCGGTGTATCCAATTTCAGGCAAACCTCATCCACATCGAGACGATACCAAGAAGAAAGCCCGACCTTAATATCCCGCTCCTTACATTTCGACAAGAACAAGTTCAAATTCGGTTGAACTTGTACCTCATTCATATCCGGACTTCCCCAATCTTGCTGATTCCAAACTTCTTTAAGTAACCATTTCTTCATTGGATTCTCCGCTATTAAATGAGGATAAGCATCAATACGTATCGCATTATACCCCCGTTCCGAGAGCTCGTCCAATACTTGGTCCCAGTCCTCATAACCGGCTCCGGGCCAACGCCTCTCCAACCAAGAAAAATCCCACATGGTGATTGCCCGGGGCGAGATTTCTCCTTTCCCGGCAAAAGCCATTTCACTTTTAGCTAATGCATTTGATAAATCAAAAGCCACTAAGCCGCCTAATGCCGCAACTGCTGTTTGTCTAATAAATACTCTTCTATCCATATTATATTATTTTATCTTTCGGGTGTCCTCCTTTTCTCCAAAAAGCCTCGATATTCTCCAATGAAACTCCTTTCGTTTCCGGTACATAGAAATATCCCCAAATAATCGCCACAATTCCAATAAACGCATAAAATAAGAACGCTCCTGCCGGATTCCCTTGGCTTTCGCCATTGATCGTTAAATCGGTTCCCGGTATTGAGAATACCTTCAGTATCTTGAAAAAGGTAAACGATACGATCGCATTGAAAAACCAAACGGACAATGAACCGAGAGAAGCCCCCAGCCCTCTTAACTTTTGTGGAAACACTTCCGACACAATCAACCAACCTAGAGGCCCGATGCTGATAGCGAAAAATCCCACATATAAGAAAATAAGGACAATGGAAAGCCATTTCCCGGAATCCCCTAATTGAGCGGCGAATATAAAAGAGGTAGCGAGTAGCGACAAGGAAATCACGATACCGCTCAACCCCAGAAAATAAAGTTTACGCCTTCCCAGCCGATCTACGAAATAGACAGACAGTAACGTGAACAATAAATTGACAACTCCCACCCCTACAGAAGCCCCAATCGCAGAGACCGCACCATCGAAACCGGCCATCAAGAATATTTTAGGACTATAATAGATCACCGTATTGATACCTACGAACTGTTGGAAGAACATGATACCAATAGCGATAACCAACGCATTCCTCAACCAAGGCTGAGCCAAATCCTTAAAACGCCCTTGTTGCTCATCATTTTTCCGCATCTCATTCCGCATCTGCTCAAATGAGACATTTACTTGATCCGGGTGCTCGATCATCTTTAAGACCGATAAACTCTCCTCCTCCCTGCCAACGGACATCAACCACCTTGGAGATGGTGGAACCAGCAACATACCCACGAACAAAATAATAGCGGGAATCACCCCCACATAAAACATCGGCCTCCAACATGAAACAGACGTCTCATCCGCAAAATACAAATCCGAAAGATAAGATACCAGAAGCCCGATCGTAATCATCAATTGGAACATGGCGACAAACATCCCCCGTGATTTCGCCGGAGAAACTTCTGCGATATAAAGAGGCACCGCAAAAGAAGATATCCCGATAGCCACCCCCAGGAATAAACGGGCGGCGATCAAATGATAAATGCCCGGAGCCCATCCCGACCATAACGCACCGATAGCGAAAATAACAGCCGAAGTCAAAATGACTTTCCTACGCCCTATGCGATCCGTCAACTTACCACAACACAGCGCTCCCAGAATAGCTCCCAGCAAACCGGAGGAAGTAACGACCTCCACCATACTATCGTCTATGCCAAAATCTTTCTGGAAGAAAGGAATCGCCCCGGAAATCACGCCGGTATCAAAACCAAACAATAGTCCTCCCATGGCGGCGACAATCGCTATCACATAAATCATCCAATATCTATAACTCGTGTTTCTCATGTTTTTCTTGTGTATTTAATCCATCTATAAACTCAAGGCTCGAAATCACGCCAGACCTCCGCTTTCAACGCGGGATTAGGCACATATAAGAAAATCTCCGGATTTTCCTCGAATTGTCTGTAAATAGATACCCCTTTCCGAATATCTAAAGAAATATAATCCGAAGGAGATTTACAAATCAAATGAGAGGAATCGTACATCGGATTCGCAATCCATTCTAATTCATCGCTTCCATTAAATATAGGAAACCAAGCGATTCCCCCGTGTTTACGAACCCCCTCATACACAAAACCATAATCTCTATCGCACCACGCCCCGAAAGTCAAAGGCAATCTCGGATTCGCACTAATCGTCGCATGTACCCAATAGGGAGGAACGATCACTACATCCCCCGGAAAGGCATGTACCGCATAACATCGACCGGGTTGATCCTCCGCATACTCCTGCATATAAATAATCGCCTCTCCCGACCAAATCTCATAGATTTCCGGCGTAGACCAACCGCTATAAGGAGATATCTTATGAATATGCCCTTGACTTCTGACTGGCTCCTGCCCCAATTTACCAGCGCTATATGTCACTACCCCGAATAACAAATGTAACTTATTCAGCAACACACGATGTTCTTCTTTGCCGACATCCATAGCGATCGAGTAAACCTGCTCCGGTCCCTTGCATTGAGGATCACGCAAACTAGCCCGTATATCTTCCAGCCGGCGAATCTCGACCTCCGGACCAAATACACCCGCCCCATAGGTAAACCCCATAGGCGATTGAACCGGTGTTATATCAATTCCTTTATCAAATACAAATCCGTTCATTTTGCTGTTGTTTTACCATGAAATACTCCAAGCCGAATAAAGCGGCGTCATCGCCCAATATTGCCGGGACAACCGGGACTTTCCCGGAAGGACACCAAGCTAATTCATCCACTCGCTTACTGATATAAGGAATGATTACCTCTTGGCTTTTTAAAATCCCCCCTCCCAGAATCACCACTTCCGGATCATAAGCATGTATATAGGTTATTATCGCCGATGCCCAGATATCCATGCATTCGTTTCTAATCAATAAAGCGTCTGTATTCCCCTCCTGCGCCAACCTGAAAATGCGCTTGAAATCATAGATATCCGCATCTCGCTTAAATGATTCCGATAAAAGGGCATGCTCCCGGATAATGGTCGGCAAGAAAAAAGAGGAAGACAGAGCTTCTACACAGCCTTTATTCCCGCATGAACATCGACGGCCCTTATAATCCAACACAAAATGTCCTCCCAAAGAACCCGCTTGAAAATGCTGTCCATACAGAAGCCGTCCATCGATCACGACTCCCGTACCGATACCGGTTCCGATTGTCATCATGACTACATTGTTCTTTCCCCGGGCCGCACCCTGCCACCATTCTCCGGCTACGGCCAAACGAGCGTCATTATCCATGCAGAAAGGAACTTCCCAATTCTCCCATGCCCATTTATCCAGACTGATCGAACAGGCATCATCATACTTCTCATTCGTAGAGATTACCCGGTTATGAATTGGATCTACCAACCCGGGAAAAGCCAGGCCGATACAACGAAGCGCCGCCACATCAATACGCCAAGCGGCCAACAACCGATCGATCGCCTCCTTTATCTTAGGTAAGTTCAGAGCTAATCCCAGAGCCAGACGGGAAGGTAATCTCACACAGTCTACGATCTCACCATCAGACAATAGTCCGATCTTTACGACCGTCCCCCCTAAATCTATCGCTATCGTATACATAAGCTATCGCAATTTAGGGGTACCGTTCACTTCTACCAATCGGGCCGAGAAGCCCTTATTCGCTATCTCTTCATAATTATGCCCGGCATCCGAAGGCCAGCATGCGGCAAATGACAAGACGCTATTTCCAGTATTAGCTACCCGGTGCGCTACACCGCCCGGTATATAATGCAGGCTACCCGGCATCATCCTTTCCGCCCACGTATTCCGTTCCCGGTCCATCAAGATCAACATACCTTCGCCTTCCAATCCCCAATAATACTCCGAACGATCCTCTTGTTGATGAAAATGGCCTTTCGTCATGAAATACTCATCTCCCACCTTTCCCGGATATAATTGAGTAATACCAAAATAAAGCCCTCCCGGAGTGCCTTCCCGCTCCGGTAAATAACTATATACCTCGTATGCTAATTGATCTAATGGTAATTGGGAATAAGCATCTTGATTCTCAAAAATTCCGGCAAGCTCACCTAAAGTTCTCCGGCTCTTTACCACACCTTCCCCCTTTAACTCATTTTGAAAAAATGACAAGGATGGGATTACAATCTTTTTATGTTCCATGATATTCTATTTTACGATACAACTTATATCGCAAAAATAGATCGAATACCTTGGGCTTTATTTTAGTATTTTTCCAAACAACTATGAAATCCTGTCCTTATTCTCCATCCAGGCGCTCCTTATATTTTTTCTGGTACTCGGATGGAAGCATATTCGTGGTTTTCTTAAATTGGCCGATGAAGTTGGATAGATTATTGAATCCGGCCTCGGAACTAATCGTGGATATCTTCAGGTTTCCCTCTATCAATAGTTTTTTCGCATGTCCTATGCGCATGTCATTCAGGTACTCCACGAAAGTCTTCTTGGTCCGTTTCTTGAAATAACGACAAAAAGCGGTCGGAGTCAAGCCTACCAAAGCGGCGACTTCCTCCAGCTTCACTGGAGACGTGAAGTTCTTCACCAGATATTTATAGACCTTATTGAAACGCTCGAAATCGTCCGAGTTGACCGTTTCCGTAAACCCCGTACTGGCTAATATCTCATATTCTTCGGAAGTCGCCATTAATTCCAGTAAAGCAATCAATTTGATCACCCTACTCGCTCCCGTCTCATTGGCGGATTGGCTGATCAGCTCGGCAATCTTCTTCCGGGACTTACCCACAAACTTAATTCCTCTACGGGAACGCTCTATCAATTCCCGGATATTATTCATCTCCGGAAGACGGATTAAATTAGGTTCAAAAATCTGACGCTTGAAGAACAAGCAAATACAAGTAGCCCGCAAGCCGGAGCTCTTATCGAAATAAACAGGGTCGTTTCTCCACTCATGTGGCAGTTGAGGGCCGATCATACAAACATCGCCCTCGAAATATCCTTCCACATGATCCCCGACAAAGCGAGTACCCGTACCACTTGTGATATACATTATCTCAATAGCCGGATGGTAGTGCCAAGGCACTATAAAATGCGGTAGATCCTCCACATAGAAATGAATGTGACTATCTATCGGGAATGGCAGTTCTTGAAATAATGGTTTCATAGGCTTTATACTAAAGGTTTCAACCTCTCGATCAGTTCATCCCCAAGCGCCCGTTTATTCACGATATGTTCCTGTACGGCGGTAACAAACGGATTATTCACGAAATCTCCTCGAACACCCTCGAAATCCTGTTGTTTTTCCTTGTTGGAACCATCCACACCGAAACCGATCATAGAAGTCAAGGAGAATTCCTTACGGGCATCCTCATAAAGCATCTCATCCAAGCGGATCACACATTCTTGCCAACGACGAACCAGATCAATAATCTCTGCGGCGGAAATCGAACGGAGATCCACCCCATAATAACGTTCGATCATCTCGTAGGCCCATGTCCATTCCAAGGAATAATAACGTCCGTGAACCAAACGGAAAAAACATTCCACATCCTCTAAGGAAGCGATTTCCCCCTGTTCGATATCTTGCAACAAGGCATCTAGCGGTTCCCTCGGGAGGATCAAGCCCGCCAAGTCCAGCCATTCTCCGGAGCCTTTGGATTCCGTAGGACGCAATTGCTCCCAGACCTCTTCCATAGAACAATAGGTCGTACCTTCCAAACGCTTGATTAACGAGTTACCAAAGAACTTATTAATTGCCATCCCATAAAAGTTCAACGCATTCCGGAGGGAGGAACCTTTTATACGAGTATTCTGATAATAATAAATCTCGGAAGTCTCTCCAACCAATGCCTGCAGGTTTTTCAAGATATCCACCGCTTTCAGCATCTTCTGGATCGTATAGGGACTCAATAGATTATAGTTAATCATATCCAAGCGATCCGGGTCCGTACGTTTATCACGCTTCGGCCATTTCTGGGCATCACGGATCGTACCTACGCTGCGAAGATTAATTCCCGGGACTAAGTAAGTCTCATCATCCTTCTCTATTAAATAGGAGAAGGGAATATCGGAAGTATCGCTATGGTGATGATGGCGACCCATTACCAAAGAGAAAGCGCCGATACGGGCCGGCCAAAGAATATACGAGTCGCTGGTAGTCTTGGAGCCACGTTCCACGATCCCTTGATGGATCGGTCCCAGCTTATACATATGATTACTCTGGTTAGAGCCACTTCCCGCGTTCAAGAACGAATACATTCCCGCTATCAACAAACTACTCTTATGCATAGACACCGTAAACGGACCGGCGAATATAGCGCAAGCCTCCCCATTCTCGAAAGCGCAGTTGCTGAACAACAAGGAATCATGGGCCGAGAAGTTATGCGTCACTTGGCAAGCCTGTCCGATAAAGCAACGGATAATCTTAGCGGCATCCGCGATCTTGGCTCCCGAAGAGACAATGAAATCTTGCGCGATCACACTATCCCCGATAAATACCGGGGCCTCTCTCTTACTATTTACGGAACCATTTTCCAGACGTGCGCTATTCTCTATGGTCGCGTAATCACCAATCTTCACGTTACGGATCGTACCGGTATTGACAATCTTGACCTTATCGCCAACCGTTCCCTCCGTAGAGGCGATACCCTCCGTATAAGCGGTAATCATATCCCGCAAGCGTTCGATCAAGGCCGGACGATGACGGTACAATGCGATAATATAAGCCAATGAAGCCGACAGGCCATCGTAAATCGGAACCTCACGCCCGCCGGTCTCATTCAAGACCGACACCTCGACATTATTCCCGAACGTAGCCTTGCCTTCCACCAACATAACATTTATATTCTGGATAAAGCAGTCATCACCGATCTGGTAATTAGCGATATAATTCTGTACGTTCTCGATCAGCACATTATCCCCCAACGTGCAATTATGTAGGGTAACATGACGAAGCCCGCTATGCTTTACCAATCCTCCCGGCAGGGTAAAAATCTTACGAAAGGCTCCTAACTTAACCACTCCTGAAAAACGTACGTGGTTCACATATTCAATATCAAACACTTCTGGAACCCAAACTTGATTCCAATCATCGGCCCGGCAAGCCTGAGATCGCAAGGTGGCGATCTCATCCGGCCGCAAATTTCTCAAATGATTCATTGGTACTAATTTTGTAAGACTCTACTCTTCATCATATTGCTGAAAAAGGAAGTCATTGTAGGGGAAACGGGTGATATGGATTTGTTTAACCCGTTCATACAACATCTCTTTCAACGCCTCTATATTCGTACGTTCCTTGGCGGAGATAAAGATGCAATTATCTTGCAATTTTCCCATCCACGTACGTTTCAGTTCATCCAGATCGATATTCTCACGACCACGAGGGGTCAAATCATCTTCCTCTTTCGGGACAAAGGTAAATGCATCCACCTTATTGAAAACCATGATCATCGGTTTCTCGGTCTTATCGATCTCCGCCAACGTACGGTTCACGACCTCTATTTGCTCTTCAAAAGTCGGGTGTGAGATATCCACGATATGTACCAGCAAATCCGCCTCCCGTACCTCATCCAAGGTAGATTTAAAAGATTCCACCAGCTCGGTCGGTAACTTGCGGATAAATCCGACCGTATCAGACAGCAAGAACGGCAAGTTCTCGATAATGACCTTGCGTACGGTCGTATCTAACGTAGCGAACAACTTATTCTCGGCAAAGACCTCACTCTTGCTCAATAAGTTCATCAAGGTAGATTTACCTACGTTCGTATATCCGACTAACGCTACACGTACCATCTTACCCCGGTTTTTCCGTTGTACGCTTTTTTGCTTGTCAATATCCACCAGCTCTTTCTTCAATCGTGCGATCTTATCCAAGATAATACGTTTATCAGTCTCCAACTGTGTCTCACCCGGACCACGCATACCTACGCCGCCTCGCTGACGCTCCAAGTGTGTCCACAGACGAGTCAAGCGGGGTAACATATATTTATATTGTGCAAGCTCCACCTGTGTCTTCGCATGGGCGGTCTGTGCACGGCTAGCGAAGATATCCAAGATCAAGCTCGTACGATCCAAGATTTTCACCTGCAATTCTTTCTCAATATTACGGAGTTGCTTCGGACTCAGCTCATCATCAAAGATCACCAAGCCGATCTCATTCTCTACCACATACTCCTTAATTTCCTGCAATTTACCGGTCCCGACAAAAGTGACGGAATTCGGGTAATCCATTTTCTGGGTAAAACGCTTTACCGCATCCACCCCTGCCGTATCGGCCAAGAAAGCCAATTCGTCCAGATATTCCTTAACCTTTTGCTCATTTTGCTCGGGGGTAACCAAACCCACCAAAACGGCCTTTTCGGTCTGTGCCTCAGATATGATAAATTCTTTCATGCCACAAAGATATATTATTTCAATTATTTACGTATATTTGCGAACATATTTACAAATATAAATCAACTTAGCTATGAAAAAGAGAATTTGGCATCTATCCAGATGCGTTGTCGTTTGTACGGCATTCCTATTCGTACAACAATTTATCCAGTCACAAGTTTCAAATCCATCTACATGGGAAAGTTTTGTGCAAAGTAACGCAAATATATCTATCCGGGATACGTTTCGGATGCAGACATTTGAGGGACTTGCTTCTGATAATTGGGATTATGCCATTACAGGTGAAGCCCTTATTGAAGATATCTCCGGCGTGAAAGATATTCCTAACAGCCACGGAAACTACGGGTTACGAATGCCAATGAATACGCAAGTGGCTTTCGAGCATTTCACGTTAACAAATCATCAAGATATAAAAATCAGTATACGGAAAGGGGGCATCCTTCTAGTAGAAGGAGAAGGCATGAGAGCCAGAACCTATCGAAAAGGGGAAACAAGTTATCCCTCCTTAGTTCCAACCATAGGAGAGAGTGGCATCAATCCTTTCAAAACCACAGATATAAAAAACAATCCTCCGGGCTTAGATCTTATCGTCCCCACACCGGCCGCCAATACCAAAAACGGCTATTATTATGTAGACAGCGTTTACGCACACGGCATGATTCCTACCTATTCCCTATTTACCGGAAACAGCGATTGGAACCATGAGGATCGCTGGAGCCACCTACCCGCCTACCGTCACCGCAACGCCTTGATTAACGGCAATATCTCCATAAATACAAATATCAGCTGTAAAGATATCTTTATTGGCAATGGAAATATCCATATTTTACCAACCGGAAATCTATCCGCAAATAACCTTACCATCTATCCTAATGATGGTATCTTGGCGTCTTCCTCCACCTTGCGATCGTCTGGAACTATTAACATCTCCGGCAAAATAACAATCGAGAAGACCTTCGCTCAAAAAGGCAAATGGTATTTTATCTCCTTCCCCTTCGATGTATTCGCTTCCGGCATAGACCCGGATTTCCAACTGGGTGATGACAAAAGCGATACAAACGGTAACTACTTTTACGTACAAACCTATAACGGAGAAAAGCGAGCCAACTCACAAAGCCCTTCCAACAACTGGGAAGTCATACCACAAACAATAATCAATACATCCCAGCCCATCTTCAAGAAGAACAAGGGGTACCTGATCGCTATTGACGCTTCCGCCGATCGTCAGAACCTTCGTTTCTCCTCGAAAGCAAAAGATATCCCTATAGATTTCGGAAAAAACGGTCAAGCCTCTATTCCGGTAAGCATTAACAACCAAAGCCAGAACCAGAATCACAACGGCTGGTATCTATGCGGTAATCCTCTGCCGGCTCCTTTATCTCTTAGTCAAATAGAATCAAACTCGGCCTTAGACGGATACATTTATATATATGACGGCTCCACCTACCAACCCTACGTGATCGGTAGCGATTTCGCCATCCCTCCATTCTCCGCTTTCTTTGTCAAAGCGAATAATAGTACCAGCCTATCTGTATATAATACATCCGAACCAGCCAATTATAAATTATTATCAACGAATGCACCCATATCTTTCCCAACATCGGAACCTCAAGCCCGACAAGATCCTCCTGTTTCCAATCAAGCCTTTTCATTTCCGGAATTAAGCTATCAGCTAGAGAACAAAACTTTATTCATTAATAATCTTCCATCCCCCGGTAAAGTCAAACTACTTACTCCGGCAGGCATATTGGTATTTACGCAAGCGGTACAGGCAGGGAACCCTATCCTCCCGATTCCCCTCCCACAAGGTTTATATATCTTAATTATTCAAACAGAACATTATCGGGCACAGTACAAATGCGTTTTAACCTCCTAAAGCCCGAAACAATCTTATATCTTTGCCCTGTTTTAAGAATAAAACGAATATGAAGAAGATCAACATCACAACAATTGCCTTACTTGTCTACTTAATCGTAATGAGTATCATCGGCTGGCCGGGAAACAATTCGGGGAATAATTATACCGAATATTTCTTGATGATCGGCGCTACGCTCGTCATCATCATCCTTCTACGCTATCTGCAAGTCAAACGTCTGAGAATGCGAGATAAGTGGAATAAAGACGAAGATCCTGCCAAGCAATAAAAACACAGCCTGTTTTTCTTCACAGAAGAACAGGCTGAATGAACTTTATTTTATTACACTAGTATTAATATTACTGCTTTTTCGCCCTCACAGGCTACTTGAATGTCTCGTAAAGACTACGCACAGTATAAATTATTCGATTATAAATAAGTACAATCTTAACAGGACACACACACCACTTGTTTCGCTTACTTTCTTAAAATGAGTTACTTTCATAATTCTTACATTTTATTCACTAGTACTAAAACGTCATTAACCAATACGCAAAAGACAACCGACATCATTTTTGTAATCGTAGCCTAATCGTCATATCACTGAAAGGCAATACAATCGTGAACACATTTTTAATAACATAGACATATCATCGTAATACAATCACACGTCCTTTGCGTTCTGAAAAAATAGATTAATTCTAATATATTTTAAGGACAAAAGGATGGACAACAGAAATTACTTTACGATGGCGATTCCCGCTCTTTTGCTAGGCGTAGCATACTTACAGCCAATCAATGCGGCACCAGCGGAGGATCTGCCAAACGTTACTGGACGAATGACGATCACCCAACAGACATTCACGGTAAGTGGCGTAGTCACCGATACGAACGGAGAACCAATTATCGGGGCTAACGTGATTGAGAAAGGGACTACAAATGGAGCCGTAACCGATTTTGACGGCAAATTTTCTCTCTCGCTGCAAAACAAGCAAAGCATATTGGTCGTTACTTATATCGGTTATAACACCAAGGAGATTCCAGCCGGGAATGGTTCTCCCCTCACGATCCAATTGCAGGATGACACCCAGAACCTAGACGAGGTTATCGTGGTAGGTTATAGTGTACAGAAGAAAAAAGACCTTACCGGTGCTGTTTCCGTACTGGAGGTAGGCGACCTGAAAGATACCCCGGTATCCAGTGTAGATCAAATGATGCAAGGTAAATTGTCCGGCGTAAACGTAATCCCGGATAATATGCCCGGCGGAGGCGTAGCGGTACGTGTACGCGGTTTCAGCACGATCCGTAACAATGATCCGCTTTATATCATCGATGGCGTACCAGTAGAGGGCGGCATCAATTTTCTCAACCCGAATGATATCGAAAGTATGCAGGTATTGAAAGATGCTTCTTCCGCTTCCATCTATGGCGCACGTGCGGCAAACGGCGTGGTTATCATCAGTACAAAAAAAGGGAAGGAAGGTACTTTCCGGGTAAACCTAGACGCTTACGTGGGAGTACAAACCTCGGCAAAACAGATGCGTATGCTAAACGCCCAAGAATATGGCGACTTATTATGGCAGGCACAGCGTAACGACGGGAAATCACCAGTAAGCGACGTGTATGGCTCCGGCGAGACCGCCGTAATTCCGGAATTCCTTGACGCAGATCACCGTCTTCCCTCGGGAGACGTGGATTGGGTTGACGAGATCATGCAAAAAGCCATGGTCCAGTCCTATAACCTCTCTCTGGCGAAAGCAGATAAAGTTAGCAGCCACTTGTTCTCCCTAGGCTATTTCAACCAAGACGGTCTTATGAAATATACTGGTTTCGAACGTATATCCGGACGTTTCAACAATGAGTTCAAGCTCTTCAACGATCGTTTGAAAATCGGTGAGAACGCCACATTATCACATGCGTGGGGAACCTCGGTCACCAATAACGCCGCACTGGGAGGTATGTTATACAACGCCTATAAGACCGTATCCATTACCCCTGTTTACGATCTGGACGGGAATTTCGGCAGCAACCCGATCGCCGACATCTCCAACCCGTTAGGCGAATTATACCGTAATAAGGATAATAAAGATCGTACCACCCGTCTATTCGGTAATCTATTCGCCGAACTGAATATCCTAGAGGGACTTTATTTCAAGACCAACTTCGGAGCGGATTATAAAAACCTGTATAAACGAAGCTTCAAGGCCAAATACAACGAATTGAACACCCAGCAACCCTTGAGTACGTTGAGCACGCAAAACCGTTGGAACTTCAATTGGGTATTCACGAACACGTTAAACTATTTACGGACATTCGATAAACATACGATCGGAGCCTTATTAGGTATCGAGACAAACCGTTATCAAGAGGAATACTTCTCCGCCTCCCGTGAAGGCTTTGCCTCGGATGACGATAACTTCCATTTCCTCGATGCGGGCGATAGCGGCTCCCAGAAGAACGCAGGTTCTGCCTTTACTTCCAAGATGATGTCTTATTTCGGTAAAATTGATTATAATTTCGACAACCGCTACTTATTCTCAGCCACGTTCCGACGTGACGGATCTTCTAAACTTGGTAACAATAAATGGGGTAATTTCCCGGCTGTCTCCGCAGGCTGGCGTATCAGTAGCGAACCGTTTTATGATATTCCGGCTATCAGCAACATGAAAGTCCGCATAGGTTGGGGACAAAACGGCAACTCTGATATCCCGGCTTATTCCACGATCGATTCTTACATGAGTAATCCGAACCACTCCAACTATCCGATCGACGGTAGCCAAAGTTCCGTGACAACCGGATACACCCAAACCCGTTACGGTAACGCAAACTTGAAATGGGAGACCACCACGCAAACTAATGTCGGGCTGGATCTAGGCTTCCTAGATAACAGCCTAACCGTTGTGCTGGATTGGTTTAACAAAGATACCAAGGACTTATTATGGGAGCGTCCCTTGATCGGTACCGTGGGGGGTACAAACCAAACGGTATGGGACAATGTCGGGAAAATGCGTAACCGGGGTTTCGAAGCTGAGGTCAGCTACAATAAGAGCATCAATAAAGATTTCGGGTTCAATGTCGCCTTCAATATGTCCGCTATCAAGAACAAGATGACGGAATTAGACGGTGATGTCTCCTATATCGGACTGCCTACCAGTGTGATTCACTCCCTCAACTTCGATCAAGAGGTTTCTCGTTCCGCCATCGGTCAACCAATCGGCTCTTTCTACGCTTATAAAGAAGACGGTTTATTCCAGAGCGAGGCGGAGATCAAATCATATACCAATAATAAAGGCGAACTACTCCAACCTAACGCAAAACCGGGTGATATCAAGTTCGTAGACGTAAACGGAGATGGCGTAATAGACGGTAACGACCGTGACTATATCGGTAACCCGCTCCCCGATGTCACAGCAGGCCTTACATTAGGAGTCAACTTCCATAATTTTGACCTCAGTCTATTCTTTCAGGGAATGTTCGGAAACGATGTATACGACTTGACCCGTTATGTGGGTGATTTCTACAATCAATCGCAATACAACAAAAACAGCCGTGTCGTTAATGCATGGACACCAACCAACACGAATACGGACATACCCCGTGTCACCATGGACGATCCGAACAATAACATCCGGCCCTCGTCTTACTATGTGCAAGACGCTTCTTTCGTTCGCTTAAAGAACATGAAAATCGGTTATTCCGTACCTCAGTCCATCCTATCCAAGATTAAGTTCAATAGCTTGTATATCTATGCGCAAGCAACCAACTTATTCACGATCACAGGATACGACGGTATCGATCCGGAAGTGGGATTGCAAAGTTACTCCAGTGACTACCGTAACCTAGATATGGGTGTGGACCGCGGCATCTATCCGTTATCCCGCACCTTCACCTTTGGAGTAAACGTAAGTTTTTAATCATCAAACAACAACAAACTAGAATATGAAGAAAATGATTATAGCGGCCTGTGCCGTATTCGCATTGACATCATGCAGCGATTTTCTGGAAGAGACACCTGTAGGCGAACTGACTCCCGAACAAGCACAAGATCCCAATAACATCGAGGGATTGATTATCTCCGCCTATTCCATCCTAGACGGCCAGATGGACGATGCCAGCTCCGGCTTGAATTCAGGATGCTCCAACTGGCAATTTGGCGATGTGATCTCAGACGATACCTACAAAGGCGGAGGTGGTACGGGAGACCAGAACCCGGTTCACTTGATGGAAATCTTCCATATCGACCCGACTATCCAAGATTACAATCGGAAATGGCTAGCCTTATACGAGGGCGTGAACCGCTGTAACCAAGCGATCCGTATCCTCAAAGGCAGCGATTATGATAAAAAGGAGACCCGTATCGCCGAGATGCGTTTCCTGCGTGCCCATTTCTATTTCAACTTAAAGATCATCTATAACCAGATCCCATATTTCGACGAGAGTGTCAGCGATCCTTCCGCGTTCGCCTCTATCTCGAATAAGGAGTATACATCCGATCAATTATGGGAGAAGATACTGAATGATTTTAAGGCCGCCTACGAAGGTCTCCCGGATTCCCAGCCGGATGTGGCACGTCCATGTAAGATGACGGCCCGGGCTTATATGGCTAAAGTTTACTTGTTCCAAGGCAAATGGCAGGAATGCGCTACAGCGACGGATGAGGTGATCAATTCCGGCAAATACCAGCTACTCCCCGACTTCCGGAATATCTTCTTGCCGGAAAATGACAACTGCCCTGAAATTTTATTTTCAGTCCAAGCCTCTATCAACGATGGCTCCCCGAACAACTACAACGGAAATCCGGGCGACCGTTTGTTACCTCCGGGAGGCCCTTATCCCAACTATGGTTTCCTTCGTCCTTCCCAAAACCTAGTAAACGCTTATAAGACCGACTCCAACGGCTTGCCTTTGGAAGACGGCATAGACGTTTCGAAAAATGATTATGTAGACACCCGCCTAGACCACACGGTAGCCCGCCCCGGAATCATGTTCCTAGATGTCCAACTCTATGACTGGACTCCTCGTGAGGCTACGGTTTACGGTCCGTATAGCCCTAAAAAACGTATTGTCTCCAAGAACTCAAGTTACTATTTGGCTATCTGGCCATACGTAAACGCATTGAATGTTTATATTATTCGATATGCGGACGTGTTATTGTGGCGTGCCGAAGCTGCTATCGAACTAGGCGATTTGACTACCGGATTGAAATACATCAACCAAGTTCGCGAGCGTGCCATGAACAGCCAGACCGTAAAAACCGCTGACGGGACATCGGATGCCGCCAAATACCGGATCGGATTATATCCGTCATTTTCCGACAAAGAGGAGGCGATCCGAGCCTTACGTACCGAACGACGTCTGGAATTCGCCTTAGAAGGTGAACGTTTCTTTGATCTAGTCCGTTGGGGAATCGCCTCAGACGTGATGAACACTTATTTCGAGCATGAGAAGACATTCCGCTCTCATCTCCAAAATGCCCGTTTCATCAAAGGGACCCACGAATACGGCCCGATACCGCAAGCGGTTATAGACCTTGCGAAAAATGGAATCATCGAGCAAAACCCAGGATATTAATGGAAATGCTCCCATTCCTCTTAAAAGAAATAGCTCCTATCCGAATATTCGGGCAGGAGCTATTTACATTTGTCTTTTTATATCGTCTCCTTATAACTTATCCCTTAAAAACCTTCCGGTATAGGATGCCTCGCAAGCCGCGATCTCCTCCGGTGTACCGGCACAAACCAACTGCCCGCCGGCCTTTCCGCCTTCCGGTCCTAAATCGATCACATAATCCGCACATTTGATCACATCCATATTATGCTCGATAATTACCACGGAGTGACCTTTCTCGATCAAGGCATTGAAAGCTTTCAACAAAGTCTTGATATCATGAAAATGTAAACCGGTCGTAGGCTCGTCGAAAACGAACAAGGTAGGTTGCTGCTTCTCTTGGCCTAAGTAATAAGCCAGTTTCACACGTTGGTTCTCACCACCGGATAAAGTGGAGGAAGTCTGTCCCAGCTTGATATAGCCCAAACCTACGTCTTGCAGCGGTTTCAAGCGTTTCACGATCTTCTTCTCTTGGGAGCCGGAACCTTTCTCGAAGAACTCGATCGCTTGATTCACGGTCATTTCCAACACATCGTATATGTTAGCGCCTTGATACTCTACATCCAATACATCCTGCTTGAAGCGTTTGCCGTGGCAAGCCTCGCATTCCAAGGTGATATCCGCCATAAACTGCATCTCTACCGTGATCTTGCCCTCGCCCTTACATTCCTCGCAGCGACCTCCTTCTTTATTAAAGGAGAAATAGGCGGCGTTATATCCCATCTGTTTCGCTAGGGGCTGCTCGCCGAATAGTTTACGGATCTCATCGTAAGCGCCGATATACGTCACAGGGTTCGAGCGAGAACTCTTTCCGATCGAGTTCTGGTCTACAAACTCGATCGCCTGAATCATATTCAAATCACCACTGATACCGGAGCAATCCACGGTCAGGCGGGCGGCATCATCCAAATGACGTTTCACGCCCTCGTAGAAGATATCACGAACCAAGGAGCTTTTACCCGAACCGCTCACACCGGTAACCACCGTCATCACGTTCAAAGGAAACTTCACGTCCACACCCTTTAAGTTATTCTTCCGAGCCCCTGTCACTTCTATATAATTATTCCACGGACGCCGATAAGGCGGGATCTCGATCTGATCCTCTCCCGTCAAATAACGTACCGTATGGCTATCGGTACATTTCCGGAGGTTATTCACATCGCCTTGATAAACGACCTCGCCCCCCAAACGCCCTGCTTTCGGACCGATATCGATGATATAATCCGCCGCACGGATAATCTCCTCATCATGCTCCACCACGACCACGGTATTCCCCAAGGCTTGCAACTGTCGCAATACCTTGATCAACAAATCCGTATCCCGGGAATGCAGACCGATACTCGGCTCATCCAAAATATACAACGAACCCACCAAGCTACTACCCAACGAGGTAGCCAAATTGATACGTTGGCTCTCTCCTCCGGATAAAGAGGCCGAGAGGCGATCTAAAGCCAGATAACCCAACCCCACATCCAACAGGAATTGCAAGCGATTATTGATTTCCGTGAGCAAACGTTTAGCGATCGCCGCATCCGTCTCGTCCAGTTCCAGTTGATCAAAGAAAGCCTTTGCCTCCGAAACCGGCATCGTCACCAGCTCGGCGATATTCTTACCACCCACTTGCACATACAGCGCTTCCGGCCTCAAGCGGCTCCCCTTACAAACCGGGCAAGTCGTCTTTCCCCGATAGCGGGCTTGCATCACCCTGTATTGTATCTTATAAAGATTCTCTTCCACGAACTTAAAAAAATCGTCGATGCCGTGTAAACCTCTCGCCCCATGCCACAACAAATCTTTCTCTTTCTGTGTCAAGTCGTAATACGGACGGTGGATCGGAAAGTTATATTTCTCGCTCTTCACGATAAAGTCTTTCAGCCATTCCCCCATCACCTCACCTTTCCAGCAAACCACGGCTCCTTGGTAGACAGACAAGCTTTTATCGGGCACCACCAGATTCTCATCGATGCCCAGCACCTTACCGAATCCCTCACAGGTCGGACATGCGCCCAACGGATTATTAAAGCTAAACATCATATCGGTAGGCTCCTCGAATATCATGCCATCCGCCTCGAACTTCTTCGAGAATTCCTTCACGACTACCCCTTCCTCCGTATAAATACGAATCAAACAGGTACCATGGCCCTCAAAGAAAGCGGTCTCGGCCGAATCCGCCAAACGGCTTTTCAAGGTCTTATCGTCCGATACCGTCAGGCGGTCCACCAACAACTCGATCGGGTAAGACAGCAACTCCTCGCTCGCCAGTACCTCCGAGATACGATATACCGTATCATTTACCGACAGACGGGCATATCCTTCTTTCCGCAAGATCTCCAGCTGCTCCTTCATATCCCGGCCTTCCGGCAAGACAACCGGAGCGAATACGGCAAAACGAGTTCCTTCGGGATATCGCATGACCTCCTTGATAATATCGCTCACCTGATGTTTTTTCACCTCGGTGCCGGAAACCGGCGATATCGTCTTCCCGACGCGAGCATATAACAAGCGTAAATACTCATAAATCTCGGTAGATGTACCGACCGTGGAACGCGGATTACGGGTATTCACCTTCTGCTCGATAGCGATAGCGGGCGGTATTCCCTTAATATAGTCGCATTCCGGCTTACTCATCCTCCCCAAGAACTGGCGGGCGTAAGCGGATAAACTCTCTACATACCGACGCTGTCCCTCCGCATAAAGGGTATCGAACGCCAACGATGATTTTCCACTCCCCGACAGCCCGGTTATCACCACCAGCTTGTCCCTCGGAATCTCTACATCTATATTTTTCAAGTTGTTGACACGTGCCCCCTTGATGAAAATCGAATTGCTCTCAGACATATTACCTTTATCTTTTTCTTTAACGCAAAGATAGCCAAAACTAACCGATTCTGCCCTATCTTCATCGAACTAATTCACACAGTTAGACAGGGTGTGCCTCGTCTCTACTGCCAAGTAAATAAAATAACAAGGGTGAAATATTTCATATTTACAGGGAATCTTCTACATTTGTTGAAAATTTCATAGACAAACACAGCAAGGCACCCATGTACATTAAATATTTTCGCTTCTTAGTAGCGATTCTCTTTTGTGCGATAACCTCATGTTCTACGGTTCGCGAGAAGCCTCGTCCGGCTACGAGTACGGGCAAGGAGGCCAAGCGAGAGTTTAGGGGAGCATGGATACAGACCGCTTTTCAAGGCGAATACAAGGATATGACTCCCGCCCGGATGAAAAAAGACTTCATCCGCAAGCTTAATTACCTGCAAGCATGCGGCATCAACGCCATCATCTTTCAGGTGCGCCCCGAGGCGGACGCTTTCTATAAATCCGATATCGAGCCGTGGAGCCGCTTCTTCACCGGAGAGCAGGGCGTAGCCCCGGCAGGTGAGTTCGACCCGATGGCCTTCCTGATCCAAGAATGCCATAAACGGAACATGGAGTTTCACGCTTGGTTGAATCCTTACCGGGCGAGCACGGCGGGAAACACCCGTTTCGCCGATTCCCACATCTATCATAAGCATCCCGAATGGTTTGTCACCTATAATAAACAAATCCTTTTCGACCCGGGATTGCCGGAAAGCCGTCAGTTTATCTGCCGGGTAGTGCGTGATATCGTCGGCCGTTACGACGTGGACGCGATCCATATGGACGATTATTTCTATCCCTATCCTGCGGCGGGTATGCCTTTCCCTGATGATAACAGCTTCCGGAAATACGGCTTGCGAAAAGGATACAGCGAGGCGCAAAGGAACGATTGGCGCCGGGAGAACGTGAATACCCTGATCCGGGAATTGAAACGTACCATCCTGCTCACCAAGCCTTGGGTACGCTTCGGTATCAGTCCCTTCGGCATCTACCGCAACAAGAAAAGCACCGCGGACGGATCGGGTAGCAATACCAACGGTCTGCAAAACTACGACGACCTCTACGCCGATATCACCTATTGGGTACAGCAAGGTTGGATCGATTATAACATCCCCCAGATCTATTGGGAGATCGGACACCCGGCGGCGGATTACATCACGCTTATCAAATGGTGGGACAAAAACGCCAACGGAGGTCATTTATATATCGGGCAAGACGTGGCCCGCACCATGAAAGCGGACCAGCTAACCCGCAAGATGCGCTACGAGCGTGCCTTGCCTCACGTGAGCGGCAATTGTTTCTGGCCCGCCAATGAGATTCTATGGAACAACAAGGGCGTAGCCGACAGCCTGAAACGGAACTACCACCGTTACCCGGCCCTTATCCCGGCCTATACCCATATGCATAACCGTCCGCCAAAAGACGTAAGCAAGCTAAAGACCGAATGGACACCTAAAGGCTTCTTGTTACATTGGCAAGCGGAGCAAAGCCCCACGAATCCGGAGCTAGCCTCCTATTTCGTGGTCTATCGCTTTAACGACAAGGAGCCGATAGACACGAGCGATCCCTCGAAGATCGTGGCTATCACCCGGGAAACCGGCTACTTGATGCCTTACGAGAAAGGAAAGGTAAAATATCGCTATGTAGTGACCGCCGTAGATCGCTTTCACAACGAGAGCGAGGGCAAGACAAAGAAAGTAAAATTATAAAGACAACAATATATGTTAACCGACCATCGCTGCACCAAATATACCGACTGTTCCTCTTGTAGTTTCTACCAGAGGGACATATTCAAGTATCGTCTTTATCCGAAAGGGTACGTGATCCCTCAGACAAGATGCATGCAGAACATGGTCTTTTTCCTAGTCAAGGGAGAGATCTGGCTGAACAGCGAGGAGCACCCGGACACCACGTTCCGGGGCGGACAGTTCGTATTGCAACCGATCGGCTCGAAAGTGGAGTGCAAGGTACTCGACTACACCGAATGTATCATCTATCTCTTCGAGCGTCCGCAAAACATATGCGACAATCGTTTCAACAAAGGCATCTCCATCGTGGAGAACGAACGCCAGCAGCCCATCGTAATGACGATGGTCCCGCCGATACAACTCTTCATCGAGGGCATGAAACTTTACCTCAACGATGATTTAAGATGCTCCGGACTGATGCAAGCCAAACGCTCGGAGATGGTCTACTTGCTGAACTGCTACTACCCCATCAAGGAGCTAGCCGCCTTTTACGCCCCGATTTACCGGTATAGCCACAGTTTCCAGTATTTCGTGATGCAGAACTACCAGAAGGCGAAAGACGTGGAGACCTTCGCCCAATTGGGAGGCTACAGCGTACCCACCTTCCGCCGTATCTTCAAGGATACGTTTGGAGAGCCCGCTTATCAATGGATGCTGAAACGCAAATGCCAAGACATTCATAACGACCTTATCATGACAGAGCTTTCCATATCCGAGATTTGCTACAAGTATGGCTTTGAATCGCTTTCTAACTTCTCGCACTTCTGCAGGGCTAATTTCGGCCAATCTCCCCGCTCTGTCCGTTCTCTAAAGGATGAAAATACATAATATTCAATGATTTTTTTTAAATCTCTCAACTTTTGCAACTCTTTGGACAAAAATAACAATTCTCCCCTTTAGCATTCCCTATACATTTGCGTCCAGAAGATCAATCATAATTGATTTTCAAAGATAAATAAAATGTATAGGTACAATAAGACAAGTATTATCTTAAAGATCTCTATCGCAGTTTTATTCATTATCGGCATGGTGCTGGAATGTAGTTGCGAGAGATCCGAGGAACCGGAGAAAAGAGGCACGGGCTACATCACTTGCACCCTTCGTTGGGATAGCGTGGTAGCAGGTTCCCCGGTACCGGAGAAACTTCGCTATTGTATCTACCCGTCGGAGGGCGGGCCGATGATACAGACGGATGGGAACGCCAATGGCATCACCCTGTTCTTACCACCGGATAAATATAATGTATTGGTTTTCAATTACGACGCGAAAAACATAGGTTTTCGTAATATGTCGAAGTTCGAGGAAGCGGAAGCATATATCTCCTCTCTAGAGGATCTGGAGGCATGTCAAGACGAGGTGATCCCGTTATATGTCGCCACGATCCGTTCGGTAGAGGTTGAGGGGGATACGGAGAAGCATAAGGAATTGACCTTGTCGCCGTTTTTCCTATCGAAGGATAGTTCCTTGAATCTAAGCAATGAAAGGAAAGGGATCGCGAACAATATCAACGGGCTAAAGAAAACGAGTATCCGATGAGAGAGAGCCGGTTATTTATCATCTTGATCTCGCTTGTCATGGGATTGGCGGGATGCTCGAAAGAGACTATGATCGGTGAGTATGTAGACCGTTGCGCCGTGCGCCTCGACATAGATTGGGGTCCTTGCGGTATCGACCCGGATGGTATGACCGTGCTCTTTTACCCGGTCGATGGAGGGGAGCCAAGCCGTTTCCTTACCAACACGGTCACGGGTGACGAGGTGCGATTGAGGAAAGGGATCTATAACGTAGTGGTATTTAACCAAGCGGCCGAAGAATACAGTTATCTCACGATCGAAGGTCAAGATCAATACAGCACCCTGCGGATCGTGATGAAGACGACGGATAGCGATTGGTACACGCCCACCGAGGGAGAGCGGCTGATCTACGATCCGGAACCTTTAGCGGTAGCTACATTGGAGGGTTTTGAGGTGACGCAAGAGATGGTACGGACGAACCTTAAGGAGGGAAAGGAGTTTTCCTTGGCTTGCCGGCCCGAGAAGGTAATCTTCACGACCCATCTGTCCTTAGAGATAAAAGGATTGCACAACGTGCGGACTGCGAGGGGATCGATCAAAGGGATGGCGGATACATATTGGATAGCGGATAGAAAGACCGGGAGTAGCGTAGCGACGCAACTCGTGGACTTCTCGGAAAAGACCTTTCACGAGAACTCAACGACCGATGGTATCTTATCCGGCTCTTACTTGACACTCGGCAGGCCGAACGTCACATCGAAGGCCACGGATGAGATCAGTAATTTGCTTACGCTCTCCATCTTATTGGTCGATAACAAAACGGTCATTACGAAGCAATATGATATAGCTCCACGTGCCGCGATCAATAATGAGACGAAAGAGGTAGAGGTGGTGCTGGGTACCGGAGCCGATCCGGACGAAGAGGAAACTCCCGAGGATATTCCGCTGGAATTGCCAAACGTAAAGCCGGCAACTAATGGCGGCGAAGGGGGATTCGACGCAAGTGTAGACAATTGGGGAGATGAAGTAGATATCGTAATCCCCGCATAGATATAGAATAATAAATAGTAACAATATAAAACAACATTAAAAGACTAAGCGTTATGAAGACAAATTTATTCATTGCAGCATTAAGCCTAGTAGTATTGGCTGGCTGCTCAAGCGAAGACGAGATTGATACATTAGTAGCTAAGAGTGATAATGCGATTACTTTCGGGACTTATGTAGGGAAACAAACGAAAGCTTTAGATAAAACAGGCTTTACAAAAGATGATAAATTCGTGGTATCAGCATATTATGGCGAAGGGACTTTCGAGGCAAACTTCATGAGCAATGAGATTATCAGTACAACAGACGGCACCGCTTGGAGCTATACCAATAAGAAATATTGGCCAGAAGGTAAACCAGTTTCATTTGTAGCTTATTATCCAAATTTGGCAACTGCTCCAACAATAACTAATGGTGCAACAGCAATTCCTTTTACTGTGGAGGACGATGCTACAAAACAGGTTGATTTCATGTGGTCAACAGTTAAGGGTGCCACTAAAGATGATAAAAATGGAACAGCAATCAATGGAACAGCAAACAGTACAACAGAGACAACAAGCGTTCCCTTTGTCTTCCAACACGGACTTTCAAGAGTTCTGTTTAAAGCACAACTCGGTGCTTCCTCCTATGCAGGTGTAACGGTTAACATTACTAAAGTGACGATTAACGGCATTAATAATACTGGAACATTTACAATTCCCTCCACTTTAGAAGTCGGAAGCTGGAGTAGCTTAGCAGGAACAAAAAATTATATAGCTTTAAACTCTAGTACAACAATATCAGATAATACTGCAACCTCAATAGGTAACTCGTTACTAATGATTCCTCAAGATGTAGCGAACAAAACTATTGAAATCACTTATAATCTTGTTTATGCAAATCCCGAACTTACAATACCTAATACTAAAACGATTACTTTAGCCGCTAATAGCAAATGGGATATAAATAAGCAATATACATATATATTCACCATCTCATTAGATGCTGTTGATTTAACAGCTACAGTCGGCTCGTTCGATCCAATTACTCCTGACATAAAATTATAAACTTATCTTTGAATAATTATATTTATTCAAGTAGTATAAGAATAAGTTAATTAAAAATCCAATATACTCGAATGAACAGAAAACGTACATTCGAGTATATTTCATTCTATTACGATAGATACTAATTATTTTAAGTACATCCCATATTTAGTATGGATCTTTCAAAGAAACGCCTACGATAAAACAAATCACAAAGACCATTCCGTTAGCAAAACAAGCTCTATACTACTTTTTTGCTCAATACAACCCACATTCGGTGACATCCCCTTCTCGCAAGAACCACAAAACAATGAGAAGGAGATAGCCATTAGTGCCCTTTTTCTCCTCGAAAGCCCCCCTTTTCACACACAATAGGTTGCGAAAGCCAACGCGAAAGGCCGCGTTAGGCGACACATATGGTTACGTTGGGCATCGTAAGCAGCTAAGAATAGGGTTATAACCTAATGAGAAAGGCGTTATAACCTTATTATAACCCTATCGTAACCTTATGGAATAGCCCAAACACCCGGCAAACCATTAGTTACGATGAATTAATTTCGCTAGAATAAAAGGCCATTTTCCAACATCTGTCTGTCTACTAAACAATTGCTGTTTTTTTCTTGCGTATTTGGAAGCGAGACGTACATCCGCCCGAAATAATCGACTCTCACGGACTTCCGTTTACATTTTGTCAAAATGTCAATCCGCAAGGAAACTTCTCCCCACATAGCATACGGATATCAATTATTCTTCCTATATTTGCGATAATCCCTCATATCTAAGCGTAGGTCACTGAAGGAGGACATAAGTTAACGAAGAGCGTTTAAAGATATTATCCCGCATTGAAATCTCGACAATTTCAACTCCCGGGGATAATAGACAAGAAACGCTCACGTCAGTGCTATATTTACCAGTAATTGCTCTGGACGATATAACAGCATGGCGTGGGCTATTGTTTATTATTCGGGAGTGGGCAGTCGAGAGCCTCAATGCGGTAATATCAATAGTTTCCACGCTTCTGTATTTTTAGCCCGGCAACCGATGGAGACAGGTTGCCCTTATCCATTAAATGAAGACGATCCTCCTGTTACCCGTCTTGTCGCTATGGCTCCTGCTTGCCACGCAAGCCCATGCCCAAGTCTATCACCTACATTTATCCGACAACACTTGCCGGATAACAGAATGCGTTGATACTCCACAAGGCATCAAGCCCTTGGGTCAGACATGGAAAGGAAACACCTTCCATGATCGTTTCACGCTAGATTTCGATCGCGCTATCTTCACGTGGGAAAAGGAAGGAAAAGAGACGTATGCCAACAAGATCATCAACCACACTGCCAAATACGCTCACCACTCATTCTCCACGGAGCAGATTACCGCCAACCTCACCATCAACAGCCATCGGGCCGTCCTTCAACTTATCCACTTTCAGAATGGCCAATGGATACAAGTCACTTATTTTTGCGAGATAGGGAATTAACGGCTCATGCGAACATCTACAACATCTACCACTTATACTTGATATTTGTACTTTTTATTTGTGAGTGAAAATTCCAGCCTTAAAAAAGGAGGCCTTAAAGTTTACGATAAACATCTTCAAAAGGTACTCTGCAACGTTCTCCCCAAATGCCTTTATTTCCATCCCGTATTCCACAAGGAATAGCCATGTTTATTTCAGCACCATGAGGTAGTTTCAATGTCCTTTTTAGCCGACGGCTGTCCAGCCCTTCTAAAGGGCACGTGTCATAGCCTTCGTTTGCCATCGCAATCATAAACGTTTGTGCGGCAAGCGCACAGGATTTATGGGCTGTCACACGTATGTCATTCTCGGAAACTTCAAGCATCATAGGACGGAAAATACTGATTATATTAGCCAACAATTTCCTGAGCAATCCGAGAATACCGAAGAACCGGGCATAAACAAAGGGCATCAATATACCGTAATATATTTCCCGATCCTTAATACGTTTGGCCTGACGTTCTTTAGGACTGTAATGACGAATGTTCTCCCGTTCAAAATTGAGTACGAATCGCGCATGTTTCTTGTACCAGTCACGCCGAACCACAAAAATGACAATTTGTGAAGCGGTAGAAGCCGCTTTCTGACCAAGGCAGTCCCTTGAAATTTTTGCCAATAATTCAGGTTCTGTAATATGGTAAAATTCCCATAATTGCATATCAGAACTGTTAGGAGCCAATGTAGCCAGTTCCAAACAATGTTTTACCTTTTCCGTATCTATTGGTTTTTCTTTATCATACACCCGTACAGAACGACGATGATGAAGGACTTCATCTAAATTCATAATGATACTGATTTGAATTAAACATTTATTCCCAGCTGATTACTTCAGCCATTTATTATTGTGCTTTATTTAATTGCCGCATAACGACCTTCGCCATTTCTTTAGAACTGAACGGGTCCTGCCCAGTAATCAGATTATTATCTACAACTACTTTTGAAGTCATAGGTATCAATGCTTTTTCATAATCCGCTCCTCTCTCTTTCAACAACGCTTCAAGATCAAAAGGCACGTCTTCTTTTCTTCTGGCAAGACTTTCTTCAAACCAACTGAATCCCGTCAGCTTTTTGCCTTTAATCATATATTCGCCATTGGATAGTTTGGCATTCAACAACCCACTGACCCCGTGGCAGATGGCCGACACTATCCTCCCACTTTCATCCTGTTTCCTTACGATAGTCTTTAAAGCTTCATTGTCAGGAAAGTCATACATCGCACCGTGTCCGCCGGCTAAATAGACACAATCAAACTGTTGTTCCAACAGGTTATCCAAACTGTTTGCATGATCCAACAGCTTTTTGAATTCTGGCTTTTCCCAATACTTTTCGGACATTTCATCTAAAAAAATTGGTTTTAAACTTTCGGGATCAATGGGAGTATAACCTCCTTTCGGATTGGCTACCGTTATGTCATAGCCGCTTTCTTTTGCACTATGATAGATATGAGTAAACTCACTAAGCCATAATCCGGTTGCGAGTTTCCCATTGGCAAAAGTCCCTGTGCTAGTAACTATTATTAAAATCTTCATGATAATCAAATTATTGATTCATATTCTTTAAAAGAAAACATACACATGGATAGATTGTTTTTCAGAATATGGAATCTTTAACATAATCCGAAAATATGAAAACCTGCAAATCCTTTCAAATGCTATCTCTATCCACCAGCATTCGATAAGGAGAAATTACCGATCCCTTTCCTATTACCTCCGGGAGGAAGCAATTTGATGAATATCGTTTCCATGATGCCCAAGTTGAAAGAAGAATTAAGAACTATTTTCAACGACTATGGCTTGAAATATGTCTTCGATACCAATAGCCAGGAGATTAAAGTAATGAAAGAAAAGAAACCGGGAGAGATATTTTTAATTCCATTTCATTCCATAGCCGATACCCTGCAGCGTATGATTTTCTACAAAGCGGCTATTGAAAGTAACAGTGAGTCCGCATTAGTTTTTGAAGAACCGGAAGCCCACTCATACCCTCCTTTCATATCAAAGGTAACGCAGGATATTATCCAATCGGACAGAAACCAGTTTTTTATAACGACACACAGTCCTTATGTGGTTAACGACTTTCTGGAATTACCGAGTGACGAACTTGCCATTTACCTAGTTGACTTCAGGAATGGGGAAACTTTCGTGAAAAGAGCCAGTGACACAGAAGTACAAGAAATGTACGAATATGGCATCGACCTATTTTTCAACACTGAAACATAGCGAAAGATACAGAACACATTGCAGGCACAAGCCCATACCCAAGTCTACCGCCTACGCTTATTCGACAGTACTTACAGGATAACGGAATGCGTTAAAAACTATTTTACGGAATGTCCAAATGTTCTGTCAATACGTTTACGAATGTTCGTAATGGCGCACCTTCATAATTATCCAACTCCCCAACCAAGATCAGAGCGGCGTTCTTCATCCATGGGTGGTATGGAATGGATAGTTCATAGGGGATTTCCCGGATCAGTTCCGGGGTGTTCTTGATTACCGTATAAGTGTCGCCATCGGCGGCTTTCTTGCCTTCGAAAACTAAGGTACGGTCGTACATTTTTTGCTTGTTTGCCCCGTTTAGTACTACCGGGGCCATGACTACGGAATCTCTGTCGCTACGCAACATCGGCATCAAGGACAGGGTTTGATATCGTCCCACGGAGAGTCCGCAGACACTGATCGTTAGGTCTAGACGCAAGGAGTTGCCCTCCCGCTCGATGCGGTTTTGCTTCAAGGAGACTTGCCCCCGGTAAGATTGTATAGGCACCTGCGCTCCTGCCGGAAGAACAAGGCCGATCACAAGCAAGCATATATAAATGAATGTCTTCATAGATTTATCTCTTTATTTGATGATGTAAACGATACTGATACCCGCCTTTGTTAATCCCCAATACTCGTTGCGGAACTTGCCGATAGGCGCATCTCCTCTAGGAAAAGCGTACTTATCATATTCGAAATGCAAGTATCCGAAACCCGCCGTGAACTCCACGTTCCAACGGGGCGACACGTATAACTGATAACCATAAGAGATACCGCCGCCATAAGCGTTACCGTTATAACTATTCTTTTTCTCCATCCCATACAGGAGCTTCAAACCGGCGAAATCGTAATCCATATACTGGGCATGAACCCCGAAGAAATGTCCATTGAAACGCTCGTGTATCCAATAGCGCGCCTCTGGTTGTATCATCCAATGCTTAAAGGACTTATCGCTCGAGAATGTCCAACCGTTATAATACCCCGATGCCTCAACCGACCAATGCTTGTTGAACGCGACCTCCGCCCCTACGTTCGGCGTAGTGATCGCGTCATAAAGCACATTGGTCTTCACGGCCACGACCTGTCCTTGAATATCTATAAAAGTTGGCAAAAGAAATACTAACAGTAAATATAGTTTATTCATATCTCCCGGTTCATTAGGTTTGTTTATTTAAGAGACAAAACCGTACAAATATAGATAATATTTATCAGTTCATTCGTACGTTAACTTATATAATATCCACGATTTACAAACGGAAAACGTTATCTTTGCAAGATAAATCCAGAATATGACTCATGAAGGCTAAATATATCGTGATTTTTCTCCTGTCACTCCTTTCGTTTGTCGCTTGCGATAAAGAGGAGGTCGTTATCCCTACTACCGCCCCTCGTACGGTTCTTATCTATTTCGCAGGAGATAATAGCTTGAGTGGATACGTGAGCCAAAACCTGAGGGCGATAAAGAAAGGGATTGAGCGAGATGGATTGAACAACGGCAATTTATTGATCTATACGGATAAGCAGAACGAGGCTCCCCAGCTTTTCCAATTAAAAGTGGAAGCGGATACCATCCGGCAGATCGTGCTCGAGACCTACGACTCGAACCAGAACTCGGCCTCTACCGAGACGCTGACGCAAATAATCGACAAGGTACAAAAGGAATATCCGGCGGATAGTTACGGGTTGGTGCTGTGGAGTCACGGAACGGGATGGCTACCTTCGGATATCTATAGCTATCTGCGTTCTTTCGGGCAGGATGGGAAGAATAATTTCATGGAGATCAATGATTTGGCCTCCGCTTTATCGAAGTATCATTTTGATTTTATTTTGTTCGACGCTTGTTATATGTCGTGTGCCGAGGTAGCTTACGCTTTCCGGGAATGTGCGGATTATATTATCGGCTCGCCAACGGAGATATTGGCGAACGGCTTCCCTTATCAATCGATAATGGGGGATATGTTCAAGAAAGAAGCTGATGTGGTGGGGATAGCGACAAAGTTTTATACGTATTATCAAAGTGAGGCAGGAACGATCTCGGTCATGAAAAGCGATGAGTTGGATGAATTGGCCGCTACTTGCCGTACCCTATTCCATGATAAGACGGAAAGTGATCTTTTCGCCGTACCCGTTAGCGAATTGCAGATCATGGAGTATTTGACGCCGAATTATCATGCCTTATATGATTTTGATGATTACGTGAGCCGTCTGGCCACGGAAGAGCAATATAACGCATTCAAGCGGAGCATGGAAAAGGCGGTTATTTACAAGGCTACTACACTCAAGGCGGTTTACGCTTATCCGTATCCGTATGGAAGCTATCTGCCGGTCAATAAATATAGCGGCCTATCTATCTATGTCCCCCAAGAAGCCTTGCCCAAACTAAATGAGTGGTACAAGGATCTTGAGTGGTATAAAGATGTATATCAATGATTAAAACTCATCTCTTAGCCAGCGTTTACCACGAGGGGTATACAGGAATATCAAGAAACCTGCCGCCATTATAGAAATAACCGTAAAGAATACTGCTAATAACATATTTCTCTATTTTAATAATGCGCTTCCTACTCCCAATACAAGAGCGGCAAAAGTTAATTTTGACAAATCGAAGAAATACTTTGAAGTATTTTCTCTTCTGTTCTTCATTAAATCCTGAGCCGCTTTTCTTTTTTCAATGTTACCGTTATAGTTACTCATAGCAAAAATACTAATATTATTTCACAAATGAACTTATTTCACTAAAAACACTTCCTTATATCGTTTTACCTGTCCTTGAGGATGAACAAGTTCCGCATAGAAAATATAAACGCCGGTTCTCACCTTGGAACCATTCACCGCAAGGCCGTTCCAAGCCAATTCACCTTCTATCCCTAATAAGTCATGATTTACCACCTCACTGATATGCCTTCCGGAGATATCAAATATCCAGGCTCGACAGGTATAGCCGGATTCATCAAGATGGTAGGAGATCGTATATTCCTTCGTTGCCTCAGAATAAACGGGAGACTCTATGCCCGTGACCTCGCCTTCATCTTGCTTTCCATATTGGGAATTCCGATAGCCGGGCGTACCGTATCCCGCCGTGGCCGAAGCCGAGGTCCAATTCATCTCATCCTGCGTATCGCTATCAGGATTAATCCGCTCCAAGGCAATCCCCTTCTCGTTTTTCACGGATGGGGCATGCCATTTAGAGGAATAACGAATCTCATCGATCATAACCTCATCTTCTGTACGAAACAGGACTAACGTAGCGGAGGTATTTGCCAAGACCGGAAGTTTTAATTCATGCAAAGCATCCGGCGAAGATATCAGATAAAAATCGCTCACTCCTCCCATACTTTTAGTCAGCAACACATAATCTTGTGGTTCTACCGGAGAGACTATAGAAGATAAAGGATAATGCGAACTCAATGTACCATCGGATTTACGAGTAGCAACAGACAGTCCGGCCAAAGGCAATGTCCGGTCCGAACGATTATAAAGCTCGATATACTCACTCCCTTCCGGGTAAGGATTCGGCAACAACTCATTAAAAACGATCTCATTGGGTAAGACTATAATGTCCGTGGGGATACCCGGTTTATGGGGAGTGTCCGGACGATCTGGATCTTCTGGTTCATCGTCAGGAGAAGAGTTCGCGGAACCCGGCGTGCCTCCTCGCTCATCCGTTGATAAATGAAAGCCGGTTTCAGAACGTTCCCAAGCGATACCGACTTTCGCTTTCTCATAGGCAATCCGGTCGATCTCCTTACCGGAAGGATCGAATAAAGCAAGCTCCTTCCCCGTGTTTACCAACGACGCCGGGAATTTATCCAAGGGCAGATCCAGCCCCGCATCATCAATATGTATATCCCTACCGGACCGATAAAGCACGACATACCCATCCGCATCCAAGAGCAAAGCTGTCAATACCGTTGGCTTACTACCATATAAGAATGACCAACCATTTAACTCTATAGCCTTATCCGTCGTATTATAAAGTTCCACATACTCCGTTTCCGGAAAAGCCTTTTGTCCTTTCGGATCAGCCATCACCTCATTAATACGGATACTACCGGCGGGGAAAGAAGGAGTATCCGGCACTTCCGGTTCCTCCGGAACGTCGGGCTCTTCTTCATATTCTAACCGAATCTCGGTAGAACTCTCCGGAATCTTATTTCCCTCAAGATCCATTAACCCCGAGCACAACAAATCATAACCCATACCAACCTTCAACTCCTTATCAAAGCTGATATTCACATAGATCCGCATATCATCCGCATAGGTCATACGAGAAGCATTACCGATACCCGATATAGAGAATATCGCCTCACGGATATCCACCGGAAGATTATATTGTAATTGGAAAACAGACTCGGTGATCGGTTGGATAGCAAGAAGCCGCGGAAGAACCAACGGCTCATCGGGCTCATTGGGTTCTTCTGGCTCTTCGGGAGTATCCGGCTTCTCTGGTTCGATCGAGATATTATCGGATATAATGATGTAGTTACACGCAAAATCATTTACTCGAGTTTTAGAATAGCGGCATTCAAAACGTAGTTGTCCCCCTTTACATGAAGAAGAAACTTCAGACTCACAACTCCCTATCAAGACAAACCTACCCTTCTCTAGCACATATAAGTTCCATATCTTATGATTTTCTAAAGTAAGTTTCACTTTCAAATCCACGGCTCCCAACAAGACATCGAGCGCTTTCTCTATTAAGATCTTTGGATTCTTCTCCGTTGCGGTATGTTTCCGAAAAGTTATCGTTTTCTTATTACTGCCGATTTGGACATAATAATCGTTTTTTAATCCAAGCATCCTCTGATCATCTAAATAAACATGTAGCCGGATATGGTTTTGATCGCTTGGTTTGAAATCCATCCGAATCTCAAATTCCCATTCCATTGTAGCGGAATAAACGAGAGGAGTCTCTATGGAAACACTTTTCTGGGTAGGATCCGCACGTGAGACCAACCATCCGTTCTCAATCACAAAGCAATCTAAATCACCCGTCCAAGGGTTATCCGATGTAATCTCCGGTCCATTAAACGGTTCTTTTAACTGGGGATAAGCGCAAAGCGGAAGTAAAAACGCAAGAATTAATAATAATTGTTTCATAGCTATATCGTTTTAGTTATAAATTTCTCTATCTTTGCACCCTAATAAGTTACAACTGTAAATAATAGGGCGCAAAAGGCAAAAATATGAAAGCCCTTTACAGACAGCAAAGTTATAACTATTTTACATTATTCAAATTAAATCAGTGCTCAAAATGAAAGTAGCAATTGTTGGTGTAAGTGGAGCCGTGGGACAGGAGTTCCTGCGTGTACTCGACCAGAGAAACTTCCCGATGGATGAGCTGGTACTTTTTGGCTCATCTCGTAGTGCCGGACGTGTTTATACCTTCCGTGGTAAACAGTATACCGTTAAGGAACTGAAGCATAACGACGACTTTAAGGGAATCGATGTTGCTTTTGTTTCAGCCGGAGGTGGTACTTCCAAGGAGTTTGAGAAGACGATCACGAAACATGGTACGGTGATGATCGATAACTCCAGCGCGTTCCGTATGGACGAGGATGTTCCATTGGTCGTACCGGAAGTAAACCCGGAGGATGCCTTGAATCGTCCTCGTGGCGTGATCGCTAACCCGAATTGTACCACGATTCAGATGGTTGTAGCGTTGAAGGCGATCGAGAACTTATCTCATATCAAGCGTGTTCACGTATCTACTTATCAAGCTGCCAGTGGAGCGGGCGCTACCGCTATGGCTGAGTTGGTAAAACAATATGAGCAACTATTAAAGGGCGAGGAGCCTACAGTAGAGAAATTTGCTTATCAATTGGCATATAACGTAATCCCTCACGTAGACGTATTCACGGAAAATGGCTATACGAAAGAGGAGATGAAGATGTATAACGAGACCCGTAAGATCATGCACTCGGATATCGAGGTGAGCGCTACCTGTGTTCGCGTACCGGTTATGCGTGCGCATAGCGAATCTACTTGGGTAGAGACAGAGCGTCCGATCAGCGTGGAAGAGGCTCGCAAGGCTTTCGCCGAGGCTGAGGGTGTGGTATTGCAGGATGAACCGGCAAACAAGGATTATCCGATGCCGTTGTTCGTAGCGGATCACGATCCGGTTTACGTAGGCCGTATCCGTAAGGATATCAGCAACCCGAATGGTTTGACATTCTGGACCGTGAGCGACCAGATCAAGAAAGGCGCCGCTTTGAACGCCGTACAAATCGCCGAGTACTTGCTAAAGGTGGGTAATATCAAATAACAGACAACTTTGTAAATTCTATATACGTGGAAGCGGGATCAAGAGAATACTCTTATCCCGCTTTTTTATGCTTAGCGTAATTCCTCCATGCCTTCTCAAAACGTATAAATCAATACGCCCAATACCCGATGGTTGGTTATCGAATGTGTGTCATGAATCCGTCCGCCATCTTGCAAATCCACATTGCCATACCATGCGATGGAAGGGCTATATTCAACACCTAATTTCCAGTGCGGAAGATTATACGAAAGTTGCAGGTTGGTCGTAAATACCTGATCTACGTCCAGACCTACGCCATAGGTTTTGCCTACCAGTGCCTCATTCGCTCCCAAGTTCTTCAAATAGCCTAAGAACAAACCCGGTTTCCATTTCTTTCCGTACACGATATTCAACCAAGAAGTAGAGAAGAGATACGGCGAATATTCCTGTTCGCCGGTACGTGGGTCGATAGAGGTGACGCCGTAACCACCCAACATACAAGTCTGCGTCAAGTTAGAAGCCAGCAAGGTTTTCGCCATCACCAACCAATTCGCGTCCTGATATTTCACGTGCGCCTCGCCGGATACGGAAGAAACCCGCTCGCTGACTTTATAAATCTTGCCATCCACCTCGTTCTGCGTTCTCGGCACTAACGACAAGATTTCCATACCGGCTCCTACCTGCCAACCGGGTTTCTTATAATCCACCCCGAGATAGACTTCCGGCACGCAACTATTCTTGATATATTCCTCGCTCTTTCCGTTCGGTCCAGCCGATAGATATTGCAACTGCCATAGAACCGACCCGGTCAATTGCCACCCATTGTCCGTATAACGATAACGAATTTGCGGGCTGCGGTTAAAGGGCTGGAACGGGGCGCCGGTAGAAAGATTCAACATCTGTGGAAAGACCTCGCCAAATAGCGGATGCCATGTCTGTCCGATCAAGACAGCGGACTTGCCCCAATCCAGATTCACATAGGCATGACGGATACGGAGCACCGCCCAATTGCTACCCGAACCCCGGAAATCGGCCTCCAGTTTCAAGGAAGTCTTGGCCGAACCAACCTTCGGTCCTTGTACATCGATTCCCAAACGGGAGTAAAGCAGGTAAAAACTACCGTTCGGACTAGCGTTCAAGTCCTTGCCATCCGCATCCAACGCCACGTCCTTCGGATATAGGTGGAACAAACCATCCACGATCTCGGCATTCGCACGGGAATTATAGAACAAGTCTCCACGTACCTGTCCGTAAAATTTGTAAGAGAAGTTTTTCTTTTGCGCCTGTACGCATACCGCCATACATAGGCCGATCAAAAGAAGCAAGTTGCGTTTCATTTCCATTCCGGTCAATCTATCTTTAAAAATAATACATCATCAAACCTAATATACGATGATTCGTTATCGCATGTGTTTGCTCGATACGTCCGCTCTCTAAGTCGGTCGTGCCATAATAAGCTGTCGCCGGACAATACTCGAAACCGAACTTCCAATGCGGTAAATTATACGATACGTTTAAGCTGACGGTTATTAATTGATCGATATCCAATCCCATACCATACACCTTATCCGCTGAGACCAAGGACTTCCCGGTTCCCAAATTCTTCGTATATCCGACGAAAACTCCCGGTCTCCATTTCGTTCCGTAGGCGAAATTCACCCATGTCGTAGAATGGCGAAAAGGCGTATATCCCTGCTCGCCCGTACGGGAGTCCACCGAGCTCACCCCGTAACCGCCCAATAAAGCGGTATGATCCAAGGCTGAGGCCATCAAGGTTTTCGCCGCAAAGGTATAGTTTCTTCCGCTATACTTCAAATGTGCCTCGTAAGAGAATGCGGTCATTCGCTCGTTCACCTTAAAAGTTTGCTCCTTCCATTCCGTGGAAGTACGGGGTTTCAAGGAGATCATATGAGCGCCGAGCCCCATCAACCAACCATCCGCAGGGGTAAAATCCGCCCCCACGAACATCTCCGGAATGCAGCTATTCTTAATATAATCCTCGCTCATGCCTTTCGGTCCGCTGGAAAGGTATTGTAATTGCCACAACACGGAAGCCGTCAATTGTACCCGGCTATTCGCCTTATACTGGTAACGGATCTGAGGGCTACGGTTGAAAGGCTGGAACGGCGCTCCGGTGGAAAGATTCAAGACATCCGGCATCACGGCGCCAAACAAGGGATGCCACGTGATCCCTACTAATACCGCCGATTTTCCCCAATCCAAGTTTACGTATGCCTGCCGGATACGTAACATCGTATTACTACCGGAAAAACCGCCAAAGTCCGTCTCTATCTTAGCGGAGGAACGAGCCTTGCCGATATCGGGACCCGTCACGTCCAAGCCCAAGCGGGAAGTGAACGTATAGAAACTGCCATTCGGCGTGGCGTTCAAATCCTTGCCATCCGCATCAAAACTCTTATCCAAAGGATAGAGATAAAAGTTCCCATCGATCGGAGCCATATTAGCCCGGGAATTGTAGAAAAGATCTCCACGGACGAAGCCGTAGAATTTGTAAGTGAAGTTTTTTCTTTGCGCTGTCGTAGAAAATAAGGCTAGCATCCCCACGAGCAACAGGGTAATCCGTCTCATTATAATTCAGTTTGTTATTTTTCTTACCTTATAAGCCGCGAATGTATATATTTTTACGGATTCAATTTGAAGAAACGAAATATTATTTGTTCCTTTGCTTCCAAGTTGTAAGCCTTAAAGGTCAAATTAGATTAATATTGTAAACACCAGATAAAGAAAATGAGTACTAAAAAGTTTTTGCTAGAAGAAAAAGATATACCTACGGCATGGTATAATATCGTAGCGGATATGAAGAACAAACCGCTGCCGATCTTAAATCCACAAACTAAACAGCCCTTAAAGGAGGAAGATTTATATCCTCTATTCTCGAAAGGCGTCTCTCATCAAGAAATGAACACGACAGACACATGGATCGAGATCCCCGATGAAGTACGCGAGCTTTATAAGGTATGGCGACCGACTCCGTTGGTTCGTGCCACCGGATTGGAAAAAGCGCTGGATACGCCCGCTCATATCTATTTCAAGAACGAGAGTGTAAGCCCGATCGGTTCACATAAGTTGAATTCGGCCTTGGCTCAGGCTTATTATTGTAAACAAGAGGGTACGACAAATATCACGACCGAGACAGGCGCCGGACAATGGGGTGCCGCTCTTTCTTATGCGGCAAAAGCTTTCGGCTTGGAACTTGCCGTTTATATGGTAAAGGTTAGTTACCACCAGAAGCCCTACCGTCGTTCGATCATGCAGACTTTCGGAGCACAAGTTGTTGCCTCCCCGAGTATGAGTACGAAAGCCGGACGTAAGATCTTGACAGACCATCCTAATTATCAAGGTAGTCTAGGTACCGCCATCTCCGAGGCGGTAGAGCTGGCCATGCAGACACCGAACTGTAAATATACATTAGGTAGCGTATTAAACCACGTTATGCTGCATCAGACCGTTATCGGACTGGAAGCTGAGAAACAAATGGAAATGGCTGGCGAGTACCCCGATGTCGTTATCGGTTGTTTCGGTGGTGGTTCCAACTTCTCCGGTATCACATTCCCATTCCTGCGCCATAAACTAACGGAAGGTAAGGATATCCGGGTTATAGCGGCGGAACCGGCATCTTGCCCGAAACTTACAAGAGGGCAATTCCAATATGACTTCGGAGATGAGGCAGGCTATACCCCATTAATCCCGATGTTCACGTTGGGACATAATTTCTCTCCAGCGAATATCCATGCGGGAGGTTTGCGTTATCATGGCGCCGGCTCCATCGTCAGCCAGTTGATGAAAGACGAATTGATGAGCGCCGTGGATATCAAGCAATTGGATACCTTCAAGGCCGCTACCTTATTCGCACAAGCGGAAGGAATCATACCGGCCCCGGAATCATCCCACGCTATCGCCGCGGCTATCCATGAGGCAGAGCAAGCCAAAATCGAAGGTAAACCTCGTACGATCTTGTTCAACTTATCGGGCCACGGCTTGATCGATATGGCCGCTTACGACCAATATCTATCCGGCGATCTAACAAACTATGAGGTAACGGATGAGGAAGTAGCTAACAATTTGAAAGATTTGGAGAAAATCATCTGATAAAAACAAGAAAAGGGGCGATACCAAATCGCCCCTTTCCCTTATTTGTCTATGAAAGTCTTAATTTAAAGTATGTATTATGAGAAAATTTCTTCGTAATTAGTACTCGGGATAATCATGTTCTGGACATTTAAGCTAAAGTTTTTCTTCTTCTTATCCCACATACCGTAATTTGTCTTTATCTCTCCACTTTGATCATCATATTGATAAGTGATCTGATAGAATGGAACCCATTCGTCGTTTGTCCGATCCCAACGAAACGCTTTCTTCTCGGAAACCTTGCCGTTCTCGTTGTACTGGAACTCATATCTTACCTGTTTGTTCAACAGTCCGTTTTCCTGTAAGAATACCACTTTAGAGATAATCTTACCATTCTCCTCTTTTGTATCATATAGATAATCTTTAGGAGACGCTGCGCTTATCGCTAAACTACACATGAAAGTAAAAACTAGCGCAAGAATACTTTTACCCCAAACTGATGTCTTCATACTATTTTAATTTATAAGGTTACTATCATTTTGTACCGCGAAGTAAGGAAGTTTCCCAACAATCACCAAAAGTAAAGTGACAAATCGTTAGCGATATCACAATATTTAACACATTCAAGACCTTCATTCCCTTCGATTCCCCCATGTTTACTGACATATTGTAAACCAAATCGTAAGTTCTCCCGATTTTTAAATATCTATTATTTACCACCAGCCGGATGTAACTTTCAAAAGAAAACTTTAAACATCGCTTTTTTAATAAATTAAAAATCTATTGATTAATAAATATATCCTTACCTTTGCGAAGGTAGAATGCAAATTGATTTCTTGACATGCGACAAATAATGAAACTATTTATCACATCCTTTCTTTTTATCCTATTCTCAGGATGTACAAAGGATGTATATGATCCTTCCGATAAAATTCCGGGAGAAGGTACTAATCCATTCTCAAAGGTAACAATTTCCTCTAATTTCGATTGGTCGATGATACAAATATCCCACCTTACCGTACAATCTTTCGACCCCTATGATGGCACCTATAATTATCTGGTAGAAGTATTTGATAAAAGTCCGGAAGATCAAGACGCGAATCTTCTCGCTACCGGGGTTTGCTCAAAGAAAACGCTTTTCGATAAGAAAATTATCTATCCAAAGGGAGAGTCGGATCAAGTTTACATACAATTGACGACCCCTACCGGATATCAAGTTACCGCTCCTGTCACCTTAACACCGGGTAATGATAATGTCTGTGATTTCGATTCGTTAGCCGTATCGCAGGAAACAACCGCTACTCCGGTTAGCCGTACCCCGACCCGAAGCGTGTCTTCCACCTATACATTTATAATAGAAGACTCTTTCCCTAATTACGGAGATTATGATTTTAATGATGCCGTGATAAAAGTCCAGATGGAAACTTCCATGAAAGACGATTATGTACAATTCGCCAATATAAAACTGACTTTCCGTGCATTAGGCGGAACTAAGCGGGCCGGAGCTTTCATCCATCTCCCCGGCATAAAGTCCAAAGACATCCAAAAAGCCGAGTTAAATGGCTGGACCACGACTCCAGAATCGGAAACCGAGACTCCGGTTTATGCCCTATCGGATGATATACATGGATTATTCTCTTTTCATGAAATGATTAATACAGATAATGACCTTCCATATAGGGGAAAGCAAGAACGTTTGATCACCTTTTCGTTCGCAGCCGGTGCCTTAAAAGATTTGACCATTGATGACATCGATCTTTTCACGACCGTATTAAAGCGGGAAGGAGAGGTCTTACGCACGGAAATCCACCAACGTAATTATAGCTATACCCCCAAAGGGGTCAGATACCGTTATTACTCAAATGATAATTGCATATGGGCCTTAATGATACCGGATGATTTCAAATACCCTGTGGAACATGCTTTTATTGGTGATGCCTATCCGGATCTATTGAAATGGGTAAGTGGAGATAGCAAACATGTACAATGGTATAAAAGTAAGAATACGGTTGATAAGTGGATTTATACCCGAGAACAATAACAACCTAAAATCCTCCGTAAAATGAAAACGACCGCCATCTTATTTCTTGCCTATCTGGCTTTATGCGTTCAGTGCTCAGTGCCGGAAAACAAGAGCACGAAAAAAGAGATTAGTACTCAACCGATAAAGGTGGGTGTATTCGATGGGCATGGAGGAGCACAGACCTGTATTTGGGAAACTGTCGCCGCTATCCGGCTGGACCCGGAAATGGAGGTATGTACCATTACTACAGCAGATATAGCTAATAATGTGCTCGATTCGATCGACGCTATTATTATCCCGGGAGGAAGTGGCAAAAGTCAGTACTTAAACCTAGGGACCTTAAATCAACAACGTATCAAGGACTTCATCTCTAAAGGTAAAGGGGCTGTCGGGATCTGTGCCGGAGCCTATCTATTCTCGAATACTCCCGATTACACCTGTATACAGCTAAATGGACAGCAAGCGATCGACATCGAGCATGACAACCGAGGGCATGGATTAGCGAAATTCACCTTATGCGAGGAGGGTAAGAAGATATTCCCCGAATTAGCCGACCGCGATACGAGTTTCGTCATTTACTATGAGGGACCGGTATTTATAAACAATCCGGCTGATACGATCCAAAGCAACACGCTTGCCATCATGGAAAGCGATGTGCATGAGGAAGGAAACGCCCCGGCTAATATGACAAACGGTAAGCCATTCTTCGTAGCCAATAACTACGGGAAAGGGCGTGTTTTTAGTTCCATCGCCCACCCCGAAGGTACTCCCGGCATGATGTGGATGATCCCCCGGATGGTACGTTGGACCTTGAATAAGCCTTTTATCCCTTATCAATCCTCCGCCGTACGTCCAGACCTGTTCAATCATGAATCATTAATGGCTACCGATGATTTAAAGCAGGAAGAAAAAGCCTTTCAAATCCTTTTAAGCGGAGAAAGCGAGCAAAAGGTTGCCGCCTTGGATTGGCTGGAAGCACACCATTCATGGGACGCCAAACGATGGGTACAAGGATTGCTTTATGACGCTTCACCCGCCGTCCGTATCCGGGCAGCTCGGTATATAGCGGATACCCATTACTTACCTTTCTTACCCAACTTACAGGCGGCCTACCGGACAGAAACCGATAAGGCGACCCAAGAAGAGTTAAAGACGCAGCTGGAGAAACTAACAGCCCTACTTCCTTAGGCTAGGGAGATTTAAACTCTCCCTAGATATTCATCTACCGTATAGTTTAAGAAACGATTGAATGGTAATAACAATTTAAAGTCATCCACCGCCTTATCCATCCAATTCTTAGCGTAAAAGAAATTATCCGGCTTATAAGACACCACGCTGAAATCCTTATGCTTCATGATATAACCATAAGGGGAATCCATTGGATAGCCGGCAGGCATGCGTTTCAGCATCTCCCCCTCTAACACCGGAAATGTTTTCTTAAATGTAGGTTCCTCGATAATAGCCGTAAATTCCTCGATATGATCGTATATATCCTGACGAAGTTTCTTTAATAGCGCAGGTGGCGGGCACCATACACCACCGGAAAGCAAGCAACCTCCCGGCTCCAGATGGATATAATAACCACCCCGTTCGCTGGCACGACCACCTTGGGAGATGTAAGCGGCGAAATGACATTTATAAGGAGTCTTATCCGGAGAGAAACGGATATCCCTGTATATCCGGAACAAACAATCTTTCGCCTCCAACCCGGCTACCTCGGGATCGAATAAAGAGATACGACCGATTAAATCCTGTACCTCATCGATAAAAACCTTACGTAGCGCATCGTAACGATTTTTATTGTCTTGGAACCATTCCCGATTGTTATGGCTCCTCAACTCTGTCAAGAACTCTATGATCTGTTCATTCATAACTTTCTATTTTTAATCCTTACAAATGTAAGAAATATTAGAAACTGTAACCCAGATTCAGATAAAATTGCAGGTTATTATTCCGGTTCGACAATCCAAAGTTCGTATTCATCGGACCGACTATACTGTTATAAGCATAACCGATGCTACCTCCCCAAACGCTTTCTCCCTTGAAGAGATCGAAGAAATTATTCTCATGGATCGCATAATTAGCGATCAAAGAGATATAATGCCGTTGCCCGATACGCTGACGCAAGTTTAAGCGGACAATCGCCACGGAATTATCGAATATCTCCATATGGTTGATCCCAGCGAAAGGGAGTTGCTGGGGAAGATACCGTTCCGGCATATCGCCTCCCACCACATTCAAAAAGGGATAAGCCGGATCTTTCCCGATCAACACACGCCCATCGATGGAAGGTAACAGGCTCAAATGGGAAGTCAGCGGCAATACCGACAGGAAGCTGAGCTTCAAGGCGGAGAAGAATGTATGTCCTTTATAGGTCACGAAGTTATCCGTATAAATGGAATAATCCGCTTGCAGAGAAACGCCTTTACTCGGGAAGTAACGACGATCCAACGTCTCCAGATGGGCTTGAGCGAAATAGCTGATAAAGCCTTCCGGTTTTACTTGATACTTTTGGTTTTCCGCCGTATAAAGGAATGAGTTATAATCGAAATACTCATAACGGGCTCCTAGCTTCAACTTGAAATTCAGCCAGTTCATATCCGAATACCCGAGTTCCACGAAATGATGGCGATACGTCGTATTTACGATCTTATCTCCCCTGTTATACACGTCGAGGTCATGGTACGTGAACATGTAAGACAGGTTAATATTACGCAATGGATTACGCTCTATCGCATAGTCCACCCGCCCATACATACGTTTCCCGATCCTCCCGGTTACGGAGAACTTCGAATGGTAACGGGCCCGATTGTCAAAAGTCACATTCAGCAATAGGGCGACGATATCCTCGCTATTGAAATTCAGGCCCACATTAATCGCGCTATTTGATTTTTCCTGTACCGTAAGCACCAAATCCTCCTGCCTCTCGCCGACTAATTTATAGCTTACATTCGAGTAAAGGTTTGTACCGATCACAATAGACATGGCTTCCTGCAATTTCTTCACGGTAAGCAAGCTATTCTCTTTCAAGCCGCTGATTTGCGTCAACCATTTCTCATCACGAGGATCTATACCTTCAAACAAGACACGCCGGATATGAAACGTATCGGTAGGGGCTACCGGATAGGAATGTACTAATCTCTTTCGGTGCATATCCGAACTATCGGATAAACCAATCTTCTTCTTTAAGGCAAGAATCTCATCCCATTGCTTGCGGGCGACTTGCTCACCCCGGTCAATCAAGGTATCCAAGGCCGTCTCCCCAAAACTAGCGGAATTATAAGGGTCTGTATTCGGGCGGAACAACAGATCGGTCTGTTCCTTATTCGGTCCGTATTTCTCATAACCATGCAAGGCGACGATCTGCCCTACGATATCCCAAGGGGTATTTATCCGCTCCAACTGTTTCAAGTCGCTAGTACCCAGATCTACGCCAATAATAATATCCGCCCCCATATCCCGTGCGACATCCGCCGGATAGTTATTCTTGATCCCACCATCTACCAACACCATGCTATCCAAACGTACCGGTGCGAACACGGCAGGAATCGCCATACTGGCACGCATAGCCAACGGAAGACTTCCATGATGGAAAACATATTCTTGGCCGTCCACCACATTCAACGCCACACAAGCGAAAGGTATATTCAATTGATTGAAGTCCACGGAATCATGATAGCCGATCGTTAGATTCGAGAACAGGTTCTGGAGATTTTGCCCTTTTATCATCCCTTGGATCGCTATCTCTTTTTTACTCCGCCCAAAAGGGAGTGAGAATACATAACGCTCGGAATTCTCTTTCTCCGGAAAAGTAAGGCTACTACGTTTCACCCGGTCGCTCAATAACATACTCCAGTCCTGCAATCTCACCATGCTATCGATTTCCGCAGCATTATATCCAACGGAATATAAGCCCCCCACGATAGCTCCCATACTAGTGCCGGCAATATAATCAATCGGGATGCCGGCCTCCTCCAATACCTTCAACACCCCGATATGAGCGACACCTTTCGCCCCACCGCCTCCCAGCACCAAGCCAACCTTTTTCCGCTCAGCCATCACAGAAGGCACCAACATCAACCCAACCAACCACAATAAAAGGAACTTCCTCATCTAGATATTCTTTCCGGCAAATGTAGCTGGTTTACTCGAAAACGCAAACGGATTCATCTAGAATAAAACGTATGTTTACCTATATATAAAGTTTATCGCTATCTCATCTATTCTATAAACCATGCCGTGAACTGTATAAACCAAGGCGTGGTCTGCACATTCCACGGCGTGGTTTATACAGTTCACGGCGCTGATTTAAGAATAAATACTTATTCGCTATGGAATGCATAGGTTATCGGAGAGCTATTTCAATAGGAGAGGAACATTTTATTTCCGGAACATAAGTGGGCAATCGATAGTATTTGATACGGCCTCCCTAAAATTAATAGGCATTTCTCGCTCAAATCGATTTAAGAACACACGACCAGAATAAAGCTTCTTATAAATCAGGGTCATAATTTCATCAACGATTTCCATTTTTTCAACTGGTGCAGCGGTATAATGTCTCACAGAAAACATGTACATACATGATCGGAATCAAGTATGTACGTGTTTATCAAAAAATAATATAGCCATCAACTTACTTTTTTCCAGCAAGGTAGCAGCCGGAGCAATATATTACTTTTTCTTTTTCAGCAGCATGACCACAGGATTCGACTCCTCACTCAAGTTTGCGGCGATCTCCTTCAACTTTCCTTTTAGCTGGCCTTTCTCGTAAGCCTCAACTAAGTCCGGGGCATCTAGAGTTTGGCAGATAGCTATTTCGGGGTTTCTTGGCTCTGATGTTAGAGAGACTTCTTCCTTATTGATGAAATCATCATTGTATAGAATATAGCTGAATAAGGCATTTTCTTGTTTATCATACACCAGATCTTCACCAAGGAAACCTTTAAACGTCGTAAAGTCAACCTCTTTTCTCATGGTTCTCATAAAACAGTAGCGATCGGTGATAACGGTTGGAAAAAGAAATACTTTCGTATCCATGGAGGATATGGAAGGGCTTCTTACGATAAAAGGACTCAGATTACCATCCGGCAAGTAATGGAATATGGTATCAGACGATGTATTGACAAGTATCCATTTATCCCGATCCGGGAACGTAAGATAAAATTCCGGCGTAATGACAAACTCCCCTTCTGTCACAACCGGAGTCTCAATACCCTTAGAGGGAATCTGGATCTCATGGGTGATACGGCCATCTTGTTTGGAAATAATCAAATGGCACTCCCGCTTGCCTTTTTCCGATGGATAACTCTTATAGCAAATCAAATGATCACGATCATAATTAAATATATAATTATAATAACTGGTATCCGTGAACTTAAAACTCCTTTTATAGTTTCCCAATAAGTCATAGACACCTATTTTTCTCGCCGGATTATCCTTGACGAATATCTCATCGTTATCCTCATCCAAGACAAGCCCTGTAAGCTGCGTGTATTCCTCACCGCTTTGCCCTAAACGGTTTATCTTCCTAAGTCCCTTTCCGTTTTTATCGAAAACAAGAATCTCCCCATCACTGCCCCGATTCGTCACCAGCATGATATCCTTTCCGATCGCTTTCACGGCACCTTTAGTTATAAAATCATCCGTGGTTTCCAACGCAATGTATTCCACGTCCATAAGATCTTGAAGTATCAATTCCTTTTCCGGATAATCGGCCATGACATCAACCCTTATAAGGTTATCGACAGAGGAAGCGGACCGATTGCCACATCCCATACATCCGACTAAAGCGAGTAGCATAGCCACTGCGTTCGTAGTTAATTTTCTCATTTTTTATGATGTTTAAAGTCTTTCGTTCAATGTCATTTCTTGCTCTTTAGCATTTTCTCCCGGTCCATCATTCGTATCATCTCTTTTACCTCATCGGATGTCTCCGGCAGTTGTTGGATCAGAGATTGGAGTTCATCTATAGAAAGCTGGCTTTTCCGATTATCTGGAGCCAGCATGGTTTGCTCCGTGATACCCCGTTTGGACATATCCGAATTTAATGACTCCAAGAAAGGCCGGGTAAAAGTCAAGTTACTCAGATCCGACTCGTTTTTCAACAGTTCCTTTGCGTAAGTCACTTGAGCGAATACACCTCTCTGTAGCTCCTCCGCATTCTTGAATCCGGAGATATCCGGATGGCTATATAGGTTCGCGATCTCACGAAGCAATTCTACACGAGTACCCTTCACCTTCCACGCCCGATAAAGCAGACGGGCCGCCTCCTCTATCTTACCCGAGCTTCTGGCGCTCATGGCACGAATCTCCATGACCATCTCCGATTCCTCCGGCAATTGATTGATCAGGTTACGCAAATCCACGATAGAGATCTTGCTCTTTTTCCCATCCGGGTCTATCATAGTCTCCTCCTCCACATTACGGAAAAACATATCCTCATAGAAGGATTGCAGAAGCGCCCGGCTAAACACCATCGTCCTCTCGTCCGCTTTTTTCTTTAAGCTCTCATTCATATAAAGTACCAAGATAAAAAGCCCTCGCTGGCGATCCTCCTCACTCTGGAATTTAGACACGTCAATCTCACTATACATATGCGAGATCGCCGCCAGGAAATCCAGTCGTTCCGGATTCTTCTTCCATGCCTCATAGTAGAGACGGGACGCTTCCTTATATCTCCCGTCTTTTTGGTAAGTCTCCGCACGGAAGGCCAATAATTGATTTACCAAGAAACGATTGGGTTCCAATCCCTTTTCCGCCCGGTCAAATAAGTCGTAAGCCCGCTTCCGGTCATACGTCTTACCCAAGGCGGAACCCAATAAGAGGCATACCTCGACCGAGGTCGTATCCTGCTCATATGCCATATCCAAGATATCTACCGAGGGCATATACAGACCGGCATAATACTTCGAGGCTCCCCCATATTTCAAGGTAAGGTAGGTGGAATCACCATCAGCCAACAAACTGGAATAGACAGAATCCGCCTGAACAAATTGTTTCACGATATATAGCCCCAATCCTTTACTACGCAATAATTGACGATTCCCGGGATTATAAAACAAGGCGGTATCGCAAATCGCTATTCCTTCCGATATATAATCCGGGCTACTAGCCCCCATCCGATACAATGAATTCACTAACGCAACCGCCAACCCCGCATTCTCACGATTCAAGTTATACGCCTGAAAATAAGCGGTCGTAGCGGAAGGATATTGTTCCATTCGAGTATAGCAATCGCCAATCGCACGGTATAAGACAGTATTATCCTCATTCTGAGCTTGCAATTTCTCATAGGCATCAACTGCTTTCTCATACTCCCCCAATTGGAAATACAGACGTGCCAACTGATAATTAGCGTAGAAGTTCGAGCTATCGGCGGATAAGACCTGATGAAAATATCGCTCGGCATCCTCCGCACGGCCTAAGTTCGTCGCCGTCCGAGCCAAGATGTTTAAGATATCCAAGTTCGTCGTATCCATAGAAAAGCAAAGACGGTAATAGTCATAAGCCTTCTGATACCGAAGCATACCCTCATAAGCCTGCCCGATAGCGTTCATAATCTCATAATTCGAAGAATCGGCTAATGTAAGGCTATCAGCATGAGCGATCACAGCCGCATATTGCTTACGGTTCACCAAGTCTTGCCAATTAAACTCTTGAGCATTCCCGGGAAAAATAAGGCAACAAAGTAACAGAACTGTAACTAAATTACATTTCTCATTCATATCTGTATGTTTTTAAGATTACTGATTAAGCGACCAACACAGCCTCTATTCTTATTTCACTGTAACCGGAAAGTAATAGGCACCGTATATAAGACGCGGACCGCCTTTCCGTCCTGACGACCGGGAGTCCACCGGGGCATCATTCCGATGACTCGCAAAGCTTCCGCATCCAAGGAGGGATCTATCCCCCGTATGATTTTAGGTTCCACGATATTTCCTTTCTTATCTACCACAAACGAACAGATCACACGACCTTGCACTCCCGCTTCCTGCGCATCTGTCGGATACTTTATGCTTTGAGCGATAAACTTCAATAATTCACGATCCCCTCCGGGATATTGCGGCATCACGTCCACTACCGTCAAAGTCTCTTCCTTCGCTTCTTCTACCGGACTTTTCAAACGGAACGTAATCGGGACCGTATATTTCACGGCGACCGCCTTTCCACGTTGCATTCCCGGATTCCAACGAGGCATAGTGTTTATTACCCTTACGGCCTCCTCATTCAATAAAGGAGTCACTCCCCGAAGCACCTCCGGATTATTGACGGAACCATCACGCCCAACGATAAACGAGCAGATTACACGCCCTTGCTCCCCGTTATCCTGACTCTCTTTCGGATACTTTATATTCGTGGCTATGTATTTCAACAACTCCGCATCCCCACCCGGAAAACTAGGCATCTTCTCTACCACGGTAAATACTTGCTCGTTCATCTCACGGGATTTGGAAGATAAGGACAAATGGGTATTATTTGTCATATCAGCAGCCAAGACCTCTTGAGACTCCCTTCCTTGATAGCTGCATCGCAAAATCGCATTCGCAGGGACCTCCAAAGAGAAAGCCCCTTTCTTATCCGTGATAGTCCTCTCTTTACCGCCCTTCACCACAACTGATGCCCCGATCAAAGGCTGCCCGGTCTCATCAACCAGAATGCCCGTAGCCGTCACCATAGCGTTCGAGACCGTAGCCTCATTCGCCAGACGGACAGTCAAACGGGCTACCGCCTCGATATTACTTAACAGCATCAAGATCCCTACCAATGGAATAAATATCAGATATTTCGTACGTACGATACCCGGGCTCCGCTTCTTGTTCATCATCATAATCCGGTTCTTCAGATGCAGCACATTGAAACTATTATACAAAGTAGTAACGGACTGATGATGAGCCAATCCCAATAAATGGTATTGATAGCTCTTACTATCGTAACCAGACTGGATCACCGTGTTATCCGCCAGATACTCCAGATTATGCCTAACCTCACGCTTCAATAACCATACAAAAGGATTAAACCAGCAAGCCATACACATCATCTCGCTCAAGATCACGTCAATCGAGTGCCATTGGGATACGTGCGTACATTCATGTGTCAATATCTCATCCGTTTCCTTATCCGAATGACTCTCCGGATGCAAGAAGACCATACGGAAAAAGGAGAATGGCCCGGCGGCCTTCCGCAACGCATAAACCGGAGTTTCATGAATAACAACACGCTCACTGGTATGAGCCAACCATAAGATACTGCTTAATTGCACGAGAAAACGTCCGCATAAGAACGCTACGATCCCCCAATAAATAAACCCCAAAGATCCCAGCAACCATCCATACCAATCCACGGACGCCGCGGCATCCGCTTTCGCCGTCGCCTCAGGCAACATAGCGGAATACATATAAATCACATCTGCTATAGGCTCTTGTTGCCTTACCCAATCTTGGATGTTCAGCAAAGGATAAAACAGAGCCAAGCCAAAGAACGCCAGCAATATCGCACGACGTAGCTTGAAGAACGTGTCCTTATAGAAGAACAACCGGTAGAAGGCGTAAAAGAGTACAAAGGCTACATTTACCTTCAATAAGTAGGCAAATTCCGGTGTCATGGTATGTGGGATTTAGGTTATTCTTTTCCTTTCTCAATCAAATCGATGATATCCTTTAGATCATCCGTAGAGATTTTCTGATCTTTCGCAAAGAAAGAAACCATTTCTTTATACGAGTTAGCGAAATAATTCGTTACCACGCCGCCAAGGAACGTACGTTTATATTCCGTTTCCTCTATCAAAGGACGGTATTCATACGTATTTCCATAACGTTTCGCCTTCACGTACTTCTTTCGCTCCAGATTCTTGATCACGGAAGCGAGCGTCGTATAAGGAGGTTTCGGGTCCTCGTATTTGGCCAGCACATCTTTCACAAAACAAGGACCGATCCGCCAAATCCAGCGCATCGCCTCTTCTTCCTGCATCGTTAGCTTCTCCATAAATCTTATCCTTTTATTAATGTATATCCACAAAGCTACGAAATAGTCGTAAACGGCATGCGGAAGGCACGTTAATTAACATTAAATAAGAATCACAAGACCTGCAATCGTGAATTATTGCAACTTAAATGTGATCGGCACCGTATATTTCACGGCTACCGGCTCGCCTCTTTGCGTGCCCGGTGTCCAACGAGGCATCATTTGCAAAACTCGAACCGCCTCTTGGTCTAATGCCGGGGAGATTCCTCTAATGACCTTGTAATTCGTAAGTGTTCCATCCTTCGTTACCACAAACGAACAAATCACACGGCCTTGCTCTCCTTTGTTTTGGCTTTCTTGTGGATACTTTACATTCTTGGCTATAAATTTCAAAAGCTCCGCATCACCGCCGGGAAACTTCGGCATCACCTCTACTACCCTAAATACCTGCTCTCCATTTTCCAGCGTATCTTCGTCCTCCGCTTCCACCTGTACTTGCTCTTGTTTTTCTGCCTTTGTTACATCTGTCGGAACACTTTCTTCTTTTTGTTCCGAAGACTGTCCGCATCCTACGCACATCGCCAAAGCGAACAGGATGATCATTGTGTTCATAATCGCCTTTTTCATTTTCAATCAGTTTTAATGTTATTTATACCGTTATTACACATACTTACCAACCTCTAAGCATACCCGGATATTACGTCGGTTTCGCAAACATACGAAATATTCGTAATATAAATATAAACAATATGTTAAATAACACTAATAGCCATCAAAGACATAGAAAAGATAAAAGAACATAGCTTCTATCGCTAGATTATTACAAGAAGTACAACCGAGCGATACATATCGAAGTCAAATAAGCGAATAGAACACAAAAACCGGATTGCCCTCCTCTCCTTTTAAGTCCAACTCCTGCGGAATCGTGATCGAGTGAAGCGACTTATATAAGTTTAGCTCATACGGGGTCACTACTTGTACCAACTCATCTTTTATGACCCTCCCCCAGACCGGGAAATTCCGATAACTTCTCGTACCCTGCATGCCATGTTGAAGGTTCGCGTCCGCCAGTTCATAGATAGACCCCGGCATCTCGCATTTTTCCACGAGTGTCTTTCCCGTTTTTTTATCCACAGAGGCGATATAATAGCCTTGGTTATACAATAAACGGAAATAATAATGTGCCGGAAACTCAATCATATCTTGCACAAAGATATCCTTGGGGTCCTTTTTTTCAATTCGCAAATTACTCATGTCCGTAACATCCAACGAACGAATCACTTCCGCATCCGAGTTTTTCAGATCAAGGACACAAGCCGCACTTATTCGATCCGCCGAGATACAGAAGACCGTATCATTACTACCGGTCTTAAACAACACGGAGTTTTGCGCATCAGAATAAGCGGAGGCGATACTTGTCGTGAACCCGCTCTTCTCATGGGGTAATAAAAAGGAATAAAAATCATTCTTGATCGCTATCGTATCCCCTTTCCTCGAAAATAGGCCCAATCCGAATCCCCCTCCGTTGAAAGGCTGAAAAGGGAATGATATGGCGGCGAAACGATCCTTTCCGATATGACGCATATAGATTACCGAATACTCATGGGTGGATTGTCCGATAAATTCACCTTCTAACGTATATTCCCAAACTCGATTATTACTAAATAAAAAAAGGCGATCATTACGTTCGTCCACTTGGATACATGGCAGAATACCGCTAAATTCACCCGGCCCCTGCCCTTCTTTTACCAACGTCCGGATAAAACGCCCTTGCCGATCGAACAGGACGATACGGGGCTCTTTTACGGGAAACACATAGATATATCGATCTGTCACGGCATAATCATAAACTCCGTCTATCAACGAGGCATCATCCGTGGTCACCTCTAAAGGGACAAAAGTAACCCCCTTGATCTCATCGCCTAATTCCAATAGCCCCGGTTTATCCATCCCCCCTCTTATATCCGCAGTTAAAAGAGAGGACGCTTCCGTTGGCGAAGAACCGCATGACACGAAACAAGAAACGACAAAAACACTATTTAAATAAAACAAGATAGAGGCTAACTTTACACTTTTCATAACCATGCTTTTTTGCCTCCAAAAATATCCCGTATATCTCACAAATCACATAATAAATGAGAACAAAAATGAGAACAAACCTGCCAAGACCGCTATAAATATATAATAATCAAAAGTTTGATATAAACTCCACAAATGCCTCCGTAGAACCTTCTTTCTTAAAAATCTTCCGGAATAGACGAGGACGAAGTACCGAACTATTATATTTCAATACCCGTGTGATCTGGTTGGCGGGAACACCGATTTTCGTGAGCATACAGGCCTTCAACTCCGTATCGGAAATAACAGGATATAGCTTTTTCAGCCGTAAGGTAAAGTCATCATAAGCCTTATTCAACAAAACCTCCAAAAGCTCCCAATCCTCAGAGATAATCTTGCCGGCATCCCGATCGTGAAACTTCTCATAGACCTCCGATTTCCGCAAGATCGCGACAGATAATAAATGCTTACTCTCCTTATTAAGAATCGACTCGTTACAAATTTCCAGCCGTTGTTTTTCCAATTGTAAGGAAACCAACATCAACTCTTGATCCTTTTCTTCCTTTATTTTCGTAATTCTTTTTTCCAAAAGGGTGATTTGCCGTTCATTCTCTTCTTTTTCTTCTCGCATACGTTGTTGCTGGCTAGCAATCGAACGTCGCAAGGCTTCTTCCCTTCGAAGAGCGTTTTCCTGCGTATTTCTCCATCGCCGATAAAGGAGGAAGCAAATAAATAGGATTATGCCGATAATAAATGCGTACAGATAACGCTCCTGTCCCCTTTGTAATAGCATCAACTCTTTCTTAGACAAGTCCTCACGGATCGGCCTTACATCATAGCGGGAAGTGATCTGATAAATCGATTCTCTCGCTGATAGTGATCCGATAGAATCCCGTAACATCTCGTATTTCTTGACCTCGGTCAGTATCCGGTCTTGTCCGGCCGCATCGTTCAATAACTGATATTGAGCACTCGCTTTTCTCAAAAAAGACATAGCCTTGCCATATAATTCCTGCTCGGCGTACAGCATCCCCATTTGGTTATATAACCTTCCCCAGAATTCATAATCCCAATTCTCTCCCTCATATTCCAACGCACGTAAATAGCATTCCAAAGCTAGGGACGGTTGATCCATATCCTCATAGACTTTCCCCCGGTAAAACCAAGCTTTGGGAGGCCAGTAACAGCCTCGTGTCGTCCTATAATAATCCGTAGCGATAGAGATTATGGAATCCGATGTATGCCTCAATCCCGCCTCATCCCGTGATTCGGTCCATAACAGACAATAACGGGCTTTCTCTCGAAGCGATAATCCATTGATATCCCTCACTTTCTCTAATAACACCAAAGCACTGTCCGGATGATGCGGAATCAATTTCTCTACCTGCCAGAACAGGTTGCCATGCTTGTCGCTCCTATATGAAAAAAGCACAAGAACCAAGATCACGATCGTAAATAATAAGATCGTAAACTTGATCCCTATGGAAAAATGCCGTGACCCATTCAAATCCTTACGCATATAGGCAAATGTATATAAATTATTCATAAGGAAAGCCTTTTCCTTCCGCATTATTCCATGTGTCGGGACACATGCCCTGACCTCTCCCATTAATGCAGAAATATTTCTTTAATCGTTTGCGCAATATATGGATTTAGCATACCTTTGCGTGATAATTACATAGTTTAAGTAGAAATTTCTAAATACAATTAAATAACTTAAATTATTATCTTATGTGGTTACTTAATTCTTCTATCGGGAAGAAGCTGATAATGAGTATATCAGGCCTCTTTCTTGTTCTGTTCTTATTGTTCCACCTGTCGATGAACGTGGCGGCCGTTTTCTCCGGAGAGGCTTATAACATGGTTTGTTCGCTGTTGGGCTCTAATTGGTACGCTGTGGCAGCTACTCTCGTATTGGCCGCAGGCGTTGTGATCCACTTCGTGTACGCTATCATTCTTACCTTGCAAAACCGTAAGGCACGTGGTAACGACCGTTACGCTATCAACGCTCGTCCGAAAGGCGTGGAATGGGCATCTCAGAACATGTTCGTTTTGGGTTTGATTGTTATCCTGTTCATGCTGTTGCACTTCAGCCAGTTCTGGTATAAGATGATGTTCGCCGAATTGATCGGTCATCACGAAGTTGCATTGGGGTCAGCTATGGTATCTCCACAAGACGGAGCCGCTTTTATCAACTATTACTTCCAAGGTAATGCCGTGATCACTGTTCTTTATTTGATCTGGTACGTGGCTTTGTGGTTCCACTTGACTCACGGGTTCTGGAGCGCTATCCAAACAATTGGTTGGAATAATACGATCTGGATGAACCGTTGGGAATGTATCTCTAAGATCGTAGCTACGGTTATTTGCGGACTTTTCGCGATCATTACTATCATCTTCTTCCTAAACGGAGTAGGTGCTTAATTGCAAGCTACAGGTTTTATAATTAAGAACTTTTGAAATTAAATCATTATGTCTGAAATAAATTCTAAAATACCTCAAGGCCCGTTGGCTGAGAAGTGGACTAATTATAAAAATCACCAGAAATTGGTGAACCCCGCTAACAAGCGTCGTTTGGATGTTATCGTAGTCGGTACAGGTTTGGCCGGAGCTTCCGCTGCCGCATCTTTGGCAGAGATGGGATTCAACGTATTGAACTTCTGTATCCAAGATTCTCCCCGCCGTGCGCACTCTATCGCCGCTCAAGGTGGTATCAACGCCGCTAAGAACTACCAGAATGATGGTGACTCTGTTTACCGTTTGTTCTACGATACGATCAAAGGTGGTGACTACCGTGCTCGTGAGGCTAACGTTTATCGTTTGGCTGAGGTTTCTAACTCAATCATCGACCAGTGCGTGGCTCAAGGCGTTCCTTTCGCTCGCGAATATGGTGGTTTGTTGGATAACCGTTCATTCGGTGGCGCTCAGGTATCGCGTACGTTCTACGCCCGTGGCCAGACGGGCCAGCAGCTTTTGTTAGGTGCTTATTCAGCGTTGAGCCGTCAGATCGGTTTGGGTAAGGTTAAGATGTACACTCGTCATGAGATGTTGGATGTAGTTAAGGTAGACGGTCGTGCTCGTGGTATCATCGCCCGCAACTTGATTACAGGTAAGATCGAGCGTTACGCCGCTCACGCTGTAGTTATAGCTACGGGTGGTTACGTTAATACGTTCTTCTTGTCAACCAACGCTATGGCATCTAACGGTTCCGCCGCATGGCAATGCTACAAGAAAGGCGCTTACTTCGCTAATCCTTGTATGGTTCAGATCCACCCGACTTGCGTACCGGTGAAAGGTGACTTCCAATCTAAATTGACTTTGATGTCCGAATCCTTGCGTAACGACGGCCGTATCTGGGTTCCGAAGAAACTGGAAGACGCTAAAGCTCTACAGGCCGGAACGAAGAAAGGTAAAGATATTCCCGAGGCAGACCGTGATTATTATTTGGAGCGTCGTTATCCGGCATTCGGAAACTTGGTTCCTCGCGACGTGGCTTCTCGTGCCGCTAAAGAGCGTTGCGACGCAGGTTTCGGCGTGAACAGCACGGGCTTGGCCGTATTCTTGGATTTCTCCGACGCGATCAATCGCTTGGGTAAAGAGGTCGTTAAGCAGAAATACGGTAACTTGTTCGATATGTACGAAGAGATCACGAACGATAATCCATACGAGACTCCGATGATGATCTACCCGGCATTGCACTACTCAATGGGTGGATTGTGGGTTGACTATGAGTTGATGACCTCCATTCCGGGTCTGTTCGCTATCGGTGAGGCAAACTTCTCCGATCACGGAGCGAACCGTTTAGGTGCTTCCGCTTTGATGCAGGGATTGGCCGATGGTTATTTCGTATTACCATACACGATCCAGAACTATTTGTCCGACCAAATCCAAGTTCCTCGCTTCAGCACGGATCTGCCGGAGTTCGTCGAGGCAGAAAAGGCCATCAAGGATCGTATCCAAAAATTGATGAACGTCAAGGGTAAAGAAACCGTAGACACTATCCACCGCAAACTAGGTCATATCATGTGGGAACATATCGGTATGGCACGCGACGCAAAAGGTTTGCAAGAAGCTATCCAGATGCTGAAAGACTTGAAGAAAGAGTTCTGGAGCAACGTATTCATCCCAGGCAACGCAGACAACTTGAATACCGAGTTAGAGAAAGCATTACGTGTAGCCGACTTTATCGAGATCGGTACATTGATGGCACACGATGCTTTGGACCGCGCTGAGTCTTGTGGTGGTCACTTCCGTACGGAGTACCAGACAGAAGAAGGTGAGGCCTTGCGTCATGACGATAAGTTCATGTACGTATCTTGCTGGGAGTACCAAGGCGAGGACAAAGATCCTGTCATGTTGAAAGAGGATTTGAACTATGAGTTCGTTGTTCCTCAAACACGTAACTACAAGAAGTAATAATCATCAATCTCAGAAAAAATTAGAATCATGGATAAAGATATAAGTGTAACACTTAAGGTTTGGCGTCAGAGAGGTCCGAAGGAGAAAGGACAGTTCGAGACATACAAAATTGAGAAGATCAATCAGAGTGTCTCTTTCTTGGAAATGTTGGATATCTTGAACGAGCAGTTGGTCAACGAGGGTAAGGAACCGATCGTATTCGATCACGACTGCCGCGAGGGTATCTGTGGCATGTGTTCATTGTATGTAAACGGACACCCGCACGGACCGGCAACTGGAGCTACGACTTGCCAGTTATATATGCGTCGTTTCCACGATGGAGAGACGATCACGATCGAACCGTGGCGTTCCGCAGGTTTCCCTGTTATCCGCGACTTGATGGTAGACCGCTACGCTTACGACAAAATCATCCAAGCGGGTGGTTTCACATCTGTCAACACAGGTGGTGTACCCGACGCTAATGCGATACCTATCCCAAAGAAGGACGCAGACTTAGCCATGGACGCTGCCGCTTGTATCGGTTGTGGCGCTTGTGCTGCCGCTTGTAAGAATGGTTCCGCTATGTTATTCGTATCCGCTAAGGTTAGCCAGCTGGCTTTGTTGCCTCAAGGTAAAGTCGAGGCTGCTCGCCGTGCCAAAGCTATGGTCGCTAAAATGGATGAGCTTGGCTTCGGTAACTGTACGAACACACGTGCTTGCGAGATGGAATGTCCGAAGAATATCTCCGTTAGCAACATCGCTCGTTTGAACCGCGAGTTCATTTGCGCTAAATTACAAGACTAATATTTGATTAGTATATCATGGAAAAGGCGTCTTTCTCTAAAAGAAAGGCGCCTTTTTGTTTTTGTTATATGTCGTAAAACATAATTTAGCATTATAACCCTTGACAGGAATTGAAAAGTCCGTATATTTGCATCGTAGTTTTTTCATAATAGTATTAGATTTAAGGTTAACAAAGTTTGGTTAGGGCTTGTCGTGAGACAGGCTTTAATTGTTTATAGACCTACCTTTTAAACATGGACCATAAAATACTGCAAATAGAGATTGTTTAGCGTCATTTTATCGTCGATCTTTGCCTTTAAAGATCATATAGTATATGCTAATAAGTATTTTATTTGGCTTCTTATGTTATTTTCTCCGGGTGTTGATCAAACACAAGGAAAAAATCATGCGCCAGATAAGACAAATGGTAAAACAAAAATAAAATGGACAAAAAACGAACCACCAGTTCTTTCAGGGCAATGAGCACGGAAAGAAAACTCGAGTCGATCTTCCTTTTCGTAACAGGCCGATGCAACGCCAAATGCGCAATGTGTTTCTATGCCCAAGAAATGGATAAGAAGCAACCCGACCTCACTTTCGATGAAATCAAGAAGATATCAGAAACCGCCGGGCAATTCAATCGATTATGGATATCCGGGGGTGAGCCTACCTTGCGTGAGGATCTACCGGAAATATTGGAGTTATTCTACAAAAACAACCATATCAAAGATGTGAACATCCCTACGAACGGCTTAAAACCAGACCGGATCGTCGAATGGGTAAAACGGTTCCGCCAGAACTGCCCGGATTGTAATATTAACGTAAGCCTTTCCTTGGATGGCTTCGGTACGACCCACGATACACAGAGAGGCGTACCGGGAAACTTCTATAAGGCCTTGGAAACCCTGCGTAAGATACAGGAGAATTTCGGAGATGACGGCAAAGTCTTAAAAAATATAGCAACCGTTATCACGAAATACAATATAGACCAGATAGAAGACTTCATGACTTGGGTATACGGACGTTTCCGTACCTCCACGCATACGATTGAGGCTGCCAGAGGCATGACCCGTGACGATGGCGTGAAAATCCTAACCGAGTCAACGCTACGCAAAATACAAGATGACATATCCCCTATCTATTCTGCTTATGCGGATCGGATGGTAGCGGATACCACCGGCTTAAGGAAACCGATCACACGCTTCTTCTATCTCGGCCTTATACGTACCTTATATAATGTGCGTGCCAGCAACATAGATCACCCGACCCCTTGGGGGATGGATTGTACGGCCGGAGAGACTACCTTGGTAATCGACTACGACGGACGTTTTCGTGCCTGCGAGCTACGGGAACCGCTCGGAAATATAAAAGAGTATGGTTGCGATATAAGTAAAGTGATGAATAGCGAAGCGATGAAACAGGAAATAGCCGCTATCGGACATGGGTATAAAGCCAACTGTTGGTGTACGCACGGCTGCTGGATCACCTCATCCGTCATTTTCAATCCACGTAAGATGATTCGCTCCGTATATAAAGGATACCGGGAAACGAAACGATTGAATCATCCCCTAGCCATCAATGAGCAGAAACTACAAACGATGGAAGCCAAATACCATCTGGACATCGAGCGTTTGCGTCAACTGAATATCCGGTAAACAAGACCCTCATAGCCCATAAATAAACGTAGCATGAAAATACTATTAGTAACCAGAGGCTCACAAGGCGACGTCCTTCCTTATTTGGCCATAGCGGCCGAATTGGAAAGACGTGGCCATGAGGTGACCATCAATCTCCCTCAAATATTCGAGGAGACCGTTAAACCCTACGGATTTAAATACGTATTGCAGCAGTTTGACGATATCGGCGGCATGATCGATAGCGCAGCGCAAAACTCACATAAATTCCGGCCATTCCTTAAATGGATGAGGAACGTGATCGATAAACAGTTCGATCAATTGATTCCCCTACTAAAAGAGCATGATATTTTAGTATCGACCAACTCGGAATTTGCTGTCGCAAGTATCGCCGAGTATTGCAAGAAGCCCTTGATACGTACCGCCTACGCCCCGTTCTTGCCGGGTAAGAAGATTCCCCCGGCCGTATTGCCATTTCCCAAACCCAACCCGATCATCACCCCTGCCATCTTATGGAAGTTGATGAACCGGATGACCAATTTCATGGTCAAAGACACGATCAACAAGAACCGGGCTAAATACGGACTCGCACCGATTCGTAATTTTGGTTATCATGCGGGAGAGCGTTCATATAATTACTTGCTTTTCAGCCAGCACCTAGGAAACATAGATCCGGACTGGACGTTCAAATGGTCGATCGGAGGCTATTGCTTCAATGACACTTTTCAATATGATGAGAAGGCTTACGAGGAAATGATATCATTCGTCGACAGCGCTCAAAGCCCTATTATCTTTTTTACCCTCGGGAGTTGTAGTTCCAAGGATGGTAACCGTTTTAGCAAAGCCTTGGTCGATATTTGCAAGAAACATGATTATCGGCTCATCATCGATTCCGGTTGGGCAAAGACAGGAATCACCTTACAAGCGGATAAACATTTATTCTTAATGAAGCAGCCGGTTCCGCATAATTTGATATTTCCGCACTGCGACGGCGTTATCCATCATGGAGGTTGCGGCACGACCCATAGCGTAGGAAGGGCGGGAAAGCCCCAATTAATCACTCCGTTGATTATCGATCAACCCTATTGGTCCTATCGAATCCACCAATTAGGGTTAGGGCCGGAAGGGCTTAAGATAGCGAAAGCGAGCGAGCAGGAGATCGAACGCAAGGTTTGTGATCTGGTCACCAATCCGCTTTATAAGAAAAATGCCGCTCATATAGGCGAGATGATCCAAAAAGAGGGAGGTATAAAGAATATATGCGACTCTATCGAAAGATTTCAATGAGGCATAAGTTCCTATTAGATTTTATTACATGTTACAAAACACAATTTAGCACTTAAACTATTGACAAATAATAGTAACTCCGTATATTTGCATCGTGGTTTTTTCATAATAGTATTAGATTTAAGGTTAACAAAGTTTGGTTAGGGCTTGTCGTGAGACAGGCTTTAATTGTTTTATAAGGTCTGCTTCCCGCAAAGCCCTTCGATTACATCAGAATAATCCGATGCGTCAATAAAGTTGATATCTTGTCTTTTAAGATCTTCCCATTAATCGGTTTCGCCGTATAGGCATCAAATCCACTATTAATGATCCGTTGCTCATCTTGGGCGAAAGCATAAGCCGTCACCGCGATAATAGGCACGCTAGCAGAAACCTTACGAATCTCTGCGGTAGCCTCGTATCCATCCATGACCGGCATCTTTATATCCATCAAGATCAACTGAGGTTTGTGCTGATAAAATAGCTCCACAGCCTCCTTTCCATTCCATGCATGAATCAATTTATATTCAGGCTTCAATATAGACTCAAACAGGCGATAATTACTGGAATTGTCCTCAGCGATCAAGATCGTAACCTCACTTCGGGCGATCTTCTCCAAAGTAACAGGCTTCTGCTCTTCACTAGGAAATAATTCTTTCTTCGGCTGAAAAGGCAATGTAAACCAGAACTTAGAGCCTTTCCCTTCCATAGAATCAACCCCGATCGTTCCTTTCATCTGGGTAACAATCATCTCACAGATGCTTAAACCCAATCCTGTTCCTTGAGCGAAAGTGTTCAGTTTCACAAAACGTCCGAAAATATCTTTCCGTTTATTCTCCGGGATTCCGCAGCCCGTATCCTCTACATAGAACCACAACGTATTATCATCCCGCAGTTTATAGCCAAATGAGATCAATCCTGCCTGCGTAAATTTCATGGCATTGTTCAACAGATTGATCATCAGTTGGGACAGACGATTTCGATCCGTATAAATCACGCAAGGCTCCAGATAATCCTTAAATGAGATCTGTACATCCGGATTCTTATTCTTCAAATGAGCCGATTGCTCCAAATCCCTCAATACAGCGTTAATATCCACATAGTCATAAGTAAACTCCAAGGTACCCGCCTCAATTTTTGACAAATCCAAGATATCGTTTATCAACTGCAACAATAGGGAATTATTATTCTCGATAATATCAGCGAATTCCTTCTTATCCTCAAGGTTATCGGTCGAGGCGAGGATATTAGAGAAACCTACGATCGCATTCAACGGTGTACGTATCTCATGGCTCATATTAGCTAAAAACGCAGATTTCAATTTATTCGACTCCTCCGCCTTATCCCTAGCCATTCGAAGGTCATGTTCCAATTGCTTACGCTCGGTAATAGATATCGTAGACCCGATCAACGCTTTCGGTTTACCGGAAGCATCATATTCGACCATTACCTGTATCTCCTCCCACTCATGGCGATCTTCTCCCGGAATCAACCGCTCCAGACAATATTCTTTTCGTACTTTCTTTATTTTCCCATTACACAAATCATCGAAAGCCTTTTCCACGCAAGCCCTGAAAGACGGGTGTATCTTGCTGAAATATTCCTTCAACGAAACCTCATGGGTATGCACCTCTGCTGTCTCTATATTATCTCCCGGATGTACTTTCGACTCATAGATAATCTTTTCTTCAGCCAGATTATATCGCCACGGTAAAAGATCTGCCGCCTCTAACGCCATAGCCAGCTTATGATTCATGGCTTTCAAATGCGTCTGGAATTTATGGATATCCGTAATATCAATAAAAAACGCATCAACCACATTCTCTTCCGAGGTAGGCATGATGATAATCGTATAGTAAAGCCCTGTCGGCTCAAAATAATACTCACAAGTAAAGGATTTCCCACTCTCCAGAACTGTAGGTACAGCCGATAGAAGCAAAGGATAACTTCCCCCAATTAAATTAGCGATCTCTTTTCCATGCTTATTTACCACGAAATCTTTAGGAGCGATTTTTTCCTCGAAAGCATGGTTTACATCCAAAACCTGCACATCGATTTGCGTACCTTCCCGAATCAGCCGCTGCCGTATATAAGGCAATGGCATATTATTAAATAAATCACGGTAACGGGATAATAGCCTCAACTCCACTTCCTTCATCTTTTGCTTAGAACGATACACGTAATGCCACGCTAAAAACACGACTACCAGAAAGAATATCAGAAAGCCTAACAGTTGCATCCAATATTTTTCCAAGAAAGAGGGAGGCGCATTCAAGTAGATCGCATCACGCGGGAAATTATCTTCATTAGATATCGCACTTATCAACGAAACATAATTCAAGTATTTATGAGGATCATCCACCGTTGAAACCGGGATCTTGCCCATATCTTCACCGTTATAAACTTGTTGTAGCAAGGGGATTAGAGCAGTCTCAATCGTTTTAGCGCTATTATAATATCCACCAATCGTATATCCTTCTTCCACACCCATATCATATAAAGAAAAAACAGGATGCCTAGAAATACCGTTTATACCTTGATATAAAGTACTATATAATAACGAGTGATTCAAGAAAGGTTTCTCGGTAATCCACGAGTAATACATCACGGCTGTCGCTCGATGCGGATCTTTCTCCGACAGAACCGCCAATAAACTATCCATGGAGCAAGAACCCTCCGTATAAAAATCCACTTTCCCCTCAGGGAAAGAAGTTTCCATATGTTTCTCCATCTCATCCCGGAGCCATGTGGAAACATAACGTCTGTCGGATATGAAAATCAGACGTTTCAAACCCGGGATTAATTCCTTCACCAAGTCGATCGAACCTTTAACATAATAAGGGATAACCAATCCCGTAGCGTTATACCCCTTAACCGCCTCTTGTAAAGGAATCACCCTATCAGAGGAATGCCTCTGATTAAAATAACATTCATTTTCTGCCATTTCCCCCGTCTCCGAACAGACCAGAGTGGGAATATCCCCCCATTTCTCCCGGATCTTATCCCGCATAAAAGCCCATCCATTTACGCCTAAGTAGATAATTCCATCCGGCTTCTTCTTGTTAGCTTCAAAGAAGACCTCTTGTTTCTCTTTTAATTTCTCTGGCGTATCAACCAACATCACGCTTATATGATCTATCCGGAGAGTGTACTCCTCCGGGGTAGCGAACTTCGAGATCATGTTTAATAAATTACCAGACCAACGTTCGCCATCCACATATGAATTTATCACCAATACATACGATTCCTCCTTGACCGGATATGAAGAACTCCCATAAGCCGGAGTCGGCATACCGGCTATCAAGCATAAAATCAATCCAAAATAAAGTATTATTGCCTTTAAATTTAGGTAACTATATACAATCTTACAGTATAACCCTTGTTAAAGCAATAAAATTTATATTTAATTTATACTCAAATTATATTAATAATAAAATATATGAAAAACAAAAAGATAGCAAAATTATTAACTCGTAAAGATGTAAGAGAAAGATACACCAGAGAAGAAGCAAAACAACTTTTTCAATGGTGTATTGATAAATCCTCTAAAGATAACCCATATCCTCATTCTAAAGAAGAAATTGAAAAGGAAATAGATATAATTTATAATTCTTCTTTAGAGGAATTATTTAAAGAAGATGAAGAAGGAATTTTGATATTTGGAGAAAAATCTCCTTGGCCACATGGTATACATCCAATTTCTTGATTATAAAAAACAAATATAGCATTGCAGTCATAACAAGACCAAGCTTTAAATTGAAAATTGTAATTTATATTAGTTGAATTGCATTTTGGACAAGTTTCTTTTCTCATATTCTTTGCATTTTTATCCAAAAGTACAAAGAATATCTCAGACACAAAAGAAATGTTTAGAAAATCTTACAGTATAACCCTTGTTAAACCTTGTAACTTCTAATTAAAATAATATCTATATATAATATTGAAAAACAAATTATTATATATAGATATTATTAGGAATAAAGGTGATCGGATTTATATTTAGTTTGAATATAAAAAAGTGATTATGAAAAGAAAAATATATTCTGATCCAGAAGAAGTAAGGAAAGAATTGCAAGCAATTGCAGATGAACTTAATTTACCTATTAATGATGAAAAGGTTGGTTTTACTTGGACTGGTGATGGGAAATCTATGACACCAGAAGTAATGCAAGAAGTATTAGTTCCTTTATATTTTAGTGGAAATTAATCTAAAAAGCAACTTTCATGTGGAATTTTATCATGATTTACTTTATCAAATGTATCTTCCGAAACTATAATTATATCATTTGTATTTACTGTATCTGTTGCATTTAGAATCCCTACACCTATAAACGTTCCTTTACTGGATATAGAAAAAACCTTGTAAACTTCACCAGACATAGCTCCTCTAATAACTTTAATATATGATCCTACATTAATTTTCTTATTTTGATTCATGATTCATACGTTATAATTGTGCTGCAAATATACGAAAAATATCGAAATACAAGAAAAAATCATGATTTCATATTTAATAAATCACCCTACATATCAAAAAAATAAATTCTATTTTTATAGATAAAAATAATAGTAATATATATTAATTATAAATCAAGAACTTAACCTTTATTAACACACCTTTACAAGCTTCAATATTGAATCGTAAATTCTCTTTTTACCTTTGCATTATTGAGATATAAATAATTAATAATCAATTATTTATAATAAAATATTAATTGTAATATTAATAATAAAACAATATAAATATGAAGCTTGCAAAGATTGCTAAATTTGATTCTTTAATAGAATTACTTGATGCATTTCCTGATGAAGAATCTTGCATCATTTATTTGGAGCATTTAAGGTGGCCAAATAAAGTAAAATCTCCATTTGATAAAAAATCAAAAGTTTATCATTTAGGTAATCACAGATATATGTGTAAAAATACTCAAAAGATATTCAATGTAAAAGTAGGAACTATATTTCATAGCACTAAATTGCCTTTAAGAAAGTGGTTTATGGCTATTTGGTTGGTTCTTTCTCATAAAAAAGGTATATCATCATTGCAATTATCACGAGATTTGAAAATAACTCAAAAAACAGCATGGTATATATTACAGAAGATTAGAACCTGCTTGATTTGTAAAAATAAAGGTAAGCTTGATGGAGAGGTTGAATGCGATGAGACTTTTGTAGGTGGTAAAAATAAGAATAGGCATAAGAATAAAAAAGTGAAAAATTCTCAAGGAAGAAGCTTTAAAGATAAAACTCCAATATTTGGAATGTTACAAAGAAAAGGTGATGTCATTTGTCGAGTAGTAGAAAATACTTCTCAATATGAAATTACTCCCAATATTTTAAAGTTCGTTGAATTTTCATCTATCTTATATACTGATGAATGGCAAGGATATAATGATATTGCTGAAATTTATACTCGCTTTTCAGTAGATCACAGTAAAAAGCAATTTGTTGATGGAGATATTTACACCAATACAATAGAAGGATTTTGGTCTATACTTAAAAGAGGAATCATTGGTATCTATCATCACATGAGTAAGAAGCATTTACAATTATATGCAAATGAGTTCGCTTTTAGGTATAACACAAGACAAATTAGTGAAGGAAGTAGATTTAAGCTATTTCTCTGCAATGCTGAAAAGAAATTGACTTATCAAAATATTATTGCTGTTGCATAGACTGAAAGAAAATGAGAAAGCTATGTAAGTACATATCAATATTCTCATTATCTTTGTCCCGTCTTTCGAGACAAAGTTTTTTGAAAACAAGAGAAAGTGCCTTATACTCGTTGAAATCGCCAATCTCAAGAAGGTATATACAAGGCACAGAGGACAACCTATATCAAGTGGGTTGCCCATCTGTGCGTATATACAAGTGTTTGGCGATACTTAACGAGTATGCACAGGGGCAGCCCACTTTTCTTATATGCAAGTACTTCTTTTTGGCTGCAAAAGGGAAATAAAACTATTGTATGCCATGAAGAAGTTATTATGTGTATTATTAGTGTTTATATTTAATTTTAGTGTTTTTGCTCAAACAGAATCTTATCTATATGAAAGGTATGGTATTGTTAATCAATATACTAACAATACTGTTTTGCCAATTGATGGAACATTGAAATTTATCAAGAATAAAGATGATTTGTTCACTATTCAAATGACGGATTCTCAATTGGAAAATACATTCGTATATGAATTAACTGTATCTTTAAATGGTTATGATGAATTGGATGAAAAATATATTTATATCGGCAATGTTGTTAGAGAGGGTGTTGCAAAAGGCAAATGTATAATCAGCACATCTAATAAATTAGATATTTATTTAAACAACAAAGGGTATGAGTATAAAGGAGGTTATTACGATAATGATTTTCACGAAAATCTTTCACTTTCTGTGTATTTTAAAAACATGAAAATATCCGAAGACGGATACATATCTTCTATACCTGATACATATATAAAAATATATCCAATAAGAAACATCTCTAAAGAAGAAAAAGAGGCAATAGTATTATTTAATCAAAAGCAGAAGAAATTAATAGAAAAAGAACAAGAAGAAATTGTTAAAACAATTAGATTGGCTAATATCGAGAAAAAATTATCTATCATAAAAGATAGATACATTGAATATTATAAAGATCAAATAAAAGAGCAAATATTTAATGTGTATAAAAATGGATATTATTATAATATGCACACCTATTCTGTACCTTTTGAGTGTAAATTAATAATGCTCATAAATGATAATGATGTGAGTGTTATTAAAGAATGCATAAATTATTATGGAATAAAAGGACATATAAACAATAAAAGAATATTAAATACTTCAATGAATAAAGTGTTTGAAAACACAAATTCACCAAGTTATAAAATAGAAGATTTTCTTTGTAAGAAAGATATGGAGAATATTTTCATTGAGAATTACACTATCTCTGATAATTTCAAAATAAAAACTGGAATAATGAGTGTAAAGGTAAAAAACAAGAAACAAAAATATTATTTTAATGAACATGAAAAATGTTCACAACAAGGAAATATTTGCAATTGGTGTTATGAAAATATAAAGGATAATGGTTTATACTTTATTCAATACCTTATTATAAATGAGCACTTTTCTACATGCAAAATTTTAAATGTGAACAAAGATAACATAGATAATGCAAAACGTCATTTAAGAATCGGTTTTCTTAACAAATGACGCTCTAGTATTTTTATTGACTTATATCCTTTTTACAAGACTTCACAAAGTCCCTTTTTACCTTTGAATAAAAATAAATTTAATTTCAAAGGTAATTATGGATAGAATAGACAAATCTGAGAAATCGTTACAATCAGAAAAGAAGACTATAAAATCTTTAGAGCTGCATGGTCGTAAAGAAATAGAAGATTTTTTTAAAGATGAATTAGAAGGCAAAAGCCATCTTAAAGAATTTGTAGATTCTCTTATGACAAAACCAAATGGTTTTACTCTTGGGCTTCCTTCTCATTATATTGTTGATGGTCAAGAGGTAATTGTAAATCGTAGAGTACAAGAGGTAGTGATTTTCCACAGCTAATACAATTTAAATATACAATGTCTATTTTCTTTGAAAGGAAAAATTGATTATCCTTTTCACAACAAGGACATTTTATAACTATTTTATTCATTACTTTTATATTATATAATTAAACTTTTTATAATGCAAAAGTAATGAATAAATTTGAAAGTAACAAGTCTTTACACCTCTTTATAAGGGTTATACTGTAAGATTGTATATAGTTACCTAAATTTATAATATTTCGTATCATTCCCTACATTCCTCTATTGCAGTTGTAAAGACAAAGATATTCCTTAATTATCAACTAATCTTATCAAACTAGTTTTTTTATCAAGTTTTGGTGTCAAATTCACGTTTCTTACAAACTAAAGGCTTTTTTAATCGGGATTATTCGGTTATTTACCGATACTCGTATAGAAATCAGCGGTATTTACTTGTGTATAGAATGACGAACCCGTACATTTGATAAAAAACAAAAAAATTGAACTTATGGATATGAAAGATTATGACATCAATTTTAAAGAGAAGAGGACAAACGGGTATCTGATCGCTACCTTATTTATCATTGTCGGTATATTATTTTTACTGCGGAATCTAGGAATGATAGATCCATCCTTATTTGACTTGCTTGTATCTTGGCCGATGCTGCTTGTCGTGTCGGGCATCTTTACGATTTTCCACCGTAATCCGGTAGGAGGTATGCTCCTCGTGGGCGTGGGAGTCTATTTCCTTTTCCCGCAGTTAAATTGGATCACGAACGATTTTTTACGTGTATATTGGCCGTTAGGATTAATCCTGTTAGGATTGGTCATCATGCTGAAGCGGAAAGATTCTATCCGCACGAAAAAGCATAAACGTCCCTTTAACCATCCCCCTTTCGGGCACAGAAAGCCTAACGATGAGATCAACTACGAGACAGATAACGGTTTCGTATCGGTTGACACCACTTTCAACTCGGTAAGGCACATCGTACTGGACCCCGTATTCAAGGGGGCGGACATAGACGTATCTTTCGGCAACGTGATTCTTGATCTTAAAAAAACAACATTAGAGGCTGATGAAACCATCATAAACATAGATAGCTCCTTCAGCGGCGTAGTAATATACGTTCCTAAAGGATGGCTGGTTCGTCTAAAGGTTGGTTCTTTCTTGGCAGGATGCCAAGATATGAGGGAACTGACAGAAGCAACCGACATGACGCATACACTATACATATGTGGAGACTTGTCGTTCAGCGGCCTTGAACTAAGAGACTAAACTCATCATGCAAGAACATCCTATTACAACATCCATATTACATAAAGGGCTGGGAAGCCTATTACTACTTTTAGCCATAGCGATCCAATGCGCATTATTAACTCTTTATGGCGATCTTCCGTTGAGCATCACTTTGGTCGATAGCCTACTTTCCATCGCATTGTTCGCCGTAGCGGGATATTATCTTTGGTATGTACAATGTACGTTACATATCATGCAAGCACGAGTGGCTTTCGCCGTACTCGTACAAATCGCTTGCATAGCCGGATGCTCGATCTTGCTACAAATATTCGGATTGGAAGATTGGGAGGAATTCTCGATCACGATTCCTGTTCGATTCCTGTTCGGCCTAATGGCATGGATCATTCTATCCCAATGGTATGCCAGTCGGGAAAGAAAGAGTGAGGCGGAACCTATCGTGAGACAAATGGAGGAAAAGACGGCCCCTCCCCCGACTACCGTTCCGGAGGAGATTCTAGATCGTATATCCGTAAAAGACGGGGCACGTATTCATATCATCCCGATAAAAGAGATATTCTATTTGCAAGCATGTGGCGACTATGTGACCTTATTCACCACTTCCGGTCAGCACGTAAAGGAGCAAACCATGAAGTATTTCGAGCGAAGCCTTCCTTCTCCGGAGTTCGTTCGTATACACCGCTCTTATATCGTTAATACGGAACAGATATTGCGAGTAGAACTATTCGGAAAAGAAACCTATCAAGTACGATTAAAGGATGGAACCTATCTTCGTGCCAGTAGCGCTGGCTATAAGCTACTCAAAGAACGTCTTTCCCTTTAGCAGTCCTATGAAAGGGATCTAATCATCGTTAAAATTAGAAGATTTTGATTGTAATATATAGAGCTTTATGTTGTGTAACACTTTTTAGCAAGCATCGACATGTTACTTAACATATATTAGTTGCAAAAGACTTGACAAATGGTCTTGACGAACGTATCTTTGCATCGTGGTTTTTTCATAATAGTATTAGATTTAAGGTTAACAAAGTTTGGTTAGGGCTTGTCGTGAGACAGGCTTTAATTGTTTATAGAGGTTTGCTTCCCTAGATTTACATATAACTATAAAAAAACGGCCACCCCTAAAAAGAGGCGGCCGTAATTATTCTTAATGAAAGAACCTACTCTTTGACAATCCTTGTAACTTCCAAATCAAAGATCAAAGTCGTATAAGGCTTTATTATGACACTTCCCGAAGCACTCCTTCCAGCCGAACCGTATCCCATCTGTTGAGGAATCCAAATCTCCCAACGATCTCCTGGGTGCATATTCTGTAACGCTGTAGCAAAACCATCTACCATCTCAGAAACAGTAAGCTCGGCAGGGGCACCTGCCTCAAACGATTTATCATCAAAAACCGTTCCATCAATAAACGTCCCTTTATAATAACATTCCACCTTGCTCGTATAATAAATCGGCTCCTTACTCTCTCCTGTCTTCAAGACCTTGTAAAGGATAAATCCGGCATTACTTTGAGAACTCAATTGCTCGAAACCCGGAACCAGCATCTGGGCTTGAAAAGCCTCCTCATTCTGGACCTTCCAAACCTCATCCACCTCTAGTGCCTCATCATCATCCCCACAAGAGGTGATCATGAGCACGCAAAACAACATCAACGCGATATGCCAGTACTTCTTCATTCGTTTACTCTATTACCTTTTTCAATAAATTCTTCATGCTCACCTTCTCCGTAATAATATCGTGAAGCTTATCGATGCTTACGCGCTCTTGCTCCATCGTGTCACGGAAACGGATCGTTACGCAATTATCCTTCAAGGTGTCATGGTCTACCGTAATACAATACGGGGTACCGATCGCATCTTGACGGCGATAACGCTTACCAATAGAATCCTTCTCGTCGTATTGGCAACGGAAGTCGAAACGCAACATATTTATAATCTCCTCAGCTTTCTCGGGCAGGCCATCTTTCTTCACCAATGGCAATACGGCCAACTTGATCGGAGCCAAGGCTGCGGGCAACTTCAATACCACACGGCTCTCGCCATTCGCCAACGTCTCCTCGCAGTAAGAACCCGCCATGATGCTCAAGAACACACGGTCTACACCGATCGAGGTCTCGATTACATACGGAGTGTAACTCTGGTTCAACTCCGGATCGAAATATTGGATCTTTTTACCGGAAAACTTCTCATGCTGACTCAAGTCGAAATTCGTACGGCTATGTATACCCTCCACTTCCTTGAATCCGAACGGCATCTCGAACTCGATATCCGTAGCGGCGTTAGCGTAGTGAGCCAACTTCTCATGATCGTGATAACGATACTTCTGATCTCCCAAGCCAAGAGCTTGATGCCATTTTAAGCGAGTAGACTTCCATTTCTTGAACCACTCGATCTCCTCACCCGGACGAACGAAGAATTGCATCTCCATTTGCTCGAACTCGCGCATACGGAAGATAAACTGACGAGCCACGATCTCATTACGGAACGCCTTACCGATCTGGGCGATACCGAACGGGATCTTCATACGGCCAGTCTTCTGCACATTCAAGAAGTTCACGAAAATACCTTGAGCCGTCTCCGGACGAAGATAAATCTTAGTCGCTCCATCAGCGGTAGAACCCATATCCGTAGAGAACATCAAGTTAAACTGGCGAACCTCCGTCCAGTTACGAGTTCCGGAAATCGGGCAAACGATCTCGCAATCCAAGATCAATTGGCGAAGATCCTCGAAGTTAGACTCGTTCATCGCCTTACTATAACGCTCATGAATCTCATTCCATTTCGCTTGATGCTCCAATACACGAGGATTCGTCTCACGGAATTTAGCCTCATCGAAAGCGTCACCGAATTTCTTTGCGGCTTTCGCCACTTCCTTATTTATTTTCTCCTCGATCTTGCCCAAATGGTCCTCGATCAAAACGTCCGCACGGTAACGTTTCTTCGAGTCCTTGTTATCGATCAACGGATCATTAAAAGCGTCAACATGGCCGGAAGCTTTCCAGATAGTAGGGTGCATAAAAATAGCGGAATCAATACCCACTACATTCTCATGCAGCAAAGTCATGCTATCCCACCAATATTTCTTTATATTATTCTTTAACTCAACACCATACTGGCCATAATCGTATACCGCTCCCAAACCGTCATAAATCTCTGAGGAGGGAAATACGAAACCATACTCCTTACAGTGTGAAACTAATTTCTTAAATACATCTTCTTGTGCCATAATCTAATAATTTGCCAATTTTGTTAATATGCCAATGTGCCAATGATAAGTCCATCGGAGACCCGCCTGAGTGACACATTAGCACATGGTCTCCTTTATGCGGCTACAAAGTAAATGATTTTTTCCGTAACTATAGAAAGTTTTGTATATTTACGACGTAAATCGTTAGTGTTTGCGCAAACAGTATAATTTAAACAAGATAATACCATGAAATCAGAAGAAATCTCACGCCGCTCGTTCCTTAAGCGAGCGCTAGCCTTATCGGCAGTATCAGCCATCCCGTCGTTCTGGACACCCGCCCACGGACGTGTTCTACCTACTTCCCCGCTAATCAGCGCTAATGACCGGGTAAATATAGCGTTCATCGGCATCGGACAACGAGGGGGCGAGATCGCCAAGGAATTGTATAACACAGGTCTGTGTAACGTGGTAGCTCTCTGCGACGTGGACATGGGAGCCCCTCACACGCAAGAGATTATCAACATGTTCCCGAAAGCGGCCCGTTTTCAGGACTTCCGCACGATGTTCGACCGGATGGCGGACAAGATCGATGCCGTAAGCGTAGGCGTGCCGGATCATTCCCACTTCCCGATCACGATCGAGGCGATGGCGCACGGCAAACATGTATATGTAGAGAAACCGATGGCCCGCACGTTCCAAGAAATAGAGATCATGATGCGTGGAGCGAAGAAATACGGCGTTGTCACCCAAATGGGTAACCAAGGACATTCCGAGGCGAACTATTTCCAATTCAAGGCATGGAAAGAGGCCGGTATTATCAAGGATGTTACCGCCATTACCGCCCATATGAATAATCCGCGTCGCTGGCACGGATGGAACCCGAATATTAGGCATATGCCTATGGGAGAACCGGTTCCCGAGACGATGGATTGGGACACATGGATCGGCGTAGCTCAATATCATGATTACAACCATGACTACCATTTGGGACAATGGCGTTGTTGGTACGACTTCGGAATGGGTGTCTTAGGAGACTGGGGAGCGCATATTTTGGATACGGCACATGAATTCCTAGATTTAGGATTGCCTACAGAAATAAATCCGCTTTATTTGAAAGACCATAACCCGTTCTTCTTCCCGATGTCATCCACCCTTCTGTTTAAATTCCCGGAAAGAGGGAATATGCCGGCCGTGGATATCACTTGGTACGATGGACTGGACAATATCCCCGCCGTACCGGAAGGTTATGGTGTCTCGGAGCTCGACCCGAATATCCCGACCGTAGCCGGAGGGAAGATACAACCGGCGAAGTTGAACCCGGGCAAGGAAATCTACTCGAAAGAATTAACCTTCAAGGGTGGTTCTCATGGAAGTACCTTATCTATCATCCCGGATGAGAAAGCGAAAGAGATGGAATCCCGCTTACCGGAAGTGCCGAAAAGCCCGTCTAACCATTTCGCGAACTTCCTGTTAAGCTGTATGGGTAAGGAGAAAACCCGCTCACCGTTCTCGATCGCCGGCCCATTAAGTCAGGTATTCTGTCTCGGCGTATTAAGCCAGCGCTTGAACCGCAAGCTCGTCTTCGATCGTGACACGAAACAGATCACGAACGATCCGGAAGCGAATAAGATGCTGTGTGGTTTGCCGCCTCGCAAAGGATGGGAACAATATTATACCATTTAATTGAAACATGGAGAATTGAAAGTTATTCGTTCATCGCTTTAACTTTCAATTCTCCCATATAATTTACAAGCCCATTTGCTACAACATCTACAACTATCCCTGCAATCATCTGGTCTTAGGATACTTAATCCATGGTGGTAGATAAAAAACATCTACAATTATCTGGCTCTATCTACCACTATTTACTGCCATTTACCACTTTTCCATCACCTAACACAACGCTTCTCCACACTCACCATATAGCATTATCCGATCTCCTTTCAACACGGATAAAATATTAACATCTAGCCATTTGTAGTTTTTTAACCTAAAAAACAAAAGTTTTATTATAGGAAAACAAAAGTTTAATAAGCGGAAAACTTTTGTTTCTCTATAGGGAAACTAAAGTTTCCTCAGTATGAAACTTTTGTTACCTCTAAGAGAAATGTCTTTTGCTTTTAATCCCGACGCTACGCTCTGCATTTTTTGTTATATTTATGGCAAATATAGAAAACCATAAGAACTAAAAGAATTTTCAAATTACCGAAGGAAAAGTACAAGGAGTGAGAACAACTACGGAAGGGGTCTTATTGTATAAGGGTATTTCATGAAGACCGGAAATCCGAACGAACAAGGATTGGACGAATAGGCACCCTATACGAAGGAAAAAACATTCGTGATGACATTCCATATCGAATAAAGTCATCACGAACGCCTTCAAATATACTCATAGGACTCCGAGAAACTCGACTGGGAGCTAGAAGAAGCCAATTCTTCAGAGACTAATTGATGCAGATTGCCATTCTGATCATAGGACTTCGTGATCCGACGAAGCTCTATGGGTTTCTTCTCTGTCGGGAGAGAAGTATAAACCATGATCTCCATGTTCAATCCGTTCTCATTGCGGTACTCGCTATATCGGAGAACCTCGGACGTTTCGGGATCACGAATCGTTTCTTTTGTCAACAACCCTGTCTCATCGTACTCATAGTCCGTATAAGTAAGCTTCCGGCCGAGTTCGTCGTACTCAACTTTCCGTTCCAGAAGATTATTCTTATAAGAAAAGACTGTCACCTTGCTCTTGCCAATAACCGGATATTCAGTAATCCCCTTTATTTTCCGGCCTTGTTCATCATACTTATAATGAAGCGTAGACAAATTATGATACGTCTAATCTAGGTTTCTGTTGAAGTAAACTTCTTACGCCAAAAGACACCGAATATTCGTCAGATTCGTATCCTATGAGTGATTTGCCGTTAAAGCTTGAACTTATACCCAACCGTCAGACTCATCGTATTGTAATTGGCACCGACACTTCTTACTTCATACAGAGAGAAATTATCGCCATCGATCTTATAGTTACCGCCCTCATCACCTAGAGAGAGATCATGCCCCAGATTCATCACCCAGTTATTCACCTCTATACCAAAAGAAGTTGTCAATCCCCAATCAAAAGAATTCACGTCTCGAAATGGATGATCGGCGTTTTCAGCCTCATCATATCCCGAATGGCCATAACCATAACTATACCCTAGGCCAGTAGATTTGACATATTTACCAAGTGCCTGCGGCTCCTTCGAATACCCCATCGTAAACGAAGATCCCCAATTCGTATCATTCTTGACAGATACACCGGCATACATACCGACCGCTAAATGCATACGTACCTCTTTCGACACTTTCCATGAGAAATCAGCCATCACGGGCAATTGCAAAAAATGTTGCGTGATACCACCGGTCATCATCTCTTTCAAGACATACGTAGCAGACTCCGTCGTTCTCGGATAATCTCCCAACGAATACCCTCTATTCGCATAATATAGACCGGATTTCAATCCAATCCATCCCGGTTCAAACTGGTAAGATACACCAACGCCTACCTTAACCCCCGCACGCCAGCTAGAGCCCATTCCAACACGATTAACCGCAGCAAATCCACCCTCCGGAGTAATCCCCCAGCGTGATTGAGCGCTCACCATCAAGCCGCTCAAAGCGCATAACACAAATAAAATCAGCTTCTTCATATCATATTCTTTTATATGTAAATATCAATTGTTATTGATAAGACAAAAGATTCTGAAAAACCCCTACCACCTAAATATTTATTTTATAAAATCTCTTTATTTAACGCAAACTCACTCTCGTAAAAGCCTCATTCTTATAAAAACTGCCGAATATTTGCTATATTTACACCCTGTTAGCAATTTGGCGTAATAGCGTTGTGTAGAAAGAACTGGATTTTATGAGACCGGAAGATAAAGAAGACGATTATATCGAGGATAAGGAAAACGAGGAAATTGAGGATATAAATAGTGATACCCAAGATAACGAGACTACGGAGGAAGAGGCGAATACCCATTCCGACTATAAAGTCCCGGGGAAAGGGGATACACGTGTCACGACCTATCATTTGTCTGGGATGTACCAAAACTGGTTCCTAGACTACGCTTCTTATGTGATCTTGGAACGGGCCGTTCCGCATATCAACGATGGACTGAAACCCGTACAAAGACGTATCCTGCACTCCATGAGGAGGTTGGATGACGGGCGGTATAACAAGGTTGCGAATATCGTAGGTCATACGATGCAGTTCCACCCTCACGGAGACGCCTCTATCGGAGATGCCTTGGTGCAATTGGGACAAAAGGATCTATTGATCGATTGCCAAGGAAACTGGGGTAATATCCTGACGGGAGACGGAGCCGCCGCTCCTCGTTATATAGAGGCTCGCCTTTCCAAGTTTGCCTTGGAGACCGTATTCAATCCCAAGACAACCCTTTGGCAGCTTTCTTACGACGGACGTAATAAGGAACCGGTTACCTTACCGGTAAAATTCCCTTTATTGCTGGCACAGGGCGTGGAAGGCATCGCCGTAGGCCTGTCTTCCAAGATACTCCCTCATAATTTCAATGAGTTATTAGATGCTTCCATCGCCTATCTACGGGGAGAGGAATTCGCGTTATATCCGGATTTCCAGACAGGAGGCTCTATCGACATAGCCAAATATAATGATGGAGAACGGGGTGGATCGGTGAAAGTCCGTGCAAAAATCGGCAAGCTCGATAATAAGACATTAGTGATCTCGGAGATCCCGTATGGAAAAACAACCTCTACCGTGATCGAGTCCATCCTAAAAGCGAACGATAAAGGAAAGATCAAGATCAAGAAGGTAGACGATAATACCGCCAAGGATGTAGAGATCTTGGTGCATCTCGCTCCGGGGGTCTCTTCAGACAAGACCATCGATGCTTTATACGCCTTTACGGATTGTGAGATCAGTATCTCCCCGAACTGTTGCGTGATCAAGGAGGACAAGCCGCATTTCCTTACGGTCAGCGATGTGCTTCGCCACTCTACGGATCGTACGCTGGAGCTTTTACGGGAAGAGCTCAAGATCCAGAAACAAGAGCAGGAGGAGGCCCTGTTCTTCGCCTCCCTTGAAAAGATATTTATCGAGGAACGTATTTATAAAGACCCGGAATTCGAGAACGCCAAGAACATGGACGAGGCGATATCCCATATCGACCTTCGTTTAGAGCCGTTCAAGCCCCGATTTATCCGTGAGGTTACCCGGGACGATATCCTGAAACTCATGGAGATCAAGATGGGACGTATCTTAAAGTTCAACTCCGACAAGAGTAACGAGTTCATTGCCCAGACCTTGGAACAAATCGCCAAGATCAACGATAAGCTGGAACATATCGTCGACTATACCATCGATTGGTTTACCATGCTGAAAGAGAAATACGGCAAGGCTTACCCTCGCCATACCGTGATACGCAATTTCGACACGATCGAGGCGACCAAGGTCGTAGAGGCGAACGAGAAATTGTATATCAACCGTCAAGAAGGTTTCATCGGCATGGGACTGAAAAAGGACGAGTTCATATGTAACTGCTCGGATATAGACGATGTCATTATCTTCTATCGCAACGGTACTTATAAGATCGTCAAGGTAGCGGATAAGATCTTTATCGGTAAGGATATTCTATATGTCAACGTATTTAAGCGTAACGACAACCGGACGATTTACAACGTCATATACCGGGACGGTAAGTTCGGATATAATTACATCAAACGCTTCGCCGTCACAGGCGCTACACGCGATCGGGAATACGACCTGACCAAAGGTACGGAAAACTCCCGTGTCCTTTACTTCAGTGCAAACCCGAACGGAGAGGCGGAGACCGTCAAGGTAATCCTGAAACCCAAACCCCGGCAGAAACTACTCGTCTTCGAAAAGAACTTCAGCGAGATAGCCATTAAGGGACGGGGTTCTCAAGGTAATATCCTGACGAAAGCGGAAGTGCACAAGATCAGCCTCAAGCAGAAAGGCTCTTCCACCTTGGGAGGCCGGGAAGTATGGTTCGACTGGGACGTACTCCGGTTAAATTACGATGGGCGAGGAGAAGAGCTAGGCGAGTTCCATAGCAACGATCAGATATTGGTGATCCTGCCGAACGGCGATTTCTACGTCACGAATTTTGACCTTAGCAATCACTACGAGTCCAATATCATGGTCATCGAGAAATACCAGCCGAGCAAGATATGGACTGCCGTATTATACGATGCGGATCAGAAATATTATTATATCAAACGATTCCTGCTGGAGGTAAACACCCGGAAGCAGAATTTCCTAGGAGAGAATCCGAAGAACCGCTTGATGTTGCTTACGGATGAGGTCTATCCTCGTATCGAGGTGATCTTCGGAGGCCATGACGCCTTCCGGGAGGCTCTCGTCCTCGATGCCGACGAATTTATCGCGGTGAAAGGCTTCAAAGCCAAAGGTAAACGAATCTCTACATTTGAGGTCGAGACAATCAATGAGCTGGAACCGAATCGTTTCGTCCCTTCCGAAAACGCATCGGAATCAGACGATACCGAAGGCAATGAGGAGGGAAACGACACTGACGACGGGCAGAGTACCACGGATATTATCGATGAAATTACGGGACAGATGAAATTGTTTGACGAATAACCTATGAAAGCTATCACCTGTTTGATTGGTTTGTTCCTGCTGTTTCTCGCGTCACCGGCCAAGGCCCAGTCCGATGGAGACGAGATCCCTTGGTCTATCAACAGCGGAACCATGGTCGGTATAGGAAGCTACAACCTAATGGACACCTATTTATCTCCCAGCATGGAAGATAAGAAATATACAGGCCCCGGATTACGGGTAATGAATGAACGGATGAAGAGGGTCCGACTGGCAAACTATCGGGTATCCAGACAGCAAATCATAAGCGTCGATCTGGCTAGCACGGATAATGCTGCCTCTACCGCTACGGATTTCGCGGGCTTTATCGATTATACGTTGGGTTACTATTATCATTTGCCCACGGTATTGCCGGATTTAAAGCTTCTGGCGGGTGGTGCCGTGCATGGCATGGGTGGTTTTATATACAATACCCGCAACGGAAATAACCCGGCCTCGGCGAAAGCGGATATCGATTTGAACATCTCCGCCATGGCGATCTATAAGTTACGCGTCAAGGAATATCCTATGACGCTGCGCTACCAGTTCACGATCCCCTTTGCCGGTGTTTTATTCTCCCCCCATTACGGGCAATCGTATTACGAGATCTTCAACCTAGGGAATGCTTCGGGAGTGGTGCAATTCAATTCCTTCCATAATAAATTCGCCATGAAGAACTTTTTCACGGTAGATTTCCCGGTTTGTAATTTTACGATACGGGCAGGTTACCTAAACAGCTCTTACCGTACAGATGTCAATGGGATACAGTCTCATATAATCTCTCACTCTTTTATGATCGGCCTCGTGAAAGAATTTATCTCTTTCGGAGGAAAACGCCTAAAGAATACCCAGCGGTTCAGAAGCGCTTATTATTAAAAGGAAATCAAATGAAACGATACCTTATATATATATGTATATCTCTCGGATTCCTGTTTACCGGATGTGAGAAATCGGACGAATACGTGGCCTCCCCACAGGAGAACTTTGAGGCGCTTTGGAAAATATTGGATGAGAATTACTGCTTCTTCGAATACAAGGACATTGATTGGAACGAGGTTCACGACCGTTATAAGACGCAGATAAGCGATACGATGAACCAATACGTCCTATTTGACGTATTAGGCGATATGCTAAACGAGCTGAAAGACGGGCATACCAATTTGATATCCACCTTCAATATGTCCCGCTATTGGGATTGGTATCTCGATTATCCGGATAATTTCGACTCGGACATACAAGAGAATTATCTCGGAAGGAACTACTCGATCGCCGGAGGACTTAAATACACGACATTGAGTGACGGGCAGATCGGGTATATTTACTACGGTAGCTTTTCCAGTTCGGCCGGCGAAAGCGGTTTGGATCACATATTCTATCAATTCAAGGATTGCAAAGGTTTGATCTTCGATATCCGGGATAATGGCGGTGGCATGTTATCAAACGCCGATCGCATCGCTTCCCGTTTCTTGGAGGAAAAGATACTGACCGGCTATATCCAACATAAGACGGGTAAAGGGCACGATGACTTTTCCGAACCTTATCCCCTTTATCTCTCACCTTCCGAGCGTATCCGCTGGTTACGCCCTGTCGTGGTCTTAACGAATCGTCATTGCTACAGCGCCGCCAACGATTTCGTGCAGAAAGTACGCATGATGCCTTATGTAACGACGATGGGAGATCGCACCGGAGGCGGTAGTGGCTTCCCCTTTAACTCCGAGTTGCCCAACGGCTGGGGTGTCCGTTTCTCCGCGTCTCCCATGCTAGATGTAAACAAACAGCATACGGAATTCGGTATCGATCCTACATATAAGGTTTCTATGACCCAAGAAGATATCGAGAAAGGTAAAGATACGATTATCGAGGCGGCGATCACCCACCTCTTGTCCGAGACCGAGAAGAAATAAGGTTTCGCTAAAAAAACAACGCAAATATTTGCAAGTTTATAAAAAAGCATTACCTTTGCACACGATTCCAATGCGGCTGTGGTGTAATTGGTAGCCACGTCAGACTTAGGATCTGATGCTTCACGGCGTGGGGGTTCGAGTCCCTTCAGCCGCACAAATCCAGAAATCCTTGTAAGTTCGCTTACAAGGATTTTTTAGTATGGATAAACCTCCTCCATATATACAAGCACTGTGAAGATCAAGGATTACAAACAACATCCAAACTGTTAATTTTAGAAGATTTTATGCCTATTCTGTATAGTTTCAAATTCAAAAACATTTTTTATACCGGGCAGACATGTTGTTTAACACAAGTTATACTCAAAACCCTTGACAAAGGGGCTTTACAAGCTTATCTTTGCATTGTGGTTTTTTCATAATAGTATTAGATTTAAGGTTAACAAAGTTTGGTTAGGGCTTGTCGTGAGACAGGCTTTAATTATTTATAGGGGTTTCATTCGTTTATAGATGCTTCCCGGCATCGATTTTATCTTTCCATCCAATTCCAACTCAAAGAGCAGAGAAGATAATTGATGTACCGGAAGATTCAAGGCTACGGACAATTCATTGATATGAGATTCCTTTCGCATTTCCAAGAACGACAAGATCCGTTCACTCTCCTCGTTCTCAGGAAATAATAATTGGGTTTGGACCGGTAACGCATCTGTCTTTTGAGCGACATCCCAACGCATCGCCATGATTAAATCGTCAGCGCAAGTGATCAAGCCTCCTTTATTCTGCCGGATTAAGCCATTACATCCTTTAGAGTTGATATCCGTTACCCGGCCCGGAAAGGCATAGACATCCCGGCCATACGAGAAAGCGATATCCGCCGTGATCAAAGAGCCTCCTTTCTCCGCCGATTCAATAACGATCGTGGCATCCGCCAGACCGGCTACGATCCGGTTTCGCCGGATAAAGTTCTGCCGATCCGGATTCGTCCCGCTAGGAAAGTCGGTCAATAAACCTCCCCGCTCCAACATCTCGACCGCCGTAGAGCGATGCACGGGAGGATAGATACGATCCAAACCATGCGCCAATACGCCCACCGTGGGCAATTGGTTCTTCAACGCATTCCGATGAGCGCAAATATCGATGCCATATGCGAGTCCGCTAACGACCAATAGATCCGGGAAAATCACGGACAAATCCCGCAATAAACGCTCGGTCACTTCCTGCCCATAAGCGGAGGCCCTACGAGTACCCACAACGCTGATGATATGGGCGGCGTTTAAATCCGCGTTCCCCTTGAAATAAAATAAAACCGGAGCGTCCGGGCATTCCCGCAGACGTTCCGGATAATTCATATCTTTCAAGAAATAGATAGAGATACCGTTCTTTTGGGCAAAAGCCAATTCTTTCTCTGCCCGTAAAAGCACATCCGCCCGCTTAATCTCGGCGATAATCGAATCGCCGATACCCGATATCTTCTCTAGCGACTGGCGCTTTTCCGTAAACACGGCCTCCGCATCTCCCAACGCTTCCAGAAGATGGCGGGCTAGGATATCTCCCACCCCATTAATCATAGTAAGGCCAATTTGGTAAATCTGTTTGTCTGTCATTTATGCTTGTTTTGATTCTATTCGCTTTAGCATCTCATCGAAATATTCTCCTCTGGTTAATTTGCCATTCTCTACGACAACGGATTCCACGACTCCTTTAGTAGCCAGCGCCCCATCGGATTCCCGGTAAATATCTTGCTCGAACACCAGTTTCACCCCTTTCTTATATACATTCAGGCAAGAAGTATACCGATCGCCGCTCCGCAAGGAGTTCTTGAACTGGATATCCACACGGGCCACAAAAGCATCGATGCCCTTCTCATGCATGGCGCCGAAGTTCTCACCCAACGACTCTAGAAACTCATGCCGGGTATGCTCCATATAATGCTGGTAATTGGAGTTATTCACCACGCCTTGCAAATCGCACTCGTAATCGCGAACCTTGTCTGTCAGTTTAAAAATATATTCCTTCATTATCGTAGTTCTTTTTCGATTTGTACTTTCTCCATTTTATAAAGACGATCGGACGGGCGGATCTTCTCGGACATCTTTATCGAGAAGCGTTCCCCTTTCACGGTCTCCTCCACCGGTTTCAGGTCTACCCGGATCTCATCGACGGTCTGCATAACGGCTCCGGTCGTGGGACCCGTTACCAAGATCTCATCGCCTACTCTCAAGGAACCGGACTCCATCTCAAACTCGGCGACACCGATTCCGCTGAAGTATTTGATACCCCGTGCCACGTACACTTTCTTACGGGTAGCACCGGAGCCATATTTACTGCTCCATTCACCCAACCGTTGTCCCAGATAGTAGCCATCCCAGAAACCGCGATTAAAGACCCTGCGCAGACGCTCGTCCCAAACCGCTATCTTTTCCTCATCGAAGGTACCTTCGCAATAAGCCTTGACCGCCTCTTTATAACATTCGGTCACGAGACGCACATACTCCGGCCCGCGGGCACGCCCCTCCAGCTTGAACACACGTACGCCGGCATCCATCATCTTATTCATGAAATGAATCGTCTTCAAGTCCTTTGGCGACATGATATACTGATTCTCCACATCCAGCTCGATCTGGCTATCCTTATCATGCACCGTATAGGCACGACGACAAATTTGCATGCAAGCCCCCCGGTTGGCGGAAGCGTTCATCTCATGCAAACTCAAATAGCATTTACCGGACACGGCCATGCACAAAGCCCCGTGAGCGAACATCTCTATGCGGATCAATTCCCCTTTCGGGCCCTTGATCTGCTGCTTCACGATCTCCTGATAAATCTCATGCACCTGCTTTAAGTTCAATTCGCGAGCCAATACGACCACATCGGCGAAGCGGGCGTAAAACTTCAACGCCTCCACGTTCGAGATATTCAATTGCGTGGATAAGTGCACCTCTTGCCCGATGCTATTCGCGTAACTCATAGCGGCTACATCGGCGGCGATAATGGCGGAGACACCCGCATCCTTAGCGGCGTCTATGATCTCCCTCATCAACGGAAGATCCTCACCATAAATAACCGTATTAACCGTGAGATAACTCTTGATACCATGTTCCCCGCAAATAGCGACGATCTTGCGCAAATCCTCCGTCGTGAAATTATTCGACGAGCGAGAACGCATATTCAATCCTTCGATACCGAAATAAATGGAGTCGGCCCCTCCTTGTATAGCAGCCATCAACGATTCATAGGAACCGACAGGCGCCATTATTTCAAAATCCTTCTCTTTCAAGGTTATATATTTTAATATTACGGTAGCAAAGGTACGAATAATATTTGAGAAGATTTCTTATAAGCACAAACTCTCCATCCCATCATGAAAGAATAGTTCCAGTTGGAGAAGCACAAGATCCTAAATAAAGCGGGGCAATCCGAACTCTATCAATATATCATAAATGATCCGGATTATTAAAAACACCTGTTCCATCCACCGATCATCTTACGAGATGTAAAAATTATTCCCCAAAAAGAAGTACTTTTGTAATCTCTATTTAGTTAGCAAACAGAAGGTATGAAGATTGGTTCAATAGATTTAGGGGAGCGTCCGGTATTCTTGGCGCCTATGGAGGACGTGACGGATATCTCGTTTCGTTTGATGTGCAAACGCTTCGGGGCGGACATGGTATATACGGAGTTCGTATCGAGCGACGCGTTGATCCGCAGTGTGAACAAAACACAGCAAAAACTAAATGTCTCCGATGATGAGCGTCCGGTCGCTATCCAGATTTACGGTAAGGACGTAGCCTCGATGGTAGAGGCCGCACGTATTTGCGAGGAAGCTCATCCGGATATTTTAGATATAAACTTTGGTTGCCCCGTAAAGAAAGTAGCAGGCAAGGGAGCCGGGGCCGGCATGCTACGCAATATCCCGTTGATGCTGGAGATCACGAGAGAGGTGGTGAAAGCCGTGAACATCCCCGTCACCGTGAAAACCCGTTTGGGATGGGATGCCGACAACCGCGTTATCGTGGATCTGGCCGAGCAACTACAGGACTGCGGTATCGCCGCCCTCTCCATCCACGGACGTACACGGGCGCAAATGTACACGGGCGAGGCGGATTGGACCTTGATCGGTGCCGTAAAAAATAACCCTCGCATGCAAATCCCTATCATCGGGAATGGCGACGTGACTTCCGCCGAGATATGCAAGCAGCGTTTCGAGGACTATGGCGTAGACGCCGTAATGATCGGTAGGGCTAGCATAGGCCGCCCTTGGATCTTCCGGGAGATAAAACACTATCTTACGACCGGGAAATTATTGCCACAAGAGCCTTTCTCTTGGTATCTGGATATCCTAAAAAAACAAGTGGAGCAAAGCGTGGAACGATTGGACGAGCGTAGGGGAATCTTACATATTCGCCGTCATCTGGCAGCTACTCCGCTCTTCAAAGGTATTACCGATTTCAAGCAAACACGGATCGCCATGCTACGTGCGGAGACTGTTAACGAATTATTCGAAATTATGAATAATATTCCTAAAAAGTACGGAATTCTAGAATAACAAGCTTGATATATATCAAATTGAAACCTATTTGCGATATTTTTACAATAAAATGTTACAAATACTATTGACGCATATTATAAAACCCCTTATATTTGCATCGAGTTTTTTTCATAGTATTTTAGATCTAAGGTTAACAAGTCTTTGCAAGGGGGGAATCGTGAGATTGTTTCATTGAGGAGCAAAAAAAGCCGCATCCATATTGGGACTAGCGGCTTTTTTGTTTTTCCGGACTCTATATCCTAAATCAAGAAACTTATCGTATCTTTGTCAATAGGTCACATTAAATACTTGGCACTATGAACCAGACTATTTATCCCATCGGTATACAGAACTTCGAGAAGATTCGATCAAGGATTATGATTCTCGCTTTGGTATCTATAAAGTAGGATTTCCCAATTTAGAGGTAGAAGAAGGCTTTGTCAAATACCTGCTTCTTTTCTACACCAGTGTTAGCGCCCCAAAGACTCCTTTCGAAATCAGGCGTTTTGTCCGGGAGGTGGAATAAAAAAGCCTATGTTTTCGCACACACGCTATACATTATTCGAAATAAACCCTTACATTTGCGAAAAACATAATACTATACCACCATGAGTAAGAAAGTCATAACTTTCGGAGAGATCATGCTTAGGCTGGCTACTCCGGACTATTTACGCTTTTGCCAAGCCAATCAGTTCAACGCTACTTTCGGCGGAGGGGAAGCGAATGTCGCCGCCTCACTCGCCAACTATGGCATAGAGACTGAGTTTGTAACCCGTTTACCCCAAAATGACATCGCCCGTGCCTGCGTTATGGAATTACGCAAACAGGGTATCGGAACTTCCAAGATCATTTACGGAGGGGAACGGTTAGGCATTTATTTTCTGGAGACCGGAGCGGTCGCTCGTGCCAGCAAGGTGGTATATGACCGGGCTCATTCTTCCATCGCCGAGATCCGACCGGGGATGATCGATTGGGACGAGGTATTCAAGGATGCCTCTTGGTTTCACTGGACAGGTATCACGCCAGCCATATCCGAAGGTGCCGCCAACGTATGCTTGGAAGCGATACAGGCGGCAAACCGATTGGGCATCACGGTATCCTGCGACCTCAACTACCGGAAAAATCTCTGGAAATACGGTAAGACAGCCCATGAGGTCATGCCGGAACTAGTAGCCGGATGCGATATCATCCTAGGAAACGAGGAAGATGCCGAGAAAGTCTTCGGTATCAAGCCCGAAGGTTTCGACGCCGCCGCCACGGAAGGCGAGGTACACGCCGCTTCTTTCCAGTCGGTATGTACCCAATTAATGGCTCACTTCCCACGTGCCCGGAAAGTTATCATCACGCTAAGAGGCTCCATCAATGCCAATCATAACACATGGGGCGGAGTGCTATACGCCGACAACCGGTTGTACGAATCCCGCCGGTATGACATCACCCATATCGTAGATCGTGTAGGTGGAGGCGATTCTTTTATGGGAGGTCTTATTTACGGTTTGCTCTCCTACCCCGGTGACGACCAGAAAGCCTTGGACTTCGCGGTAGCGGCTTCCTGCCTGAAACACACGATCTACGGAGACTTCAACCAAGTAACCGTAGAGGAAGTAGAAAAACTCATGTCCGGCGACACCTCCGGCCGTGTCTCCCGCTAATTTTCAATTCTCAATTTTCAATTTTTAATTCCCAATATGGCTCGATTCAATAAAATACAAACATTACAGGCTATCATCCAAACCGGAATGGTGCCCGTCTATTATAATAAAGAGGTAGAGATCGCAAAACAAGTTGTAAAAGCCTGTTACGAGGGAGGCGTCAGAGCCTTCGAGTTTACTAACCGGGGAGATTTCGCCCACGAGGTATTTGGCGAGCTGGTAAAATACGCCGCCAAGGAATGTCCGGAATTAGTATTGGGCGTAGGTTCTATCGTAGACCCGGCCACAGCCGCCTTATTCATACAGCTAGGGGCAAACTTCGTAGTCGGCCCGCTGTTTAACCCGGAGATAGCGAAGATATGTAACCGTCGCCTCATCCCTTATACGCCCGGCTGCGGTTCCGTATCCGAGATCGGCTTTGCCCAAGAAACAGGTTGCGACCTTTGCAAGATATTCCCCGCCGGAAATGTAGGAGGTCCCTCATTTGTCAAGAACATAAAGGCCCCCATGCCATGGACCCTAATCATGGCTACCGGTGCCGTGGAGCCGACAGAGGAGAATCTATCCGCTTGGTTCAAGGCCGGCGTGACCTGCGTAGGAATGGGATCCAAACTCTTCCCCAAAGAAGCGATAGCGGGAAACGATTGGCAATCCATTACAGATTTATGCCGCGACGCCTTATCTATCATTCAAAAGTATCGCCAAGTATGAAAAACTTTTTAGATCAAGATTTCTTGCTCCAAACCGACACGGCCCGTGAGTTATATCACGAGCATGCGGCGAAGATGCCCATCATTGATTACCATTGCCATCTGGATCCCCGGCAAATAGCGGAGAATCATCAATTCGAGGATCTTACGGAGATATGGCTGGGCGGAGACCATTACAAATGGCGGGCGATGAGAGCGAACGGTATTCCCGAAGAATATATCACCGGAGATAAGCCCCCTTACGAGAAATTCCTTAAATGGGCAGAGACGATGCCTTACACGATGCGAAACCCGCTTTATCATTGGACACATCTGGAACTTAGCCGTATATTCGGAATCCATAAAGTCTTGAATCCGGCTTCCGCCGAGGAAATCTACGCAACTTGTACGGATAAACTGCGTACTCCCGAATATCGTGCGCAAGCCATCATGAAACGGATGAACGTAGAGGTTGTTTGTACGACCGACGATCCTATAGACTCATTGGAATTCCATCAAAAAATACGTTCAAGCGGATGCCACACCCGTGTATATCCGGCATGGCGACCGGACAAGGTACTCGCTATCGATAATTTCAAGGCGCTAAATGACTATTTGTCCAAGCTGGAGGCCGCCGCCGATAAGACCATCCTCACCTACAAGCATTTATTGGAGGCATTACAAAAGCGGCATGATTTCTTCGCCGCCCAAGGGTGCCGGTTATCGGACCACGGGTTGGATACTTTCTATGCCGAACCTTATACCGAGCAGGAGATTGAGGTGATTTTCCTCAAGGCTCGTATGGGTAAATCGCTCACGGAGCAGGAAGTTCGCAAATACCGTTCGGCATTGCTATACGAATTGGCGGCGATGGATGCCCGGAGTGGATGGGTACAACAATTCCATATCGGCGCTAACCGAAATAATAACAAACGGATGTTCAAGTTATTAGGACCGGACACGGGTTTCGACGCTATCGACGATCAGCCGATCTCCGTATCCATGAACCGCTTTTTCAGTCGTTTAGATCAAGAAGGGCTGTTAGCGAAAACGATCGTTTACAACCTGAACCCCCGCGACACCGAGTTGATGGTAGCCAATGCCTACAATTTCAACGACGGCAGTGTACCCGGGAAGATGCAATATGGAGCGGCTTGGTGGTTCCTCGATCAGATCAAAGGTATGGAAGATCAATTAAATGCGCTTTCCAGCCTCGGTCTTTTAAGCCGTTTCGTCGGTATGCTGACAGATTCCCGTAGCTTCCTGTCATATCCCCGTCATGAGTATTTCCGCCGGATCCTTTGTAATATGCTAGGCAATGAGATAGAGAAAGGCTTATTGCCTGCCTCCGAGCTTTCCTTCATTGGACAGATGGTGGAGGACATCAGTTACAACAACGCTAAACGATACTTTGATTTCTGATTACTGCAACCCGCATTGCAGTGTTACTGCACGCCTGTCGCAGTAACACTGCACGTGCGTTGCAGTAAGGCTGCAACAGCTTTGCAACATTTTATTCACAAACGCTTCATAAGACCTTCCACTATACTCGCACATATTACGCCTACTTTTGCGGCAGATTTAGATAAACACTAAAATACGCAAACATGAAACAACGGCTTTATGATTTCATCCCTGTCAAGCATCTATGCGTAGGGATGTCTTTATGTGGCATAGTGGCAGGTACCCAAACCGCTCAAGCTTCTCCCGTCTTCGGGCAATCATCGGGCTTAGAACACCTGAGTCCCAGCATCTACCAACAAAGTACGAAACAGATTTCCGGTATCGTCAAAGACCAGGCGGGGATTCCCGTAATTGGCGCGAACGTGATCGTAAAAGGGACGACAAACGGAGTAATCACCGGGCTCGATGGAGATTTCCTACTGGAAGTTCCGGAAAACGCTACCTTAGAGATCAGTTATATCGGTTATATGACGCAAAGTATCCCGATAAACGGGAAAACGACCTTCAACATCATCCTAGAAGAAGATACGCAGAAATTGGATGAGGTAGTCGTACTCGGTTATGGAGCGGGGCAACGCAAACAAGATCTCTCCGCTTCCGTGGGCGTGCTGAACAACACGGAAGACTTGGTGGCCCGTCCGGTTACCTCTACCGAAAGTATGTTGCAAGGGCAGTTAGCGGGTGTTACCGTACAAGCGAACGGTGGAGACCCGACGGCTACACCCTCGATCGTGATTCGTGGACAGGGCTCACAGAATGGCGATAACGTATTATGGGTTGTTGACGGTGTTCCCGGCGCACCCATCGCCTCTATGAATGATATCGAGACGATTGTCGTCTTAAAAGATGCTGCCTCTGCCGCTATCTATGGAGCGCAATCCGGAGCCGGCGGTGTTATCTTGGTAACCACCAAGAAGGCGAAAGAGGGCAAGACCTCGTTGAGCTATGACGCGACTTTCGGTGTTCGTAAAGCTAGCAACGTAATCGAGCCGTTAAATGCGGAAGAGCAACTCGAGATGCGAAAACTGTCTTACGCAAACGCGGGGCTTACATTGCCGACCGGTTGGGATTTGACCAAGAACCCATGGGTAGGTACCACACGTACCAACTGGATGGACGAGATCTTCCGCACCGCTTTCTACCAACGCCATAACGTAGCCTTGAATGTTGGTTCCGAGAATGCCTCCAACCGTGTTTCATTTGCTTACGATAACGATGAAGGTGTATTGATCAATACTTTCAACAAGAACCTTTCACTTCGTTACAACGGTAAATTCAAACTGAACAAATGGGTGACTATCACCGAAGACGTGGTTTGGAAAAACAACGAAAGCCGTTCAAAAGATACCGACAGTGGTTATACGGGAGTTGTCGCGGCGGCTATGTATATGCCTGCCAGCGCTACGGTTTACAATCCGCTGGATGGTACTTACGGTGGAACAACGACCGAAGACCCGGATTACATCGCCAAATATGGCTCCAACTTCGCGGATATCCACGGAGACGCTGTCAATCCGGTTCGCTTGCTGGAAGCGGAAAACCGCTATGACCGAACCAGCGACATCTGGAGTACGACCAGTCTGGAACTAGCTAATATCGTTACCGGCTTGAAGTTCACGAGCCGTTTCACTTACAACCTGAAGAATAATCTATATAAGAACTTCAGCCCGATCCGTGACGAGGTGGGAAAACCCTCCTTGACAAATAATCTGGATGAAACGACTTACCGTGCAGACGCATGGAAAACGGAAAACACATTGACCTACGACAATACGTTTAATGACATGCACACCGTGGGTGTCTTACTATCCACTACGGCCGATCATTACAGCAAGCGAGGATTAGAGGTTAATGGAAAAGATTTATCTGACGAATCCGCTTATTTACAATATCTATCCTATGCGAATTCCGTTTCCGCAACCGATTATTTGACCGGTCCTGACGCAAACGTATCCTTGATCGCCCGTCTGGCTTATTCCTTCAACGATCGTTACTTCGTTACAGCCTCTTGGCGTCGTGATTACGCAGGCCGTCTACCTAAAGATAATAACTATGGCGACTTTCCTGCCGTAACAGCCGGATGGAAAATCTCTAATGAATCTTTCTTCCCGAAGAGCGAGACACTGAATTTATTGAAGATCCGTGCTTCTTGGGGACGTGTCGGTAATCTAGGATCTATCGGTTATAATTACAAATCAGCTTTATTAGGTAAGAATTATTGGTCGGAGCAGGCACAGTACGGCGTAGAATCGAACAAGATTTGGGGAAACTTCGTCTATAACTCTACCGCATTAAATCCCAACTTAACATGGGAAACTTCCGAGCAATGGGACTTAGGTCTAGATGTGAACATGTTCGACAATCGCTTGAGCATGGCATTCGACTATTTCGACAAACGCACGTTCAACTTGATCCAGTCGCAAACGATGAACTGGCCGGGAACGATCGGTATCGATGCCATGTTAGTCAATCAAGGTGAAGTCCGCAACCGAGGTTTTGAGGCGCAAATCAATTGGAACCAACAGGTAAATAAAGATTGGTCGTACTTCGTTTCCGGAAACTTCTCTTATCTAAAGAACTGGGTTTCTGATATTGGGGTAAAGAACGCAGACGGAACCCCGGGTGTCTGGACAGGTATCACCAAGGACAATGCCTATTTCGATGGAAGTTATCGTAACCTTCCATATATGTATCAAACAGCCGAAGGAGAACCGCTGGCCTCTTTCTATCTGATCAAGACTGACGGCATTTTTCAAAGCGACGCAGAGGCAGCCGCTTATGTAAACAAAGACGGAAAACGAATCCAACCGGACGCTGTAGCCGGCGATTTGAAATTCGTCGATGCCAATGGTGATGGAGTCATCAATGATGAAGACCGTCAATACTGCGGTAGCGCTACACCTAAAACTACATTCTCATTCTCCGGAGGATTCACTTGGAAGAAGCTTTCCGTAAGCGCTATGTTCCAAGGCGTAGGTGGAGCACAAGCTTTATATGTAGGTAAATATATGGCCTTAAGTGATGTAGAAGGAAACTTCAACCGCTCAAAAGAGATCATGAACGCTTGGAGTCCGTCGAATACAGGGTCGAATATTCCACGCTTATCGAAAAACGACCCGAATAGCAACTTTAGCACACCGTCTGATTGGTATCTGGAGAATGCTTCTTACTTGCGTTTGAAGAACTTCACCGTATCCTATGACTTGAGTGATGTTATCAGGAAATGCGCTCACCTGCAAGAACGCAACAGCATGATGTCGGTTTACCTTAGCGGTGAGAACCTCTGCACGATCACGAACTACTCAGGAATGGACCCGGAAACCGGCGGTTGGGATGCCTTGAAGTATCCGGTTTCACGCGTATTCTCTGTCGGAGTCAAATTGACATACTAATCGGGTGTTTTAAAAGATATTCATATTAACAAAGGATCAAAATGAAAAGATATATTACAGTATTAGCATTATCCGCATTGGTTTGTAGTTCTTGTAGCGACTTCCTCGACGTTCAGCCGGAAGGAAACGCAACTACAACCTCCTATTTCTTGAATGATCAACAGGCCATTGATGCCATTGACGGATTATATGAAAGATTCCATCAAGAGGGTTGTTACGGCCGTGAGTTATTCTGGGAACAGGGAGCCGCATGCGACATTGTTTGGGGACGTACGCGCGGTTATAACTCTTTGGCGACCTTAGCCTATACCGGTGATGAATCTCCTCTAAGAGATGTATTCAGCCGTATGTATTCTACTATGTCCCGTGCGAATTGGATCATCCAAGAATTAGTGAAGAAAGAAAAGGGAACGACGCTGACCGCCGTCGAGAAACGCAGCTTGGGCGAAGCTTACTTCAGTCGCGGTTGGGCACATTATCTGATCGCTTATCGGTACGGTACGGATAAACAAGGAGTGCCTTTCGTACGTTACGAGGACTTCCCCGACGATTACGACAACTCCATACCGCCTCAGCAAGCTACCGTTATGGACAATTATAAACTGATCATCGAAGATATGGACAAAGCAATCGCCTACCTTCCAAACTTCGAATCCTATGACGCTGACAACCGGGGCCGGGCACATCAGGCTGCTGCCGTGGCGTTCAAAGCGAAAACTTATGCTTACTGGGCTACTTGGGATGCTACCCAATGGAACAACGTCATCGAGATGGTCAATCAATTAGAGAACAACTACAATCGAGATCTAGCTCCCACATTTGCGGAACTATTCTCGTCTGACTTGAAAGATTATTGGAACGCCGAATATCTCTGGACTATTCCGAGTATCGGTGGCGCACTACCGGGCGGTACCGAATTCCCGGGTATTATCCTTGAGAACAAAGGCTGGGGCAAATATAATGGTTGGGGGCAGATGAAGCCCTCTTACGACATCTACGAAGAAATGGCGAAAGATGGTAAAGGTAATGACCGTTTAGTACGCTCAATCTTGGAATACAACCAAGAGTTCCCGTTCTTCGGCGAGACACGCAAGTTCTGGTCTACCTCCGATCTTGAAGCTGGTTTCATGATCAATAAATACATGGACGCGTTCAAATACTCAGACCCTGTAGGTGAAGGAGCCGTGAGTGCTAACGGAGACTGGCCTACGGTCCGTGTCAATTTCCCGATCATCCGTTTCGCAGAAATGTTATTGTTCCGTGCCGAGGCATATTTAATGACAGGCCAAGCCGATAAAGCAACCGCAGATATCAACCGTATCCGCCTACGCTCCAACTTGGTACCGCTTGCCGGCACCGCCACGATGAAGGATCTATATCACGAACGCCGTTGTGAATTGGCTTTTGAGTTTACAGACCATCTATTCGACTTAAAGCGTTGGAACCGTTCTTCCAATGCCGACATAAAGACATTGGCCGATAAAGAGTTGAACGCACATCCACGTATCCGCAGATATGAAGACCGGGCGAATCCGGAATCCGCGTTCACGATTATTGGTTACGAAGATTACACCAACAAAAACGCCTATCAAGCACATATGATGGTATTCCCGTATCCAAGTGAAGAGATTACTAAATCGAATGGTCAACTGAAGCAGAACGAGGGATATTAACCGGCTCCTTTAAACCGATCAAGGAACGAATAAGATTCAATTACGGGCTGTCTCAGAAAATGAAACAGCCCGTGTTATTTTCTACCGGGTAAAAACGCATATCTCAAATAGGTAGTTTACCTTTGCCAATTGTATAATATAGTAAACAAAAGATACACCATGAGATTAATTCAAACTCTTTCTTCTTGCTTGTGTACAGGGATAATAGCCTTATTCACGGCCTGTAGCCAAGCACCACAATCCCCCATCGATTCCGTGAATCCGTTTATCGGCACGGGATTTCACGGACACACGTATCCCGGGGCCACGGCTCCTTACGGAGCGGTCCAACTCAGTCCGGACACCCGGAAAGGGAATTGGGACGCTTGTTCCGGTTATCATTACAGCGATTCTACCTTAATGGGTTTTTCCCATACCCATTTAAGCGGTACGGGATGTATCGACCTTGGCGATATCCTATTCCGTCCGTCACTCCAGACACCTCTAGCGTTCTCGCACTCGGACGAGAAGGCTTCCCCGGGTTACTACTCGGTGAATCTCAGGGAGGCAGGTGTATTAGCGGAACTTACCACGACCCCGCATGTCGGGATACACCGATATACCTATAAAAAAGGGATAGAGTCTACGTTGGTGGTCGATATGGACCATTTATTGGATAACGAATATATATACGAAGGCTGGGTTAAGCAAACCGGGGAGAATGAGCTTACCGGTATGCGGCGTACCCGGGGCTGGGTAGACAATCAGTATGTCTTCTTTGTAGCGCAATTCTCGCAACCCTTCTCTTCCATGGAACAGCCTTCCGAACGGCAAGCCGTACTTACCTTCGATACGACTACCGGAAAGCCCATCGTCTGCAAAGTCGGGGTATCGATCGTAAATGAGGAGAACGCCCGTCTGAACCTTGAGCAAGAGACGGATTCCTATGGCTTTGATTTCGACGCCATCCATCAAGCGACACGCTCCAATTGGGAAAAAGAACTGGACGTTATCACGGTAGAAGGAGGCACCGAAGCCGAGCGCACGAATTTCTATACGGCGCTATACCATAGCAAGATCATCCCGAATATAGCGAGCGACGTGAACGGACAATACCGCCGTCACGACATGAGCGTAGCGACGATCCCGGCAGGTCGCCGCCAATTCTCCACCTTTTCCACTTGGGACACCTTCCGGGCCTGGCATCCGATGATGACTCTGTTGGATACTACCTTGGTGAATGATATGGTACAGTCTCTCTTGGATATGTACGACGCCAGCGGCGAGCTTCCGTTATGGCCCTTATCGGCAGGCGAGACCGGGACCATGATCGGTTATCACTCCACATCGATTATAGCGGACGCTTATTTGAAAGGTATTCGCGGATATGATGCGGAACACGCTCTCGAAGCGATGAAAATCTCAGCGGAGAAGAATAAGAAAGGAGCGGATTATTATATAAAGGAAGGCTTCATCCCGACGAATATCAAGAAAGAATCGGTTTCCTGCCTATTGGAATTTGCCTACGATGATTGGTGTATCGCACAAATGGCGAAAGCTTTAGGACATATGGATGATTATGAGACGTTCATCAAGCGCTCCCAGAATTTTATCAACGTATTCGACGGTAGTACCCGGTTCTTCCGGGGCAAACGGCAGGATGGGAATTGGGAGACTCCTTTCGATCCATTCGCCATCGGACGTTCCTATACGGAGGCTACGGCCTGGCAATATCGTTTCTTTACCCCGCATGACGTATATGGATTGACCCAGTTGTCCGGAGGCCGGGAGGCGTTCATCGCTGATCTGGATAGCTTATTTATGGTTACCTCCGAGGTAGTCGGCGATCTGGTAGACGTTACAGGATTGGTTGGTCAATATGCGCATGGCAACGAGCCTAGCCACCACATGGCTTACCTATATAGCTATGTGGGCCAGCCCTGGAAGACACAGGAATGGACCCGTCGCTTGCTGGACGAGATGTACCAGCCCACGCCGGAAGGTATCATCGGCAATGAGGATTGCGGCCAGATGTCCGCTTGGTATATCTTGAGCAGCCTCGGCTTCTACTCCGTATGTCCGGGTAGCAACCAGTTTATCCTAACGACCCCGTTGTTCGATAAGGCGAACATGAAGCTGGGCAATGGCAAGACATTGGTCATTACCGCCAACCAGCCGGATAAGAACAAGTATATCACGAAGGTTACCTTAAACGGCGAGGAGATATCGCATTGCTACATCACCTACGACCAGTTGATGCAAGGAGGCACACTGGACTTTACGCTCTCGGCGACACCGGACAAGCGTTGGGGAACCGCTCCCGAGTACGCTCCCTATTCCTATACGGAGCAACCTACCGTCTCTATCCCTTACATAGCGAATGATCTGGATTTATTTGAAGGAGAGATTACGGCGGAACTAAAATCCACGACACCCGAGGCGGTTATCCATTACACGCTTGACGGATCGGAACCGGATGAGAACGCTCCGGTATACAGCGAGCCATTCGTCTTAAAAGAGACCACGATTATCAAGGCCAAAGGATATAAAAAGGGATTCGTACCCAGCCGTACGTACTCGATCCAAGCGACAAAAGCCGTATTACGCCCCGCGTTATCCATACAGCCTACGAAGCATGGGGTAGCTTATACTTATTACGAAGGAGAGTTCCAATGGGTAGCCGATCTGCAAAAGGCGAAGGAGGTCGAGAGCGGAACAATACCTGAGCCTTCTATCCTGAACGCTAAATTGCCGGATCATTTCGGTTATATCTTCACCGGATATATATACGCCCCGGAAGATGGAGTCTATGAGTTCAGTACCCGCTCGGATGACGGTAGCGTCCTCTATATCGGCAAAGAAAAGGTAGTGGACAATGATGCCTCCCACGCCGCCATCGACGCGATGGGACGCATCCCCTTACAAAAAGGCTACCACCCCTTCGCCTTGCATTATTTCGAGGATTACGAGGGTGAGTACCTAGGCTGGAGCTGGCGTACGCCAAGCATGTCCAAACTAGACGCGATCCCAACAGAGAACCTTTATATAAATTGATAATATTAAATACTGAATCATATGAGAAGAACAACTCTATCCGTGCTATCCGCCTTAGCCATCCTGCTATCCGGCATGATCGTTCCAGAGGCTGCGGCACAAAGTCGCCGAGACAAAGAACAAACGTATGTATTAGAGAAACCTTACGAGGTCAAGAAACTAGTCCCCCCTACCGGAAAGAAAATAAAGAACGTGATCCTCATGATCGGCGACGGCATGAGCCTTATGCACATGTATTCCGCTTGGACCGCCAACCGGGGCAAGCTCTGGCTGGACAACTCCCAATACACCGGCCTCTCGAAAACCTATTGCGCCAACCGCCTCATCACCGACTCCGGAGCCGGAGGTACCGCACTGGCCACCGGCCATAAAACGAACTACCATATGGTAGGCGTAGATCCGGAAGGCAAGCCCTTGGAATCTTTGGCTACCTTGGCGAATAAGAAAGGCCTGTCAAGCGGCATCGCCGTTACCTGTCGCCTATGGGACGCTACGCCCGCCGACTTCTGCTGCCACAATACGGATCGCGACGCCGAGGCCGAGATCGTAGCGGATTACGTGAACTGTGGCGTCGATTACGTATTCGGCGGCGGCTCCAAGCTATTCGAGAACCGTGCGGACGGTCGCGATTTGTTCAAGGAATTAAGGGAGAAAGGTTACCAAACTCCCCGTAGCTGGGAGGAACTGGCGAAGATTCAAAAAGGCAAGGTATTCTGCGTTACCGATACCGTAGACACCCCGCTTCCCGCCGAGCGAGGCGATCTCTTGGCTCGTGCCTCAATGAAAGCGATCGATCTGCTGGGACAAAACCCGGAAGGTTTCTTCCTGATGGTAGAAGGTTCCCAATTGGATGATTACGGGCATTTCAACGATATCGACCTGTTGATGCAAGAGACACATGATTTCGACCGTACGATCGGACGTATCTTCGAATGGGCCGCCCAAGACGGTGAGACATTGGTTGTCGTAACCGCCGATCACGAGACCGGTGGCCTTACCTTGGTGGACGGGGATCTGAACGAGGGCCGTATCGTTTGTAAATTCTCCACCGGAGGGCATAGCGGCGTGATGGTTCCCGTTTACGCTTTCGGCCCGGGTGCCGAGAACTTCACGGGTATTTTCGAGAATACGGATATCTTCTGGAAGATCAAAAAGCTCCTGAATCTATAATCAAACAGTATTCATCCGATGGAGAGTATAACAGACCGCTATCCCGCTAGTCAAGTACCGCAGTACCCCTGCCCAAGTACCGCAGTACTTTGGCTGAGAGGACAGCGGTACTTGACTAGCAGGACAGCAGTACTTGACTAGCAGTACTACGGTACCCGACTGGGAGGACTGTGTTCACCGACTGAGACGCACCTTCTCCCTCTCTCCCCCAATAAATATCATAAAGAATGACAACAAGACGAAACTTCTTAAAGCAATCCCTTCTTGCGGCAGGCGCGGCCTCCGTTCCCGCCGGGAACCTTTTAGCGCAAGAGAAAATGGAAGAGAAACGACCCAAGTACAATCTTCCTTACAAGAACACCTACCTGAAGGAACCCTTCGTGACCGAGAACGAGTTCCGGACAGCGAAACCGGAGACCATCACGCCCGGAACCTTCGAGGAGGCCAAGCAAATCCTCCCGGACCCGACTTGGAGCGGACACGAGAAGGAAATCGAGATGTACTGGAAGGCTTGGCAAATCGGCATCGGCAACATCAAGGCCCCGGAACCGGATTCCGGTTTCGTATGCAGTTACCTCGATGTCGCCTACAACGGCAATATCTTCATGTGGGACTCCGCCTTCATGATGATGTTCGCCCGTTTCGGTACCCGTTTCTTCCCTTTCCAGCGTACGTTAGATAATTTCTACGCCAAACAACATCCGGACGGTTTCATCTGCCGGGAGATCAAGGCGGACGGAGCGGATTGTTTCGAGCGTTACGACCCGACCAGTACCGGACCGAACATCCTCCCTTGGAGCGAGATCGTCTATTATAAGCAGTTCGGCGATATAGACCGCCTACACAAGATATTCCCCGCCCTTTGCGCTTATTATAAATGGTTGAAGCTAAACCATACGTGGCGTAACGGTACGTATTGGACCTGCGGTTGGGGTACCGGCATGGACAACATGCCCCGGGTGGAACCGAAATACAATCCGATATACAGCCACGGCCATATGATCTGGCTGGACGTTTGCTTGCAACAATACTTCACCGCCGGGCATCTGCTTGAGATGGGTTTCTATCTGGAGCGTTGGCAGGAGATCGAGGAGTTCGAGGACGAGCAGAAGATGCTAAAGAAGTATATCAACGAGAACCTATGGGACGAGAAGGAGCATTTCCTTTTCGATCAATACGCCGACGGAAGCCTTTCCTCCACCAAGGGAATCTACGCGTACTGGGCCTTATTGACCGATGTCCTGTCCAAGGAACGCATGGATGCTTTCGTGGCCGAGCTGGATAACAAGGAGACATTCAACCGCCTGCACCGCGTCCCTTCCCTTGCCGCCAACCATCCTAAATACAAGGATAACGGCCGCTACTGGCAGGGTGGCGTATGGCCGGGAGCGAACTATATGGTGATTACCGGCCTATTGCAACAAGGCTATCGTAAATTGGCTTACGAGATCGCACGCAACCATTACGATAACGTCCTAAAGGTGTATAAGAATACCGGTACGTTCTGGGAATACTACGCTCCGGAACATGAGGAGCCGGGCTTCATGGCTCGCCCGAATTTCGTGGGCTGGGGCGGACTGGCACCGATCTCCGGCTTGATCGAGCAAATCTTCGGCATCCGCTCCAATGTGTACGAGAAGAAATTGACCGTAGACGTGAACTTGACGGAGGCTTATGGTATCGACCGTTATCCTTTCGGCCTCGACGGTCTGGTAGCGATCAAAGTCAAGTCCCGTTCTTCCGCTACCCAAGAGCCGCAGGTAGAAATTACCAGCGACGTCCCCTTGGAACTAACCGTCCTTTGGGGCGACAAACAGAAGACGGCTAACGTAAAACCCGGCACGCAAACCGTATAAAACAGTAAATCCATCAAACATCCAGTTGTAGAGACGGGGCACGCCCCGTCTCTACAACTAGACTCAAAAAACAATTAGTATATGAAACAGATTCTATCCTTATTTATCACCTCCCTCGCCCTCTGTACGGCTTGCTCCTCCCCGAAGGGATCGGACACAGTTCAAGTGGCGGAGACAACCACGGAGCAGACGATTCAGAAAGCCTCCTCCGCAATTCATTACAACGCCTTCTCGCACAATGATTACTGGCGGGAGAGACCTCTGCTGGACGCCTTGTCCTTCCGCTTCAACTGCGTGGAGGCCGATCTGTGGCTGATCGATGACGAGCTATACGTTTCCCATGACCGCCCGGAACCCAATCCGGCAATTACCTTCGAGAACCTATACCTCAAGCCGCTCGTGGCCCGCATACAAGCGAATGGAGGTAAGGTCTATCCCGGTAGCGATCGTCCTTTCTACCTGATGGTGGATTGCAAGGCACAAGGCGAAGAGATGTACAAGCTATTAAAGAAACAGATGGAACCTTACAAGGAATATTTCTGTTCCGTCGATAACGGCGAATATAAAGAAGGTGCCGTCCTCTTCTTCCTTTCCGGCGACCGTCCGAAGAACAGCCTGCCGAAAGAGAACAGCCGCTTCACCTTCCTCGACGGACAAATAAAGGATCTGGGACAGGGCATCCCTGCTTCCCTCGCTCCGGTCATAAGCGATAATTACTCCGATTTCTTCACATGGAAAGGCGAAGGTGAGATGCCCGCCGACCAACTACAGAAGATGCGTGAGATCATCCGGAAAGTCCACGATGAGGGAAAACTATTCCGTTGGTGGGGCGCCCCGGATACCGAGCAGTTCAAACGCTTCTTCATCAAAGAAGGCGTAGACTTGGTAGGTGCCGATGACCTGAATGGGTTATACAACGTATTGAACGAGCGTTAAACGAGAAAATTACAATAGGCATTATAAGGTTGTTACAATGGGCATTCTAGCATCTTTACAACAGGCATCGTAACAGCCTTATAATGCCCATCATAGTTTTAACATATCACAACCGCTTTTATTCCAACCAAGGCTGCGGATTCAGCTTCGTCTTTTCCTTCCACAATTGGAAATGGAGGATCGTGGAATTACCGTCCTCCGGATCCGAATAGATCCTTCCGATCGCTTGACGGGTAGAGACCCGGTCGCCCGCTTTTACATATACCTGACTCAAATTGCTATAAACCGTCAAGTAGTTACCATGACGAACGATTACGGAATTATTATACCCCGGCACCACGAACACACGCGTCACCTCCCCATTGAATACCGCACGGGCATCCGCCCCGGGTGAGGTCTGGATATCGATACCACTATTACTGGTACGAACATATTTCAACTCCTGATGCTGTTGCTCGCCGAATGTAGCGACGATCGTATGTCTTCCGGCCACCGGATACGGCAAACGTCCCCGGTTATTGGCGAAGTTATCGGACAATTGCTTCTCCGCCTTTGTCATCGCATAGCCCCCTTTCGTATCCGCCACACGTTCCTCACGGATCGGCTCTTTTTTACTTTCCGGTACGGGTTTACCCTTAGCGGCAGCTTGTTCACGAGCACGACGCTCACGTTCCGCACGTTCACGGGCGGCTTTCGCCTCGGCCTCGGCACGGGCGATCTCCTCGGCGATCTGCTTCTCTATCTGTCGGTTTAAAGCCTCGGCTTGACGACGCTTCTTTTGGAGATCCGCCTTCAAATCCTTTTGTCTCTTATTCAATAGCTGGACTTCCTCTTTCTGAGAAGCTTCCTCACTTTCTAGCTTCTTACTCTCTTCTTGACGAGTTCCTAAAAGGGCACGTTTCTCGGCACGGGTCTTCTCCATCTCAGCTTGCTTACGGCTGATCTCGGCCTGCTTTTCAACGATGTCATTCGCTTGCCGCTTCTGCCAATCCGCATATTCCCGCAAATACCGCATACGCCGCATGGATTGAGAGAAACTCTCGGCGGATAGGATAAACAACAATTTATCTTGCGAGCTATGGCGTTTATAAAGCCCTCGCATCGATTTACCGTAATTCGTCTGCTTATCGCCCAGTTCCCGTTTTAAGGTGCGCAACTGGCCTTGGATATTCAAGATATCTTTCTCGATCTCATCCAGCTCTTGATTCAATAAACTGATGACTTTCTTACGGGAAAGAATTTGTTTGGAGAGTAGATTCAAACGGTTCAGGGAAGTTTTAGCAGTCTGGGCCGTCTCTTGCAATAATTTATTCGTCTCCTCGATATCGGCCAACGCCTCCTTGCGCTGCTGCTCCAACTGACGGACAGCGGCGGATTTCTGACCGTAAACCACGGTAGATAAAGACAATGCCAATAGAACGATCCAGACGTGCCTCATGATAGATTATTGATTCAGATTCGTAATCGTTTTCAATACTTGCGCAAAGGTAATACGCTTATATTTAGAAGGAATCGAAAAATCCAACTTGAGCGGCTCGTCCAGTTGGATACGGGAGTAATGGATCTTCACCCCACCCTCGGGATTCCCGTTCTTCAACACCTGCACATCCATCAACATCGGGAACGGCTGCCGATCCACCAAGCGAAAATCCTCGTACAGCCATTGCAAGGCATAACGATCGGAAGGATCCGCTACATAGGTAGAGAGAAGTTTCTCCTCGCCATCCGCCTTAAAGGTATAGAAAAGCCCCATGGCATCCTTGGTCTTGATCTCGGCTACCGGGCCTTCTTGATTCAGCTTAAAACGATTATAATGCTTACGGGAAACGCCCTGCTCCCCCGGGATAAACAGATGATTCGTGAAAAGAGCCTGCAAATTGTAGAAGTTGAACTCGATCGGAGTCTGCCCTTGCAAATTGGAATAATTCTCGATCATATAGCGTTTATTCATGCGGTCTACCACCTTGATCGTATCCCGGCTCAACTCGATACGGAAGATCTCGATCCCGAGAAAAGGTTGTACCGACAGTTGGAAAGCACTATCCTTGACCATCTTCATATCCACCCGAGAGCTCATTTGCTTACCAGGGATATCCAGATCCACGTTCAACCGGGCCGTCAAGGTACGGAACTGGAAGGATTGATCCTCCACCGACTGGAAGAACTCATTATGAGCCTTCACGCTAGCGGATTCCACCGTCCCGACTTTCTTGGACGATTTACAGCCTGTCAACATCGAAAGTAAAAGACCTCCACATAACAGGAAGGTCAAGAAATAGTCTCTTTTCATTTCGCGTTCTCGTCTTCTATATATTGTTGCTCGGCGATCTTACGGTTCAAGATCTCGGAATCCTTCCCCATCTCTTTCGCCTTTTTCCATTGCTCCACCGCTTTTTCCTTATCACCGTTCATGAAAAGGATGTCCCCATAATGATCCACGAGTTCGGCGCTCTTTGTCTTATCTTTCTCCAAAGCGCTCTCGATATAGATTTTCGCCAAGGTATAGTTTCCTTGTACGAAGAAGATCCAAGCGTAGGTATCCAGATACGTGGCGTTGTCCGGTTCCAGCTTGATACATTGGGCGCTCATACGTTCCGCCTTTTTCAAGTCTTTCTTCTCCAAAGAAAGGAAGTAACTGTAGTTGTTCAGTACGACCACGTTCTTGTCATTATACTTCAACGCCTCATCGTACGCTTTATACGCTTGATCCAATTGCCCCATCTGGTAATAAATATCACCGATCTGACCGTAGAAATCCGATTTCAGCGGCAGGTTCTCCTTCGGAATGATATTCAAGCCCGCATAATAGGTATTCAAGGCTTCTTGATATTTCTGTTGTTGGTAGTAAGCGATACCCAGATAGAAGTAATATTCCGGCGACTCGGGGAAAAGCTCCATACAAGCCGTACAGATACGGATGACCTCCGGGATATCCTCCCCTTTCAAAGCCAGATTCAGCAATTGCTGCCAAGCCCCGGCGTTACCCGGTTCCATCTCTGTTACCAACTGGAACTGGAATTTCGCCTCCTCTGTCTTTCCTTGGGCCATCAAGAGACCGCCATACATCAGTTTTAAGTCGATATCCTCCGGATGTTGCTCCAAAAGAGTTTGGAATAAATGGTTCGCATTCTCAGTTCCTTGCTTCGTTTGTTGCAGTTTCAAGATATACCGGGAAAGGATGTTCACTTTCGTCTCCACGTCCAGCTTCTCGTTTACCAAAGCGCTGCGGATTTGTTGCTCGGCGGCCTCCTTATCCCCTTTCGCCTCGTAGTAATTGGCCATAGAGACGATATAATAAGGGTCGGTCGGATCAATCTCATTCGCTTTTTGATAGCAAGCCAAAGCCTTGTCCATCTCCCCGTTTTCCAAATGAAGATCGCCCAATACGATCTGGTAACGGGCCTCCATAGGATATTTAGCCGCTAGCTTCTCGATCTCCTTGAAAGCCTCTTCCGGTTTCTCCAACTGGACGTACAGTTTGTATTTCTGCATGGAGATCGCCTCGTTCATACCCATAACCGACTCCAACGCATCATAAGCCTCGATCGCCTTCCCGATCTCGCCGGCTTGCGTCAAGGCATCGGCCAGATAATAATTCAGCTCCTCCTTCTCCGGATAATCACGAACCAATTCCTCGTACTCCTCGGCGGCTTCGCCATACATGCCCAGATTCCGGGTGATAGACGCCAATGCCATTTTATACGTGAAATTATCCTTGCTGTTGGCCACGGCTCTTTTCAACATCTCGACCGCTTTCTCCGGACGGTTCAACTGTACATAAAAAGAAGAAAGCTCATACAAGACCGGAGCCGCCGTAGAGTCAATCTCCAAGCAATGGTTGAAGGCATCATAAGCGGCGTCGAATTTCCCGGCGTTCTTCAAGTTCAAGCCCTCATAAAAGAAGTAATCGAACTTACGTTGATCCTTCTCCGTTTCTGTAGCACCAGCCGGGAGCACAGCGACCAACGAGAGGAAAGAGATGAGATATATCAGTTGCTTAAACATCCTATTATTCTTGTTAACCTTATTATTCTTATTCTTTTCCGGTATGACCGAATCCCCCGGCTCCCCGCTCCGTATCATCCAACGTCTCCACGGGTTCCCAATCCACATGGCTATGAGCGGCTATAACCATTTGGCAGATACGCTCACCATCATTCACCGTAAAAGGCTCGGAAGATAGATTCACGAGAATGATACCGATCTCCCCCCGATAATCGGCGTCGATCGTACCCGGCGTATTCAGCAGGGTTATCCCATGCTTTAAAGCCAGCCCGCTACGCGGACGCATCTGGGCCTCATAGCCTTCCGGCAGCGAGATATAAAGTCCGGTCGGGATTAATTTACGTTCCAACGGTTTCAACACAACCGATTCCGACAAATTCGCCCGGATATCCATCCCGGCAGATAAAGGAGTCGCATAACCCGGCAGCGGGTGATGCGATTTATTGATAATTCTTACTTTCATACTTGCAAAGATAAACAAATTGTCAATAGTCAATCAATTAACCCAATCCCCGTTCTCTTTTATTAACTGAACTAAACGTTCTACAGCGTCTTCCTCGGGGATATTCTTGAGGACACATTCCTTACCTTTATAC
>CDYT01013491.1_pt1 | contig 82883 bp, 72 predicted proteins | sample 557541 | NCBI WGS metagenome assembly CDYT01 (sample SAMEA3182060, study PRJEB8094) | gut metagenome | biome: human; feature: gut; material: Stool; isolation source: human stools | place: Canada | collected 2013-01-15
GATCCGTAGTCAGCTACTCTATTCAGTTGAGCTACGCGGCCATGTCTTTTTGTTTGACGGGTGCAAAGGTATGGACTTCTTGTGAAACTTCCAAATATTCCTGGAACTTTTTTTCAAAAAAATTAATCCGTGAACTTCGCTCCGAATATCTGCCAACCCAGTGTGAGGCCGAAATTCCAGTTCTTTTCCGGTGAACTATAATGATTTAGGTAGGCACTTACCACCCCGAACGGCAGTTTTACAACCAAGGCCAGTTCTCCCATATATTCAAAGCCATGAAAGAGCTTTCCATAGCTTGCCTTGTTGCTTTCATCCGGAATGATCGGGAAAATCGGTACAAAGCCATACAGACCAAGTCGTGCATGAAACACCGTGTTCAACTGATAAATGGGCATAATCCCTCCTCCGATGAACTGATTGGCCCGGAAAGCCTCATTATAGGTTGTCTTGCTGTGATAGGTAGGGGTAAACTCACCGGCCTGCATCATGGTAGCCCGGTAATTATGACTGAAGTTCCGCGAAGAATAATATCCCTTGATATAAGTACCCAGCGTGAAATTATGCCGGAAGTTGAAATACCGCTCCATCTCGTACGACAGTTGCAGCCATGACTGGATATATTCATATCCTCCCTGATGCGGATCTTCTCCCATACCGGCCCTGTAATGCTCCGTACCCGTATAAAAATGGGCAGCGAGCCGTTCCCTGCGTCCGGAGGTAGCATATTGCCGGCTGTTCAGCGTATTGCCGTCAAGAGCCACCGAGCCTCCGAAAATTGTATAATTGCTGGCATCCCGCTTCGCATTGGTAAAATCAATGACCTTGGTCTGGAAATACTGATCTTCCATCCCTGCTACTCCCACACTGAATTCTGCCTTCTGGCGGCTCAGAAAGGGAAGGGATACCATCAGCTTGACAAACTGTTCGTCTTTTTTGTTGAAAATCGGGTCATTCCCTGCATTGAAGAACTTGCCGTTCGTCAGATAGTCGAACGATGAAAGGGAGCCTACTATCCGGTATGACGTGGGAATTCCTGTCGGGATATCTATACGGCCGGACACCTGCAGATTATTGTAGATCTGCCCGAACTGCGCATCAAGCGCCACTTCCTTCGAAAAGTTATTCAGGTTATGATAAGTTGCCCCGACATAAATCTGATTGGAGCCGTTGGATCCCACGTTACCTCCCACACGGAGCGACAGATCATCCTCAAGCTTCACTTTCAGATCGAGATCGTACGTACGGTCCATCGGATTATAGACAGCATGCGGAATGATTTCAGAGATCATGTTATCGGAAATCAGCCGGAAATAGCCCCGCCGGAAATCCTCCAGCGTAAAGATTTCCTGGTCGTGGGAATGAAACTCCCTGCGGATGTAACGTTTCTGCTGGTCGTTTGCCCCATGAATCACAATCTTGCGGAAACGAAGTTCCGGCATGGCATTCCGGAATGCCACCCGCTTCCGTTCCAGCTGACGAAGATTGATGCGCCGGGAAATGCGGCTCTTGATCGAATCCATCAGTTCAATAGTCCGCTTATAGCCATTATCGTGAAGTTCGTCGAAACGGTCAAAGTCCATCAGGCTGACGTCATCATACTTGAAAGTCATCAGAATGCCGAGAGAATCAGGAACCGTATAGTCCGTTTTCTGCATGATCATGTTTTCCAGCTGCCCCATGATGTCGCCTTCCTTAGGCTTGCCGGGATTGGAACTGACCACGCTTCCGATAATTATATCCGGATGGAAGTTCTCCGTCATGATATTCACGGGGAAATTGTTGTAGATACCACCGTCATACACCAGTACGGAATCTATTTCAATAGGCTTGAACATGGCAGGAAAACTCATGGAAGCCCGTACTGCATCACCCAGATCTCCCTCGTTGAAGATCAACGGACGCTTGTTGTGTACATCCGATCCGACACAGCGGAAAGGTACAAAAAGCTTGTCGAAATCTCCATGACACACCGCCGTGGCCTGTCCGAACAGTTCCACAAAGGCAATGTTCATCTGGACCGGATTGACCACACTCGAAGGCAGAAACTGGGTTTTGACCTTATGAAGCGGATTACGCAGGGACACCCGGATGTTCAGAAATTCCGGGGTAGGCGGATTCCGCTTGAAATAATAAATGTAGCGCTCTTCGATGTTTCCGGTATACCAGCGTTTGAAATCTTCCGACTTGATCAGTTTCTCCATATCGTCAGGCGAATATCCCATGGCATAGAGAGAACCGATAATGGCTCCCATGGAGGTACCCGTAATATAGTCAATCGGAATATTGTTTTCTTCCAGGGCACGGATGATCCCGATATGAGTCAGTCCTTTCGCTCCTCCGCCACTCAGCACAAGCCCTACTTTCTGGGCCTGCGCAGGAAGCAGGTTCAACAAGGTTATCAAAAACAAGCTGATGATGAAATATAGTTTCTTCATACGTCCAAAATCACATTATTGCCGTTCATTTGCGTTTCTTCCTTCCTGCTTCCTGTCAGAAAAAGTCACAAAGCCAAGAAGTTTACCAAAGATAGGTGAAAAAATGGTTTCTGGCAAAAGTTTGAGCAAATTTTGCCAGAGTTCAGAATCTTTTCAGATTTCACGTCTACCTTTGCACTGTAAACTTAACAGAAGAAGATATGAAGAAACAAATGAAACACTTTGCATGGATTGCATGCATGGCAACCGCTATGATTGGCTTACAGAGCTGTGACAACGACGATAAAGACCTGGCACAGGCCCCAACGGATATCCAGAAGGCTTTTGACACAAAGTATCCGGACACCCGCGTCACGGAATGGGAGCTGGACCGCGGAGAATACAAAGCAGATTTCTACTACAGCGATGCGACTTATACAGGCATTGAAGCTACAGCCTACTTCAGCCAGAGCGCACAATGGCTGCGGACAGAGTTCGAAGTGATCGGTCTGTATCATTCCGGAAAACTGCCTGAAGCAGTGAAAACAACAATCAGCCGGGAAGCAGGAACGGCCAAAGTGGACGATGTGGACTTCATCGACACCCCGGACACGGATTATTACCTGGTGGAAATCGATCAGGAACCCAACGACCGTTACCTGAAAATCGGAGAAGACGGAAGCATATTGCCGTAAAACAGAATCCCGGATATAATAGAGACCATGATTTTCATGGTCTCTGCTCGTTTAAAGCCTGTACATGCACGTCTCTCAATTATATCCTGCGACAGATAAGTCGTTTTTTAATATTGTACTGAACTTTTTTGCCCCAATATCAGAATTCAGATGGTTTCCATCATAAAAATCGTCATCCGTAAAGCGACAGTCGTCAAAATACTCATGGGAACTGACATTATCCCAACAGGAAACTACCTCAGCAACAGCTTCACGGATTAACTCCAATTGCTTTTTGTCTGCCAGCCGGTAGTATTCCGGATGAACAGGCGGCATTACGAGATAAAGATGTATCCCACGTTTATGGCACAACTCGGCAACTTTATGCATACGGCAGATATTGCTCTGATAAAGTTTACTATCTTTATCTGCCAGTATAGGTTTATGCTGGTTTCTCACCATACGCGGAATATCTTCCAGCCATCTGGCACTTTTGTAAATATGATCGTAACTATGATCTAGTCCAAGAGAATCACAAAACACTGTCGGCTTTCTCTGAATATAATATTTTGACCATTTACGTAAAGCTAACGAGCCAAGATAGGGTAACTCCACATTATGAAAATAATCCTCTTCACGAGTTATATCCATATAAATCTTGTGATTTATAAGACTACTTTCATCCACCTCCTCACAATCATCAGTCCATAATGAATGAAAGCAAATTCCCCAAATCACAAACTTCAAACTCGGCATTTTATCAATATGCTTTTCTAACAAAGCTTGATTAAAGCGGAACCATTCTCCTGAAATTGCCAGATTATATGTGCTATCCGACAGGAAAACAGGATTAATACTACAATTAACCACAGAACTTCCAATAATCAGAGTTTTGAGGTTAAGTGTATTCTTTTCCAGTAAACACCGCTTATAGGCCAGGGGATTAGGTACCTGACGCAACATATATTCTATTCCTCCGGCTAATAGAATCAGCGACAAAGAAAAGATTCCTACATAAAAAAGAAATTTCTTCATTTTATTTTCTGGTTAAAATTGGAAATAAATAAATTCTTCTTGTTTCCCGGCTAGTAGAAATGTAGCAATAAAGACAATGTAATAAATAGTCCAACGAACAGCCCGATGCCGGAAAATACCTTTCTCTTCAAGCTGTAACCCAAATTGCTTTTGGCGCTGCAACCATTCTATTATTAGAAGGATCGCAATATATATCAGAGGATCTTTTCCATGTGCAGGCATGGAAAAATGAAATTTTGTAACCATACAGACAATGTAATCCCATGCCTGATGAATGGTTTCTGCCCTAAATATTATCCAACCGATCACAACAAGCATAAAAGTTATAAGCATCTGAAAAACTTCCTTGACAGAAGGTAGTAAACGATCTTTCGCTACAACATCCGTGTATTTCCGGTTTTTCCCTAAAAGTAACAGAGGAAAAAAAAGAAAAGCATGATAGGCCCCCCAGCATACAAACGTCCAGTTAGCTCCATGCCAGAATCCACTGACAAGAAAAATAATGGCTGTATTGCGCATGGTTTTCCATTTGCTGCATCTGCTTCCCCCAAGCGGGAAATAGATATAATCACGAAACCATGTGGTCAGAGAAATATGCCAACGGCGCCAGAACTCTGCAATATCTCTAGAAAAATACGGATAATTAAAGTTGCGCATCAAATTAATCCCGAAAAGTCTGGCTGTACCGATTGCAATGTCAGAATAACCGGAAAAGTCTCCATAAATTTGAAAAGTAAAAAATATCGCCCCTAAAAGCAAATGAGAACCGTCCAAACTTTGGTAGTCAGCAAAAATGGAGTTTACTGCTATGGCACAGTTATCAGCTACAACCATTTTTTTAAATAATCCCCATAAAATCTGACGCATTCCATCAACCGCTTGCTCATATGAGAAACTGCGTACTTTCAAGAACTGCGGAAGCAAGTTTGTGGCCCGTTCAATAGGTCCGGCCACAAGTTGCGGGAAAAAACTGATAAAAGCAAAGAATGCAACAATATCATAAGTAGGCTTTATCTTATGTTGATAAACGTCTATCGTATAACTCAATGCTTGAAATGTATAGAAACTGATACCCACAGGAAGCAAAATATCCAGAGTTACCCAGTCTGCCTCCCATCCTAAAGCACTTAACAGGATTGCCAGATTCTCACCAAAGAAATTGCAGTACTTAAAAACACAGAGAATTGCCAGATTCAATATTATGTTACCGGCACTAATCCATTTCTGCTTTTTTCTATTTCCTTCATTGCGGTCCAAAAGTATGCCACTCATATAGCTGCAAAAGGTCGTTAAGGCAATGAGTAACAGGAAACGCCAGTCCCACCAACCGTAAAAAACATAACTTGCTATTACTACAAACAGATTCTGCCAGCGTAAAGGTTTGAATACAAACCAGTAAAGCAAAAATACGACAGGAAGATAAATTAAAAATTCTATAGAGTTGAACAACATTTCCGTATAACATTTGTATTTATTTGCAAATGTAAACACAAAAAAGCACTTTATAAAATCATATTGCATTAAAAACTTCTTCCCCTGAAAAAAAGAAGCGCATCTCCGGGAGACTGCCTTACGGCGGTACTCCCGGGATGCGCTTCTTTATTTTATGTGATTAAGTACTTTCGCTTATCCGATCAGGTCAATGCTGCGTTTTACGAAGTTCGTCAAAGCTTCACCCTTCAGCATGTTGTTCTGCAACAGAGCCAGGTCGATCAGCTGATGAACTACCTTATTGCCGGCAGCATATGTGTTGAGAACATTGTTCTTCTGCTGCTTCTGGTCGTCCAGTTTCTTTTCCACATCCTTCAGTTCGTCTTTCTCTGCAACAGGGATTTCTTCATCCTTCTTGCCTTCGTGAGCTTTCTGCAGTTCTTTCTGACGAAGTGTCAGCATGGCAATTTCTGATTCAACGGGAACCAGCTGTTCTGCACAGGCAGATTCGGCATCTTCCAGTACCTGCTTAACCAGCTTGTGGTCGCTGTTCAGCACAAGACTGTACATATCCGGCATTTCACCATAGAAGCTCATGCCCGGCTGGATGCTGGCCATATCCTTCATACGACGCATATATTCAGCCTGTGTGATCACGATCGGAGCAGAAGTTTCACCCATGGCACGGGTTTCTACATGGAATTCTACTTTCTGAACTTTCGGCAGCTGTCCGCTAAACAGGGTAGACAAGGTCTGACGCTTGTCTTCAGCCAGTTCTTCACCATGAGCATCTTCCTTTACGATCAGACGGTCAATGATATCACTGTCCACACGGGTGAAACGGCTCTTTTCCAGTTTCTGTTCCAGCATATTGATCATCGGGACATCCAGTTGTCCGTCCATCAGCAGGACATTATAGCCCTTGTTCTTGGCTGCATCAATATAAGTGTACTGCTCATCTGCATTGTTTGCATACAGATAGATCAGATTGCCGTCCTTGTCAGTCTGGTTATCCTTGATCAGAGTCTGATATTCCTCAAAAGTATAATACTTGCTGTCCGTATCCTTGAACAAAGCGAATTTATTGGCTTTTTCATAGAAGTCTTCCTGCGTCAGCATACCGTAATTGATGAAGATCTTCAGGTCATCCCATTTGGATTCGAACTCCTGACGGTCGTTCTTGAAGATCGACTGCAGACGGTCGGCTACCTTCTTGGTGATATAAGTCGAGATCTTCTTCACATTTGAATCACTCTGCAGATATGAACGGGATACATTCAACGGAATATCCGGTGAGTCGATCACACCGTGAAGCAAAGTCAGGAAGTCAGGCACAATACCTTCCACTGAATCAGTTACATAAACCTGATTGCAATAGAGCTGGATCTTGTTTTTCTGCAAGTCGATGTTGCTCTTGATCTTCGGGAAGTAGAGCACACCGGTCAGATTGAACGGATAGTCCACATTCAGATGAATCCAGAACAGCGGCTCATCAGACATCGGATACAAATCACGGTAGAACTTCTTGTAATCCTCATCCTTCAGTTCGCTCGGTTTCTTGGTCCAGATCGGGCAAGTATCGTTAACGACATTCCATTCATCTGTCTCCACCTGCTTGCCGTCTTTCCATTCTTTCTTCTTTCCAAACGCTACCGGCACAGCCAGGAAGCGGCAGTATTTGTTCAACAAGGCCTGAATACGTGATTCTTCCAGGAATTCTTTGCAGTCATCGTCCACATACAGAATAATATCGGTACCGCGATCTGCTCTTTCAGCATCTTCCAGCGTAAACTCAGGACTTCCGTCACAAGTCCATTTCACGGCCTTTGCATCCTCACGATAAGACTTGGTGACAATTTCCACTTTCTTTGCTACCATAAAGGCAGAATAGAATCCCAGTCCGAAATGTCCGATGATCGCATTGGCATCATCTTTATATTTAGCCAGAAAATCGTTGGCGCCGGAGAAAGCGATCTGATTGATGTATTTGTCGATTTCTTCGGCAGTCAGTCCCAGACCACGGTCGGAAATGGTAATGGTTTCCTTGTCTACCTTCACCTGGATGGTCAGGTCACCGAGTTCGCCTTTAAACTCTCCTTTGGAAGCCAGCGTCTTCAGTTTCTGGGTAGCGTCTACCGCATTTGAAACCAATTCACGAAGGAAGATTTCATGATCACTATACAAGAATTTCTTGATGATGGGGAATATGTTTTCTGTAGTTACCCCAATATTACCTTTCTGCATATATTTATACGTTTTAATGATGATACATTGATATTTTTTTCACAGCGTACACATGCAAAAGAAATGCCATAAGGGGTATTCCGCCATTTTGTCAGTCGCATAAACTCCGTTGAAAAAAACTCGGTCACCGTTATCCAGCGACCGAGTTTTTATTTTATAAATCTGATGATCTGACAAAAACAAGTCGAATCATCGTTCAATCTTCATCTGCAATCCGTCTCCGGAAGGCTTAAGGCTGACATGAATGACATCACCATTCTGCGGCTCTTCATTCAGGATCAGTTCTGCCAGTCCGTCTTCCAGATTACTCTGAATGGAGCGTTTCAACGGACGGGCACCAAACTGAACGTCATAGCCTTTCTCTGCTACATACCGCTTGGCATCATCATCAATCCGGAGCTTGTAACCGATTGATTCCATACGCTGATACAATCTCTTCAGTTCTATATCTATAATCTTCGACAAGGCTTCTACATCCAACTGATCAAACGTAATGATCTCGTCCAGACGATTGATAAATTCCGGAGCAAACGACTTGTTCAGAGCCTTTGTAATGACGCTCCGGGAATATTCACTGTCATCGGTCCGCAACTGGGCTGCAAACCCGATTCCCTTGCCAAACTCCTTCAACTGGCGCGTACCGATATTGGAAGTCAGAATGATCACCGTATTCTTGAAGTCCACAGTCCGTCCGTTGCTGTCCGTCAGCCGTCCTTCATCCATTACCTGAAGCAACAGATTGAACACATCAGAGTGGGCTTTCTCTATTTCGTCCAGCAACACGATGGAGTAGGGACGACGGCGCACTTTCTCTGTCAGCTGTCCGCCTTCTTCATAACCGACATATCCCGGAGGCGCTCCGACCAGACGGGAGACGGAGTATTTCTCCATATACTCACTCATGTCAATACGGATCATGGCATCGGTCGTTCCAAAAAGCTGACGGGCCAGCTCCTTTGCCAGATGGGTTTTTCCGACACCGGTCGGTCCCAGAAACAAGAACGTACCAATCGGCTTGTTCGGATCTTTCAGACCAACCCGGCTGCGCTGAATGGCTTTTACCAAAGTATCCACGGCCTTATCCTGAGCGATGACTCTGGACTTCAGTTCTTCTTTCATGCCTTTCAGTCTTATTCCTTCGGCCTGAGCCATACGCTGGACAGGAACTCCTGACATCATGGATACAACATTCTCTATCTGAGGAGCATCTACAGTCTCACGCTGTTGCTTCAGATTTTCCTCCCATTCGCGTTTCATGACCTCCAGCTGATTCATGTAATTCTTTTCCTGATCACGGAAACTGGCTGCCAGCTCAAAGTTCTGCAAGTTGACTGCCTCGTTCTTATGCTTACGGGCTTCTTCGATCAGCTTTTCCTGTTCTTCGATTTCCTTCGGAACGGAAACATTGGTCAGATGAACCCGTGAACCGGCTTCATCCAGGGCATCAATCGCCTTGTCAGGGAAATTACGGTCTGAAATATACCGGTCTGTCAATTTGACACATGCTTCCAGTGCTTCATCCGTATAATTCACGCAATGATGCTCTTCATACTTTTCCTTGATATTCTTCAGGATCTGCAATGTTTCTTCCGGTGTGGTCGGCTCGACCATCACTTTCTGGAAACGACGTTCCAGTGCTCCGTCCTTTTCTATGTTCTGACGGTATTCGTCCAGAGTCGTAGCTCCGATACATTGAATCTCACCACGGGCCAGAGAGGGCTTCAGGATATTGGCAGCATCCATAGAGCCTGCTGCTGATCCGGCTCCCACAATATTATGAATCTCATCGATAAAAAGAATGATATCCGGATTCTTCTTCAGTTCGTTCAGAATGGAACGGATCCGTTCTTCAAACTGGCCGCGATACTTTGTTCCGGCAACCACAGCTGTCATATCCAGAGCAACAACACGCTTGTCGAACAAGATGCGTGACACCTTTCTTTCAACAATCCGCATGGCCAGACCTTCTACAATGGCAGACTTTCCGACACCCGGTTCACCGATCAGAATCGGATTGTTCTTCTTGCGGCGGCTCAGAATCTGTGCCAGACGTTCGATTTCCTTTTCACGTCCGACTACCGGATCCAGCTTGCCTTCCTCGGCCGCCTTCGTCATGTCTGTACTGAATGAATCCAGGACAGGTGTATCCTTACTGGACTTCTGCTGCTTGGTACCGGCAACCGGCTGTCCTTCCGAACGGTAAGACATATTGCCTTCATCCGGCCTGCGGCGGCGGATGCCATCATCTTCATCCTCATCTTCCTCTCCGAAATCCAGACCGTCCTTCGGCTCCTCCTTGTGGGGTACCAGCCGGTCCATCACCTTCCGGTATGTCACTTCCTGACTTTCCAGTATCTCTGCTGCTTTATTTTCATTATCTTTCATAATCGCCAATAATACATGTTCAGTATCCACTTCCGGGCTCTTCAGCAATTTCGCTTCCAGAATGCTCAGCTTCATCACCTTGGAGGCTTTCTTGTCCAGATCCTTGTCGCTTCCGAAAAAGTTTTCCCTCACCGGAGAGGCAACTTGTCCTCTCAACTCGTCTTCCAGTATGAGTTTCAACTTTTTAAGATCTACATAAAGACTCTGCAGGATGCTTACAGCTTTATTGTCTCCTTCCCGGATAATACCCAGCAACAAATGTCCTGTACCGACATAGTTGTTTCCCAGCCGGTCGGATTCTTCTTTGCTGAACAATAAAATTTCGGATACTCGTTGTGTAAACTGATTGTCCATATATAATCTTTTCTCCTTATATCACTGCAAATATACATTATATAATTAACATATAACGAATCTCTCATTCTATTTAACAAAATGTATGCCACATCAGTCTGTTTCTGCCCCCAAAAAGACGAAGAATGAAGAAAAAACTTAAACAGGAACACTTTTTTGATAGAAATGTTTCGTATCTCGGGTAAAAGTCGTACTTTAGCATGGTTTTTAGCAAACCAGAGAGAGATGTATAATTAATAGTTTTTTAAATGCAAGAACAAGACAGAATTATAAAAATCAACATCGAAGAGGAAATGAAGTCGTCGTACATCGATTACTCCATGTCAGTAATTGTTGCACGCGCCCTCCCGGATGTCAGAGACGGTTTCAAGCCTGTACATCGCCGAATCCTTTATGGAATGATGGAACTGGGTAATACGTCTGACAAACCTTACAAAAAATCTGCAAGAATCGTCGGTGAAGTATTGGGTAAATACCATCCTCATGGAGATTCATCCGTATACGGAGCACTGGTCCGTATGGCTCAGGACTGGGCTATGCGTTATCCGCTGGTAGACGGCCAGGGAAACTTCGGTTCCGTTGATGGTGACAGCCCTGCTGCCATGCGATACACCGAAGCCCGACTGAAGAAAATCGGAGAGGACATGATGCAGGATTTGTATAAGGAAACGGTTGATTTCCAGAACAACTTCGATGATACTCTGCAGGAACCGGTTGTCATGCCGACCCGCATCCCGAATTTGCTTGTAAACGGTGCTTCGGGTATTGCCGTAGGTATGGCTACCAATATGCCGACTCACAATTTATCAGAAGTAATAGATGCCTGTGTAGCTTACATTGACAATAACGAAATCGATATTGACGGCCTGATGCAGTACATCAAGGCTCCCGATTTCCCGACCGGAGGCTATATATACGGTATCAGCGGTGTACGTGATGCATACGAAACCGGTAGGGGACGTGTGATCATGCGTGCCAAGGCTGAAATCGAATCGCATCCGACACATGACAAGATTGTTGTTAACGAGATTCCTTATAACGTCAACAAGAAAGAATTGATTGAAAGCATCGCTTCTCTGGTCAACGAAAAGAAGATTGATGGTATTTCATACGTCAACGATGAATCAGACCGTGAAGGTATGCGTATCGTCATCGATGTGAAACGCGATGCAAATGCCAGCGTTGTATTGAACAAACTGTTCAAGATGACAGCGCTGCAGACTTCTTTTGGCGTAAACAACATTGCCCTGGTTCACGGACGCCCAAAATTGCTGAATCTGAAAGATTTGATCCAGCTGTTCGTAGAACACCGTCACGAAGTAATCATCCGCCGTACTCAGTATGACTTGCGCAAAGCAAAAGAACGCGCACATATTCTGGAAGGTCTGATCATTGCTTCCGACAATATCGATGAAGTAATCCGGATCATCCGGGCTGCCAAGACTCCGAATGAAGCTATCACGAACCTGATGGAACGCTTCCAGCTGTCGGAAGTGCAGGCACGTGCAATCGTAGAAATGCGTTTGCGTCAGTTGACTGGTCTGATGCAGGATCAGCTGCATGCTGAATATGAGGATCTGATGAAGCAGATCGCTTATTTCGAAGAAATTCTGGTTAACGAAGAGCTTTGTAAGAAGGTTATCAAGGACGAGCTGATCGAGGTAAAAGAAAAATATGGCGACAAGCGCCGTTCTGAAATCGTCTATGCTTCTGAAGAATTCAATCCGGAAGATTTCTATGCCGATGATGAGATGGTCATCACAATCTCACATCTGGGATATATCAAGCGTACTCCGTTGTCTGAGTTCCGTGCCCAGAACCGTGGCGGCGTAGGCTCAAAGGGTAGTGAGACACGCGACGAAGACTTTATTGAACATATTTATCCTGCCACCATGCATAACACAATGCTCTTCTTCACACAGAAGGGTAAATGCTACTGGCTCAAGGTTTATGAAATTCCTGAAGGAAACAAGACTTCCAAAGGACGTGCGATCCAGAACTTGCTGAATATTGACGCTGATGATGTGGTAACTGCTTATCTGCGCGTCAAGAACTTAAATGATACTGAATTTATCAATAGCCACTATGTCTTGTTCTGTACCAAGAATGGTGTAATCAAGAAAACCTTGCTTGAACAATATTCAAGACCAAGACAGAATGGTGTAAATGCTATTACAATTCGTGAGGATGACCGCGTCATTGAGGTACGTATGACCAATGGAAATAATGAGATCGTCATTGCTAACCGCAACGGACGTGCCATTCGTTTCCATGAAAGTGCCGTACGCGAAATGGGACGTACCGCAACCGGTGTGCGCGGAATCACCCTGGATGAAGACGGACAGGACGAAGTTATCGGAATGATCTGCATTAAAGATCCGTTGAAAGAAACCATCATGGTTGTTTCTGAAAACGGTTACGGAAAACGTTCCGATATTGAAGACTACCGCAAGACCAACCGTGGAGGTAAAGGTGTCAAGACTTTGAACATCACGGACAAAACAGGTAAACTGGTAGCTATTAAGTCGGTTACGGATGAGAATGATTTGATGATCATCAACAAGTCCGGTATCACCATCCGTCTGAAGGTAGCAGATGTCCGCATCATGGGACGAGCTACTCAGGGAGTCCGTCTGATAGACTTGGAAAAACGAAATGATCAGATTGGTTCTGTATGTAAGGTTACTTCAGAGACAGAAGAGGAGGGAAGTGTAGCAGAAGGAGAAGAAACAGCTCCAGCATCAGACATCACTCCGGATATAGTTCCATCTGATGATATGATTCAGGAAACAGACGAGACAGACAAAAACTAAATGAATATTTGTGTATTACTAAATTTTAAATGATTATGAAAAAAGTTTTATTTACTGCTGCGTTGTTCTTCACCGCATGTGCTGTATCAGCTCAGGAAAGCGTAGTGAAAGAAGCAAAATCTGCAAAAAGTGATCCTGCCAAAGCAGCAACCATTCTGGAACCTGCCTTAGTTGATCCTTCTACAGCAAACGATCCTGAAACATGGAAGTTGGCCGGAGATCTTCAGAAGTCTATTTATGACGATGAAAACATGAAATTGTATTTACCTGGAGGACAGGCTGATACAACTAAATTATACAACAGTTTGGCTAAGATGTTCGAATATTACATGAAATGTGATGAAGTAGAACAGGCTAAAGTAAAAAGCGGAGAATTGAAAAAGCCTAAACTGAGAAAGAAATTGGCTAAGTCTCTGGCAACCGTACGTCCTCAATTGACAAACGCCGGTTCTGATGCTTTCAACAAAGGAAACTATGCAGATGCTTTGAAGTATTTCGGATTGTTCGTAGAAACTCCGCAGAATCCGATGTTCGAAGAAGTTGCTGAAGTTAAGAATGATACATTGGTTCCTCTGATTGCCAACTATGCTGTAATGGCAGCTAATTCTCTGAATGACAACAATTCTGTAATCAAATATGCTCCTCTGGGTAAAAACCACAAGGAAGAAGGCTGGAGATCACTGATGTGCCTGGCTGATGCATACAGCAAGGGTGAAACTCCTGATTCAACCAAATGGATGGAAACAATCAAAGAAGGTGCAGAAAAATTCCCTTCTCAGAACTATTTCGTTGGAAATCTGATGGATTATTACATCCAGAAAGGTAAAATCGATGAAGCTCTGACTCAAATCAATGACCTGCTGGCTAAAGATCCTTCTTCAACTTACTTCACCTATGTAAAGGCTGTTCTGTTGTATGAAAAGAAAGATTATGACGGAACTATCGCTGCCTGCAACGACATCATTGCCAAGAACGGTGAACTCGTAGCTGAAGCTAATGCTAAGATCGGTGACTGCTATTTCTTCCCGGGTCAGGTTGTAGAAGAAGAAAACTCTAAGATTTCTATGGATGATCCTAAGTATGCAGAAGGCGAAGCTAAAGTAAAAGAATTGTTCGCTAAAGCACAGCCTTATTACGAAAAAGCAAGAGAACTGCAGCCGGACAACAAACAGTTGTGGGGACAGTATCTGTTGAGAATCTACTGGAAACTGAACAAAGCTGAATACGATGCTTTGGAAAAAGAATTAGGTTATTAATAAATAAACCTTCCATATTAATGAGGATGCACAAATGTGCATCCTCATTTTTTATATATAAATCATAAATCTGTATCCAACTTTGAATCTTTGATTAAATAAAAGATCTACGACTAATCTATAATCAGCATTATGTTTAATTGTATATATGGAAAATCAAAGAACAATATCAGCACAAGGATATTTTTATTTCATACCCTTGTGCTGCAATCTCTCCTCTATTCATTATTTGATAATCAATATAGGAGTATCCGAATGGAAAATCATCTTACGGGCAATACTTGGATTAAACAAACGGGCAAAGACATTCCGTTTATAATTCGTGATGCAAAGAGCGTCGATAGCCTGTTCTTTTACATACACATCCAGATTGGTCAGTAACTGGTCCTCTGCAATCAGATTATAGCTAATTTCCAACTGTGGATATTGTTTCTTGAAATACTCTTTAATTCCTGCCAGTTTAATCTCATTCCATGTACGCCGTTGCTCATCTGAATTCAAATGAATAAATGCTATCTGGAATTTATAATTCTGGAAAGTTGTAATCAATGAATCAAAAGCGACCAGGTCCCGCTGATCAAAATTAGTAATAAATACCACCTTATGAATTTCTCCAAAAGTCTTGAAGCTGGCATTCTTAGGAATAGCATATACAAAAGTCGGGCTACGCTCTATTACTTCGGCAGTCACACTACCAATCAGTCCCAGTTCCTTTTCCCCCTGTCCACGTGTTCCCATAATAATGATCAACGGCTTCTCCTTACGGGCATAATACAAAATTTCCTCCTCAGGAACACCTTCACGCAGCATACATGAAAATTTAACATCTGGCAGCTCCTTATTGGCGATTCTCTCCTTCAAAGTATCCGTCAACTTATTCAGCTTATTATGAATGTCATCCAGCATATTCTTGATCCCCAAATCATATTCCATCGGCATACCATACCCTTCCGTAGCATATTGTAAACTAGGCATATAGACTGGGCTAAAATAGACATGCATCAATACTACTTCTGCATGAATACGAGAGGCGAAGTCAAAACCGAATTCACAGGCTTTCATGGAATAATCAGAAAAATCTACCGGTATCAGGATCTGATTACTACTACCCTTCTGATCTGTTTCCTTAGGTTCTTCTTTCAAGACATCATCAGACAGCCAGGATGAACTTTCTATAATTTTCAGAGCTCTGGGAAGATCACTTTCTTTAATACGAATTCTTACTCCAGACGAGATGACAGGCTGAATGAGATTTACATTATGAATATAAGACTCTATTCCTTCATTCTCCAGGACATTCTTTAAGATCTGTGCCTTTGAGTAGGTCAAGATGGCTAATGTAACAAGTTTATCTTCCATAATCTGACGATTTAATAAGGTTAAAAATAAAAACACTAATTACAGGCATATACGAAATAACGATACTCCGCATACATCCTATAATCAGTGTCCTGTCGTTAAAAATAAATATCCTACACGTTTTCTTCTTTCAGGATAGCTATAGCTCTATCTAATACGGTTGTATCGTCCAGCATAACAAGTCCCCCATCCGGTCCCGGTTCCAGATGAATTCCTACACTCTTTCCATCTTTAAAATTGTGTCCTCCGAAAAAGTTGCGTACGGTTTCCACGCTTAAGTTCAATTCATCCGCAATCCGATGCATACTTCCGGTTGGTAAAGAATCCTTTATCTTACGCAGCTCATTAAAAGTTATCGTTCTGTTCATAGTAGTCTGAAATTTAAGTTAGACAAATCATTTATTTAATTTCGAGTAAATATAAGGAAAGATTATGAAAGAACAAACAAAAAGGCAACATTTCTGACAAGAAAGTTGCCTTTGACAGTTTCCTTTACAAATAAAGAACTTTTGCCGTTATCATTCCCGCAATAATTGCATAGAGGTATGAAAGCAATAATACCAGATGAATCAATCCGACATCATCTATTGAATATCCACTGCTTGTATACTGACTGGAAATGTATTTGGGCTGATCAAAAAACCGATTCCTTACTATCCGGTAAAGCTGATAAACAAGCAACGCAATCAGACATCCTTCCAAAGCCCCGGCCAGTATATCTCCAGGATAATGCACCCCCAAATAGATACGGGAATATGAAGGTATGGCAGCCCATACAAACATAGAAAGAGTCAGCCACTTATTCCGAATCAGCAATGATACAAACATTGCTACCCCAAATGTATTTGCTGCATGACTTGATATAAAGCCATACAGGCCTCCCCTATAGCCATTCACCGTATGAACCAGGTACATAATCTCCGGATCCTGAGTCGGCCTGAAACGGGCAAAATAGGGCTTACATACACTTGAAGCCAACTGATCTGCCAAGGTTATCACCAAGGCTATCATCAGGAGAATGAAAATCGATTGTGGCAACTTGTTATTCCTAAATATAACATACAGCAAGATAATTGCTGCAGGAACCCAGGTTACCGTACTGGTCACTACCCACATAAAACCGTCCCAGAACAAAGAATGACTTCCATTCAAAGCCAATAACAAGTTACGGTCTGCTTCAATAAGTTGCTGTATGTCTATCATAACTTCCTTCTTTAAATGATTTCAATTGCTTCTGTCGGAATCCATCCCTTATTTCCATCTTCCAGACGGATTTCTTTCCAACCTTTCATCGAGTTATCTTCCACAAAAACCTTGGTTCCTTCATGCAGGACGAACAATTCCGTTCCGCTCTCATCCGGTGTACTTTTAACTGTTACAGTAGGTGACATCACAATAGCTCCTATGCGATCCATCAGTTCATTTTTTTGCTGACGCGCAAATAAATTAGCGCAAACAGTCACTACCAGTAAGATAATAGCACCGATAAATCCTATTTTCCGGACAAAAAGTCGTTTGCTAAAGATATACAATGCCAGCCCAACCAATAAACAGATGAAAGAGACAATGCCGATCTTAGCCCATCCTCTCTCGCTTTGCATATTGGTCAGCGAATTAACCCAGGTTACGATGAAAACCTCTGTAGCAGGAGTAATCTGGTCAACAGTTTTGCTTCTGGCCATATCCAGATTGAAGCGAATATCTGCATCTCCCGGATTCAACAATAAGGCCCGTTCATAATTCAATACAGCCTTGGCCATATTTTTCTCTTTAAAATAGCTGTTTCCCAAGTTGTAATAAACAACTGCAGACTCTCCCTGAGTTGCTAAAATATTTTCATACATTTTGATTGCTTCAGCATATTTATTCTCCTGATAAGCCTTATCTGCATCTGCCTTTGTAAAAGACTCAGCCTGAACAAACTGCACGAAGCTCAACAAAAATATAATGAAGAATGATATCTTTCTCATGTCAGACACTCTCCTATTCTTTAGCGTTTAATACTATTTTCCATTTTACTGATAATATCAATCGATGCTGCATACACCTTATCCATGGCCTCATTTTCATTGCCCGGAGCATAACGTGCAAACTCACATTCATTCAATGCATGAATGAAATCAGCAATTAATTCATTAGAAACGCCATACTTCGCGAGTTCAGCCTCAATATTATCTTTTGAAAGCATGGATACCGGAATGTTCAGTTTATCACTGATATATCCCCAAAGAGCTTTCAAGACCTCATCATAAAATTCATTCTTCTTGTTTTCTGCCAACAGCTTACCGGCAAGTTTCATACGTTTTGTTGCAACCTTATTGGCCTTTTTGGTCTTTACCTTTGCAACATTGGCATTTTCCATAGCCTGCTTGCGATAAACAATTACAAAAGCTACAAACAAAACGAACGGTATCAGATACCACATCCAGTAAGATATCGTTCCGAAGAAGAAATCACCTTTGCGAGTCAAGGAAGTATCTCCCAACTTAATAAAACGAATATCCTTACCCAGTACCTTCACACTTTCTTTATTGGTGAAGTCTGCAATCACTTGATCCGCATTTCCCTGACCTTTAGCAACCTTCAGTTCATAAGCCTGAGTTTTCAAGGTTTTGTAGGAATTACTCTTCAAGTCAAAATAGGTAAATTCTACTGGAGGAATCGTGAAAGATCCGGCATGACGCGGTATTGCCAGATATTCAATAGTCTTGGTTCCTGTTACTCCATTACTTGAAGTCTCAAACTGGTTTTCTACTTTCGGATCATATATTTCAAAATCTTGAGGGAACTTGATTTCAGGCGTATTCAGCAACTTCATATTCCCCGATCCTTTAATTGTAAGCTTAATTGTAACAGCATCATTCGTTTTTACTTCCGTTGCATTAATGAAAGAAGTCAACGAGAATTCACCAACTCCACCAGAGAAGTTCGCTGGTTTAGCCGGCAAAGGCAATACAGTTATATTTACTTTAGGAGCAACAATTACCTTCTTCACCTGTTCAAATCCGCCACCATTATAAAAGATATCAAACGGATCATCAGAAGCAATTCGCTGAGCAATAATACCCTCAAACTTTACGCTTGGAATCTCCAGTTTACCGGTCTGCTGCGGGAAAAGAACATACTGACGCCATGTCAATGTGTTATAATTTCGTCCTTGATAATGTTCCATTGACCATACCTTCTTCTGTGGAAGATCTATTTCCTGAGTATGAAAACCTGTCAACTCCGGCATATCTTCATTCAGCTGCTGAAGATTTACAGTAGAATACAGTTTATATGTCAACAAAATAGCCTCTTGCTCATGCACAGTGGTCTTATTGGCCGTTGCGAGCATAAACAAATCTTTATCTGTGATCCGGCTTCCGGCAGCCTGATTACGTGAAGAATTTGCTGAGCCTTTACTTCCACCATTGGAACTGTTGGATGTCTTATCCGGAGGAAGAACTTTCACCTGCAGTGAATTTGAAAAGATTTTCTCTCCTTCAGCCTGAATGCTTGCTGCTGGAATCGTATAGGTTCCGGCATCACCTGCCATCAGGATATAGGTGTAAGTCACAGATTTGTTTACGACAGTTTTTCCATTAATCGTGTATGAACCATATTGTTGGGAACGGCTCGGCCCCATCAGAACCTCAAACCCCTTTGTTATAGAAGGAGCACGGAAATCTTTTACACTCTGCGAATTGACTGTAAAGGTCAATCGGAACTGATCTCCGCTTACGACCACCTCCGGAGCCTCGGCAGTCAGCGTGACTTTACCGTCTGCCCATGTCTGAACAGTAACAGCCAACAATAGCAGTAAGAAAATCAATTTTCTCATTTTATCTATCTTTTTTATTATTCAACATTGTACTTCTAGTCCTTGGTCTATTTTGTCCACATTGCCCGCATCACCAGTCTTTTTCCAGTTTCCGGCCTTGCATCTGAATAGCTTTCTTCACTTTATCCTGGACATTCTTTTCATCCTGCATCACAGCATTCAACAGTTGCTCAGCGTTTTCCTTCGACATCTGATTCTGGTTCTGCTGTTGCTGATTATTCTGGTTCTGCTGTTTCTTGTCCTGATCCTGCTGATCCTTATTCTGCTCTTTTTCGTCCTGTTTCTGGTCTTGCTTCTGCTCCTGCTGCTGATTCTGCTCCTGCTGTTGATTCTGCTCCTGCTGTTGCTGCTGATCTTTCAACTGCTTCTGTGCCAAAGCCAGATTATAACGTGTTTCATCATCTTTCGGATTATTCCGCAGGGCTTGCTTATATGCTTCTATACACTGAGGCAACTGCTTGGAAGCCTGAAGAATTACGCCCATGTTATGATAAATATGAGCCAGTTTTTCCTTATCTTTCTCAAGTCGGGAAGCCGCATCCAGCTGCTCCATCGCTTCCTTTCCTTTTTCCTGCATCAGTAAAGAGTTTCCCAGATTATACAATGCATCAGCCGATTTCGGGTTCACCTCAAGCGCTTTCCGATAATCTACTTCTGCCTTAACAAAAAGGCTGTCTTTATAAAGCTTGTTTCCACTGCGCAGATAATCACGATCCGTCTTCTGACCATAAACTGCTGTCACGGAACAAGCACATATCAGTAACATCCATTTTATTCGCTTCATACTCTATCTCATTTAAAGAGTTTTACATTCTTGAAAAGTGGATTTTTACGATTCAAGATCATCAATTCAGCAGCAAGCAACAACAAAGCCAGCCATGCCAAAACCTGGAATTGCTCATCAAATTCCGTAAACACCTGAGTCTCGACATCAGCTTTGGCCAATTTATTGATTTCTGCATTCAATGCTTTTTCTGCATTATTCGTGTTGTCTACACGGACATACATTCCGTTTCCCGCCTGTGCAATTTCACGGCACATCTCTTCATTTAAACGAGTGACAACAACATTTCCATCCTTGTCACGCCGGAATTCGTTCGTTCCTTCCACGGGAATAGGAGATCCGTCGGGAGAACCTACACCCAGAACAAAGACACGGACACCTTTTTCGGCAGCAGCTTTCGCAGCTTCCACAGCTCCACCTTCGTGGTTCTCACCATCCGTGATCAATACGATAGCACGTCCGACTCCTTCATTAGGAGTAAAACTCTTCATAGCCAGATCGATTGCTCCACGAATATCAGTACCTTGTGTTGCAATGAGTGAAGGAGAGATAGATTCCAGAAACATTTTGGCCGAAATGTAATCACTGGTTATAGGCAACTGGGCAAAAGCTTCGCCGGCAAACACAATCATGGCAACTTTGTCATTATTGAATGTTTCAACCAGACGAGATATCAGTTTCTTTGATTTCTCCAGACGACTTGGAGTTACATCCTGAGCCAACATAGAGTTTGAAATATCCAGAGCCACAACCGTTTCTACACCCTGACGCTTCACAGTTTCCATCTTAGAGCCAAACTGAGGACGCGCCAGCATAAAAATAATCATCGCCAGAGCTGACCACATCAGCCAGAACTTTACATCCGGACGATATTTGGATACCGCCGGCATTAAATGTGCCATCAGTACGGGGTCACCATACTGACGCAACTTCTTGCGCCTTCTATAATTGGAATATAGATAAAAAGCTACCAGAAAAGGCAGTACAAGAAGCAAATATAGATATAATGGTTCTCCAAATCGAAACATGGCTTATTTCATTTAAGGTATTTTCTTAAGAACTGAATTACGCAGAAGGATCTCCAACAAGATACACAAGAAAGCCACTAAAGCAAACACTTCATAGTCTTCTTCCCGCTTGCTGAATTCTTTCACATTCAGTTTCGTTTTTTCCAACTTATCAATCTCCTGATAAACTTCCTTCAATTTTGAATTACTGGTGGCACGGAAATAATTTCCGTTTGTTGTGCCAGCTATCTGAGTCAAAGTCTGCTCATCAATCTCCACCGGGACCTGTACATATTGCACTCCGGCATAAGTCTGCATCGGATATGGTGCCGTTCCATTGGTTCCAACCCCAATTGTGTATACACGGATACCAAACTGTTTGGCTATTTCTGCAGCCGTCAACGGAGAAATATCTCCACGGTTGTTGACACCATCCGTCAGCAAAATAATAACTTTTGACTTTGCCTTGCTGTCTTTCAGGCGGCTCACTGCATTTGCCAGGCCCATACCCAGAGCCGTACCATCCATAATCAGACCTTTCTGGGCGATATCACATTTAATACTCTGAAACAGATTCAACAGTACTCCATGATCTACCGTCAACGGACATTGGGTAAATGCTTCTCCTGCAAAGATTGTCAGACCAATGTTATCATTCGGACGGCCGTTTATAAATTCAGCAGCTACCTGTTTGGCTGCTTCCAGACGATTCGGCTTTAAGTCTTCTGCCAACATACTGGTCGAAACATCCACTGCCAGCATAATATCAATTCCTTCAATTTCCGTATTCTGCCAGTTATCCGTAGTCTGAGGACGGGCCAGTACCAATACGATCATAACAAAAGCCACAATACGTAACAGAAACGGAGCATGTAGCAAATAAAGTTTCCAACTCTTCGGCGCATTCATGTACATACGCGTAGTAGAAACCTGCATGGTTGGTTCTGTTTTTTTCCGCTTCATGATATACCATATTATATAAGGTATAAGCAAAAGCAATAAAAACAGATATTCAATATTAGCAAAAATCATAGTCCATGAGTTTAAACATTAAAAGAAAAGGTCAATGATATGTCTCACTGCAACATACAATGCCACGACAGCAGCCAGACCGGTCACGGCAATGCTGGCCAGCAAAACAATACGTCCCTGTTTCGAACGTTTTTCCTCTACCTTTATCTCTGTCGGTTCTTTCTTGGCATTCGGATCTTCCTCCACCTTTGTCTGATTAATGAAGTCTACGGCATTCACCAGATTCATATCATTTTCATTCATCAGCGGTGCATGCTTGGCAAATTTAACAAGGTCCGCCGTTTCAAACAAAGTTCTCAGATCTTTAACGGATTCCTTGTCTTCCTGCAATAAACGCTCAATAATCTCCGCTGAAGTCATTTCCATTGCATTAAACCCGAAACGTTCTCTAATATACATACGGATAACCTCGGTCAACTCCGTATAATATTTCTTCGGATCATTGGCTCTGGCCATTTTATCAGCCTTGATCTCCTCGATTTTCTTCATAGCCAGTTGATGAGGAGGTAATTTAGGCTCAACACGGATAATCTTGATGATAGGCTTATTATTTCGATAACGGATCACAAAGAAGACAGAAACACCTCCCAATATAATCATCAATAACAAGGCATACACCAGTGGTGCCACGTCATCCCATGTAAGAGGAACCTCCTGCACTCCCTTCGGACCAAAAAACTGATCCGGATGAAGAGTATCAACGGGAACAGAATATACTTTCAGAGCCAATGCTTCCGAACGGTAACTCTGGTCATTCACCAATACCTCAAAAGGAGGCAGATAATACAAAGCCGAATCAAAAGAAGTAATTGTATATTCCTGCGAAATCAGCCATCGCTTATTGTCATTCAACAGTTGGGTATCAGGTTTGGCTACATCCAGCACTTCAACCCCTCTGACCAATGTGTCTGCAACTACAGGAAGACGCAACTTTTGATTAGCGTCCATGCTCACTTGAAGTCGGACTTTAGTCTGCTCACCAATCAGCAGCTGCAAAGAATCAATAGTCGCTTCTACCGACACCTGTGCCCGCGCTGAGGGAACAGATATCCATAAAAGCAACATACAGCAGCACACCTTAAACCAACTCAGTCCGCCATCGAATAATGTATGTTTCATTTCTCTATCAGTTTCGTTTTGCAAATAAGTTCATCAGTGCTTTCACATAATCCTGATCAGTCCGCACAGAAACCGAATCGACATTGCTACGAGTAAAAATATCATTCAATTTTTCCTGACGTTCCATCCACCAGGCATGATGGGCATTCCGCAGAGCCTTTGAAGAAGTATCAATCCACTGTTCATGGCCTGTTTCCGCATCACGCACCCGCATCAATCCCACATCGGGCAATTCCTCCATACGGCGGTCATACACCTGCATAGCAATTACGTCATGTTTTCGGTTTGCTACGGTCAGTGCATTCTTGAAATCACTGTCGTCAATAAAATCACTCAGGACGAAAGCCGTGCAACGTTTTTTAAGCACATTCGTCAGATATTCGATCGCTCCCTGTAAATTAGTCCGTTTACTTTCAGGCTTAAAACCCAGCAACTCACGGATAATATACAGAATGTGTTTACGTCCCTTCTTGGGAGGAATAAATTTTTCTATTCGATCAGAGAAGAAAATCACCCCGATTTTATCGTTGTTCTGAATGGCAGAAAAGGCTATGGTAGCTGCAATCTCAGTTACCATATCCTTTTTCATTTGCTGTATCGTTCCAAAATCCAAACTGTTGGATACATCCACCAGCAACATGACGGTCAATTCCCTCTCCTCTTCGAATACCTTTACGAACGGCTTGTCAAAACGGGCCGTAACGTTCCAGTCTATATCACGTACGTCGTCACCATATTGATATTCACGTACTTCCGCAAACGACATACCCCTGCCTTTAAAGGCCGAATGATACTGACCGGCAAAGATGTTACTCGAAAGTCCACGTGTTTTGATCTCAATCTGACGAACACGTTTTAAGAGTTCATTTGTTTCCATTCTCAATCAACTATTCACCTTGAATCAGGGCACTTCTACCTTATTTAATATCTTGCTTACAATCTCGTCTGATGTCACATTGGTAGCTTCAGCTTCATAAGTCAATCCGATACGATGACGCAATACATCATGAGCAACCGCACGAACATCTTCCGGAATAACATATCCTCTGCGCTTAATGAACGCATAACTGCGGGCAGCCAATGCCAGGTTAATAGACGCACGCGGAGAGCAGCCAAAACCAATCAGGTTTTTCAGTTCCTTCAAATCATATTGTTCCGGATAACGTGTTGCAAATACAATGTCTGCAATATACTGTTCAATCTTTTCGTCCAGATAAACCTGACGGACTACCTTGCGTGCTTCCAGAATATCTTCTGACTTAAGAATCGGACGAACCTCAATCTTCTCACCCGAAATATTCTGACGGATAATTTTCTTTTCTTCCTCCAGCTTCGGATAGTCAATCAGAACCTTCAGCATGAAACGGTCCACCTGAGCTTCCGGCAGCGGATAAGTACCCTCCTGTTCTATCGGGTTCTGGGTTGCCATAACCAGGAAAGGAGAAGGCAACGGGAAAGTTTCCTTACCCAGAGTTACCTGACGTTCCTGCATGGCTTCCAGCAAAGCACTCTGAACTTTTGCCGGTGCACGGTTGATTTCATCTGCCAAAACAAAGTTTGCAAAGATTGGTCCCTTATTGGTTACAAAGCGTTCATCCTTCTGACTGTAAATCATCGTACCGAGCACATCGGCAGGCAACAAATCCGGAGTAAACTGAACACGACTGTATTTCGCATCAATCAAAGAAGCCAGAGTCTTGATTGCCAAAGTCTTTGCCAGACCAGGGACACCTTCCAGCAAGATATGTCCATCTGACAACAAACCAATCAATAATGATTCAACAAGATGTTTCTGTCCTACAATCACCTGATCCATACCGGTCATCAGGTTGGTAACGAATGCACTCTGGCGTTCAATGCGTTCGTTTAATTCACGAATGTCAATAGCTTCAGCCATAATTTCTTTCTTATTTTAATAAGTTCATTTTAATCTATCTCTTGACCTCACAGAAGACTTTTCTTCTAAGGCTGCCCAAAATTAAGTCATTCAATTAACAGGCACAACTAATTTTTATTAAAAAATACAGACGAGTGATCTGTTTTAAGTCTTATTGGACTAAAGAAGTTTAAATTAAAGCGGTTCTGTCCGGATTTTCAGATCTCATTCCTGAGCAGGGACCAATACCGGTATCTGAATCACAGTTCCAATTGGTACATTATTCGGATTCTTGATGATTTTCTTATTATGACGTACCAGATAAGGCCACAACTTCTTCGTCCCATAATACTTCAGGGAAATTTTAGCCAAACTCTCTCCTTTTTGGATTGTGTGAGTGGTCTGAGTTCCCTGAATATCGTAATCCACCGTATCAGCCAAAGTTTCTCTCCGGGCAGGAACCTTAACAGGCTGTTCAGGCTCGGAATGTTTTTTTTGTACTGTATCGGCTGCAACCACAGCTACCGTATCCGGTTGCAGGACAACAGTATCTTTTACAGATTGTGCTGCTGGATGCAATGAATCTACGGATACATGTTCTTTCATCCAATAGTTTACCAAAGATTCGGGAATATACCTCCGTCCTGATAAAAGAGCCCAGACAATTCCTCCCCCAATCAATACCCCGGCTAAAAGTACTGTTGCAATCATACACCACGGAATCCGGAAAATACGCCGGTTCACCTGAACTTCAGGTTCTTCCGACACAGTTTCCCCGAATGTTTCTTCACTTTCCTCTGATTCATTTTCCAACCGGGACACTTCCGGCGTTACAGATGTTTCCTCCTCCTTAACAGGAGCTGGTTCATCACCCTCACATTCAGCAGTTTCCTTATGGTCAGAATTTTCCACATGCTCAGAATTATCCGGATGTTCAAGGCTTTCTGCATGCTCCGGGATTGTATTCTCTTCACTGGCAGACTGAGCAGACAAGTCCGCGTTCTCTGTATCCGAAACGGCTTTCGGTTCTACCACTTCGGTCTGTTCCTCAGATTCAGACAAGTTATCTGTACTGAGGACTTCTTCCGTCATGTCATCAAAGTGAGTATTTTCATTCAGGACAACAGTCTCAAAATGGGCAAAAGGCTTGTTAATCAGGTCACGCAAAGAGGCTTCAGGAACAAACGACACCCGGTTATGACCAGACATTTCTATCAGCTTAAAAGTACCCAGTCCTTTTACCTTGACGTACTTTTCCTGTTGAAGGGCTTCTTCAATCAAGGCTACAAATGTCTGAACAAATGCTTCCGCATCCGCCTGTTCCATCTGATGACGACTTGCCAGTTGTTCAGCCAGAGCCTGTAAGGTTACTTTCTCATTCATTGGGCATCTTCATTTTTCACCTTTCCCTTCAATGCCGGACAAGGCTTGAATGTCAAACTTAATTTGGGAGGAACCAGCAAGCGTTGCCGGGTAACCGGATTGACAACAATTCTCTCCATTTTCTTCTTCACTTCAAAGGTTCCGAATTCCTGAAATGTCAGGACATTGCTTTCCTGCAATTCCTGAGCCATAATATCAACCAAAGATGCCACCAGTACGGCAGCATCTTTGTTCGTGTAACCGAGACGTCGTGAAAGTTCGCCTGTAAATTCCTTGCTGTTCATGAAAGGGTTCGCATTTAGATCATATCAATGTTGCGTACAAATCAAAATCATCCGCATCATAAACCTTTACCTGATAGAAAGAACCGATGACAAGGTTCTGTCCTTCATCTTTGATCAGTACTTCAGGATCAACTTCAGGAGAATCAAATTCTGTACGGCCAATAAAATAATCTCCTTCTTTACGGTCGATAATCACTTTAAACTCTTTACCAATCTTGGCATGAGTAAGATCGGCCGATATTTCCTGCTGAACAGCCATCAGCTCATCCAGCCGCCGATGTTTGACTTCTTCCGGAATATCATCCGAATAATTCTGCGCCGAATAGGTACCTTCCTCTTCTGAATAAGCAAATGCTCCCATCCGGTCGAAACGGACCTTCCGCACAAATTCCTTCAGTTCTTCAAAATCTTCCTCCGTTTCTCCGGGATGCCCTACCATCAACGTGGTACGCAAATGAATACCCGGAACTTCTTCACGGAAACGTTCAATCAGACGATAAGTTTCCGCCTTACTTACATGACGGCGCATCTTCTGAAGCATGTTGTCACTGATATGCTGCAAGGCAATATCCATGTATTTGCAGACATTATCATGTTCCCGCATCACCCGGAACAAGTCTTCAGGAAATGCAGCCGGATAAGCATAATGAAGACGGATCCATTCCACTCCGGGAATTTCCGCCATCTTCTCGATCAGCTCAGGCAACATCTGTTTTTTATACAGATCAACGCCATAGTAAGTCAGTTCCTGGGCAATAACCTGAAACTCCTTTACCCCCTGAGAAACCAGCAGACGGACCTCATCCAGAATTTCTTCCATCGGACGAGACACATGACGGCCTGTAATAATCGGAATAGCACAATATGAACACTTGCGGTCGCATCCTTCCGATATCTTCAGATAAGCATAATGAGAAGGAGTAGTCAGATGACGTTCAATGGCAAACTCCGAATGATAAGATTTACCCAAATCATTCAGCAGGTCATTCCAGTTGAACTTTCCATAGAATTTATCCACTTGTGGAATTTCGCCCGTAAGCTCTTGCAGATAGCGTTCTGAGAGACAACCCATTACAAAGAGTTTCTTCAGACGACCTTCTTCCTTTGCCTGACAAAATTCCAGAATCATGTTTATCGACTCTTCCTTTGCATCTCCAATAAAGCCACATGTATTGATCACCGCAATTTCTCCCTGCGGATGATCGCTGTCGTGAGTCACTTTATATCCATTGGCTTCAAGCTGCTTCATCAGCTTTTCCGAATCAACCAGATTTTTAGAGCAGCCTAAAGTTATAATATCAATTGTATTTTTTTTCATTTAGCAGTCGTTGGTCCAAATAATGAATCTACAAATTCGCGGCGGCGGAACACCTGAAGATCTTCTATACCTTCACCCAAGCCAATATATTTAACCGGAATCTTAAACTGATCAGAGATACCGATCACAACTCCACCTTTTGCCGTTCCATCCAGTTTAGTAATAGCCATGGCATTCACTTCCGTAGCCAGCGTAAACTGTTTGGCCTGTTCAAAGGCATTCTGGCCTGTTGATCCGTCAAGCACCAGCAAGACTTCGTGAGGAGCATCCGGAACCACCTTACGCATGACATTCTTGATTTTTGTCAGCTCGTTCATCAGTCCGATCTTATTATGCAAACGGCCCGCCGTATCAATGATGACAACATCTGCCTGATTGGCAACGGCAGAACTCAGCGTATCGAAAGCGACAGATGCAGGGTCAGCCCCCATTTTCTGTTTGACAACAGGAACGCCCACACGCTCTCCCCAGATAACAAGCTGTTCAACGGCAGCAGCACGGAAAGTATCGGCAGCTCCCAGGTAGACAGACTTACCGGCTTTCTTAAACTGATAAGCTAATTTACCGATAGTTGTAGTCTTTCCTACTCCATTGACGCCGACCACCATAATGACATAAGGCTTCTTGTCCTCCGGAACACTGAAATCCTCAGAATCTACCGTATTGTTTTCTGTCAGCAAAGCTGCAATCTCTTCCCGGAGAATATTATTCAGTTCCTGCGTATTGACATATTTATCCCTGGCTACGCGAGCTTCTATGCGCTTGATGATATTCAGCGTTGTCTCCACTCCCACGTCCGATGTAATAAGTACCTCTTCCAGGTTATCCAGTACTTCATCGTCCACTTTCGACTTGCCGGCAACCGCACGCGCAATCTTGCCAAATACACTTTCTTTGGTTTTGGATAAGCCTTTATCCAATGTTTCTTTCTTTTCCTTTGAGAAAAAACTAAATAATCCCATACGGTTCTATTGTTTATCTGTTTATGGAACAAAGATATAACTAATCTTGTAGACACACAAAAAAAAGTTCCTTTCATTCAATCATGAAAGGAACTTTTATTTAGCATATATATGTTTTCGCTAAATTATTTCTTGAAGAAGTCCTGTACTTTATCGTTAGGAACCATCTGTTCGTCAAAAACGTAAGCACCCGTTTTCGGAGACTTAACCATTTTGATAACCTTAGTATAAGAACGGCCTTCTTTACCTGTCTGAAGGGTTGCGACTGTTTTCTTTGCCATGGTCTACTATTATTTAATTTCTTTATGAACTGTTACTCTTTTCAAAATAGGATTGTATTTCTTCAATTCCAATCTTTCAGTGGTATTCTTTCTGTTCTTTGTCGTAATATAACGAGAAGTTCCCGGCATACCACTATCCTTCATTTCTGTACATTCAAGGATTACCTGTACTCTGTTACCTTTAGCTTTTTTAGCCATAGTTTTCTTCTCCTTTTAATTAACCAATAATTTTGATAGTTTTCCAATCACAGTAACCGTTTGCAACAGCTTCATTCAGCGCTGCATCCAGTCCTTTTTTGTTAATAACACGCAAGCCGTTAGCGCAGATGTTCAGGCTAATCCAGCAATCCTGTTCTACATAGTAGAATTTCTTCGTAAACAAGTTCACATCAAAAGTTCTTTTTGTTCTTCTCTTAGAGTGTGAAACATTGTTGCCAATCATGGCTTTCTTTCCGGTAATTTGACAAATTTTCGACATTTCTATCTAGTTTTTATAGTTTTATTCATGGTTCTTTCAAACGGAGTGCAAAGTAAGCGATTTTATTTTATATAAGCAAGTAAATCACCTGTTAATTGCAAAATTAGTGCTCATTTTCCTGATTTTGGCACAAATCAAGCAGCAATTGCAGGGTTTTTGCCGTTGCAGCCTGTATATTTTTCTCCCGTCCTTCGTCTTCCGTTAATTTGGCAGTTAGTATTTTTTCTTTATTTCCGGCAGCCACCCAGATCGTGCCGACAGGTTTTTCAGGCGTACCTCCTGCAGGTCCGGCAATACCCGATGTAGCAACTGCATAATCCGTCCCCAGAGTCTCCATGACACCTTTCACCATTTCCACTACGGTTTCTTCGCTTACCGCCCCATACTTTTCCAGTGTTTCCTGACTAACATGCAGAAGGCTTTGCTTTACTTCATTGGCATATGCCACAATCCCTCCCTTATAGAAACGGGAACTACCAGGGATAGCAGTTATGACAGCTGGGACATTGCCGGCCGTACAGCTTTCGGCAGTAGCCAGCGTAAAACCTTCTCTCCAGAAGAATTCACTTATCTCCTTGCTTAGCTTTTTAGTTTCTACTGACATAATACTTTTAAAATTTGTGTTATTTAATGCTTACCCGCGAATATGCAGGCTTGTCTATCGTGCAAAAGTCTTTATCCTGATATTTGAAATAACCTGTCATGGCAATCATGGCCGCATTATCGGTCGTATATCCGAACTTCGGGATATAGATGTTCCATCCATACTTGGCCGCATGTTCCCGGAATGCATTGCGCAGTCCGTTATTCGCCGAAACACCGCCGGCTACCGCCACTTCATTAATTCCCGTATCCTTCACTGCCTTGCGAAGCTTTTCCATCAAGATATCCACAATGGTATGCTCAAGAGATGCAGCAAGGTCCACCTTATGATGTTCGATGAAATCCGGATCATCCTTCATCCAGTCTCTCAACGAATACAGGAAAGAAGTCTTCAGCCCACTGAAGCTGTAGTCATAACCCGGAATATGCGGCTTGCTGAATGTATAAGCCTTCGGATTTCCCTGACGTGCCAGCTTATCAATGATCGGTCCGCCGGGATAACCCAGTCCCATTACTTTCGAGCATTTGTCAATGGCTTCTCCGGCTGCATCATCAATCGTCTGTCCCAGCACTTCCATGTCATTATAGGCATTCACACGGATAATCTGAGAGTTTCCGCCAGATACCAGCAGACAAAGGAAAGGGAATTTAGGAGAAGCGTGAACTTCATCCGGTTCTTTAATGAAATGAGCTAACACGTGGCCTTGCAGGTGGTTAACCTCCACCATCGGAATTCCCAATGCACGGGCAAAGCCCTTGGCGAAGGATACGCCGACAAGCAAAGAACCCATCAGACCCGGCCCACGCGTAAAAGCAACCGCGCTCAGTTCATCCTTACTCACTCCCGCCCGTTTAAGAGCTTCACTCACCACCGGAACGATATTCTGCTGATGCGCACGCGAAGCCAGTTCAGGAACAACGCCCCCGTATGCTTCATGCACAGCCTGGCTGGCAGTTACATTCGACAGAAGAACGCCATCCTTGATAACGGCTGCAGAAGTATCATCACAGGAGGATTCTATACCTAATATAATTATATGATCCATTGTTCTTACCTTATAATATATTCATTAATGAGTCAATATTTCAAGTCCGTGTTCAGTCATCACAAAAGTATGCTCCCACTGTGCTGAAGGAAGTTCATCTTCCGTCACGACAGTCCAGCCATCCTCTTCGTCAATAAATACCTCCCACGTTCCCATGTTGATCATCGGCTCGATGGTGAACACCATACCCGGTACAAGCAGCATACCCGTACCCTTCTTTCCGTAATGTTCCACATCAGGTTCTTCATGGAATTCCAGTCCTACGCCATGACCGCAAAGATCACGTACGACTGAAAAGCCGTTCTTATGCGCATGTTTCTGGATTGCATTGCCGATATCACCCACAAAACAGAAAGGTTTGGCTGCTTCCATTCCGATTTCCAGGCATTCTTTGGCCACACGAACCAACTTTTCTTTTTCAGGAGAAGTCTTTCCGATAATAAACATTCGTGAAGCATCTGCATAATAGCCGTCCAGAATAGTTGTAATATCGACATTGATAATATCTCCTTCTTCCAGGATTTCCTCTTCAGAAGGAATTCCGTGACACACAACTTCATTGATAGATGTACATACGCTCTTCGGATAACCTTCATATCCCAATGTTGCGGGGATACCTCCATGCGAAATGATGTAATTATGTACCAGCTGATCGATTTCTGCCGTACTCATACCTGCATGAATCTCCTGAGCCACCAGATCCAGTGCTCCGGTATTCACCACACCACTGCGGCGGATTCCTTCAATCTGTTCAGGTGTTTTGATAAGGCTGCGTCTCGGAACAAGATGTCCTTTGTTCTGCCAGTAAAGCACTTTCTTGTCCAGTTCGGTCAGTTCCGCGCCTTTAGGAACCGTCCAGTTTATCTTGTTTCTTTTCATAACCGTTTTTAGTCTTGTTTGCTTCCTGCAAAGGTAGCAGAAAAAAATGGAAATGCAGCCAATCAGGGACAAAAATATAGCAGGATCGTAACGAGAGCTTCACACCGACTACTAAAATACATTAAAACTTGGTGCTCCTGACTAATAAAATGCCTTACTTTCAGCTATTGAATGAAGTATTTTTTTATTTTTGCTAGGAAGATTATGCAAAATATCATTCACTCATTAAAAAAACAGAAAAATGGACAAGAATCAAATCGGAACAAATGCCGGCATCGTCTGGAATATATTGAAAGACAACGCCCATTGGGAGTATGAAGATTTAAAAGCTGCAACCGGCTTATCAGATCGAGAGTTGAACGCTGCCATCGGATGGCTTGCACGTGAAGACAAAATAGATTTCGACATGGATCAGAATCATGACCGCCTTTTCTTGCATGTCAATGTGTACATCGGCTGATTATTTTCTGGCAATGTCACTCTATTACCCCACACAGATGCAGACCCGTATCTTCCACGCGGAGATCAACCGGCCTGCATCTGTTTTGTTTCCCGGGAAAAGCCGCCCGGCTTTTTCAAAAACGTTTCGGCCTTTCAGCCAAAACGATTCGACGTTTTAGACAAAACGCCGAGAGCTTTTTGGAAGTGCCTTTCATCCTCTCCCAAAGGTTGCGAGACAGTTCTTCGCTAAAGAATCTTTTTTACGGTAACATCCGGAAAATCCTGCAGTAACAGCAACAGCAGCCCTTCCTCATTCATCCGTTTCGCCTTGATCACCATCGAAACCTGATAAACCATTCCCTGATCCGGTGTGGGATATTCTTTCATCTCATAGGAAACGATGATATAATCTTTCGACCGGAAAATTTCCGTCACCTGCTTGAGAGACTCTTCGCTTCTGGTTAAAAACTCCACCATCATATTACGCATACCCATACTCTTGAAACACACACTCAGCACTTCCAGACCGGCAAGCGCAAACAAGGTACTCAGAATTCCAACCATATACATCCCTGCCCCGATGGCCAGTCCGATTCCCGACGTAGCCCAGATACCGGCCGCGGTCGTCAGTCCACGCACAATCTGCTTTTGCAGGATGATGGTGCCCGCACCAATGAAACCGATACCGCTGACCACCTGAGCTGCAATACGGCTCGGGTCCAGGCGGACCAGGTCGGCTTTCAGAACCTCCGTAAAGCCATATTGCGAAACAATCATCATCAGCGCGCTTCCCAGTGCCACCAGAAAATGAGTCCGATAGCCTGCTTCCTTTGCCCGATACTCGCGCTCCAGCCCGATAGCAACTCCCATCAGACCAGCAACCAGCAGTCTCAAAGCAAAATCTCCGTATAATTCCATTCCGTTCATCTCCTTTTCATTAGTTTACCCCGAAATATACTGAAAAACTTCGGATATTGTACTATCTTTGCGCATGAAATCATTAAGTTTTCAAGAATTATATGAAATATAAACTATTAGTACTTGACCTTGACGGAACCCTGACAAACAACCGAAAAGAAATCACTGACCGCACACGCCTTTCCCTGATTGAAGCCCAGAAGAAGGGAGTAAAACTTGTTCTGGCCTCGGGACGTCCTACCTATGGAATTGTTCCTCTGGCTGAAAAGCTGGAAATGCAACGGTACGAAGGTTATATCCTGGCCTACAACGGAGGAGAAATCATCGACTGGAAAACCCGGGAACTGATGTACAAGAACGTATTAGACCCGGAAGTTCTTCCTTATCTCTACCAGTGCGCAAAGGATAATCATTTTGCCATCGTCAGCTACGACGGAGAATATGTGCTTACGGAAAATCCGGAAGATGAATACGTGCTTAAGGAAGCATTGCTTAATGTAATGAAGATCAAAAAGGTAGACAATTTCCTTAAAGCAATACATCATCCTATTGCAAAATGTCTGATTGTCGGTGAACCTACCCGGCTTGCCTTGCTCGAGAAGGAAATGTACGAGCATTTAAAGGATCGTATGGGAGTATTCCGCTCAGAGCCCTACTTCCTGGAACTCGTTCCGAAAGGTATTGACAAGGCCCGTTCTCTTTCTGTGCTTCTGGAAAAACTGGGAATGACCAAGGATGAAATGATTGCTGTCGGAGACGGATTCAACGATCTTTCAATGATCCAATACGCCGGGCTGGGGGTTGCCATGGCCAACGCACAGGAGGTCGTAAAAGAAAACGCCGACTTCATCACTCTTTCCAATGAAGAAGACGGCGTTGCCCATGTCGTAGAAAAATTTATTCTGATTTAGGCTTACGGTCAAAAAACGGATTTTTTGAGGATGCACTCACCGGAATAGCATATACCTGGGTGCATCCATCCAACCAGTCCAGCTGCCGGGCAGCCAGACCTGCCGAAAACATGATTCGCGTATCTACCCGATGATCAGCAGCCACCGAGCAGGCTGATCCAAGAGCAATCCCCAAATCCACACTATTGATCGCACAAGGAACTCCGTCTTCCCGTTCTCCACATGCCGCATAGCCGCAGTATCCACAATTCAGTCCCTGCGGATGTTCACGCGTTCCGATCAGCACAACACACTCCGCTTCCAGAATATTGTCCGCATCACGAAGGAAAAACTTGAAACCATTATCTTCATACATCTGTTTCATGGTTTCCGATAAAATCCGAAGATTACTTTCCGTCACCAGCGCCACCTCGATAATATCCACTCCCTTTGCTTTGGGTGCCGTACGGGCCGCCGTCATCATCAGCTGAGCAATCTGTACCACCTGCTCATGCCGACAGTCTCTTTCATTCAGTATCATAAGGCTTCTATATATAAATAAGGTATATACTGTTATTTCAGTCCGTCAAAATACAAAGTTCCACGAATCTGCACAAGACCCGAGTCTTCTCCATGCAAATCCGTGGAACTTTTATTCAGGAAACAGAAAACTTCTTCAGAAAGTCATCTGCCCTTTATCTTATTTCAAGATATCCAATTGCTTGAAACACTTCACCAGTTTATCGATAGCAAAATCCACCTGGTCTTGAGTATGTGTAGCCATCAGCGCGAAACGTACCAGTGTATCCTGCGGATGACAAGCAGGCGGGATAACCGGATTGATAAATACGCCTTCATCAAAAGCCAGCTTGGTTACTTCGAAAGTCTTGTCTGTGTCACGAACATACAGCGGAATGATCGGGCTTTCCGTATCACCGATTTCAAATCCGGCGTCACGGAAACGCTTCAATGCGTAGTTAGTGATCTTCCAGAGGTTTTCCTGACGTTCCGGTTCAGTCTTCAGGATATGAAGAGCCTCGATAGCCGCAGCTGTTGCAGCCGGAGTATTGCTGGCCTGGAAGATATAAGAACGGGCATTGTGGCGCAGCCAGTTGATTACATCCTTGTCACCGGCAACGAAACCGCCGATAGAAGCCAGAGACTTACTGAATGTACCCATAATCAGATCGATTTCGTCAGTCAGTCCGAAATGGTCACATACACCGCGTCCGTTACGTCCGAACACGCCCAGACCATGAGCTTCGTCTACGTAAACGCTGGCATTGTATTTTTTCTTCAGGCGAACGATTTCAGGCAAATTCGCCAAATCACCTTCCATAGAGAATACGCTGTCTACAACAATGAGCTTCAAAGCATCAGGTTCGCATTTCTGCAACTCCTTCTCCAGCGCATCCATGTCATTATGCTTGTATTTCAGCTGAGTAGCGAAAGAGAGACGGCGACCGTCAACGATAGAAGCATGATCACGGTCATCGCAAATAATGTAGTCTCCACGTCCGACCAACTGGGGAATAACTCCTTCGTTTACTGTAAAACCGGTAGAAAAGCACAGAGATTCATCTTTTCCAACGAACTCAGCCAGTTCCTTTTCCAGTTTAATGTGAATGTCCAATGTTCCGTTCAGCAATCGTGAACCTGCACAACCTGTACCGTACTTCTGGGTTGCAGCAATAGCAGCATCAATGATTCTCTTGTCATAAGTTAACCCCATGTACGAATTGGACCCAAACATCAGCACCTTCTTTCCGTCCATCATCACCTCAGTGTTCTGCGCACTGTCTATTTCACGAAAATAAGGATACACGCCTCTTTCCATATACATCTGAGGCAGTCTGAATTTACTTAATCTGTCTTGTAATATTCCCATATTTAAATATTGGAAGCCACTCCGGCTCCTTTAAATTATATTTTGATAATTCAAGCTTGTTTAAAATGACGCGCAAAGATAATAATTTCTCCAGACCCAAACGCAAAATACTCAAAAAAAAACGTTTCCATGTCAATTATCAGTCCAAAAAAGGATTTTTCAAGCAAATAATATTATTTTTGTACTCCGAAACCAAGCTAGAGAAGAGACATGAGCCTGAAAAAAAGAATAATTTTCATCGTCAATCCCATTTCCGGAACTCACAGCAAAGAAACAATTCCACAGCTGATCGAGGAAAAGATTGACCATTCTAAATATGACTATTCCATCCAACGCACCCAATATGCCGGACATGCCTCCCAGATAGCTGCCGAAGCTGCCAGGGATGGAGTCGACATTGTTGTTGCTGTCGGAGGAGACGGCACCATCAATGAAATCGGCCGTGCACTCATTCATACCCGGACAGCCATGGGAATCATTCCCTGCGGTTCCGGAAACGGCCTGGCCCGTCATTTGAACATTCCGATGATTGCCCGCAAGGCACTGGACGTCATTAATGCCGGAACTGTCAGAACCATTGATTACGGGATCATTGACGGTCATCCTTTTTTCTGTACCTGCGGAGTCGGATTCGATGCTTTTGTCAGTCTGAAATTTTCCGATTCAGGAAAAAGAGGTTTGCTGACTTATCTGGAGAATACATTGCACGAGAGTCTCACCTACCAGCCGGAAACTTACGAAATAGAGAACGCGTCAGGCACCGCCCGCTATAAAGCTTTTCTCATAGCCTGCGCAAATGCTTCCCAATACGGAAATAATGCCTACATTGCTCCTCAGGCTTCTCTGACTGACGGAATGATGGATATCACAGTGCTGGAACCTTTCACCGTATTGGATGTCCCGGCGCTCTCTTTCCAGCTCTTCAACCGGACACTGGATCAAAACAGCCGTATCAAGACCATGCGTGAGAAAAAAATCACGATTCACCGTTCGCAGGAAGGGGTTTTCCATTTTGACGGCGATCCGGCACAGGGAGGAAAAAACCTTGAAGTGGAAATCATTCATCAGGGCCTGCATGTCGTAGCACCCCTGAAGGGACATAACGACACCATTCCGTTAAACGTGCTGCATCACATCACTGAATTTATCGGCATGCGCCCCATTACTTCAACCATTGCAAGCAAGCACCGGCAGCTTCTGAAATTAAACCAGCACATTCTGCGCCGGCTGGCCAAAAGAGGATAAGGATCTGCCGGCATCAAAGGTAAAGATAGAAATCCTTTACCAGAGCAAGATATTCCGGACTATGCACGCGAGGTTCCGTTTCAATTGTCAGATGATCTGTTTCACTGGACGGAACCAGTTCCTTCGTAAATGCCATCAATACCCGCTTGGGAGCTATTCCCGGTTTGGTATGCACCCAGGTCTGACGTTTTAAATACAGGCGATGGCGCAAGGCCAGGCCTATAAAGTCCCGTCCGGCATCCGAAGGCAGAACGACAGAGAAGACTCCCCGTTCTGTCAGCAGGCGGCATACCGCTTCAAGCAATTCGTCAAAATCCAGTCCGTCCGTATGGCGGGCCGCATTCCTTTGCCGGTCAGGGCACAACACCTTCTCCGTAAAATAAGGAGGGTTGGAAACAATCGAATCAAACACGCCATCCGTTTCCGCCCACATCTCCCGCACATCCTGTTTCCATATCCGGATCCGGTCGGCCCAGGGAGAAGCTGCCACGTTTTCCAAAGCCTGCTCCACCGCGGCTTCATCCACATCAATACCACACACCAGAGCCTGGCAGCGCTGGGCTGCCATCAAGGCGATCAGGCCGGTTCCGGTCCCTAGATCCAGCACGCGCCCCTCCTCAGGCAACTCTGCCCATGCCCCGACCAGCACTCCGTCGGTGCCGACCTTCATGGCACAACGGTCGTGACAAACCGTAAATTGCTTGAATTTAAAATAAGGATTAGGCATATTCTTGTTTCACTTTTTTCAAAAATGTCGTCAAAAATAACAAATCACTTCCGAATCCTCCAACAAAATGCAGGATATTTAGTTATATAATCTGTATTTGGCACAAATGTTTTTCCAAATTCAGAGTGGAATGATTAACTTTGCAGACGTTTTTGGGGTGAAGTACCCCTTACGTTTGATTATAGACGGTATTAAAAGAAGTATGATAAAGAAAAATAGAAAAGATCAGATTTTGATGAAAACAGAGAATGAGGACATTTCAATGTTAGCCGAAATAGATACCAACCCTGTGGAAGTTACCAAGGAGGAGCTGGATCAGGTATTTCCTGTCATGACTCTCCGCAATCTGATAATGTTCCCATCGGTGGTTATGCCTGTCACTGTAGGCAGACAAAGTACGCTCAAGCTGGTGAATACCGCCTTGAAGAAAAAATCTTCCATCGTCATCACGACTCAAAAAGTGAGCGAGGTGGAGGCTCCCGGCTTTAAAGATCTTTACCCCGTAGCTGTGATCGGTAAAGTTCTGCGTATTTTTGAAATGCCGGGAGGCAATACGACTGTTATTCTCCAGTCCAATGGTCCCAAGGTAAATCTGGACGAAATCACGGCTACCCGTCCTTACCTGCAAGGTAAAGTCAGCCTCATTGAGGAAGACATGCAGGTAGAGAAATCCGACGAGATGAAAGCCCTGATGGATACATGCCGTGAACTGAGCACCAAATATGTAGAAGCATCGGAAAGAATGAGTCCGGATACGGCTTTTGCCATCAAGAACCTGGACGAACCGGAGATCCTGGTCAACTTCATCTGTACGAACTTCCCGTTCTCGCAGGAAGACCGTTATGCCCTGCTTTGCATCAACAATCTGAAAGACCGCCTTTACCGGCTGATTCAGGTGCTGAACAAGGAAGTGCAGCTGGCTACTCTCAAACAGAATATCCAGATGCGTACTCGCGAAGATCTGGATCGCCAGCAGCGTGAATATTTCCTGCAACAGCAGATCAAGAATATTCAGGACGAGCTGGGCAACGGACAGAATGATGAGGTGGAAGAACTGAGAGAAAAGGCCAGCCACAAGAAATGGCGACACGAAGTGGGCGAAACTTTCGAAAAAGAAGTAAGCAAACTGGAACGGATCAACCCGCAGTCTCCGGACTACAACGTGCAGCTGACTTACCTTCAGACTCTGCTGGCACTTCCGTGGGATGTTTATACGGACGATGTCATCAACATACCCAATGCCGAAAAGGTGCTGAACAAAGACCATTATGGCCTGGAAAAGGTAAAAGAACGTATTCTGGAACACCTGGCTGTATTGAAACTGAAGAACGACCTGAAATCTCCGATCATCTGCCTGTATGGTCCTCCGGGAGTCGGAAAAACTTCTCTGGGACGTTCCATTGCTGCGGCCCTGAAACGGAAGTACGTCCGAATGTCACTGGGAGGTGTACACGATGAAGCTGAAATCCGCGGACACCGCAAGACTTACATCGGTGCCATGCCGGGACGTATCATCAAAAGCCTGATCAAGGCAGAAACGTCCAACCCGGTCATCATTCTGGATGAAATCGACAAACTGGGAAGTGATCACCGGGGAGATCCGAGCTCTGCCATGCTGGAAGTACTGGATCCGGAACAGAACAACACGTTCCACGACAATTATATCGACATGGATTATGACTTGTCAAAAGTGATGTTCATCGCCACAGCCAACAATCTGGCTACGATCCCTACCCCGCTGCTGGACCGTATGGAGCTGATCGAGGTAAGCGGATATATCACCGAAGAAAAAATCGAGATTGCCCGCCGTCACCTGATTCCGAAAGAGATGGATGCCAACGGACTGAAAAAAGAACATGTCAAGTTTACCAAGGCTGCCATCGAATACATCATTGAGAATCATACCCGGGAAAGCGGTGTACGTGAACTGGAAAAGAAGATCAGCAAGGTAATGCGTAAGATTGCCCTGGAAATTGCAAGCGACAAATTCACCGGCCAGCACGAACTGAAGCCGGCAGACATCAGACAATATCTGGGCGCTCCGGAATATTCACGCGACAAGTATCAGGGCAATGAATATGCCGGTGTGGTAACCGGACTGGCCTGGACTGCCGTAGGAGGTGAAATCCTGTTTGTAGAAACCAGTCTCAGCAAAGGAAAGGGCGGCAAGCTTACCCTGACCGGAAATCTGGGTGATGTCATGAAAGAATCTGCCATGCTGGCCGTAGAATACCTGAAGGCACACAGCCACATGCTGGATCTACCGGAAGATATCTTCGACAACTGGAATATCCATATCCACGTTCCGGAAGGAGCAATCCCCAAGGACGGACCTTCTGCCGGAATCACCATGGTCACTTCACTGGCGTCGGCACTCACCCAGCGCAAGGTCAAAGCCAATCTGGCCATGACCGGCGAAATAACCCTTCGCGGAAAAGTTCTTCCGGTCGGAGGTATCAAGGAAAAGATCCTGGCCGCCAAACGGGCTGGTATCAAGGATATCATCCTGTGTGAAGAGAACCGCAAGAATATTGAGGAGATACAGCCGATCTATCTGAACGGACTGACTTTCCACTATGTGAAGGATATCAAAGAGGTGCTCAAGCTGGCCCTGACCAACGAAAAGGTGGCAGATGCCATTGACTTTACCCAAACTAAAGAAGAAAAAGACTCCAAAAAACAGTAACATGACGTTTGAACTCCAATATACAGACCCGCGCTCCAATGCGCGGGCGGGTCTGATCACAACCGACCACGGCCAGATCGAAACCCCCATCTTTATGCCGGTAGGAACACTGGGCACCGTGAAAGGTGTGCACCTGCATGAGCTGAAAGACGACATCAAAGCCCAGATCATTCTGGGAAATACCTATCACCTTTATTTACGTCCGGGACTGGACATCATCGAAGGAGCCGGAGGACTGCACAAGTTCAACGGCTTTGACCGCCCGATGCTGACCGACAGTGGAGGCTTTCAGGTGTTCTCTCTCTCCGGCATCCGCAAGATGCGCGAAGAAGGTGTTGAGTTCCGCTCTCACATTGACGGCTCGAAACACCTGTTTACTCCGGAAAGGGTTATGGACATTGAGCGTACCATCGGAGCTGATATCATGATGGCTTTCGATGAATGTACACCGGGTACCGCTGATTACGAATATGCCCGGAAGTCTATGGAGATGACTCACCGCTGGCTGGACCGCTGCCTGACACGGTTCAACGAGACAGAGCCTAAATATGGTTACAACCAGTCACTCTTCCCCATCGTGCAAGGATGTGTCTATCCGGATCTGCGTAAGCGGTCGGCCGAATACATTGCATCGAAGAATGCCGACGGAAATGCGATCGGCGGACTGGCAGTAGGTGAACCTACCGAGAAGATGTACGAAATGATCGAAGTTGTCAACGAAATACTTCCCACCGACCGTCCCCGCTATCTGATGGGTGTGGGTACTCCCATCAATATCCTGGAAGGTATCGAACGGGGTGTGGACATGTTCGACTGTGTCATGCCGACCCGTAACGGCCGTAACGGTATGTTGTTCACTAAGGATGGCATCATGAACATGCGCAACAAGAAATGGGAAAACGACTACTCTCCTATCGAAGCCGACGGAGCATCCTATGTTGATACGATGTACAGCCGTGCTTACCTGCGCCACCTGTTCCATGCTCAGGAACTGCTGGCCATGCAGATTGCTTCCATCCATAACCTGGCCTTCTACCTGTGGCTGGTCGGCGAAGCAAGAAAACACATCATTGCCGGTGACTTCTCTACCTGGAAGCCTGCTATGGTGAAACGGTTGTCCACCCGTCTGTAAATTCAGGAACTAAAGTTAGAAACCAAGAGAACGAACAATGAAGACAAACCTGTTTAAGAAAAAATGGTTGAAGAGACTTGACAAATACATCATCATCAAGTTTCTGGGTACTTATTTCTTTGCCATTGCTTTGATCATCTCCATCGCTGTCGTATTTGATATCAATGAAAATATCGATGACTTCATCAACAACAAGGCACCGCTGAAAGCAATCGTATTCGATTACTACCTGAATTTCATACCCTATTATACCAACCTCTTCAGTCCCCTGTTTGTCTTCATTGCCGTCATCTTTTTCACCTCCAAACTGGCAGAGAATTCCGAAATTATCGCCATGTTCTCTACGGGTATGAGCTTCAAGAGGCTGATGGTGCCCTATATGATCTCGGCCGGAATCATTGCATTGGTGACCTATATCCTGAGTACGGAAGTTATCCCGACCGGAAGTGTTACCCGACTGAAGTTTGAGCAGGTGTACAAAAACAAGAAGAAGGTAGATTATGTACGCAACATCCAGCTGGAAGTTGACAGCGGAGTCATTGCATACATGGAACGCTACGAGGACTACAACCGGACAGGCTACCGTTTCTCACTCGACAAGTTTGAAGACCACAAGCTGGTTTCTCACCTGACGGCGAGACGGGTAACCTATGATACGGCAACAGTACATAAATGGATCATCCGCGACTACATGATCCGGGAAATGAAGGGGATGCGTGAAACCATAACCCGGGGCGACCGCATGGATTCCATCATCAATATGGAACCTCAGGACTTTCTGATTACACGCGGACAGCAGGAAACCATGACCAGCCCGCAGCTGAGAGAATATATTGACAAGCAGAAGAAGCGCGGATTTGCGAATATCAAGATTTTCGAAGTGGAATATTACAAGCGTATTGCCACTTCCTTTGCCGCCTTTATCCTGACCGTCATCGGGCTTTCTCTTTCTTCCCAGAAACGGAAAGGAGGTATGGGACTGCACCTGGGTATCGGAATCGGACTAAGTTTCTCTTACATCCTGTTCCAGACCATTTCGTCTACTTTTGCCATTAATGGAAACGTACCGCCTAATCTGGCTGTATGGATTCCGAACATTCTTTATCTGTTTATAGCAATCTATCTGTATCGGAAGGCTCCGAAATAACAATCCGAAGCAAGATATTCTTTCATTTCACTATACAAAGCATAAGGCTTATGCAAAGGAAATGCCGGCTTTGTCAGGTAAAAGCAGCTGGTTCCAGCAAGTGAAATAATCTGTTCCAGTAAGTGGAACAAATTATTTCAGTAAGTGGAACCCTTCCAGTCTTCCGCAAACATCGGCAATAATCACCAAAAGAAATTCCCGCTGTCTCCTGTCAGAGGACAGGATACAACGGGAAAATACAAGAGAAACGTCAGGCTTTATTCAGCCTTGAAACAATAGATGTTACCTGAAAAATCTGTACCAAAGAAAGTTTTTCCTGATACGGCCACCGTGGTCAGAATGGGAGAGCCTGTCTTATGACGCCACATGAGTGAACCGTTCTTACGGTTGACCGCATAGAAGGTGCCGTCAGAAGCTCCTACGATCACCATGTCACCCGACAGAACAGGAGTGCTTTCCACCTGAGCCATCTCACCGTTTGTGTAAGGAGACGTATATATCATGGCTTTACCTGTACGGTACTTCCATTTGATGTCCAGTGTCTTGCGGTCGAGTGCAACAATACCTTCACCTGCCGTTCCGAAAATGATCTCTCCGCGTGTTACAAGCGGACTGGAAGTAGCCTCAACCGAGAAAGGCAGTTTCTTGACAGCCAGTATCTCGCCAGTCTTTTCAGAAAGTACGAAAAGAGAACTTTCAGACAGGAAATACATGGCTCCGTCGTGCATGGACGGAGATGACGAACGGAAACGGATTCCGTCTTCACTCTTTGCCCAAAGCAGCTTGCCGGTGCGTGCATCATTGGCATACATAGTACCCCACTGCACACTGCCGATAAGTACATCTTCATCCGGGCTCAACGACAAGGTGCAGGTAGTACCTTCGCGTTGCGACCAGGATGAGTTCTTCCAGATCTCACGGCCAGTTCTGGCATCAAGCGCAACCAGTCCCTTTCCTGCTCCGGCAAAGACTGTTGTTTTGTTGGCAGCCAGTCCGTCTTCCAGTCCCGGAACAACTGCTACGTCAAGTTTCTTTTCCCATGCCAGTTTTCCGCTCTTGGCATCAATCGCATAAAGATATCCCCAGATATCCTGAGCAAAGATAAGTCCCTGTGCAGAAACAATGGTGTTCTTCACTGAAGAACGTGTGGAGTATTTCCAGCAGAGGCTGCCGTCGGTTGCATCCATCGCTGTAACGGAAGATTTGCCCTGTATGTTTTCATCCATAGTAGCTGCAAAGACTTTACCGTCAACCACGATCGGAGAAGTCATATAAACATTCGATCCCATGTTCTTTACCCATGCCAGACGGATCGGCAGGTTCAGTGTGTCCTTTGTTACGGCCACATGCTGCGGGTTTCCGCCAAGATTGGTCCAGTTGTCGCCTGTCTTGACTTCGACAGGAGTGGATGTATAAGTAAAGAAGCTTTCAGCTCTGGCTGTCTCTCCGTTTTTGAAAGTAGCTGTTGCCTTAAGTGTCACGGTACGTCCTTCGCATTCGGCCGGAAGTTTCACGGCATCCGTCCAGTTGAAATCGGTCTGGCGGGTCATACTGCGCTGCGGAGTTACAGCCTTGTCTTCCATATATACGGCATAAGTCACCTTGGCTGTCTGAGTTACCGTAGAATAGGTATTGACCGAAACCTGCAGCTTGCCATCCTTCGTCACAGGTGCCTGTTCGTTCTGGGCTGAAGCAATCACAATACTCTTGTCGATGTAAGCATATCTGAGTTCGGAAGAAATATTCCCCTTGCTGTCCATACCTATTTTGCGGAATGCAGACGTAGCATGATCAATACCTCCGCGTGCCAGAGTAGAAGTACAGATAGCCAGCGCGTTGCCGTGACGGGTAATGTGGTTAATGTGAACATGTCCGTATACCCATGCTTTCAGATTATGTGCATCGAGGTCAATATCCATACCCTTGCCGGCAGAAAATACATGACGGTCGCCGCTGGTCCAGTAATCGTGATTGAACACAACAATCGGTTTTCCTTCAGGGATCTGTGCCAGGTCATTCTTCAGCCAGTGGTATACATCTTCCTTGGTATATCCCGGACGGTAATCTCCTCCCCACATCGGAGTAACGATGTAATGGGTATTGCCTGCATCGAATGAATAATAAACGGGGCCATAGATACTTTCAAAGAGTTCTTCACCATATTTCCCTTTGACAAGGTCATGGTTACCGATGCAATAGTACACAGGCACTTCCATATTGACTGTATTCATCATCGGTTTATGATTCTTCAGTCCGCCTTCATAACAGATATCGCCAGTATGTATGATAAAGGCTGCCCCTTCATTGTGTGCATATTTTCTCAGGTCGGATACCCATTCTTCCTGACCTGTAGCCGTTGATATTTCGGTATCTGAAATATGCAGGAAGGCATGTTCTCCCTTGCTGCCAAGATGTGCATTGTAGGGAATTACTCCGAAATCATATTCGGTTTTGCCGTTTTCTATCGCGTGATAGTGACGGAATGTCTTGTATCCGCTGGGTGTAGTGATAAAAAGGAAATGACAGTTGTTGCTTTCATTGATTTTTCTGGTTATAAGAAATTGATAAGATGATAAATGCCCGGAGCAGCAAGTCAGCAACTCCGGGCATAAAATTAGAATAATTGCATCATCCCTCAAAAGATGTCCGCAATGTTTTTATTCAGCCCAGAACTTGTTCTGTTTCAAGTTGGGGTTCATTTCCAGATCCTGAACATCAAGCGGAGTGTAATAATACTTAGGTTCGATGAAATCGAAAGCACCTACCTGTGAAGTGATATGGATATAACCTTTATCATTTTCAGTCAGAGAGAAGGTGTGTCCTTCAAGTGTATACACTGTCAGCTTTTCTGCAGCAAATTCATCCTTGCGTGCTTCTGATTCAGCCTTGGTCATTACCACAGCAATATCATTTATTCCGTCACCGGTCATATCATATTTACCAGGACCCGGGATGTACATACCTTCAGGAGCCTTGTTCATCAGCTTGCCACATCCCCAACGCATAAGGTCGTTGTATCTGAAGCCTTCGCAGGCAAGCTCGATACGGCGTTCGCGACGTACTTCGAGTACAGCTCCAAGCTGGCTTGAAGTAGCATTGGAATATCTCTGCTGCTGTACGGGATATAAGCCGGTATCTGCTGTGCATTGTGCATGATACCGAGATCTTTGTCATAATCAGTCATAAGAATGATTTCTGAGTTCTTGCTCAAGTCCAGACTACAGAACAGTGATCCGTATGTACCCATGTCATCAACATCTTCCATAGACAAAGAGTATGTACCGCCCATCAGCTGTTCAGCAGCACTGATAGCCTCTTCAAAGAAACGGTCAGCATCGTTCAGCTCAAGTTCCTTATGATATTTGCGGAATGTTGCTTCATTCAAAGCGATACGTGCCTTCAACGCCAGAGCTACGTCTCTTCCCACCTTGGTCTTGCTGTTGGCATTTTTCATATTGGCAATTGCAAAGTCAAGATCCTGCATGATGCTGTCCACAACCAGTGAACGCGGATCCTGGGTCTTATACAACAAGTCAATATCACTGGTCTGAAGATCCCGGCTGTACCAGGGCACATCTGAATATGACTGAACCTTGTCATAATAAAGTTTTGCACGGTACATTCTTGCCAATCCGATGAAGTGATTGATCTCTGCAGGATCACCTGTCACATTTCCGGTACGTGCCAGCATGAAGTTTACGTTACGGATTGAGCTCCAGTTCCACTGTCCGACGGTTTCCGGATTGATTGTACCACCCAGTAACTTATAGGTAGAACTTGATTCAGTGTAGAGCATGTTATCTGACACAGCATCCCAGTAACTTCCTCCGAGATAGCCATACATGTTATTGGTATAGATCTCCAGGTCATTTACAGTTTTGAAGAATGATTCTTCAGTAATACTTGTTTCGGGATAGCGGTCCATGAACGAGTCGTTACATCCCGTCAGTGCTCCGGCCAGACCAAAAGCCAAAGCCATTCCAAATATATTCTTATTTGCTTTCATGATTAAATTCTCTGATAATAATGTTTGTTTAGAATGTTACGTTAAGACCGAATGAGTAAGAACGCTGAAGCGGATATGACTGTCCACCCAGACCTTCAGGGTCGATATTGTAATATTTGTACAATCCAGAGATTGTAAACAGGTTATCGCCTGAGAAGTAAAATGAAAGATATAGCCTCAACAATCGAATGGTCACCAAGTGTCCTTTCGGGACTGTATGCCACTGTCCTTCCTGCATTTGCAGAATTATATGCCGGAGGAATGAATTTCGATGAGGCGCTTGATGAGGCTATATATAAGGTAAACAACATATCAAGAAAGAAACTGCTCGGAGATATTGACACCATTTACGACTTCCTGACAGAAACGATGCCGGCAGGTACACCGCGTGTCGGAAAGAAAATACCTTTTCTGAAGCAACTGGCCTCTCAAAGCCGGCTTTCGACAGAAAAGAGCAAAAACCTTGAAGGCACATATATGTCATATAGCTGCTCATCTTCTGTCAGGACACTGAAGGCAGAACCTTTTTATCTGACACACGCCGGTAATGACGGACATCTGGCCTGTGGCAGAAAAAGTGTCCATGGATTTGTCCGTGAAGGAATAGCAATCGTAAAAGAACAACAGATGCTATACATTCTGCTCAACGCTTTCAGTGAACCTAACCTGTCACTCGTAACAGTCTACATGCAGTTACCGTTTCTTGAAGAGGTTAAAATACTGAAAGGATTATATCTGGTACCAGACTATAATCAGAATCCCATTGCACGGCGTATCGTTTTCGTCAAACTCTCTGACACTTATGATGCCTCTGAATTTGCCGCCCTCAACGCACGGCTTATCCCTCATGAGGAATTTACAGATACAGAAAAAGCTATATTCGATTATACGTGCGAACTCACCGACTCCCTGAAAATGTGCACGCTTCCTTCACCCAAGCTTGACTTGCGTGATCTTCAGGCAGAAAAGACATTGCTGAGAAAAGAGGCAGAACTGGAATCCTCTTTATAGATACAAAAAAGGTTGTCTCAAGATAATTTGAGACAACCTCTGCTTTTTGTTGTATTCAATTTTCTTCTACATCAAGAAACTTCCCATCAATTCAGATAAGAAGCCAATTCGCTTGCGGTTACATTCTTTGCCACAATCACTCCCTCACTATTCAACAGGAAGTTTCTGAAACCGCTTTCCAAGCCATACGACTTGAATATCTTCGAATTTTCACCCTCCATTTCCAGATGACAGCTAGCCGTGTCAATCTGATCCTGCCGAACCGCAGCATTGAAGACAGAGCGGTAACGGTCGAAGGATATGGAGATCATCTTCACCTGGTCCTGATTCTTCAGCAAGTGGCTCAACGCAGCATTCTGCGCTCTTGAAGAAGCATCATAACTGGCCCAAAAGCTCAACAACGTATAATTGCCAGAGGCATCCTGCAGGTTGAGCGGCTGCATTTCATTACAGAGTACCAACTCCGGAGCCTTATCTCCCAAAGCCAGTTTCTCTGTCGGAACACTCTTCTTCTGGAAAGAAAAAGAGATTAAGGAACTGAATACTAATACAACAAAAAACCACTTTACATTTTTAATCATGTAATTTGATTTTAGTTAATACTATCCGGGACTGCCCTTTTACAGTGATTTCTACCCGGAACATTGTCTGTCGCAAAACATCCATGCAAACCCTGTTTCCAGTCTTCTTTGCATATTGTTTCGCTTCTTTTACTTAAGAAATCTGCTGCAAAGGTAAGCCCTTTTGACCATTTTACCAAAAAACAGAAAGAAAAATTATGCTTTTAAACATAAATTCGCACTCTAAATCACATAACGCCCTATTCTTTTTCCCACATAAACTAGGGTTCAAAGCATTTAATTCGTACATTTGCGAAGATTACTGCCAAAACAGAGAAAAAAGAAAAAATGGAAAACAAAACCGAACTGATATTAATCCGTATCAGCGGCCTGGATCGTCCGGGGCTGACCGCTTCTATTACGGCCATTTTGTCGGAATATGATGTAGACATTATGGATATCGGCCAAGCTGATATTCATAGTACCCTGTCGCTCGGACTACTTTTCAAATGCAAGGAAAAGGATTCGGGCAACATAATGAAAGATCTGCTTTTCAAGGCATCCGCACTGGGCATCAACATCCGCTTCTACCCTATTTCGACTGAGGAATATGAGGAATGGGTAAACATGCAAGGAAAAAACCGTTACATCCTGACATTGCTGGGACGAAAGCTGACTGCCCAGCAAATAGCAGGTGCAACCCGGATATTGGCTGAACAGCAACTGAACATTGACGGCATCCGACGGCTGACCGGACGTATTCCTTTAGACGAGAAAAAAGCAAACGTACGTGCCTGCATCGAATTTTCAGTGCGCGGAACTCCAAAGGACAAAGAAGAACTTCAACGACAACTGATGCAGTTAAGCTCCTCTCTGGCTATGGATTTCTCCTTCCAGCAGGATAATATGTACCGCCGTATGCGCCGGCTGATCTGCTTCGATATGGATTCTACCCTGATCGAAACAGAAGTCATTGACGAACTGGCCATGCGGGCAGGTGTAGGCGATCAGGTCAAAGCTATTACAGAGCGGGCCATGCGAGGGGAAATAGACTTCATTGAAAGCTTCAAGGAACGGGTATCCTTGCTGAAAGGACTGGATGAGAGCGTGATGCGGGAAATCGCCGAAAACCTTCCCATTACAGAGGGAGTGGAGCGCCTGATGTATGTATTGAAACGATACGGATACAAGATCGCCATTCTTTCCGGCGGATTTACCTACTTCGGTAACTACCTGAAAGATAAATTCGGAATAGACTATGTATATGCCAACGAACTCGAAATTATAGACGGGAAGCTGACCGGCCGCTATTTGGGAGACATTGTTGACGGCAAGCGCAAGGCAGAATTATTGAGGCTGATTGCACAGGTGGAAAAGGTAGATATCGCTCAGACCATTGCTGTTGGTGACGGCGCCAACGATCTGCCGATGCTATCCATTGCCGGATTGGGCATTGCTTTCCACGCAAAGCCTAAAGTGGCCGCCAACGCACGGCAATCCATCAATACCATCGGTTTGGATGGGGTTCTGTATTTCCTGGGCTTCAAGGATTCATACCTGGACGAACGTGGCAAACTATAAAATAACCGACTAAAAACAACCCATTTTATATGCAATTTTCAGAATTAAATTTAGAAGATAGCGTCCTCGATGCACTGGATGCCATGAACTTCCGGGAATGTACTCCAGTGCAGGAACATACAATCCCTGTCATTCTTGAAGGAAAAGACCTCATTGGAGTTGCCCAGACCGGAACAGGCAAGACAGCCGCCTATCTGCTCCCTGTACTCAACCAGCTCAGCAAGGGAAATTATCCGGAAGATGCCATCAATTGTATCATTATGGCTCCTACGCGTGAACTGGCCATGCAGATTGACCAGCAGATGGAAGGTTTCTCCTATTTCATGCCGGCTTCCAGTGTAGCAGTCTATGGAGGTAACGACGGAATACGCTTCGAACAGGAGAAAAAAGGGCTTACCTTAGGAGCCGACGTCGTTATTGCCACACCGGGACGACTGATCAGTCACCTTAGCCTGGGCTACGTAGATTTATCCAAAGTTTCCTTCTTCATCCTGGATGAAGCCGACCGTATGCTGGATATGGGATTTGCTGAAGATATCATGCAAATCGTCAAATACCTTCCCAAAGAAAGACAGACGATCATGTTCTCAGCCACCATGCCGACCAAGATCCAGCAACTGGCCAAAACGATTCTGACCAATCCGGTAGAAGTCAAACTGGCTGTATCCAAACCGGCAGAGAAAATCATACAGGCAGCCTACATCTGCTACGAAGCACAGAAGCTGGGAATTATCGAATCACTCTTCAAAGAGCAGCAACCGGAACGTGTCATCATCTTTGCATCCTCCAAAATCAAGGTCAAGGAAGTAACCAAAGCGCTTAAACGCCTGAAGCTGAACGTCGGTGAAATGCATTCTGACCTTGACCAGAGCCAGCGGGAAGCCATCATGCATGAATTCCGGAACGGACGGATCAATATGCTGGTGGCAACCGATATCGTTGCCCGCGGTATTGACATTGACGATATCCGTCTGGTCATCAACTATGACGTACCTCATGACAGCGAGGATTATGTACACCGTATCGGACGTACAGCCCGGGCAAACAACGATGGATGCGCCATTACTTTCGTCAGCGAAACAGAACAGAACAAATTTAAACAGATCGAGAATTTTCTTGAAAAAGAAATCTATAAGATACCGGTACCGGAAGAATTGGGAGAAGCTCCGGCCTATAACCCACGCAGTGCCAAACCTAAAGGCAACAGCCAATCAGCTTCCGGAAAGAAACGGTCCTGTAACGGAAACAGACGGAGAAAGAAAAAGAGTGCTCCGGCCAGCCCGTCACCGGCAAAAGCCTGAATCCGGTTTCAAACTAAAATCCCTTGCCACTGATCAGAGAATCAAAGGCAAGGGATTGTTTATTCTACATCCGCAGATGAAAAGGACAGCTGGTCATCCCGGTCAATGGTGAACTCTACATTGTAACAGGATGCCCCATCCGGAATACACAAGGTGGCCAGATAATGATAGCCTTCAGCATCCACACCAATGAAATCCATGTCCGACAGGATAGACATCTTCAGGTAATCATCCGGAACAACTGAGGAAAACATCTGACGAGTGATATCCTTCGCATAAAGGCGTTGCTTTCCCTGATACACACAGATATGAATCACGTTGTCATAATACACGTTGTCCATCGTCAGTCCTTCTTCTGTCAGACTCGGACGAACGACCTTGATACTGGTCGGATTTATATAGACATACCCGCGGTAACGCTTGCCTTGATACATCACAGCCAGGTCCTTGGAGATCACTTCTTTCTTTTCCGGTCCGGTCACAGACAGCGCAACAAAGGCTGAATCATTATCCGACTTGTGCAAAGATACCATGTCTCCTACCGGAGTACGGAACTGCAATGCCTGTTCCTGACAACGTTCCAAAAGATAATGCACTGTTTCCACCCCATAGATGGTCAATGTATCATTCTTCAAATCATATTTTAATGGTGCATTGATCTGACTGGCATAATAAATGCTGTCGCCTTTGATCTTGAAGACAGGAGATTCCGTGTTATCATCCAGCCATACCCCCTGCAGCCATTGCGTATCCGCCAGTGTATCTGCGGCTTGTTCTTCCTGTCTGGCTTCACCTCCCATACAGGCCGGCAAGAGCAGGCAAAAACATCCCATTAAAAAATAATTTCTCATACCCATTCCCTTTATTTTCATACAGTTCCTCATTTCCCGATGCAATGATATACCAGACCGGCTTCAGCCAGTTCATGAGGATCATAAATATTTCTTCCGTCAAAAATAACCGGATGCTTCATCGTTTTCCGGATCACTCCCCAGGCCGGCAGACGGAATTCTTTCCACTCTGTCACCATCAGCATTGCATCTGCATCCAGCAAGGCATCATACATATCCTTTGCATAATAAATGGAATCACCGATACGGCGTCTGGCTTCGTCCATAGCAGCCGGATCGTATGCACGGATCAGACAGCCGGCTTCCTGCAGCTTTTTGATCAGAACCAGCGCCGGGGCTTCCCGCATATCATCTGTTTCCGGTTTAAAGGCCAGTCCCCATAAAGCAATCGTACGCCCTTTCAGGTCTCCCTGATAATAGGCACTCAGCTTGCGGAACAGAATATCCTTCTGATCCTCATTGACAGCTTCTACCATTTTCAGCACCCGCATCGAATAACCATGTTCCTCGGCTGTCCTGATCAGGGCCTTGACATCTTTCGGGAAACAGGAACCGCCATATCCGCATCCCGGATAAAGGAACTTACGTCCGATACGCGTATCGGATCCGATTCCGCTACGCACCATATTTACGTCAGCTCCAACCAGTTCACACAGATTGGCAATGTCATTCATAAAGCTGATTCGGGTCGCCAGCATGGAATTGGCAGCATATTTTGTCATCTCGGCAGAAGGGATATCCATAAAAATCACCCGGAAGTTATTCAGCAGGAAAGGACGATACAACTTAGTCAGCAGTTCCCTGGCTTTATCCGATTCCACTCCCACGACAACGCGGTCAGGAGTCATAAAGTCATTGATGGCATTACCTTCCTTCAGGAATTCCGGGTTCGAAGCGACATCAAACGGGATCTCCACTCCCCGGGCGGCCTGTTCTCTCCGGATCACTTCCTTTACCTTGCTGGCTGTTCCTACCGGCACCGTACTTTTAGTTACAACAAGTACATAACGCTTCATGCAGGCCCCAATGGTTCGTGCTACTTCCAGTACGTATTTCAGATCTGCACTTCCGTCTTCATTCGGCGGAGTTCCGACTGCAGTAAATACAATCGACACCTGATCCAGACAATCCTCCAGCGAGGTTCCGAATGTCAGACGCCCGGCCTTTACATTACGCTGTACCATTTCCTCCAGTCCCGGTTCATAAATCGGAATAACCCCTTTCTTCAAGGCTTCGATCTTGGCAGCATTGGTATCAATACAAATAACGTTTGCTCCTGTTTCAGCAAAACATGTACCTGTCACCAACCCTACATATCCGGTTCCCACGATAGCTATATTCATAACTTTGCGTTTTTATTCTTTTTTTGACTGTGCAAAAATAGAACAAAAAAAAATTCCTTCCGAAAAAAGTGCGGGAAAGATGCGTCAAACGGATAAAAATTGTACATTTGCAGTATGATTGAATTAGCCAAACATATCGAAGTATTACTGCTGGAAAACGATTGCGTAATCGTTCCGGGACTGGGTGGATTCATTGCCCACAACCGTCCGGCAATGTGGCGGACAGACTCCGGAGAGTTTTTCCCGCCTCTGCGTTCCATCGGGTTCAATCCGCAACTGATCATGAACGACGGCCTGCTGGTACAGTCTTACATGCAGGCATACAATACAGATTTTCCGGATGCAACCCGTAAAATTGAAAAAACAGTAGAAACACTGAAGGAAGAACTCTATCAGCGCGGACAGATCGCTCTGCAAGGGATCGGCACCTTATATTATAATATGAAGGGGGGATATGGATTTGAGCCGGAAGGGAAAGTGTTTTTCACTCCTTCTCTCTACGGACTGGAACCGTTTTCACTGCCACTTCTGAAAGAGGAAGTGATCACTCCTCAGGTACGTCCTGCTACGATTGTTCCCAAGCCTCATGCCATACCTGCCCAACAGACTTTCCGTACCCGCCATTTCCTCCCGGTACGGCGCTGGTTACAGAATGCCGTAGCTGTTGCAGCAGCCGTCATCCTGTTCTTCATACTCTCTGTTCCTGTTGAGAATACCTATGTAGAAGAAGCTGATTATGCGGCATTGGGATCGGCTGGTTTGTTTGATGCCATTCGTAACCAGTCTCTGGTTGCCAACACCTTGCAGAAAAGCAATCAGCATACCCAGCAGAAGAAAGTCAGAAACAATGTCAATACGCTGAAACCTGTCAAAGTCAAGACTGAAAAGGTTGCGGCTCCGCAAGCAACTTCTGCCAAGGTAACGGCACAGGCCAGCGGAAAGTCTGTGGAAAAACAGACGCCCTCCCAGGCTCCGGTTCAGAAAAAGTCAGCTCCGGCAAGTCAGGCTTCAGCAAGTCAGACAACCGGCAAGTCTTCAGGCAACAAGGGTTATTACATCATCGCAGCCAGCCTGACAACTGCAGCTGATGCCAACAAGCAGGCTGAAATATTCCGCAAGCAAGGCTATAAGGATGTAGAGGTGCTCGAATCTGCCGGAAGATATCGTGTATCACTGGGTCACTATACGAATCAGGCAGAAGCCTACCGCCAGACTGAGACCCTGAAAAAAGAGAAGGCATTCAGCCAGGCATGGGTGTTTTCTGTTAAATAACCAAAGATAAACTTTGCAAAGTAATGAAAAGAGTAAGATGTCCTAAATGTGACAATTATATACAGTTTGATGAAACAAAATATCAGGAAGGCCAGTCTCTGGTGTTCATCTGCGACAATTGCAAAAAGCAGTTTGGTATCCGGATCGGAAAATCCAAACTGAACGCAGGCAGTCGCCGGGAAGAAGTCGTCGACGAAAAGGAAGGAACCGAAAACTGGGGAAACGTTGTTGTCATTGAGAACGTTTTTGCCTTCAAACAGGTTTTCCCCTTGCATGAAGGAGACAATGTTATCGGACGGCGTTCCAAAGGTACGGAAGCCGATATTCCCATCGAAAGCAACGATCCCAGTATGGACCGTCGCCACTGCATCCTGAATGTCAAACGCGACAAGCAGGGACAGATCGTGTATACCCTGCGGGACAACAACAGCATCACCGGCACTTTCCTGATGAACGAATTGCTGGGGCCCAAAGAACGTGTCCGCATAGAAGAAGGCAATATCTTCACCCTGGGAGCTACAACCCTGATTCTGCGGGGAGCAAATTCAAACGACACATCATGCGAAGACTGATCCTGATCACCGGTGGACAGCGCTCGGGAAAGAGCACGTATGCAGAGCAGATGGCCCTTCGCTTGTCCCCGACTCCTGTCTATCTGGCCACGGCCCGTATCTGGGACGAAGAATTCCGCCGGCGGGTACAGATTCATCAGGAACGGAGAGGACCGGAATGGACCAATATCGAAGAGAACAAGGAACTCAGCCGGCATCAGCTTCCGGGAAGAACCATCCTGATTGACTGCGTCACTCTCTGGTGTACCAATTTCTTTTTCGATCTGGAAGGCGACGTCAGCCGGTCACTGGAAGCTGTCAAGGAAGAATTCGACCGCTTCACCGCACAGGACGCAACTTTTATTTTTGTAACCAATGAAATCGGAGCCGGAGGCGTTTCTGAAAACGAAGTGCAACGCAAGTTTACCGACCTGCTGGGATGGGCTAACCAATACATAGCTTCCCGCGCGGACGAAGTTTTCTGGATGGTTTCCGGAATTCCCGTTCAAATCAAATAGACTTATGATGCACTTTTCACCTCAACATCCCGACGAACGGATCCGGCCGCTTCTTCGGGAAAAGATAGACAACCTGACCAAGCCCAAAGGTTCATTGGGCAGACTGGAAGACCTTGCCCTTCAGATCGGCATGATCCAGCAGACCCTTTCACCGGAACTCAAGAAACCATGCAACATTCTTTTCGCCGCAGACCACGGCATCGTGGAAGAGGGAGTCAGCCTCTCTCCGAAGGAAATTACCTGGCAGCAGCTGAGTAACTTTCTGCATGGAGGAGCCGGAATCAATTTCCTGTGCCGCCAGCACGGTTTCCGCCTGTTGCTCGCCGACTCAGGAGTCGACTACGACCTGCCTTATGAACAGGGAATACGCAACCTGAGTGTGGGTAAAGGTACCCGCAACTTTCTGAAAGAAGCAGCCATGTCCCCGGAAGAGTGTCAATTATGCCTGGAACGGGGAGCTTCTCTGGTGGATGAAGTATTCGAAAGCGGCTGCAACGTTGTCAGCTTCGGCGAAATGGGTATCGGAAACACATCGGCTTCGTCCGTGTGGATGCACCTCTTCACCCGGATTCCCCTGGAACAGTGTGTCGGTGCCGGAAGCGGTCTGAATGCAGCCGGAGTCTCCCATAAGCTGGATATACTGAAACGTGCTGTAGCACGCTATAACGGAAACGGAGAACCGCTTGACATCATGGCCGAATACGGCGGCTTTGAAATGGTCATGGCTGCAGGCGGCATGCTGAGAGCAGCCGAACGGAACATGATCATCCTGGTCGACGGTTTTATCATGACCAACTGCATACTGGCTGCATCCCGCCTGCATCCGGAAGTACTGGACTATGCTGTCTTCGGCCATCAGGGTGATGAATCCGGCCACAAACTGGTACTCGACTGGCTGCAGGCCCGTCCTCTGCTGAACCTCGGACTCCGCCTGGGAGAAGGATCCGGAGCCGTATGTGCCTACCCCATTCTGGAATCAGCCGTACGGATGCTGAATGAGATGGATAACTTTGCCCATGCTTCCATTACCAAATACTTCTGACCGATGAGACTGCTGGCTGCCCTGATCTTTTTTACCCGGCTTCCATTCTGGAGAATAGCCGAAGTTCCACCCCGCTATTACAAAGAGGTTGTCAACTACTGGCCACTGGTCGGCTGGCTGACGGGAGGTGTCATGGCAGGTATCCTTTGGCTGACATCCCATTGTTTTTCGTGGGAAATAGCTGTTCTACTGACCATGCTCTCACGCATTCTGCTCACCGGTGCCCTGCACGAAGACGGACTCGCCGACTTCTGCGACGGCTTTGGAGGAGGAACCACCCGTGAACGCATTCTTTCCATCATGAAAGATTCTCATATCGGCACCTATGGAGTTATCGGACTGATCTGTTATCTGGGAATGTTCTATCTGCTCATATACCGCCTTCCCATGGCTATAGCCCCGTGGCTGATCGTGGGATTCGATACCTGGAGCAAGTTCTGTTCAGCCCAGATCATCAACCTCCTGCCATATACCCGCAAGGAAGAAGAATCCAAAGCCAGAGTTATCTACAACCGGATGAGCCCGGGAAACTGGATCATGGCTTTCATTTGCGGCCTTCTGCCCCTCGTTCCGGCATTACTGGCCTGCCCTTCACTGGTTCTTCTGCTTCCCGTTCCCCTGCTGGTAACTCTGGCGCTGGTTCATCTGATGCGAAAGAAAATCCAGGGCTATACCGGAGACTGCTGTGGAGCAACCTTCCTGCTTTCCGAACTGGCCCTGTACCTTATGTCCAACTGTTTTTTCACTCATCTGCCATGAAAGTATATCTCATCAGACATACGGCAGTAGATGTTCCTTCCGGCACATGCTACGGCCAGACCGATGTTCCCTTAAAGTCCACCTTCGAAGCGGAAGCAGCACAAACGCTCCGCAACCTGAGCGGAACCCACTTCGACCATGTATATTCCAGCCCGTTAAGCCGTGCCCGCCGGCTGGCCGGTTATTGCGGCTACCCCGATCCGGAATGTGACGACCGGCTGATGGAAATCAATTTCGGCGAATGGGAAATGCAGCGTTTCGATGCCATCAGTGATCCGCGCCTGCAGGAATGGTTCGACGACTATTTCCACGTAGCAGCAACCGGAGGCGAATCCTTCGAGGATCTATACCGGCGTGTTGCTGCCTTTCTTGACGAATTAAAAAAGAAGCCCTGCCAGGAAGTGGGAATCTTCGCCCACGGCGGCGTACTTATCTGTGCACAGATCTATGCAGGAGCCGTCCAAAAAGAAACAGCCTGGGAACATCTCACTCCCTATGGCGGTGTAATTTCCATAGATCTGTAATCCGCCCAGCTAATTGGACCTGCCATCCGTTTTCTCATCCTGAAAACTTGGAATTTTTACAGGATTGTTTTATTTTTGTAAAATCTTTGAAAAAAAAGAGAAGAATAAAAAAAGGATAACTAACAACTAACAAAACCCTTAATTATGGCTTTTACTAACAACGTAATGATTGTCCGGCACAAGCTACTGGAAAATCTTGTCGCCCTCTGGAAAGAAAACCAACTTGTCGAGAAGATAGACCGCATTCCCATTGAATTCAGCCCGCGCCGTTCACAGGCAGTAGGCCGTTGCTGTATTCACAAGGAACGTGCCGTAACCAAGTACAAATCACTCCCGCTGTTGGGCTGGGACATGAGCGATGAAACCGATGAACTGACTCCCCTATCCGAATATGCAAAGAAGGCGCTCGAACGCCGCGGAAAAATCAAGGAAAACATCCTTTGTGTCATCGATGAAGCTTGTTCTTCCTGCGTACAGGTCAACTACGAAGTAAGTAACCTGTGCCGTGGATGCGTGGCACGAAGCTGCTATATGAACTGTCCGAAAGGTGCCGTCCATTTCGACAAGAAGACCGGCCAGGCTCATATCGACCACGATACCTGTATCAGCTGTGGTATCTGTCACAAGAGCTGCCCGTACCATGCAATCGTCTACATCCCGGTTCCGTGTGAGGAAGCCTGCCCGGTAAAAGCCATCAGCAAAGATGAACATAACATCGAACATATCAACGAAGACAAGTGTATCTATTGCGGCAAGTGTCTGAATGCATGCCCCTTCGGTGCCATCTTCGAAATCTCACAGGTATTTGATATTCTGGAAGCGATCCGTGCCGGTGAAAAACTGATTGCCATTCCGGCTCCGTCTATTCTGGGACAGTTCAAGGCTACCATCGACCAGGTATATGGTGCCCTGAAAGAAGTCGGATTTGCCGATGTCATCGAAGTGGCAGAAGGCGCAATGGAAACAACCAGCAACGAAGCACATGAGTTGCTCGAAAAGCTGGAAGAAGGCCAGAAATTCATGACCACTTCCTGCTGTCCGTCTTACATCGAACTGGTAAACAAACATATTCCTGACATGAAAAAGTATGTTTCTTCTACCGGATCTCCCATGTACTATGCAGCCCGCATCGCCAAGAAGAAATACCCCGATGCAAAGGTTGTTTTCATCGGCCCGTGTATTGCCAAACGCAAGGAAGCACAGCGTGATGAATGTGTGGACTATGTAATGACTTTCGAGGAACTCCACCCGTTGTTCCGCGGACTGGGAATCGAACTGGAACAGGCTACTCCGTATAAGGTTGCCAGAGAATCCGTCTGCGAGGCTCACGGTTTCGCACAGGCCGGAGGTGTTGCCGGTGCCGTACAGGCTTATCTGGGCCCGAAAGCACAAGGCATCAAGGTACTGCAGTTCTCCGATTTCAACAAGAAGAACATCGGTGTACTGCGTGCATACGCCAAGACTGGCAAGGTAGATGCCCAGTTCATCGAAATGATGGCCTGCGAAGGCGGATGCGTTACGGGTCCGAGTGCCCACAACGATCCTGTTTCCGGCCGTCGTCAGCTGAATCAGGACCTGCTGAAACGTACATTGAAATACGAAAACTATCACGAAGGAAACGAGGAAGGCAACCAGTAAGTCCTTTTTCCAATGAAATCGCTGATCGAACAACTATATCGGGAGGGCACACTACCTCCCGGTGATTTATATACCCTGCTGAGCAAATGCACGGCAGACGATCTGGCCTTTATCAATGAAAAAGCCAGAGAGGTCACTTTCCGTCATTTCGGCAACCGGATCTTTATCCGCGGACTGATTGAAGTCGGCAATTGCTGCCACAACGACTGCCTTTATTGCGGCATCCGTCGCAGCAACCGGAACATTGAGCGTTACCGTCTCAGTCAGGAAACCATTCTGGCCTGTTGCCGGGAAGGATATGAACTGGGATTCCGCACTTTTGTCCTGCAAGGAGGAGAAGACACCTGGCTGACCGATGAGCGGGCCGAATCCCTTATCTCAGCCATCCGGAACAGCTGGCCTGACACAGCCATCACTCTCTCACTGGGAGAACGCCCCACCGGATCCTATGAACGCTTCTTCCGGGCCGGAGCCAACCGCTATCTCCTGCGCCATGAAACCCACAACGCCGCCCATTACGCCCGGCTGCATCCTGCGGGTATGTCGCTTGCCAACCGGCTTCGCTGCCTGAACGATCTGAAACGTATCGGCTTCCAGACGGGAACCGGAATCATGGTAGGCAGTCCCGGACAGACACTGGAGCATCTGGTAGAAGATATCCTCTTTATCGGAGAGTTCCGTCCGCAGATGATCGGAATCGGTCCCTTCCTTCCCCATCACGACACGCCATTCGCCGCCTGTCCGCCGGGAAACATGGAACAGACTCTGCTGCTGCTTTCCATCTTCCGCCTGATGCATCCCCGTGCTCTGATCCCTTCTACCACGGCACTGGCCACTCTGGCCCCCGACGGAAGAGAACGAGGCATTCTGGCAGGAGCCAACGTAGTCATGCCGAATCTGTCTCCCAGCGGCGAACGAAGCAAATATGCCCTTTATGACAACAAGGCTTCCATGGGAGCCGAAGCAGCCGAAGGACTCGCCCTGCTGGATCAGCGTCTGAAATCCATCGGCTATGTCATCGACAAGAGCCGGGGAGATTATAAATAATACAACGATTGAAAAATCAGAATATCATGGGTAACTATAAAGTAGATTCACCAAAAGCCGAAGAATTCATCTGCCACGATGAAATTCTGGATACATTAGCGTATGCACAGGCACACCGCAATGATACTGCCCTGGTCCGTTCCCTCATCGAAAAGGCACGTGCCTGCAAGGGCCTGAACCACCGGGAGGCAGCCGTACTGCTGGAATGCGAAGACCCGCAGCTCCTGGAAGAGATCTATGCGCTCGCCCGGGAAATCAAACAGCGTTTCTATGGCAACCGCATTGTCATGTTCGCTCCCCTCTACCTGTCCAACTATTGCGTAAACAGCTGTACGTACTGCCCTTATCACATTAAGAACAAAACCATTGCCCGCAAGAAGCTGACTCAGGAAGAAATTCGCCGCGAAGTGATTGCCCTGCAGGACATGGGACACAAGCGTCTGGCTCTGGAAGCCGGCGAAGACCCTCTGCACAACCCGATCGAGTACATTCTGGAGTCCATTCAGACCATCTACAGCATCAAGCACAAGAATGGTGCCATCCGCCGGGTAAACGTCAATATCGCAGCCACTACCGTGGAGAACTACCGCCGCCTGAAGGAAGCCGGTATCGGTACATATATTCTTTTCCAGGAAACCTATCACAAGGAAAACTACGAAAAGCTGCATCCCAGAGGCCCCAAGAGCAACTATGCCTATCATACGGAAGCCATGGACCGTGCCATGCAGGGAGGCATCGATGATGTAGGAATCGGTGTCCTGTTCGGCCTGAATACCTACCGTTACGATCTGGTAGGCCTGCTCATGCATGCCGAACACCTGGAAGCCACCTTTGGTGTTGGACCGCACACCATCAGTGTACCCCGTATCTGCTCAGCCGACGACATAGACAAGGCCGATTTTGAAAATGCCATCTCCGACGAGACCTTCCAGAAGATCGTGGCCGTAATCCGTATCAGTGTACCCTATACCGGAATGATCATCTCCACCCGCGAATCCCAGCGTTCCCGTGAAAAGGTACTGGCCCTGGGTATTTCACAAATCAGCGGAGGCTCACGTACCAGCGTGGGAGGCTACGCAGAAGAAGAACTGCCGGAAGAGAACTCTGCCCAGTTCGACCTGAGCGACACCCGTACTCTGGACGAAATTGTTGCCTGGCTGCTGAAACTGGGCTACATACCCAGCTTCTGTACCGCCTGCTACCGGGAAGGACGTACCGGCGACCGCTTCATGTCGCTCGTCAAGACCGGACAGATCGCCAACTGCTGCGCTCCCAATGCACTGATGACCCTGCAGGAATACCTGGAAGACTATGCCTCTCCCGAAACCCGTGCACTGGGCACCGAAATGATCCGCCGGCAGATGGAACAGATCCCCAATCCGGCCATCCGCAAACGTGCACTGGAAAACCTGGAACGTATTGCCCGGGGAGGAAGAGATTTCCGTTTTTAACCATTCATCTGCCGCCATATGAATACATTACAAGATACCCCCCGTGCCAATCGGATCCATATCGGTCTGTTCGGGAAGCGCAATAGCGGAAAGTCTTCCCTGATCAATGCCCTGACCGGACAGGAAGCCGCTCTGGTCTCCGAGGTGGCCGGTACCACCACCGATCCCGTCTACAAACCCATGGAAATCCATGGACTGGGTCCCTGTGTTTTCATTGACACAGCCGGACTGGACGATGAAGGAGATCTGGGAGCACTGCGCATCCGTCAGACTCTCAAGGCCATGGAACGGACTGATATTGCCCTGCTGGTATGCCGGGATGAACAAATCGGGCCCGAAATGGAATGGGCCGGCCAGCTGAAAGAAAAGAATATCCCGACCATCTGGGTGCTGAATCAGGCTGACAAGCTGGAAGATCCCCTGGCAACCGCCCGTGCCATCGAAAAGAAATGCGGACAGGTCCCCCTCATTGCCAGTGCCCTGAACCGGCAGGGCATGGATGACATTCTCCGCACACTGGTCCACAAACTGCCGGATGCCAGTATGGAGAAAGGCATTGTCGGCCATCTGGTCAGCGAAGGAGACACCGTACTTCTCGTCATGCCTCAGGACATTCAGGCCCCCAAAGGCCGCCTGATCCTCCCTCAGGTACAGACCCTGCGCGAACTGCTCGACCGGAAATGTCTGGTCATGAGCTGCACGACCGACAAATTGCCCCAGATGCTTGAAGCACTGGCCCGACCGCCCAAACTGATCATCACCGATTCTCAGGTCTTCGGAACAGTCTATGCACGGAAACCGGAAACCAGCCGGCTGACTTCCTTCTCCGTTCTCTTTGCCCAATACAAGGGAGATATTGATTACTACATCCAGGGAGCCAGAGCCCTTTCCGCCCTGACGGAAAAATCCCGCATCCTGATTGCCGAAGCCTGCACCCATGCCCCACTTTCCGAAGATATCGGACGTGTAAAAATACCCAATATGCTGAGAAAACGCTTCGGACAGGGAATACAAATCGATATGGTTTCGGGAACCGACTTTCCGGAAGATCTGACTCCCTACGATCTGATCATCCACTGCGGAGCCTGCATGTTCAACCGCAAATATGTATTGAACCGCATTGAAGCAGCCCGGAAGCAGCAGGTCCCCATGACCAACTACGGAGTGACCATCGCCTGTTTGCAGGGGATCCTGGACAAAATCGATTATTGATGAAAAAAAACAGGCTTTATTGTTGCTCAGTTCCTCAATAAAGCCTACTTTTGTCATGCTCAAAAAATCCTTGCGGTAGTAGCTCAGTTGGTAGAGCATCGGCTTCCCAAGCCGAGGGTCACGGGTTCGAGTCCCGCTTACCGCTCATTCCCTATAAATTTATTCTAATTTGACTGCACGATCGGACCGCAACGTATATACAATGCGGGCAAATCGACCGCAAAAAATTACCCCATCGACTGTACGATTCAGCTCCATCGTACGCGAAGAAATTTCCCCTTCACGTACGGGCAAAAAAAAGAGGGAATCTTCCCAGACTCCCAATCTTCATTAACCTTAAATCTAATACCATGAAAAACACGATGCAAAGGTATGGTTTTTATGTTATGTAACATAATAATTACACGGAAAATCGCCTGTATTTAACACTATTTCACAAAAAACATATCATTTTCATCTACTTTTCTCCCCCTTCATTCCCGGCTTTGGATGTAACCTTTTCCGGCCTGTCATGCAACTCCTTTTCTTCCTTCACCGCATTTTGCTTTTTTTCGGATTTCAAACTCTGAAAATCCAACAAAAAAGCCTACCTTTGCAGGAAGTTTACCAAGTTGAAAAGACAAAAACAAAACAAACCAAACTAAAGATAACTCTTTATGAAGAAACGATTCGCAAGACTCGCATTCTGCCTTTTCCTGCTGGGAGCTCTCCCCGCAGCGGCACAGACCATGAGTGACAGCCAGGTACTGGAGTATGTCAAACAGGGGATGCAGCAGGGAAAAGACCAGAAGCAGATCGCCATGGAGTTGGCACGCCGGGGCGTTACCGAAGAACAGGCACGCCGAGTACAGGAAATGTATCAGCAACAGTCCAAAGGAACCCTGGGCACCAGCAGTTCCACTTCACAGGACCGCATGAGACAGTCTTCCTCCGGAGAAAGCGATTATTATTACCAGAACGGTTACCGCAAGAATACTAACCGTAACTCCGAACTGCAGCAGGAGCGCCGCGAACAGATGGAGCAGGAATACCGTCAGCGTAAGAAAATGGAAGAAGAACGCAAGAAGAACGAGTTCTCCCAGCGTGACCAGTCCAACAACCCCTACTCCATGGAATACAGCAAGAATACCAACCAGAACCGGGTAGTATCCCTTCTGAGCGATTCACTTTCACTGACTCCTCTTTACGACTATGATCCCGAAGACCAGGTATTCGGCCGTGACATCTTCAACACCGAAAATCTGACCTTCGAACCCAATATGAACGTGGCCACTCCTCCCGACTACCGTCTCGGCCCGGGTGATGAAGTAATCATCGACATCTGGGGAGCCAGCCAGAGCACCATTCGCGAAACCATTTCTCCGGACGGCTACATCAATATCCCCGATCTGGGACTTGTCTTGCTGAACGGCATGAGCGTGTCCGAAGCGAAGACTGTCCTGAAGCAGGAACTCAGCAAAATTTATGCAGACTCCGGCAACAATATCCAGGTTTCCCTCGGCAATGTCCGCACCATCCAGATCAATGTGATGGGTGAAGTGCTGCGCCCCGGAACCTATACGCTGTCCTCCTTTGCGACGGTATTCCACGCCCTTTACAGTGCCGGCGGAGTCAGCGATATCGGTAGTTTGCGTAACATCCACGTTGCACGCAACGGAAAGAACGTCGCTACGGTTGATGTCTACGAATTCATCATGCAAGGAAAGATCCAGGACGATATCCGTCTGCAGGAAGGAGATGTCATCATCGTTCCCCCGTATGAAGCCATCGTCAAGATCACCGGCAAGGTAAAACGTCCGATGCGCTACGAAATGAAATCCGACGAATCCATCGCAACCCTGCTTAAATATGCCGGAAACTTTGCCGCAGACGGCTACAAGAACAGCCTGCGCGTCATCCGTCAGGCAGGCCGCGAATACTCTGTAGCTACGGTAGACGCGAAAGATTTTACCCGTTTCCAGATGTGCGACGGCGATGAAGTGACAGCCGATCCCATCCTGGAACGTTTCACCAACCGTCTGGAAGTGAAAGGAGCCGTCTATCGCCCGGGTATTTATGAGCTGAGCGGTTCACTGAACACCGTCAAGCAGCTGGTTGAAAAAGCCGACGGTCTGCTGGGCGACGCCTTTACCAACCGCGCCGTTCTCTACCGCCAGCGCGAGAACCTCACCAGCGAAGTACTTTCCGTAGACATCAAGGGCATTCTGGCAGGCAGCAGCCCCGACATTGCCCTGCGCAACAACGATGTACTCTATATCCCCAGTATCCACGACCTGAAAGACCTGGGAAGCATCCGCATTTATGGAGAAGTCACCCTGCCGGGAGAATACCCCTATGCGGACAATATGACGCTTGAAGACATCGTCATCACTGCAGGCGGTCTGAAGGAATCAGCCTCCCTTGTACGCGTAGACGTATCCCGCCGTATCCGCGACCCGAAGAGCACCACCGAGGCCCAGACTATCGGAGAAACCTTCTCGTTTGCCTTGAAAGACGGCTTTGTGGTTGACGGTGAGGCCAGATTTGTTCTCCAGCCATACGACCAGGTATTCGTACGCCGCAGTCCGGGTTACAGCGAACAGGCCAATGTAACCGTCAAGGGCGAAGTCCTCTACTCCGGCCAGTACACCCTGACCAGCAAGAATGAACGCCTGACCGACGTAATCAAGAAAGCCGGTGGTGTAACCCAGTTCGGTTACGTCCGCGGTGCGAAGCTGACCCGTATCGCCAACGAAGAAGAAAAGAAACGCATGGAAGATGTCCTGAAGATGATGCAGAAGGAACTGGGAACCGGCATGACCGATTCACTCAAGCTGGAGCTTGACAGTGTCTTCACCGTCGGAATCGACCTGGAAGCAGCTCTGGCCAAACCCGGAAGCAACGCCGACATTGTCCTGAGAGAAGGCGACATCATTACCGTACCGGAATTCAACAACACCGTGAAGATCAACGGAGCTGTCATGATGCCGAACACCGTATCCTACATAGACGGCAAGAGCGTGAAATACTATCTCAGCCAGGCCGGAGGCTACTCCAGCAATGCCAACAAGAGCAAGAAGTTCATCATCTACATGAACGGGCAGGTGGCTGAAGTGAAAGGCAGCGGCAAGAAGCAGATCGAGCCCGGCTGCGAGATTGTGGTGCCCAACAAACAGCGCAAGAACAGTCTGGGCAATGTTCTGGGCTATGCCACTTCCTTTGCCTCTTTAGCGACAATGGTTGCATCGATAGCCAATATTGTCAAGTAAGCGGATTTTCCGGAAATGACACTCTCCCCGGGGTGATAATGAACAGGTTATCTCCCCGGGGATTTTTTTTGTTACTTTTCCGTGCAGTATTTTCCCTTCCTCTGCATTGAGAAGAAAATCCCTCGCAGAGGCGTATTTTGGCCACATTCCGCTTTGTTGTCTCGAAAATAAAGCCTACATTTGCAAGTAAATACTATTCAAATTCGCGATTACCTTTCTTTTCTGAATGGGACAGGTAACCGCGAAGCGTACCCAAAACTATACTTCACATGGCGAACATGTATTTAATAATTGCAGCCTTCATTACTGCAATCGTTCTCGGACGGATCATTATTCCAAACATTCTGATTATCTCTCTACGCAAACGGCTCTTCGATGCGCCCGATGCCCGGAAGATCCACAAACGGCCCATCCCAAGACTGGGAGGAGTCACGTTCTTTCCCGTCATCCTCTGCACCACCTGCTTTTTCACTGCCCTGCGTATCTTGCTAGGATATCTTCCCGATCCGCAGTTTACCGTGACCATGGTGACCGAACTGCTCTTCCTTATTGCCGGGCTCACCCTGCTGTATGTCGTCGGCATTGCTGATGATCTTATGGGAGTGAGATACCGCAAAAAATTCTTTGTACAGATCATCTCTGCCGCATTCTTTCCGTTGGCAGGACTCTATATCAACAATTTCTACGGACTTTTCGGGATTTACGAGATTCCCGCAGGTATAGGAATTCCCCTGACCATGCTGCTGGCCGTATTCATTACCAATGCCATCAACCTGATTGACGGCATCGACGGACTTGCCTCCAGCCTGAGTATGGTTGCCCTTACCATTCTGGGAGTCATCTTCATTCACAACCAGCAATGGATCTATGCCCTGCTGGCCTTTGTCTGTGTAGGCATTCTGATCCCCTTCTTTTCCTACAATGTATTCGGCAATGCCGACCGCGGACGCAAGATCTTTATGGGCGACACCGGAAGTCTGACACTGGGATACATTCTCAGCTTCTTCGTCATCAAATATAGCATGTATACCGGAAGCATTCCCACTGAAGAAATTTTGGGTTCTCCCCTGCTCGTTTCCTTTAGTGTCCTGCTCGTTCCTTCTCTAGATGTGGTGCGTGTCGTACTTCGCCGGGCACGTAATGGGAAGGCTCTTTTCCTGCCCGACAAGACTCATATTCATCACAAATTCCTGGATATGGGATTTTCCCCACGCCAGGCATTAATCACTATTCAACTCATGTCTGCCAGTCTTTGTGCATTTACTTTGGTTACTGTTCATTCCGGATGGAATAATACATTGGTGTTTGTAATTGATGTTGTTGTATGGACGGGGCTAAATTTGTGGTTTGATGTAGTGATAAAAAATAGAATGAATAAATAACGATAGGAACTAGATTTTTATCAAACATGACAGAATCGCGTGTAAAAAAAAGTATATTAAATGCTAGAGTTAATCTTATATTCTATTTCCTATCATTAGGACTATCTTTTTTCTCTAGAAAAATATTTTTAGAAAATCTTGGAGCTGATTTCATTGGACTTTCTGGTACTTTAGTAAATATTTTAGGTTTTCTTAGTTTAGCTGAAATGGGAATAGGTACAGCAGTTGCTTATAATTTATTCAAGCCTCTCCAAGAAAAAGACACAGAAAAAATAAATGACATTATATCTGTTTTGGGATTCCTCTATAAAAAAATTGGAATATTTATATTTATAGCAGCCCTTATCATAAGTGGATTTCTCCCTTTTATCTTTAAAGAAACAATAATTCCAATAGGAATTATCTATTTTGCCTTTTTCTCTATTTTATTCTCTTCTTTATGTAGTTATTTCATTAACTATAAACAAATTCTATTAACTGCTGATCAAAAAAACTATTTAGTTACGAAATATCTACAAAGTGCGCTTCTTTTAAAAACTATCATCCAGATTATTATAGCATATACTCTCCAAAATTATTATTTATGGATTGCGTTAGAGATAATAGCTGCAACTCTTTCATGTGTATTATTAAATTGGAAAATAAACAAGGAATATACTTGGTTAAAGGTTTCCATTTCTAGAGGAAAAGAAGCCTATCCCAAGAATATGCAAATTATAACTCATACAAAACAAATATTCATTCACAAATTTAAAGATTTTCTATTATCTCAAAGTGATCAGATTTTAATTTTTGCTTTTGTCTCATTAAAGATGGTTGCATATTATGGAAATTATACCTTAATTACAGCAAAAATTTCTCAGATTTTTCTGACTGCTATAGATGGTTTTTCTGCAAGTATAGGAAATCTTGTAGCAGAAGGAGATAAAAACAAAATAATGAAAATTTTCTGGGAAGTATATTGCATAAACTCTTTCATTGCAAGCTTTTTAGTATTTGCTTTATACCACCTTCTAGAGCCTTTTATTTTTCTATGGCTAGGAGAAGAGTATATCTTAGAACATACGATATTAATACTTCTCCTTATTAATATTTTCATTATGGAAACAAGAAAAACAGTTGACATGTTTAATGGTGCATATGGTCTTTTTGCGGACACATGGGCCGCATGGACAGAAGGTAGTATTAATATCATTGTAACTATAATTGCAGCATTACATTGGGGAATTATTGGCATCTTATTAGGGAAAATAGTTAGTCTATTTTTTATTATCGTACTTTGGAAACCAATCTATCTTTTCAAAGTCGGATTACATGAAAAAATATCTATTTATTGGAAAGGCGTCTTAAAATATCTAATAGTCTTCATTGTATCATTTTTAATTATTCATATATTTACAACAATACTACCAATTAATCCAAAATCTAGCTTTATTGATTGGATTTTATATGCTACAATCACAATACCATTATTTAGCATCATATATATATATGGTCTATATTTACTATGCCCTGGAGTAAAAAGTCTACTTCAACGGATTCCCTTTATTAATAAATATATAAAGCCATGAAACAACAGTTGATATCAGTTATTACTATTAATTATAATAATAAAAATGGGCTAGAAGAAACCATTAAAAGCGTTATCTCTCAAACTTATTCAAAATTAGAATACATAATTATAGATGGTGGCTCCTCTGATGAAAGTGTTGATATCATAAAAAAATATGCAAACAAAATAAACTATTGGGTTAGTGAACCAGATAAAGGGATTTACAACGCAATGAATAAAGGGGTTATACAGGCTCATGGAGAATATTGTATTTTTATGAACTCAGGTGATTGTTTCCATGACCAAAATGTCCTTTGTAACGTCTTCTCAGGAATTCAAAATGCAGACATTATAACAGGAATTACCCAACTCAAAACAAAGCCGATACAATTTTGGTATCCGCCTAAAGAAATTTCATTTAAATGGTTTCATATAGCAAGTTTAAGTCATCAGGCCTCATTTATTAAAACAAATCTTTTAATTGAGAACCCCTATAATGAAAATTTTAAAATAGTCTCAGATTGGGCTTTTTTCATGCAAACTTTAATTATAAATGGCTGTACATATAAACCTATACAAACAATTATATGTATCTTTGATATGGGAGGTATTAGTAATACTAAATCTTTTGAAAAAGAACGACAATTAGCCTTTCAACAAATGTTTCCTACACGTATTTTAATAGACTACCAAAAATTTATTCCAGCAAACGATTTAGTAGAAAGATATAACAAGACCTCTTTATTAGGACAAAAAATCATATTATTCATAACAAAGTTAATTTCTAAATTTTGGAGGAGATGAAGATTTCTGTAATTATACCTGTATATAACGTAGAAAAATATATATATCGTTGTATCGAATCTATCATTAATCAAACTATGACAGAAGATATAGAATGTATAATTGTAAATGACGCAACTCCAGATAAAAGCATAAACATTATAAAAGAAATTTTATCGCATTATAATGGGAACATATCATTTAAAATCATAAATCATGAAAAAAACGAAGGACTTGCTGCAGCTAGAGAAACCGGTATGAAATATGCCCAAGGTGATTATATTATACATTTAGATAGTGACGATTACTGTGAAATTAATATGTTAGAAGAAATGTATAATACAGCTATAACAAATGATGCAGATATCGTTATTGCAGATTATTGGCTTCAATATAAAGACCATGCAAACTATATTTCTCAAACAATACCGTCAACTCACGAAGAAATATTTAAAGCTAATTTAGAAGACAAAATCAAAGGTTATAATTGGAATAAATTAATAAAAAAGCAACTTTATACACAGAATAATATAAAATATATCAAAGGAATTAATTATGGAGAAGACTTTCTAATTGCACTTCAATTATTTTATTATGCAAAACGCGTTTTTCACATTCCCAATGCTTTTCTACATTACGTACAATATAATTGTAACTCCTATTCACAATCTCTATCAAGACAATCTCTTGAAAATATAATCTTTTGCGAAACATATCTCATTAATTTTCTAGAAAAGAATAAAATCTTAGAGAAATATAAGCAACAAGTTGATTTTATACGATTAAGGAATCTCTGTCAACTTATATTCAGAAGCAAAGGAAATTTACAAAAAGAATGGACCAATCCATATAAGAATTTAAATATATCCATACTAAAGAAAAACAAAGAATTAGTACAAAGCTTATATTGGCGTATTGCTTTAAGTTGCTTCTTATATGGCTCTCTTCCTCTATATAATTTTATGCGATATATATGGCGGTATCTACGAAAAAAGCAATCAAAAACAATCACACTTTATCAATAATTTCATGCACTTTTCTTTTGACATATTTGACACTTGTTTAATTAGGTCATGTGGATTTGCTCATAATGTATTTGACTTATTGGCTATCAAAATCTTGGGAGAAAACAGTTCTGAAAGTGTCAGAGCTGATTTTGTAAATATTCGAATATCTGGAGAAAAAATTGCAAGAACTAAGAAAGCCACAGAAGTAACTCTTAATGACATATATAATGCTTGTGATTTTTCTGGTCTAACAAGCACTACCAATCAAGATATAGCTCGGGCAGAAATCCTCATAGAAGAAAAAGTCCTAGTAGGTGTAAAATCAATAAAAAAACAAATTGACAAGCTACACGAAAGTGGTCATAAAATATACTATATATCCGACATGTATCTTCCAGAAACATTTCTTAAGGAGGTGTTGATAGAACAAGGTTTTTGGAAAAATGGAGACCAACTATACGTTTCATGCGTTTCTGGAAAAACAAAATCAACGGGAGAATTATTTGATTTTGTTGCACAAGAAAATAATATAAATTTTAAACAATGGCATCACTGGGGGGATAATAAACAAAGTGATTACATAATACCCAAAAAAAAAGGCATCCAAGCACATTTAATCAAACACGAATTTTCTAAATACGAACAGATTATTTTAAAACAAAGTTTCTTCCCCAGCATTTACATAAATCAGCAATTAGCAGGTATTCAAAAAGCAATACGCTTATCTTTTGATCCTTCTCCACAACTAAATTTGGGAGCTAACATTACTATACCTTTACTTGTATCCTTTGTATATCAGATATTAGAAGATGCCAAACAATCAAATATCAATCACCTCTTCTTCTTAGCTAGAGACGGATTTTTACCTTATTTCATTGCAAAACAAATCCAACCTCACTATCCCAATATTGACTTACAATATATTTATACTTCTAGAAGTGCTCTCTATTTCCCAGGAGCAAAATCTACAGAATGCAATGATATTAAAATAATATTAGGAAACTTAACGGGGAAAAAACTAAAAGAAGTATTTGTTGACCGCACTAATATTGATATCTCACCATACATATCAGATGAACTCAGTTGTAAAACAATCAATTCAGAAGAAGAAGGGAAAGAATTCCTAATTGAGCTTTACAAAAACAAAGCGTTCAAGCATAAAATAGCTTCTGAATACATAGCTCAAAAAGAACTTGTTATAAAATATTTTATGCAAACTGGACTCGCTTCAAATATAAATGATTGTGCAATATGTGATATTAGAGGATCAAGGAAATGCCATAAGATCATTAACCAGCTATTGTCCCACGCCGGTTTTTCTCAAGTTAAAGGGTATTATTTAGAAGTGACATCTGATAGAGTTTCAATACAAGAAGGGGGTAATTATTACTCTACATTCTATAGTGAACGCTACAAGAATACCTATAACTCTTTAAGATATTTAGATAGTTTATATGCTGTAATTGAACAATACTTTTGTGCAACTGGAAGCCCAAGAACTATCAAATATACCGAAAATAAAAATGGAATGATCATACCAGTTCATGAAGAAAAATCTGAATATAATTATGGAAAAGAACTATGTAATTTACATCAAGAAATTGCAAAAAATTATATCAAGCACTATATAAATAACAAACTTTTCTTATACAATAAAGAATTACAAATTTACATCTATAATAATTTATGTAGATTTGCACAGTACCCTTATAGGGTAGATCTACAACCTTTAACAAGGGTACGAGTTAATGATGACAAATTTCATTATTCAGCTCTTGTACATAAATACTCTTTAATTAGTATCCTAAAAAGAGAGATGAATATAAATGAATGGACAAGAGGATCCTTAGTTTATACAATTTACTTTTACTTAGGAGAGAAATTAGGAAAAATATTACTGGCTTATATAAAGAAATAATGAAAGTATCTATTATAATTCCTATATATAATGTGGCTCCATATATTGAAGCATGCCTTCAATCTGTTTTCAATCAAACATACAAGGATATTGAAATAATCATAATTGATGACTGTGGAACTGATAACAGTATGGAGATTGTTGAAAAAATTGTATCTGCTTATAACGGAGAGTTTTGCATAAAAATATTACATCATAACCAGAATAAAGGACTTTCAGCTGCTCGAAATACTGGTATAAAAAGGGCTACAGGTGAGTATATTTTTTTTCTAGATAGTGATGACACTCTCCCAAATAACTCAATTTACGAGTTAATACAACAAGCCATTAAGTATCCAAACGTTTCTTTTGTTATAGGTGGAATAAAAACTACGGGCTATCGAGTATATGAATACCCCTTACTATCCAAAGAATACCTAAACAAACAAGAAACAATCATTTCTGATTACCTTCTTCATAAATGGAATGAAATGGCATGCAATAAATTAATATCACACAAATTTATTATTGAGCATAAGCTATTCTTTCTAGAAAACTCATTTCATGAAGACTTGGACTTTACTTTTCGATTAGCTCTACTATCCAAAAGCATGGCCTGTTGTTATACAAATACATACAATTATCTAACAAGAAAAGGATCTATAACAACAAATAAAATATTAAAAAATTATTTAGATGAATATAATATCATAACCAATAATATTAGTCTAATAACAAATTTATCAACAACTCAGCTCAGTTCAGAAACTATTACTAACTATATTATCAATACGTGTTATAGCTATATTATACACTTATTGAAAAATAAAAATAGTAATATAAAAATCAAAGAAAAAAAAACATTAACTCAAAAAGTCGCAATTCTTAGTCAAAAATCTCCTCAAAAGCCTAAAGGAATATTTATAATAAAAAAAATATATATACAACTTCCTTTTTCATTAAAATTATTTATCACTTTCATATATACTAATATCAGAAAGTTTTAAACAGCTCCTGTGGAAATTATAAAAATTTTATGTACTGAAGGATATATCTATTTAATCCTTTTCTTTTACCTGTGGTGTAATGTTATATTAGAGTCATCCATTCAAACTTCTCAATATAAGAACTACTTTTTCATAATATCCTCAACTATATTAGCATTATTCATTGGGGTTAGATGGGAAACAGGTACAGATTGGACTCCATATAAAGACTTGTTTGATACATTACAATTAGATTGGAGTTTTCTCTTTAATATTTATCACTTTGATATAGGATATGTTTTATTCAATGCCTTCATTAAATTATTTACAGAAAACTATACCATTTTCTTAATTTGTAATAGTAGTATTACAATTTTTTTATTATCTAAGTTAATTATAAAAATATCTCCATATCCCAATTTATCCCTATTATTCTTCTACACAAACTTCATGATTGCACAATTCATGGGTAGCAATAGAAGAATGATGGCTATGGTTTTCATTTTATGGTTCTTCTATTATATATATATACAAAGAAAAAAACTATCATATTTAAATTTAGGAATTTCATTTCTTTTTCATCGCTCTGCGATAGCCACTATTTTCAGCTATTATATACCCAAAAAGGCTTTTTCATTACAACAAACAATTATTATACTTCTTATTTCCTTTATTATAGGTATATTACAGATTCCAGCACGCTTCATTGAAGTCGCAGGAAATTTCCTTGCGCTTTTCATCAACAATCCTATTGTTGAAAAAATGGTGTTTTATTCAGAAAACAATGAAGACCATTTAGTTTATGGGACAGGAAGTCTTATTATTTCTACAATTCTAGCTGTTGCCAAAAGAAGTATATTGCTAACTTTCTATATATATATTATTAAAAAAAATCATATAGACCAATTAACCCAGTTTCTCTACAACATATACATTATTGGATTTGCAGGATATCTTTTTTTTATAGGATCATTTTTTCAAATGTTAACAGCGTATTTGGCCTTTATAGAAATACTATTAATAGGAAAAATGTATTCTTATACCAATGGTAAAGTAAAACTTATATTTTGCATACTCATTAGCATTTACGGAATATTGCAAATGAGTAATGCCTTAAATGTATATCCCGAATTATATATTCCATATATTCCATTTTGGAGTAATTTACAAAGATAAAGACAATGAAAACAACTTTTTTAATGATTACAGGTTCCTACCCTCCTGATATATGCGGGGTTGGTGATTATACTAAATGTTTTATGGACAATGCAAATGATTCATGGGAATTATATTATTCTAATTCATGGAACATATCAACTTTAGTTCGTAAAATTAAAGAAATTAATAAATATAAGTGTAATAATATTATTATGCAATATCCTACTCAAGGATATAAATGGAGTTTGCTTCCTCAATTATTGTGCTTTTATTACTCTTTTTTTACAAAGAAAAAATTTACAGTAGTTCTTCATGAACTGTCACAACGCTCTACAAAAGCAAAATTGGCAACAATCTTTTTCTTTACTGCAAATAGAATTATCTTTACTAATGAGTATGAAAGGAAATATGCTATAAAGAGATTTAAAATCAATCCCAATAAAACAGACGTAATTAAAATAATCTCAAACATAGAGCCTGCTTCTAATATTAAGTCATGGAACGATAGAGATATTGACTTAGCCTATTTTGGTCATTTACGACCATTTAAAGGTTTAGAGGACTTTCTTAATATCGCATCACAATTATATAAATCCCAAAAAATACATATATCAATTATAGGTCAAGTTTTACCAGAATTCAAATCATATTTTGAAGATCTTTTGCAACAATACAATATTCCTATAACTTTAAATTTAAATTTAGATTCAGCTAAAGTATCAGAAAAATTAAATAACACAAAAGTTACATTTCTTCCTTTTCCCGACGGACTATCAGAGAGAAGAGGGTCCTTTCTTGCTGCAATATCAAATGGCTCGTTAGTTGTTTCTTATAGAGGGATTTTTACAACTCAAGAATTATTAGAAATATTTATTCCTACAGAACAAGAAACAGCAAGTAAAGATATCTTTAAAATATTAGAAGAATCTGATTGTAACTTATTCAAATCTATCCAAAATAATAGTTTAAACTATTTAAAGAACTCAATACCCCATTCTTGGAAAGAAATAGTTTTTCTATATGAAAAAAGTATAAATAAAATATGATACCTAAAATTATTCACTATTGTTGGTTAAGCAACGACCCGTTTCCACCATTGGTAAATCAATGTATAGAATCATGGAAAAAAGCACTACCAGATTATGAATTTATCTTGTGGGATACTAATAAAATTGACATCAATTCAAAACTATGGTTAAAGCAAAGTTTTGAAAACAAAAAATATGCATTTGCAGCTGACTACATAAGATGTTATGCTTTATACCACTATGGTGGAATATATTTAGACGCTGATGTCGAAGTTATAAAAAGTTTTACTCCACTTTTAAGCGAACCGATTTTGATAGGTGAAGAAGCAAGCGGTGATATCGAAGCAGCCATTTTAGGAGCAGAAAAAGGAGCTACTTGGTTAAAAGCATGCTTAGAATATTATGAGAATAGACCTTTTATTAAGTCAAATGGAACCTTTGACACAAAGCCAATACCTTTATTGTTAAATCAAATTAAACAAAAATACTTCCCCAACTATCCTATTAAGCCATTTTATTATTTCTCCCCTAAGGACTACAATATAGGTAAAATATGCATAACTAAAGAAACATTTTGTATTCATCATTTTGATGGAAAATGGCTAAAGAAAGGAGTAAAATATAAACTTAAGATTATGCTCCATAGAATATTATATATCTTCGGGGGACGCAAAAATCACAATAAAATAGTTAGAGTTATCCGAAGAATTAAAGGATTACAATAACCCTATTCTGAATATGGAATCATTAAAATTCTCAGTTCTATTATCTATCTATTACAAAGAAAATGTCATAGCATTTAAAGAATGTATAGATAGTATTTTTCACCAAAATCTATTGCCGAATGAGGTTGTATTAGTTAAAGATGGTCCTTTAACGGAGGAATTGAATCTAGTCATCAAAGATTACATATCCCAATACCCTATCATTAAAATAGTTAACTTAGAAAAAAATCAAGGATTAGGCAAAGCACTTAATAAGGGACTACAATCTTGTACCAATAACTTAATTGCAAGAATGGACACCGATGATATAGCTAAGCCAAATCGTTTTGAGAGACAGATTCAAATATTCAAAGAACATCCAGAAATAGATGTTTGTAGCTCATGGATAGAAGAATTTGAAGAGAATACGACTAACATCTTATCCACAAAAAAATTACCTGAAACCCATTCAGAAATAGTATACTATGCCAAACACAGATGTCCTATAAACCATCCTGTTGTTATGTACAAAAAAGAGGCAGTCTTAAATGTTGGAGGTTATGAAGGATTTCCTGAGGATTACCGATTATGGATAAAAATGCTTATGAATGGATCCAAATTCTATAATATACAAGAAAGCCTACTCTATTTCAGATTCTCTAAAGATATGATAAAACGTAGAGGAGGATGGAAATATGCAATTAATGATATAAAATCTCAACTTAGCTTCTATAGAATGGGGTTTCTATCATTGCCAATACTCCTATACAACATAGGAATTAGAATTATAGTAAGATTAGTACCTAACTCTTTACGAACATTTATATATAAAAAGTGTCTCCGAAAATAAATTACAATTATGAATGATAAGAATAATATAAAAGAAATAGATCTAACTGAGTTAATTCAAAAATTACAAAACAACCGAAAATATATTTTAAAAGCTGTTGGAGTAGGATTCATTATAGGAATTATTATTGCTATTAGTCTACCGAAAACATATAAAGTAGATATTACTCTTTCACCTGAATCCGGCCAAAATGGTAGTAGTAGTAACTTAGCAGGAATGGCTTCAATGCTCGGCATTGGAGGTATTGGAGGAACTAGCCAAGACGCAGTGAATTCCACTATGTTTCCAGATCTGATTAAATCAACTCCTTTTATTCTAGAGATGTATAATGTACAAGTAACTCCTCTAAAATCAAAAAGAGCAATACTTCTCTCAGAATATATTGAAACTCAAAAAAAACCATGGTGGAGTTATGTATTAGGTTTACCAGGAAAAACTATCGGTGGAATCATTTCTCTATTTTCTTCCGAGAAGAAAATAGATGAAAACAAAGATATTGATCCATTTAGATTAACAGGGGAACAAAATAGTAAAATTAACGCTATAAAAGAAGCTTTATCTGCAAGCGAAGATAAAAAAAGTGGTATGACAATCGTTTCCGCCACCTTTCAGGATCCTGAGGTAGCCGCCACAGTAGCAGACAGTGCAGTTGCTAAATTACAAAAATACATCATTGATTACCGTACACGTAAAGCACAAGAAGACTGCAACTATTTGGAAAAACTCTGCAAAGAACGCAAAGAAGAATATTACAAAGCACAGAAAGCATACGCAAACTTTATGGATGCAAATCGCAATGTTGTATTGCAACGCACGCAAGCAGAAGGAACTCGCCTACAAAATGACATGAGCATAGCCTTCCAAATCTACAGCCAGGTAGAAACTCAATTACAAGTAGCACGCGCAAAAGTACAGGAAGCTAAACCCGTATTTGCCATCGTGGAACCTGCAACTGTTCCCTTAGGACCATCTAGTCCAAACAAAAAAATTATCATCTTAGGACTAATGCTTTTAGGATTTATAAGTAGTTCTGTATGGACTTTATTTGGAAAAGAATTATATTATATTTTATACAAAAAAGAGAAAAAATAGCTCTTATACCCTCAAAATAAATTAAGAATCTATATGAAAGTTGCACTTATAATTGTATATAATCATCGTTTTGACAAGAATATCGAGAGAATAGAAACTTTATTAAAAAATAAGTTCTCAAATATTTATCATATCATTCCTTTTTATGACGGGAATAAAAAAAATGTAATAACTGTATATGAGAGTTCTTGGTTTTTTTCTGGATATATAGCACAAGCTTATGAAAAAATAAAGAATGAAAACTTTACTCATTTTATCTTTACTGCAGATGACATGATAATAAACCCCAACATAAATGAAAATAATTTTTTAGAGCAGATAGGATTAAAAAATAATGAATCATTTATTCCTGGGTTTATTGAGTTTGGGAATAACAATAAAGAAACCTGGAGACGTATAGGAGAAGCAATGGGATATAATCCATACATTAAATATAATGGAGCTGAGATTAAATCAATATTGCCGAATTATATTGAAGCTCAAAATTTATTTATTAAACATAATTTAAAAAACTCTTTCGAAATACCATACAAAAAGGCTCTCAAAAATTTTACTAAAGACCTTTTTAAAGAAAGCTACTATTACACATCAAAATCTATATTAGCCAAACTAATAAAACATCCTTTCTCAAAATACAAACTAGAATATCCTTTAGTAGGTAGTTATTCAGACTTCTTCATAACAACTGCTGACATAATGCCTAAATTTTGTCAATATTGCGGTGCTTTCGCCGCAACCAATCTATTTGTTGAAATTGCTATACCAACAGCTCTTGTCCTAGCAGCACCTAAAATAAAAACAGAAAAAGATACAATCTTAAAAGGCACTCCGTTTTGGGGTGATGAGATTGAAAAAGAATGTCAAAAGTACAATTACGAATTAACAGAATTACTTAGTAAGTTCCCTTCAGGACAACTTTATCATCACCCTGTGAAACTATCTAAATGGAAATAAATATGAAACAAGTCGCAATTATCGGTGCAGGCGTATCTGGATTAACTGTAGCACACATGCTTGCAAAAAAAGGATATTCAACAACAATTTTTGAAAAAGAATCACAACCAGGTGGTCTAATTCGTTGCAAAAGAATTAACGGATCATTATTTCATATCTGTGGCGGTCACATTTTCAACTCAAAAAGGCAAGATGTTTTAGAATGGTTCTGGAGTATCTTTAATAGAGATGTAGAATTCTCGAAAGCCAATCGAAATTCTATCGTCTTTATGGAAAATGGCTTAAAAATTCCTTACCCTATTGAAAATCATATGTACTTTTTTGATGAGAAGATTCAAAAGGAATTTATAGATGATTTAATTAAAATCTCACAAAAGACTAATAACTCTCCACAAAATTTTGGGGACTTTTTAAAGCAAAGGTTTGGAGAAACCCTATATAGATTATACTTTAAACCTTATAATGAAAAAATCTGGAGAAAAGATCTTAACAGCGTACCTCTTTCCTGGCTTGAAGGAAAGCTCCCTATGCCGACTGTTACCGAAATGATTTACAATAATATTAACCACGTAGAAGAAAAGGCCTTCGTACATTCAACATTTTGGTATGAGAAAAAAAACGGATCACAATTTTTGGCAGATAAATTAGCTGAAGGATTAAATATCAAGTACAATACTCCTATTAATTCTATCGAATACATTGATAATAAATGGAATATAAATAAAATGATATTTGATTATGTCATTTTCTGTGGCAACATCAAAGATCTCCCTACATTTGTAACAGGTTTGAATCTCCAGAAGTACAAAGAAGATATTGAAAAGTTGGAATACCATGGTACAACTTCAGTTTTTTGCAAAATAGACAGCAATCCATATAGCTGGATATATCAACCCAGTAAACAACATGAATCACATCGTATCATCTGTACCGGGAATTTTGCGGAAAGTAATAATGCTGAAGGAATAATGACTGCAACTATCGAATTTACAGATTATATCAATGAAGAAGATATAAAAGAAAATCTCAAAAAAATGCCATTAAATCCCCAATATATTACCCATTGCTATAATAAATATACCTATCCTATTCAAAATAAGGATACAAGAAAAATAATTCAAGATTTAAAAAGTTATATGAAACAATTTAACTTCTTTTTTACTGGCCGTTTTGCTAACTGGGAATATTACAATATGGACATAGCTATGGGGGCCGCAATGGATCTCTGCAAAACATTATAAATTATCATCAAAAACAGACGATCAATATATATATTGATCAGGCCTTCTTCTCCGAAACTTTTTTGGGAAGAGGGCCTGAACTGTATTTGTTCGTAAGCTTCCGGTAAAGTGGTAAGCATTCGAAGAAATGCACCTTTTACACTTTGAGGTTTGGTTGTAGCTTTGCGGCAGTGAATACAATCAAACCTCAATTATTGTAAGCATCCGATAAAGTACACATTGTAAAGCCATCCACTCTTCCGTTACTTTGCCAATAAAAAGACCATGAAACGAATAATGAGTAAAGAAGAGTTCCTGTCTGTTTATGAAAGACAACAGGCCAGTGGCCTGACCATAAAAGATTTCTGTGAGAATGAGGCCTATTCATCCTCCTGTTTCCATTATTGGAAGAAGAAATTCGGCCTGAGCCGTACTTACACC